>Ga0105164_10000116_pt1 | contig 58047 bp, 48 predicted proteins | sample VDWuncwatermetaG_FD_89674 | JGI IMG/M metagenome (GOLD analysis project Ga0105164, IMG submission 89674) | Wastewater microbial communities from Netherlands to study Microbial Dark Matter (Phase II) - VDW unchlorinated drinking water | ecosystem: Environmental > Aquatic > Freshwater > Drinking...
CCTTAATTCCATGCGGTTCTCGTTATAGGAGGCCCAGCTTACGTCATTATACCTGGCCGCGGTTATAAAATACTGTTTTATGTTGGCGTAGGATTCCCTTGCCGTCTTCGGCCCCTTTTCGTCAATGCCCTCTTTGTTGTCCTTGCCCCTGAAATTCTCTCTTGTAAGAAAACGCGCCTCTTTAAGACTGGCGTGATACATGTTGGCGCCGAATAACGTGGCATTCAAAAAATCCGCTTTTTCCATATCGGCCTCGGCCAGGTCCGCGGTGGTGAGATCGGCGTGCCAGAACCTGGCCCGGGTAAGGTCCGACATCATAAAATTCGCGCCCACGCAATCGGCCCCTATAAAATCGCACTCGGATAAATTGGATCCCGTCAGGTCGGCATTGGTGAGTTCCGCGTCGGAGAAATTGGCGTCATTTAGGACGGCGCCGGACAGATTCGCGTCTTTAAGGTTGGCATGAAGCAGGCTTATTGAGGGGGCATTTAAGGCCTTCAGGTAAAAGCCTTCCATGGAGTTACCGCGCTTATTGTGCTCCTCAAGCTGTGCGATGAAGGCCTTCTTGTCCTCTATGTGCTTCCAGCAGTAGGCCGAGAGGCTAAGCGCCCTCTCCTTGCAAAATCCTTCTTTACAGTTTGTCTGCATACAATAGCAATTATATCGCGATTTCCGATAAAATTACAACCTAATAATCGCTCCAGAGATACTTGTCCACATACTGGGTAAGGATCTCCTGCATCTTTTTGGGCGGAGGTATAGAAAAGTACTGGCATATTACAGCATGGGCTATCTCGTGGGCCACTACCCCGTCGCTCGCGTAATCAACCGAGCAATATACAGCCCTGGTCTTGTGTTCATAAAACGCAACTTTGTTCTCGCCCTGCAGCGGGCCGCGGCGCAGGTAAACCTCTACCCTGAAATTATGCGGCCTCATGTCCAGGATCGCCTCTACCCTATCTATGACGCGGTCTACGCGGTTTGATACAAGCGATGTATCAATGGGAAAATCCATATGCTGGCCGCCCAGGCGCCATATGAAGTCATCCAAATCTTTATCCTGATCGTAATATATCACAGCGTACTTGGTTTTGAAAGGTTTTTCAGGCTGGCTTAAGGCCTCGCGGGGAAAAATCAAAAACATCAAAAGAGCTATACAGATATAAAGGTAGCGGCTCATCACCTACTCTTTTAAAGTTGAGGTGATCTTGAAATGCCTGATCTCATCCTTAAGGCGTTTTAATATATCAAGAATGTTTGCGGAGGCCCGCGGGTCATTGTTAACCGCAAGCGCTCTCTCAATCTCTGAAAGGCCCGCCTTAATTGTCCCCACCCTGGCATCCAGCGAGTGCGCCAGCGAATTAAACGCCTCTTTTAGCTCTACAAGCTGGTCCGATTTTCGCAGGTTTATCCTTGCCGTCAGGTCCCCTTCTTCTATCTGCTTGAGGGCTTTTTCAAAACGGTAAAGGGGGCCCGCTATGCGGTGAGAAAGCAGCACAAACAGTATCAGGCCCGCCAGGGCTATCCCTATCGCGACTATCAGGATAATCAGGACAAAAGAAACAAAGAAAAAACTGGCCGTGCGCTCTATCCGCAGGGTGGAATTGGCGTAACCCGTTGTCAGGGTATTGCTGGCGGCATACATAAAAAGCGACACGATAAGGACCGACTCGATTACAAGGAGCGCGATAAACCTGGCCAGAAAACCAATCTGAAACTTCTTCTTGATTAGATACTGCCTGCGTCTTATCATATTTTTACCTGCCTATTATTTCTATTTTCGCGTTCTTGCGTTTTTCCCTGAGCCACTGCTCAAATAATTGCTTTTCCTTCACCGCGAGGATCCTTTTTTCTATGCCGGCCTTCAATTCCTCAAGCGGGCCGATCTCTACCTTTTCTACGGACGCTACCATGACAAGGTAATAGGTCTGCGCGGGATCCGCAAATATTTTCATTTCGCCTTGATTCATCCGGAAGGCGTCCATAAGCATGTTGGAAACAACATCCTCGTATCCGACGGGCCCGATCTCCTCCCATGTTGAGGTATCAACAGTTTTATTATTTTTAAACTCCTCATAGATTTTAACAAGAGACGCCTTATCCTTGCTTTTGAGGACTTTAAAGGTCATCTTTTTTGAGAGGTTGTCGTAATATCTTTTAATATCCTCGTCGTTAACAAAAAGGTAGTCCTGAAAAGCCCTTTTCTTGTAATCTATAAAATCCCTTATCAGTGTCTGCTCCCAGAACGCCTTTATGGTATTGGCAAACCTTTCTTCCCCGGCAAGCCCCTTTTCCATGGCCTCCTGGATAATAAGTTTTCGGTTTATTATGGCGTCCAGTTGTTCTTGTTTTGTCTCGGGTGTAATCTTGAATGTGGGGTCCTGCCTGGCACGTAAGGCGATCTCTCTTTTTAATTCGGATGCCGTGACGGGTTCCTTATTAACATAGGCCACGGCATCCTTTTTAGCCGGGCTTTCCCTGCCGCATCCGGACAAAAAACCAAAAATTAAAAAGGTAAAAGGTAAAAAGATTATACCTCGTTTCATTTTTGCCTTTCTATTTTTCTTATTCGGGGGCGGTCCAGGTGCCCGCGCCAGCTCCCGTCAATGTGCCTGAGTCTGTGCCTGTATATGTCCCGGCAGCCTGACCGGTAATATTGTTCCCGCCAACCACACTGTTATTACCCAAAGCATCCGGCCCTACCTTGGCTGTCCATTGTCCATCCGCCCATGTACCGTTGGTTAGATTAACAACATCGTTCTTGCCATTGGTAAATTGAAGCGTCCCATCAGCAAAAGGAGCGCTCGGGTATGTGCCGCTGAATAAAGCTGTCCATATTTTCGCAAACTCGTTCTGGTAAAGCGAGACGTTCATGGCTAAATTGTTATTATTCAGGATGTTAGAGTATACCTCTGTAACAGGCACGGAAACAAATTTATCCAGGTCTGCCGCGTCAAATCCGAGCTGTTGCGGAGTTAATAATTCGGTAACCTCAACCCACTCGCCCGCAGATGCCGCATTCCATGTGCCAGTCTTAAGATTAGGGTCTACCTCTATATACTGGCCGTTCACACTGCCGGTTGTTATCATGGCTTGCATTTTCCCGGTCTTGTCGTTATTAGAAAGCGCTATACCTTTAAATGCCCCGCCTAGCTCCCCGGCTGCCCACTTATCCCCGGCCACTGTGCCCAGTGAATATCCGCCTCTCTCTGAACCGCCCCCGAGCGCAAAGCTCCAATTCTGAGAGGACATCTGCGCCGGTTCTATATATGTGCCGTTCATAAATGCCACCCATATTCCCCAATTCTGTTCTGATATGCTAAGTGATTCTCCCGTTGCAAGCGCCCGGATCTGGCCGCCATCGCTAAAAGAGCCTGACCCGCTCATAAAAAGAGAATTTGATACGAGCGACCCGGACAAGTTTGCAGGTAAAATACCAGCGTCCAGCGTCATCTGCTTGGCAAACAAATCGCCTTTAAGATCAAGCATGTTTATATTTGCATAGGTTGCCCCGTTAAAATCGCCGGAAAGATACCCCGCCCTGCTTACATTCAAGTTGTCCGGCGGGTCCACGTATAACGCGATAAGCTTCCCCTTGGCAGGTTGTTGGCTATATCCGAGCAGGTACCCGTAATACGCACCGCCGTCATAAGTGGCATACTGGTTGGCAGAACCCTCATAATTATAGTTGTAGCTGCGGACATCCGCTATCCATGGTTTTGACAGGTCAGCATCGGGATGATACTCTCCGATAAATTCCGCCTCTGAGGTCGTTCCCCAGGTAATCGCGTCTACGCCTCCAAGCAGGCCTGATGAAAAGTTGTTGCCTTCTGTTAAATCCAGATAATTGTAAGACGTAGGAGGAATAGGGCTTGTCTGATAACCCTCTTTCGGTGGATTTGAAACAAGATCCTCAATATTACCCTTACCTGACCATGTATCAGTCGTATACGTCCAGGTATCGGTTTCAGCATCGTAATCGCCTCTCCTGAATCTTCCGTCTCCATAATAGTAATACTCTATCTTGTTTCCGGTACTATAGTTGGTATCCAAAGAGTAGCCGGCCTTGTTATCCGCGTAATAATAGTATTGATAATGTTCAATCAGATCTATGCCGTCATAATATGTATAATATCCCTCATTTCTTGTGGTTTGCGCCTGCACCGGAGTATTAATCAGGGCGCTTATCCGGCTCACATGTGAAAGCGGCTCGCTTGTATATGCGCCTAAGCTTAAGCCTTCCCACGTTTTTGCAGTGTCATTGTAATCTCCGATGACATCGCCATGGAAAATCTGTCTTTCTCTAAGGCTGAGGCTCCTGCCCGCTGCTGCCGCGGCTAATTCATTACCATCCCAGAGTGTGCCTATCAGCGTCCCAAGCCAATAACCGACCGTCTCTTCGGTTTCGGCGTCTATATCAACGCCGCCTATGTTGGCGCTCCAGTTTGCGGATGGGGTATTTGTAAAACTACCGCCAACCCCTGCCTTCCACAGGCCCCAATTCTGGTCCATGATGCGGATTGATTTACCCGCGATAGTCCCCTGCACATCGCCGCCTACCCCTCCGCCGAAATTTGCGCTTTCAATGGCGGAATTTTCCTCATCATAAAGTTGCCCCGGTAAGAACGAGGTAGGAAGGTCTAAATAAGGCGTTATCTTGCCTGTTGCCCTGAACATATCCAGCGTGCCGGGATAAAATGTTCCTGTGATATCAGAGGATAACAGATATCCGGCGCGATACCCGCCCTCAACAGGCCTTATATAAAGGGCGTGCAGAAGCCCTTTAAGCGAATCGTTAAGAGTTGTCCCTCCGATAACTCCCAATATCGCCCCATCGCCATCGGCCCCGCCGATTAAATCCGCTCCCCATAAATTATACTTTTCATTATTGGTAAACTCGCCCATGACTGTAATTAAAGGAGAACCTGTCCACGGGGATGCAATTCCTCCGAATAAACCTTTTATGCTGCCGTAATTCAGGTCAATGTCATTGGTCTCATTATTATAATATCCGAAATTGCCCTGGGTTAGCCCGTCGAAAGAAAGAGGCGTATCCTGATAGCTTCCGATAATAGTAGCAGCCCACGTACCTGAGGAAGTGTCGCTCGCCCCGTATAAGCTTCCTTCAAGGGTGCCAAGGCTGCCGTCTGATAAAGAGGCCCCTGTCACGCCCGCCCTGATTTCGTCATTCTGCCATGTGCCTGAGAGGTCCGCGAACCAGCATGCTGTCAGGTCCCCACCTTGATTTTTTTCTACCCCGCCCATAACCGCTGTCCATTTCGTATCTTCAGCCGGGTTGGAGTATCCATTTTCATTGCCTAATTTTATATCCAATATCCCCCACGGCTCTTTCCCGATGGAATAACTGTATCCATAGTCCTGCCAGCCGGAGATATAATTATCCTCCTCGTCAAAATCGCTGCCGGTAAAGTAACCGTAAAGGCCCTTGTTGGAAATAGCTCCCGGATTTATATACCCGCCGAGATCCGCCGGATTAATTTCAAGCCCCGATGACAATTGTTCAGGCATAAGTTCGCCCGCGGCCTTCCACATAGAAATTTCAGGGTAATAATTTCCGTCCACGCCGCCTTTTAATATACCGGCGGCCCCTGATTCGGTTAAATATATGGCCCTGGCCGCGCCGTCCATTTTATTGTTATTCCAGATGCCCGCCGTAAAACCATAGAAGGCGCCGCCGTCTAAAGTTGAAGCATCGCCTTCCTGTGCGTTGTAGCTGTTTATGGGCGTATTCCAGAAATAACTGTCAGATGTGTTGGATATATTATACCTGCCCATCGCAACGAACGGGAACGAGGTTTTAGTCCACCAGTCAGCCGTAGTGGAACCTATCAAGCCGTAATCTTCGCCCGCCGGCTCCATATACCCCTCATCGTTGTAATATATACTTGTTCTCTCCTGCCCCCACCTGCCGCTTAATGTCAAAGGCGCGCCTTCCCATGCGCCGGCACCGATCGCCTGCCATACACCTTCATCTGCGTTGGACACGCCTAGTATGGTGCCATTAATATCGCCCATCTTTGTACCGGTAATAAAGCTTCCTGAAAGGGCTGCCGTAATCCTGCCATCCTTAAACGTGCCGTCTGTTATATCTGCAGCCCAGTAGCCGTAATCGCCGTAAAAACCTTCCTCGTTTTCATCATAGTATACGCTTATCGGGTCATATCCGCCCATTAATCCGGACCAGTTCTCCGCAGGCGCAGAGTATTCGCCGATAAATTTCTGGCCGTAAATACCCCATGGCTGGGCTTGGCCTGTCTCGTTGTTAACTATTGACATTGTTACAAGGCCCTCCGTAGCTTTAATAGCCCCGCCGTCCGTAAAGGAACCTACAAGCAAGCCGTCTCCGTTGTCCCCCGATGTGGATTTATATAGATCCTCCGGCGCTATGTCTATGCCCTGCACAACTTCATGAGCCGTCAAGCTGCCTTTTGCCTTAAACATATTAAGGCCAGGATACATCTGCCCTGCCATATCAGTTGACAGCAGGTAGCCAGCGTTATAATTGCCTTCAGAGCCTTCAATATACAGCGCGGCTATCCTTCCTTCTATGACGCCATTCAGGAATATCCCGCCCGCAATGCCTTTGTATGCGCCGTTGTCGTATGTAGTGTTGCTGTTTGTTTTGCTGTTTCGTGAGTAAAAATCCGAAACGGCCCAGACAGAGCTTTCTTCGGGATAATACAGGGAGTAACTTCCTATAAATAGATACGGTGAGCCGTCATCCCACAATGAATCCGTGGAGCCGAGCATGGCGGAAGTAACCAGGCCATTATCAACTTCTTGCGGATAATCATTGATTATCGTAGGCGTGGTTACGCCTGCGTTGCTGACAGGGCTGATAAACGCCGCGTCGTATTTCTTAAATGTGCCGAGGGCCGCCGCAATCCACGTATTATCCTCCGCGTTATCAATGCCATAAAGCGCTGCCTGTATTATGCCGAGCGACCTGTCTGAAATAAAATTATAGTCCCCTTCGCCCACAACAGTGTTACCCTTTATCTTGCCGCCATCCCATGTTCCTGTCAAATCCGTGAGCCAGGCAAAACCGTTCTCGGAAGCGCCCATGTTAGCTTCCCATGCTGTTTTTTCCTCCGGCCTGTTAAATGTGTCCCCGTTTCCAAGAATGAGGTTTACAAGGCCCCATGATTTTTCTTTTTCGCCCTCAGCAACCCTTACAGAATACCAATTACCGCTATATTGTTCCCCTTTTATAGAGCCGCCAAAACCTGCCTCCGCGTCGCCGAATCTGCCTGACAATTTGCTTCTCGGCATAGAGCTGCTTGTATAATTAAAACTTACCGGCATTATATCAGTATTTATTTCTATTACCTCCGTAGCCAGGAGGCCTTCGGCTTCCCACATGTTAATACCTGAGTAATATCTTCCTGTAAGGCTATTGCCCCGCAGGTATCCCAGGTTGCCGTTCTCGTCCGCATAAAGCGCAAGCAGCATTCCGTCAATTGAGCCGTCTTTCCATATGCCTGCGGTGTAGCCGTAATATGCGCCCTTGTCGTCCAGAGTAGTATAGCCGCCGAATACTTTGGCATTGGCGCCGGAAGTTTCTGTATTCCAGACATATGGGGCTGAATCTTCATAGTCGTATATACCCATGGCAACAACCTGGAAGCCCGACTCCAACCACCAGTACTGCGCGGTAGAACCTATAATACCGTAATCCTCTCCCGCGTCATATGCGGAGCCGCCGTGGTTGCTGTAGACGCACGCATCGCTGTAATCTGAATAACCCCAGTTTCCGGTAAATGTAAGAGACTCTGTTTTTTGCCATGACCCCACGCTTGAGGCAAGCCAGGTCGAATTATCGGCATTATTTACACCCCGCAGATCGCCTTCTATTGAGTATAGCGAAGTATAGGTAAGGTACTTTCCATTGAGGGCACCGCGTATCTCGTTTTGGCCCCAGCTTCCGTTAATATCGGCAAGCCACCATCCGCTTTCTGAATTCCCGTTCCACCCGTTTCCAGAATCGTAATAATAATACCCGAAATATCCGTCGCCGCCTATCTTGGCGGACCACTCTGTAGCGTCTCCGGGCTTGGAATAACTTGTACCATTGATCCTCAGGTTGTAGATACCCCACGGCTGGCTTTCGTGATTTTCTCTGTCATTTATAAAATAAGCGTAACTGTTTCCCCGGTCCAGTTCGGCTTCGATTTTATTTTCGGCCTGGGCATCTTCTGTCTTAAAAGTTCCATTGATATGGCGATAGTCCCAGCCCATTTCTCCGTCATCAATATAATTAGTGAGGTTCTGCGCGCCGATTCCTATATTCTGCGCTCCCGGTATTAGCATAGGCGTAAGCAAGCCCTCCGCGATCCACATTGAAATGCCCGGATAGTACCTGCTTTTTCCTGCGTCGGTGGTCCCCCTTAATATGCCGGCGTTGCCGTTTGGATCCATATATATCGCAGCCACAGAGCCGTCCATAACTTCATTGTTCCATATGCCCGCGGTGTAGCCGTAAAACGCGCCGCCGTCCAGTGTTGTTGAGTTATTTGCCGGCGCGTTATAACTTTCTATTTCGGTGTTCCATATCAAAGGAACCTCTTTCATATTATCATTTATGCTGTAGCTTCCCATCGCGATAAACGGAAAGGCCGCGGTATTCCACCAGTCCGAGACAGTGGAACCTATTAGGCCCCTGTCATGGCCCGCCGTGCTAAGATTGCCCTGGTAGTAGCCCGTACCGTCGGTATTGTAGTAATAGTTGTAGTAGATGCTGTCCACATCACGGCCACCACCGCCCCAAGAACCGCTTAATGCCAGGGGGTCGCCTTGCCAGGCGCCTGAGCCGAACGCATACCATGTCCCATCATTTTCATTTGTAGCGCCAAGTATATCGCCGGTCATAATTCCCGTATTGGTATAAGTAATAAATTTTCCGGCGCGGATATCCGCGGAAATCCTGCCACCCTGCCAGACGCCGTTAGCAAGGTCCGCTATCCAGTATCCGTTATCGTTATTGAAATTGCCGCCTTCGCCGTAACTATAGTAGTATGCGCCAAAGGCGTCATTTCCGCCCATAGTACCTAACCAGCTCGCCTGAGGCGCCGAGGACGTGCCTGTTATCGTCTGGCTGTAAACTCCCCAGTTCTGGGCTATCTTGTTCTTATAATCAACTATTGAAAGGGCGCGGAACTCATCTTCGCCTTCAATAGCGCCTGAAGAATCGGCAAGTTTCCCCTTGCCGCTGTTTTTCCAGACGGAATCATACAAATCCTTCGGCGTTATGCCTATCACCCCGTTCTCCTGCGTAACCTCAAATGTGCCGGAGGCGTCAAACATATTTATCCCGGGATAAAGCGCGCCGGTCAGATCAGTGGATGTTATATAACCCGCGCTGCCGTTATCTCCCACATAAAGGGCCCTTATTCTTCCCTCAAGAGTATCGCCAAAAAATGCCCCGCCTATGACACCGTAGTATGCGTCCTGTTCATAGGTGGTATATGTTTCTTTTGTCTTATCGTATGAATAAACCGTCGCCTGCCACACAGAAGGCGTTTCAGAACCTAAAGAATAGCTGCCCATAAATATATAGGAAGCCTCCGGCGACCAAAGTGATGCATCCGAGCCAAGGAGGCCTGAAATAGCGCCATTTTCGTAAGTTGTCGGATAGGATTCGCTTCCGCCATCGTCATACATCTGGGGCGCATATAGGGTAACCTCTTCCAAAGAACTGATAAAAGCGGCGGGATTCTGGGTATAGCTCCCTACGCTTGTCGCAATCCAGGGCGAATCACGCCTGTTTACGCCCCACAGGTCGCCTTCTATTGAACCCACTGAGGTAGAGGTGATAAGTTTGCCGCGCGATAACGCGCCTCTGATCTCGCTGTTCTGCCATGTGCCGTCAATATCCGCCAGCCAGTATCCCGCGTCATTGCCGCTTGAGGAAGCCCCGTAATAATATCCGAAATTCCCCTGGCCTCCTATTTTGGCTGACCAATCAGTCGCGGGCGGATCGCTATTTAAATAGGAGCCCCCTAATTTAAGGCTGTAAATGCCCCAGGGCTGGCTAACCTGGTTGGCTTCGTCGTTTATAAAATATGAGCGGCTCCCTTTCTGGATATCAGCGCTTATTGTCCCTATTGATTCGGTTTCGTTTTCATAGGCGCCTGCCAGAGAGCCGTAAAGAACCCCATTGCCAATAGAATTACCGAGATTCTCGGAACTGATTCCTATGTTTTGGGCCTTTTGAGCCGGCGCAAGCAAACCTTCCGCCTTCCACATTAAAATCCCCGGATAATAATTACCGTCAATGGTTCCTCTTAATATGCCTGCGTTGTATACGGTTGCGCCCTCTATTGTTTCGGGCGAGACATATATCGCGGCCACAGAGCCGTCCATAATTTCATTGTTCCATATGCCTGCGCTATATCCCGAGAATGCGCCTCCGTCTATCGTGGTTGAATTTGATTTAGGGGCGTTATAACTGTCTATGGATGTGTTCCAGATGAAACGACTTGACTCTATTTCGCTGTCTATGCCATAGCTACCTATTGCGTAAATCGGGAATCCGCCTTCTCTGGCCCACCAATCCTGTACATCAGAACCTATCAAGCCATAGTCTTGCCCCGCAGGCGATGCATAGCCGCCATCGTTGTAGTACAGGGTTGTGGCTGCCTCGCCCCATTTGCCTGTGAAATTCAGTAAAGTGTCGGTTTTCCATTCGCCGAAACCCACGCCCTGCCAGGCCGCTCCCCCCGTATCATATATGCCGAAAAGATCACCCGAAAGCGTGCCCATTTTTGTATAGGTGAGGAATGTGCTATCAGCTGATAAAAGTTTTGCTGTAAATTTTTTGTCGGCTGTCCATGTGCCGCTGGTTAAATCGGCGAGCCAGTAGCCGTTATCGCTCGCAAAACCTTCCTCGCTTTCGCTGTAATAGGCGCCGATGGCGTCAGCGCCTCCCATCTTTGCCGTCCAGGCGCCTGTTGAACCAGAAAATTCACCCGCAAACCGCTGGCCGTATATACCCCAATTTAGCGCTTTGCCCGCAGCGTTATCCACTATTGACATCGTCGTAAAATTCTCGTCCGCGCTTAACGCGCCGCCGGCTGTAAATGATCCTGAAATAGTTCCGCGGCCGCCCGTAGTAAACGTTGAATCGTATAAGTCTGTTGCTGCTATGCCTGAATTCTCTACAACTTGCTCGCTTTTGATGTCTCCCGTAATCATATAAGCGCCTGAAGAAGCCGCATACACGCCGTCCAGATCTGATGTAAATATTCCGATGTTTCCGTCCGGGTCAATGTAAAGGGCCTTCATCCTGCCTGTCATTTTGTCGTCCCGGCCGAATCCCGCCGTAATACCTACAAAAGCCCCCCCATCATAAGTGGTGTAAGTTTCGTTATCGGGATTATTTGTGTAAATACCTTTATCCGCATCCGAGAACCATATGAACGGTTCGGCGATATTTCTTGTGAAAGTGCCGATGGATATCATGGGCTTATCAGCGGCAGTGGTCCCTATCAGGCCGGAAAGGCTGCCGGTTGAGGTGCCGTTGTCATAAAGAGATGATGAAAATCGGCCGCTTGAGGTAAGCGGCGTTTCGGTGTAATTTCCAAACCCGAGCGCCGAAAAATTTCCGTTATCCGCAGCGGTGTAGGTTCCGAGGGCGGTTCCTAAAAACGAGCCTAGATTATGATAGCTAAGATAACTGCCCATCATGTCTATACGCAGGCCGCCTTCCATGTCGTCTATACCTTCAATGGTAGTAAAGTGATAGCCCTGATTCGCGTACCCCCCGCCTGCAACGCCGGACCATTCTTTAATGCTATTCGAATTTTTATAGGTTCCGTTATAGCTGTCCTTCCAGATACCCCATGAATCGCCGTCTTCAGTCAGTACGCCCGAAATAAACATATGCGTACGGTCAAGATCAACGTCTACATAGCCGTTTCCCGCATCAAAAGCGCCGTATGCTGCTGAGCCGGTTGTAATCGCCTGAGTTGTAACGGCATCAGCGAGATCCGCCGGCAGTATTGTCGTTGTGTTAACCGGAACAATCACTACTCCTTCGATCAGTTTCGTCTTTGGGTCGTCAAAGCTATTTCCGGTAAAATCTCCTCCCGTATTCGTTCCGGTAAAATATCCGAACATGAAACCCGCTATGTGGCTGAAGGCCCCTGTCTTTTTATTTATGCCGCCCGGGTCTATGTATAGTGTGGCAAGGGCGCCTTCCCAGCTGTGCCATGAACCTCCAAACCATCCCTGGACGCTCCCGCCAGCGCTGCCTGTTCCTTCAACCTCTGTTGACCATAAGGTTTTATTATCCGGATTTGTATACGCCCCCGTCACCGTGAATGGTTCTATCCCTATCCACGGGGAAGGGATTGCCTTATCTACGCTCGCGACCGTGGCCGTTAAAACGCTTGCGGCATCACCGACGAAAGAGCCCGTAGCTGTAAGCGATATACTCGGAGGCGTTATTGTGCCTCCTGGATTAAAAGGTATCTCTACGAAATTGTCCCCGCCGGTATCGCCGCCCGTATCAGGGTCTGCGCCGCCGCCTGTATCGCCGCCTGTGCTGTCAAAATAATCGCTTACGCTGCTTTCAGGCGCGCTGTACCCCTCAACACCGCTTCCCGGCTCCCAGCCTTCGCTAAACGACTCTCTATCGCCCTCAGGCGTATTGCTAGGTTCAGACACGTTGCCACCTGCGTCTGAGAATGCGTTCTCGCCGATACCGACAACCTTCGTCATGCCGCTCATCACGTTTGTCATATAACCGTTCCCGCCTTCAAAGAACGACTGCGTCATATTCGGCAGGATATTCATGTACATTATTGTGCCGCGGGCCCCGCATATAGAGGTAGGCGTCTTGACTTCAAATTTGGATTTTCCCTTGAGGTTTTCAATGCGCGCCTTGATCCTGCCGGCCGTTGACTCAAACAAGTTTTCATATTCGCCTGTCTGCGGATTAAAAACGAGGGTCACTATGGTAACATTTGACTGGGGTTTTAAGCTCATCGCGTTGCCGTTGTCAAACCTGATTTCTATAGCGCCGTCGGCGCCGGTCTCAACCTTGTCGCCCTCACCTAGAATTTCATTAATACCGGCTAAGTGCGGCGAGGCCTCGCCCTTTTTGGTTATCCGAACGTCTCCTGAAAGCTTGACAATAACGCCTTTTATGGTTCCCCCTTCAACCTTGGACCGCGGCGGAATATTGGTATCGGACTCGTAAAGTTTTTTCTCCAACTCAAGATATGCCCTGGGATCCTTAGGTATTTCATCCAGCGGCACCGATATAGAGCTGCCGGCCGGTACCATCACGATACTCTGGGGGCTCGCAATGCTTGAGACGGCAAGCTGCCCTTCCGCGACAAGCATGCCGCTTGAGCCGGACTGATACGTGGTAAATATATCCGACCCCTTAACCTTGCCCTGCGCATTAGGCGTTGATATGACGAATTCCGCGGCATCCGGCATCTTCGCTATAATTGTCCTGGCCTTGCCCCTTTCCACCAATATGTTAGCGGTCTTGCGCCTGTTATTCTCATCAAGTTGATAATCCGCAATATCCACCTTTGAATTCTGCGCGAGCCTTACCGTAGACTTGTCGTCAAAGGTAATTTCGGCCTTGGAATTGGACTTGGTCCTCACGGCGTCCCCCACCGAGACTTCATCTCCTTCCCTCAGGGGCGCGGCCATATCCGAGCCGGGCTTGAGCAGATCTACTCTGCCCTCGGTATAAGTAATCTTCCCCACAGGCGCGGCAAACGCGTACTGTGACGTAAGCAAAATAGAAAGCGCGATAGAAAGTACCTTCGCGCCAAATCTTTTGTTAATTGACCTCATATTAGAACCTCCGTTCTGCTTCGCCCTTCGTGTGTAAAACTCCGGTGGGGCTTCGCAGGAATTTTAGAATTTTTAAAACTTTATCTCCATGCCCGCGCTGTAAAGATTGCGGTTATATTCATAAACATTAATATTGGAATTGTCCTTAACGTATGTATATTGAAACTGGAATTCCCAGTCCTTGTAAAATTTATACGCTAAAAGAGGTGAGACCGTGTATATTGTGTCCTTCCTCTTTTTGCCGTAAATTGTGTGCGTGTCTCTAAAATCCTGGCGGTATATATCGCCCGTAACAGTGAAATTTATCTTTTCTGTGAGCGGTATAAGAACCGCCGCGGTGCCCCTGTTACCGAGGTACTCCCAGTTATCGCCCTTAGCCCAGTCATTGTCCAATCCATAACGCAGATTTATAAAACCCTTATTCTTCGCGAAAAATAAAAACCATCCAAGCCCTCCGCCCAGGTTGCTTCCGTCCCTGTTCTCGGCAGCGGTGCTGGGGGACCACCTGTAATCCTTATACTGGTAAGTCAAAAGGGCCTGCGCCATATTATTGCCATTAATAACCTGATTATAAATCGCGCCTGCCGAAGGAGAAACAAGATATGTCCTGCCATCCACCTCTGAATAGGTGTAACCTACAGGCAAGCCCAGCAGGCTTTTTTCAAAATAGAAATTCGGCTGGAGGGTAGCGGCGTTGGTAAGTGAGTTGTAAAAACCTATACCGTTTTGTTTGCTGTAATAAAATGAATCCTGAAATTTTACCCCAAATTTATCGCTGAACCTCTTGTCGTATTCCCCCCTTGCGGTATAAACGTAGCGGTAGTCGGATTTCTCCGATATATTCGCAGCTAAAGACGAGTCATCCGGCTTCAAGACAACGTTATCGTCATATTGCACCGCGAATCCCAAAGAAAGCCTTAGCGGCTTCATCGCCTCCGCGCGTTTTTCCAGGGCGTCCATGTATTGATTGGCGAAGTTGGCCATGTTTGAGCCCGGGGCCTGGATAATAACCTCCTTAAAGGCCTTCTTGGCATAATCAAACTTCTTTTCTTTCAGATAAGCGATGCCTATCTGGTAATCGCATGCCTGGGCCATAGCGGGATCCAGCGCCTTTGCGTTCTCAAACGACTTTATGGCCTCATCGGGGTTGCCTTCCCTTGCCAGCACCAGGCCCTTCAAGAATGCCACTTGAGCGGGGCGTATCCCCTCCTTCTCGGCCTCTGCAATCCACTTTTTTGCTTCATCGGGTTTGTTCGTCTGATAATAACAATCTATCAGTTCAATAAGCGCGCCTTTTATTTTGGGGGCTGTTGTAACGGCATCCGTCAAATTGGGTATGGCCGCTTTATAATCCTGGAGTTGCTTGTAGGTAAGGCCTAAATAATAAGCGGCGACGGTGGATTTAGGGTCCTCTTCTCTGGCTTTCTTAAACAAGGAGAGGGCCTCTTCGTAATTTTCATGCTTGAATTGTCCTATGGCCTTTTCTAAGGTGGGGTTTGGTTTTTGCTGCTCTTCTTCTTGGGCGTTTAAAATAATAATATTTGAAAGGATAAATGCGGTCAATGTTAAAGCCGAAAATAACTTTCTCCCTGCCAAGTGATTCTCCTTATTTATTTAACCCAGCCTTTATATATATTATATCAGACTTTATGTTAGTATTATATGGGAGAGAGCACTTAAATGTCAAGAAGTATTTGCCACTACTTTCCTAAACCTAACTTTTTCACATTTTATATCCAATCTTTCTTAAAAGGTCCTTGCGCCACTTCACCTCGTCTTCCGGTTTGTTTATTTTTACTGTTCTGAATTCCATATGCTACCTCCTCGCTATTCTTAAAATATATTCATTCCCGATTTTATTAAGCACCTCGTATTTAAATTCTTTGCCTATTACGCGCTCGATATCCTCCTTGGACGCCCTTTTAACAATACAGTAGGTAACGGCCTGGCTGTTTAAGAAACCCCTTACCTTTTGGTCGGAATTAAGAAATGGGATCGGATGCGGGCTAAAAAATTGTTCGCCGGGGACATCTATCACCGCGACCTCCTTATCGGTATAATATCTTACGCCCCTTACAAAGAACTTAGAGCAAAGGATAGTATTATCCACCTTATAATTCTTTAACAAATACTCACAGGCGGCCTTTGATGATTCATAGGGATTAATATCATCGCGCTCATAACCGATTATGCATAGGAATAGAGGCATTATCAATGCCATGGCATAAACATTCTTCAGGGGCTTATTACGAAGGAGCAATAAGGCCATCGCCGTAATCAGGGCCAAAAACAGCGCGATCAAACAATAAAAGGGGATTTTTGTAGGTAGGTAGGCTGAATACTTCTCAATATTTATGCCTACGGCTATGGCTACAGGGATTAATAAAACCATAATTATATTCGCGGCTGCGATGAAGAAAGGCAGGCGGCTGCGTTTGTCTGCCGCGTCCTTATCATAAATAAAATCTCCAGCGATAAGCGCGAGCGCGGGAAATGCGGGAAAGATATAACTAATAAGCTTTGAATGCGCGACTTGAAAGACAAGAAAGGTAACGCATATCCAGCACGCGAAAAAGGGATAGGCCGCGCCCTTCTGGCGCCTTATCTTCTTGGGAAGAAAGGCCAGCGCGGCCGCGACAAACAGGCTCCAGGGAAACATGCCGGCGATCATTGTCGCCGGATAAAAATACCAGGTATCATTTTTTATATGCTCCGCCTTGAGGATGCGCAGGATATGGTCGTTATAGAAAAATTCGTGGGTAAAATCGCGCCCGAATTTCTGGATCATGAAGACATACCACGGAACAGCGATAAGCGCGAAGATAAAAAGCCCCAAGAAGGAATACATGCAGTACAGAAATTTCATATCCCTCCTTATAAATAGAAATATAAGAACAACCAAAAATGGCACCAGAAACCCCAGCGGGCCTTTTGTCAAGGTTGCTAAACCGGCGAACGCAAAAAAAAGCAATAAGGCCAATAACTTCCTGTCCTGCCTGTAATACCCCCAGAGAAAAGACGCCAATGCCAGCAGGATAAATATTGAGAATACCATATCTGTCAATACTGTCCGCGCCAATCCCACGTACAGTACTGAAGACATCAGGATCAGGCCCGAGAGAAACGCCTTCTTCCCGTCTGTGGAGCCCCTCGGCCTAAAGGCCGGGGCTCCCTCCCCCCTCGAAAAAACACATTCATCCACGGGCTTAAGCCCGGGGATTTCTGCGGGGGGATTAAAAATAAGCAGCCCCAAAAGATAGGTAATTATTACCCCTACCGCCGCGAACAGGGCCGGGAAAAACCTCATGCCAAAGCCGGAACCACCAAAAATAATAAATCCGATCCTTAGCAGCCAATAGGTCAGGATGGGTTTTTCAAATTGAGGTTGTCCAAACATATACGGCACCAGCCATGCCCTATGCTGAATCATCTCCTTTGCCGTTTGGGTATAGAATACCTCGTCGTTATTGGTAAGATTTAAAGCGCCATTACCAAGCATAAAAAAGAAATAGGATAAAAAAAACAGCAGCAGTATTTGTTTTAGATATTTATTTTTACCCACAATTTTCAGGCCCTCCTTAATAATAATCCCGCACCTTTAAGGGTGCGGGATTATTTTACTATTTTCTTCCGTTAAATACAACTATTTTACGATACTAACCGAGGTAGCTTCATTGACCCCTTCTTTTGTTGTGGTATATTTTACATTGACCTTCTCGCTGTTAGTCAGCCTCTCCAAGGTAAACGGCTGCCAATTGACATCATAAATAGTTGTATCCGTTTTTACCAAAAAAACGGCTTTTTTGCCGGCCTCGTCTGTCACAGCTATCTCTGACTTTGTCCCTTTTGCGGCATCCGCAAGGGTTACAGAGTCGATCCTGCCCGTCAGCGTCTTGGTTTCAACCGCTTTTGTCACCGTTACTGGTTGAGCCGCGGCTTGAACAGCCGGCTGAGCAGCTGGCTTGGCAACAGCGCTTTTGGCCTGCTGGGCAAAACAGAGACCGGCAGCGCAGGCCAGAATCACAAATGTCAAACATATTCGCTTCATATCGCACTAACCTCCTTTTTATTTCTTACCTTTATTCTTCTTTACAACCTTTACGATTTCTGACGCTTTATTCTCTCCTGATTTCAGCGTAACCTTTACATTTTCCCCTACAGCCACCGCCGTTGAAGAAAGAAGCGCGGGATCAATTTCGATCGTCTTTAGCTCTCCGGATTTTGTCTTTATAACCAACGGATTAATAGAGGTCACCTCGCCTTTCACTACCTCTGCCTTAGGCGCCTTCGCGTGCCCGGCAGCAAGGCTGAGCGTCGTTAAAGACACGAAGGCCATCAGAACAAACAAAACCGCTAATATCTTTTTCATATTTTCACCTCCTCTCGATTTTCCGAGTTTTTCACCATTAAAATCGCCCCGAGTTTCTCTAGTTCTACTTAATCTGAAACGAGGGGCCGATTTTCTATTCTGTTTAAGTATATCACAAGCATGATTAAAAGAAGGTTAGAAGAAAATTAAAAGATTTTAATCTTTTCTAGGGAGAAATTGGGAGGGAAATTATAAAGGCGCTGCCTTTAGCGAGGCGGCTTTCTACCCCAATCTTACCTTTATGCATTTCAACAATTGATTTGGCTATGCTTAAACCGAGCCCAAATCCGTGGGAGCTGCGTGATTTATCCACGCGGTAAAATCTATCGAAGATATGCGGCAGTTCGTTCTCCGGCATGCCTATGCCGGTATCGCTTATTTTGATCTTAGCAAGATTGCCGTCTTTCCGCGCCTCCAGCGCGACCTCGCCATTATTTGAGGTATATTTAATCGCATTATCCAATATATTCAACACTGCCTGCCGCATCTGGTTTTTATCTATTTTTAACATTATCTTCTCACCCGGGATAAAGTTTATCGCTATGTTTTTTTGCTCGGCTAATATTTTTATATCATCCAAAACATCTTCTATAAAATGACTCAAATCTAAGCGCTCCGACTTAAGAGATATTTCTTTATTGTCAAATTTGGCAAAAACTAATAGATTTTCCACAATACGGTTCATTCTGTCTATCTCCTCCAGGCTGCTGACCAAAACAGCCTCATATTCGGCTTGAGAACGAATTTTCTTCAAGGTCACATCCAGCTGCCCTTTTAAAATAGTCAAAGGCGTTTTTAACTCGTGCGAAATATCCTGAATAAACTGCTTTTGGGACGAAAAAGAATTATCAAGCCTCGTAATCATATCGTTAAACGTCTCTGCCAATCTTTCTATTTCATCTCTCGTATCAGGAACATTAACCCTCAATTTCAGGCTCTCGGCGGTAATCTGGCGGAGGGTTCTTATCATATTATCTACGGGGTTCAGTGTTAATTTAACCAGCAATACCCCCACTATACCGGTAAGAAGCACTGTGATAGGCAAAAGGGCCAACAGCATAAACTTAAGCCTATTCAACGCGGAATTAATTGAGCTAAGCGGGGTGGAAATCTGGACGATGTAGGCTATCTTGTCGTTTTCGACAACAGGCATAGCAAAGGTTCTTACCAAAGAGGCCCTTTTTTCCGACGGCTCAAGGACAAAATTCTTAAAACAGCTATTTCCGCTTAAGGCGGAATCAAACATCTTTTTAGAAAAGATCGCTTTATCCGATATATTTTTTGAAGAGGTGATCTGCTCGCCTTTTATATTAAATACCTGCACTATAATATTTATCAATTGGGGATCGCTTGATTTTTCCTTAACCCAGCGCTGCGCGATCTTCGCGAAGTTTATATTATTTATCTTGCTAAATGCCTCCATATTCACGCCGTCTTTTTGAGCCTCTAACTTCTCTGTCTCCCAGTAAGTATCAATGGCATCGGCAACGCCTTCCGCCTTTGAGCGCAAACGATTATCTATATCCTCGGCCAGGCTCCGTTTAAAATTGTGATACAGAATAACGCTGAATAGAGAAAGGGTGGATGCCAATATCAGCATATACCAGATGACGATTTTAAAACGGATGGATTTGATAAACATTTTACTCTTTTAGGGAATATCCTCTTCCCCGGATGGTATGTATCAGCCTCTTCTTGTGGCCGCCGTCGATTTTCTTGCGCAAATAATTCACATAAACATCTATCACATTTGTCGTTGTGTCAAAATTGATATCCCACACATGTTCGGATATCATTGTCCTTGTAACGACATTGCCGGCATTGCGCATCAGATACTCCAGCAATCCGAATTCTTTTGTCGTTAAAATTATCTCTTTTCCATGGCGTGTCACCTTATGCGTCAACAGGTCAAGAGCCAGATCCGCAATCTGAAACTTTGTATTTATCACGAAGTTCTTTTTTCTTAAAAGCGCGCGCATCCTTGCCAGTAATTCCTCAAATGCAAATGGTTTAACCAGATAATCGTCCGCGCCAGAATCAAGGCCCGCCACCTTATCCTTAACGCTGTCTTTGGCCGTCAGCATCATAATAGGAATAGAAATTTTTTCCTGCCTCAGTTTTTTACAAAGAGTTATGCCGTCAATCTTAGGGAGCATCAGGTCCAAAATAATCAAATCATAATCATTCGTCATAGCCAGAAAATTGCCTTCCTCCCCGTCGTAGGCGGCGTCCGCGGCATAGCCTTCTTCTTTTAAACCGCGTTTGATAAAATCGGCGATTTTTTTCTCATCTTCCACAACGAGAATCCGCATTGACTTTTTCCTCTTTATCTTTGGCGAATTTGACAGAGACCACCTTTGAGATGCCGCTCTGTTCCATTGTGATGCCGTACATAACATCCGCCATAGAAATGGTCTTTTTATTATGGGTAATAATGATAAACTGGGACGTCTTTGTGAATTCCGACAGCATCTTGGTGAACCTGCCTATATTGGATTCGTCCAGCGGAGCGTCCACCTCATCTAAGATACAGAATGGGCTTGGTTTTACCTTAAATATAGAAAACAAAAGCGCGATTGCGGTGAGCGCCTTTTCGCCGCCTGACAGAAGTGAAATACTCTGGAGCTTTTTACCGGGAGGCCTTGCCATGATCTCTATACCGCATTCAAGCACATCCTCTTCATCCATAAGCACTAATTCCGCCTGGCCGCCCCCGAACAGGTACCTGAAATACTCCTTAAACTCAACCCTGACCTTCTGGAAGGTATCCATAAAGAGTTCCCTTGTGGTCTTGTTTATCTTCTTTATCGCCTCCAAAAGGGACTCCTTCGCGTTCGTCAGGTCCTCTCTCTGCTTTGTCAGGAAATCAAATCTCTCCTTCAACTCCTGGTGCTCCTCAATCGCGACCAGATTGACCGGCCCCATCTTCTCTATCTTTTCTCTCAGGGCGGAAATTTCATTACTCACGGCCTCCGGGTTAAAGCCCTCTTCTATCTCTGCGCTAAATTGCTCCAGCTCTATTTTATAGGCCTGGCTTATCCTCGTTTTAAGCGTTTCCAGCTTGAATGAATTTTCCTGCAGCGCCATCTCGAGGTTATGCGCCCTGTCCTTGACGCTGTTTAGCTCTTTTTCCTTTTCCTTAAATTCCGCTCCTGTCCGGGCGATCAGTTTTTCCAGTTCAGATTTTTCATTTTTCACATCCTGAAATTCAATAGAAATCTTTTCCTTTTCTATAACGGCCTCATCAATCGAGGTCTGCAGCGCGTTCATCTCATTTTTCAATTCTTCCTGCCTTATGGCGGCTTCATTGTAATTCTTTTCTTTTTCGTTCAGAAGGGCCTTCTGGCTGTTTAAAAGGTCACGGCGCATATTTAAGTTTGATAAAAAACTATTTTCCTGCTCCGTAATATTCGCGAGCTCTGTTTCTATCTTTGTAACTTCAATTAGCAGGCCTTCCTTTTCCTTGATAGCTGTTTCAATAAACAACTGCGCCGACGCAATCGTATTCTGCATGGCGCTATTCTCCTCATCCAGCCGTTTCAACTCCGCCTCACAGACTGTCTGTTTCGCCGTTAACGAGTTTATCTCTTCCGCTGTCTCTTGTAACTCCAACGCCAAAAGAGATATCTCGTCTGTTATCTTCTTAAGAGAACGGCTCATATTTTCTTTCTGGTTGTTCTTATTGGCCAATAATATTTCATCCCGTCTTAAGGCCTCTGTCTGTGCCGTTATCCTGCTGACGAGCTCATTGCCTTCTTTAGTCAGCAATTCTCTCCGGGATTCTAAAACCGAGGTCTCTTGTCTTATCTTAACAAGTTCGGTTTCTATCTCCTGAATCTGGAGGCGGCGGTTTAAGATACCCGCGTCCGCTTCGTTCTTTACAGCGCCGCCTGTTAAAAATCCCATTTCATATATCTCTCCGGCGGCTGTCACAAACCTGTTGTTTGCCGCGGATTCCGGTTTGATATTTAAAAATACGCCTGTATCCTTCACCAGATATACATTACTAAAAAGCACCGAAACCAGGTCCCTGAAACGAGCCTCCGTTTTAATAAAATCCGTCAATCTGCCAAGGACCCCTTCCTGCGGTGCGGGGCCGGCCTGCGTTCCCCTCATTGATTCTATAGAATCTAACGCGACAATGGTCGCCTTCCCTGAATTTTTACCCTTCAGATAATTTATCAAATCTATGGCCGCTGTTTTATTTTCCACGACAATGCACGAAATAAGCTCGCCTAAGGCTGCCTCAACCGCGGCTTCATAGCCCCTTTCAACTTCAATCAACTCGGCTATGGCGCCGTATACGCCGGTGATGCTCAATCTGTTTTCCTGCTTATCTACTAATATAGCCTTGGACCCGCTTGCGAAACCCTCGTAACGCCTTACCATATCTTTAAGCAGCGCCAGTTTGGACTCCAAAGAAAGCCGCTGTGATTTTATATCCTCTATCCTTTTTTCAACCTCGGAAAGCTGCTGTTGGCTCCGGCCTAATTCAGATTCCAGTTCCGCATGCGCCGTTTTTGTATCCGCGATCCCTTTCACCAGATCGCTGACCTCTTTATCTATCTGGGCAAGTTGTTCCCGTATCGACGCTGATTCTTTTTGCGCCTCTTCTTCCTCAATCTTAAGCCGCCTTTGGCGCGCCTGAAGGTTTGAAAGATCACTTGACAGTTTTGCCAGGTCATTTCTTTTCTTTGAGTGCGCGGACAATACATCAACTATTCTTAATTTTCCGCTTCGGATATTCTGTTCATTCCGCCTGAATTCTTCTTCCAGGTTTTTAAGTCGTGAGCGCCTCTGGGTTAAGAGGGCTTCTTTCTGCGTCTTGCCGCCGGAGACCGCCTCTGTTTCCTTATTCAATTCCGATACGGCCTTTTCCAATTCGGAAATCGCCTTACGGGCCTGGGCCTGCTCGTTTAAGAGGGATTGCTTAAGGGCCTCTAGTTCCATGGAACGTTCCTCGTCCAGCTTGATCTTGTCCTTTGACCTTTCTACATTGGAATTTAGATTCATTTCTTTAAACTGCGCGTCGGAAAGCCTGCTGGTTATACGGGCCTCATCCGCCTTTAGCGCCCCTAGTTTTGAACTCAGCTCCGAAACGCCGGACAAGAAGGAGGATTCGTCCTTTTTTAAATCAGACACCTTGCCGCTAACATCCTGTTTTCCCTCACTGAGTTTCGTAAACTCCAAAAAGGCCGCTTTTGTATCCAGGGCCTTTAATCTCTCAAACTCTTCTTTATACCGCTCGGCCTTTCTCGCCTGGCGCTCAATGGAACCTATCTGGCGCTTTACCTCCTCAATAATATCATTTATTCTCAGCAGATTGTTTTCGGTGTATTCTAATTTTCTCGCCGCTTCTCTCTTCTTTGATTTGTACTTAATAATACCGCTGGCCTCCTCAAATATATACCTCCTGTCCTCCGGCTTGGAGGAAATAATCATGTCTATCTTGCCCTGTTCAATGATAGAATAGGCGCTCGTCCCGACGCCGGTCCCCATAAATAATTCAAGTATATCCTTGAGCCGGACCTGGTTTTTATTCAAGAGATACTCGCTGTCGCCTGAGCGGAAAAGCCTGCGTGTGATAACGACCTCTTCATATTCTATAGGAAGAAATCTGGACGCGTTTGACAACGTCAATGAAACCTCGGCAAAACCGACGGGGTCCTTTGTGTCCGTGCCGTTGAATATCACGTCCGTCATATTCAGGCCGCGCAGGTCCTTTGCCGACTGCTCGCCCAGGACCCATTTCATGCTGTCTAAGATATTGGACTTCCCGCATCCGTTGGGGCCGACTATGGCTGTTATCCCAGGTTCAAAATCAACCCTGGTCCTCCCGGCAAAGGATTTAAAACCAAAAAGTTCCAAAGATTTAAAATACATTCATCTCCTCCTATTTTTCACATACCGCTTTAAACTTTTTCGCCAACAGCGGCACAACCTGAAATAAATCTCCCACAATGCCATATGTCGCGACATTAAATATCGGCGCGTCAGGGTCTTTGTTTATAGCTATAATTATTTCCGAGGACTGCATACCTATTAAATGCTGAATTTGGCCGCTGATGCCGCAGGCGATATAAATCTTCGGGCATACGGTCTTACCGGTCTGGCCGACCTGATGCGAATACGGTATCCAGTCCGAATCTACCGCCGCCCTTGAGGCGCCGACTGCCCCGCCCACGCTCATCGCCAGATCCTTTATATACTTAAAATTCTCCGGGCAGCCAAGGCCTCTTCCTCCGGAAACGATAATATTCGCCTCGCATAGATTAACCGTTTGTTCAAGTTCTTCAACCATATTTATAAGTTTTGTGCGCGAGGCATAAAATTTCTTATCAAATTTCTTCGTTATAACCTTGCCTTTTCTTCCCTTGCCTGCCTGGGCCTCTTTCATAACCTTATGCCTTACAGTCGCCATTTGAGGCCTGTAATTCGGCGTAATAATCGTGGCCATTATATTTCCGCCAAAGGCAGGCCTTGTCTGGAGCAGGTTTCTGTCCTTTGCGTCAATGTCCAGCCCGGTGCAGTCCGCGGTAAGCCCGGCATAAATCTTCACGGCAACTCTTGATATAAGGCTTCTGCCAAGGGTTGTCGCCCCGCATAAAAAAATCTCGGGTTTGTATTCATTTATCAGCTCAACAAGGACGTTTGTATACGGCTCATCCAGATAATTCTCAAGCTCCTTTTCGTCAACTATATAAGCCTCATCCGCGCCTCTTTCTATTATCTCCTGCGCGCGTTCCGCGATATCGCTTCCTAAAATTATGCCGCATAATTTTACGCCTAACCTATCGGCAAGTTTTCTTCCTTCGCCAAGCAGCTCCCAGGAGATAGTTTGAATCCTGCCTTTTTTCTGTTCGCAGAAAACCCAGACGTTCTTATAATTTTTTAACTCTGTCCTCTGTCCGCTGTCTTCCGTCTTCTTTAATTCTATCGCCTCGAACTTGCACGCGCCGACGCAGGCCCCGCACAGATTGCATTTTGCAAGGTCTATAACCGCCTTTTTATCTACTATTGTTATAGCTGAAAATGGGCAGGCCTTTACGCATAGTTTACAGCCTGTGCATTTATCAACCAAAACCCTGATATTATCCATTTAATTTAATTTAAACCCTCCCCGGCAAGTCATTTTTCAACAATTCTATCAGTTTATCCACGACCTCTTGGGGTTCTCCTGTCAATTTAACCCCGCCTTTTCTGGGCGGCGGACTAAAGATCTTTACAACCTTCGTGGGCGAACCTTCCAGGCCTATCTTTTTTGGGTCGCAGGCTAAATCCGCGGCCTTCCAGGTTAAGATGACAGCCGATTTCGCTTTCATCTTGCCTTTTAAGGAAGGCAGCCTGGGGACATTTATCTCTTTTACCACCGTAAGTAAGCAGGGTAATGTCGTCTCCCTAACCTCATATCCTTCCTCAACCAACCTCTCAACCCTTGCCTTATTATCCTTTATTTCTTCGATCTTTTTAACATAGGTAATCTGCGGTATATCCATATGCGTCGCTATGCCGGGCCCGACCTGGGCCGTATCCCCGTCAGAGGCCTGCTTGCCGCATAATATTATGTCAAACGAGCCTATCTTTTTTATCGCCTGCGACAGGGTATAGCTTGTGGCCCATGTATCGCTTCCCGCGAAGGCCCTGTCGGAAATCAATATCCCCTCATCGCAGCCCACTGATATCGCCTCCCTTAGCGCGGCCTCGGCCTGCGGGGGGCCCATACTGATAACGGTAACCTTCCCCCCGAATTTCTCTTTGAGCCGCACCGCCTCTTCAATGGCGTAGGTATCAAAGGGATTTATTATGCTCTCAACCCCTTCCCTGATAAGTGTATTGGTCTTAGGGTCAATCCTGACGTCCGCGGTGTTCGGCACCTGCTTAATACATACGATTATGTTCATATCTTTATTTTAATGCCTCCTTTATTAAGCACTGGGCAATAACGCCCCGTTGTATCTGGTTTGTGCCTTCATATATCTGCGTAATCTTCGCGTCGCGCATAAATTTTTCAATCGGATAATCCCTCATATAGCCATATCCGCCGAATATCTGCACCGCGTCCACGGTAACCTTCATCGCCGTATCACTGGCGAACATCTTTGCCATCGCTGAGACCTTGGCGATATTCTTGGCGCCTGCGTCAACCATGCGGCAGACAGAATAGACCAGCGCCCTTGCCGCCTCGACTTCCGTCGCCATATCGGCGAGCATAAACTGTATCCCCTGAAAACTTGAAATCGCCTGGCCAAACTGCTGCCTTGTCCTTGCGTAATTAACCGCTAAATCAAGCGCGCCCTGGGCTATGCCGACCGCCTGGGCCGCTACGCCCGGCCTGGACTTGTCAAATGTCTTCATCGCGACTATAAACCCCATCCCCTCTTTACCGAGCATATTCTGCTTCGGAACCTTGCAGTCCGTAAATATCAATTCCCTTGTCGCTGAGGCGCGTATGCCCAGTTTCTTTTCCTTCTTTCCGAATGTAAAACCCTTCATCCCCTTCTCTAATATAAAGGCGCTGGCGCCCCTCGCGCCCTTTGCCTTATCCGTCATGGCGATAATAGTATACACCTCCGCCTCGCCGCCGTTTGTAATCCACTGTTTCGTGCCGTTTAAAATGTAGTGGTCGCCTTCTTTTTTCGCGGTTGTCTTTATGGAACCGGCGTCGCTTCCCGCCTCCGGTTCCGTGATCGCGAACGCGGCCAATTTTTTGCCCTTAGCTATATCTGGAAGGTATTTCTGCTTCTGCTCATCGTTTCCGAATAAAATTATCGGATATGTCCCCAGCGCTGTGGCGGCCAGGCAAAGCGATATCCCGCCGCAGGCCTTTGAAAGCTCTTCGGTGCAAATCGCAAGCTCCAGCACCCCGCCGCCTATCCCGCCGTATTTTTCCTCAATATACACGCCGAACAGGTCCGAATCCGACAATATCTTAACAATTGGCCATGGGAATTCCTCCTTTTCGTCGTACTCGGCCGCGACAGGCGCGATCTTTTCCTTTGCGATCCGCCTCGCCAGATCCCTGATCATTATCTGCTGCTCATTTAATAAATAATCCATATCTTCTTCCCCCTTTTTTATCCTTATTTATCCTTATTCATATATTATTACTATCTTAAAGGTGTTTCCTTTCTTTTTAAAATATTCCGGGAAAGGCGGAAACGGCGATGAGGCCTGAATACTTCTGATAGCCGCCTCTTTAAGGGCCGGGTTAGCAGGTTTTAATAAAGCAGGCGTGCCTTTTAAGGCGCCGTCCTGCGTAATACAGAAAGAAAGCTGAACCTCGCCTCTGACGGCCCGCGCCGGATAATTTTCCCTGACCTTTTCAAGAATTGATTTGCGCACCGTATCGTAATAGTCGTCAATGCTGATCTGCCTTTTAGCGGAACCCTGCCCGTCTTTTTCCCTTAATTCATCGTTTAGGTTGTGTTCTTGTTTTGTCGCCCTTTCTTTTGATCCCGGTTCCATCTGTTTTGAAATATCCCTTATCTCTTTTTGCGTCAATTGTTTCTCCAGCTTGTCTGTAAGGCCCGCATATTTCTCAACATCCTCGGATTGCGCCTCTCCAGATATTATATGAGGAGTTAAAAATATTACAAGCTCCTTTTTTTCGGGGTTATCGGTGCTGCCTTTTGTCCTATTCCTAAAAATACTGCCCACGATGGGGGCGTTCCCCAGGCCCGGCACCTGATTAACCTGTTCCTCTTCCCTGTTTTCTATCAGGCCCGCGATCACGATTGTGGTGCCGTCTTTTGCCATTACTGTTGTCTCTGCCTGAGAGGTGTTTACAACGGGTACCTTGTCCTGATTGGCCCCGTATGTATAGGGCGTACCCTGCGAACTTACTTCCGGCTTGACCTTCATTGTTACAAAACCATCTCTATTTATCGTAGGCGTAACATATAGCTTTGTCCCCAGATCCAAAAAGGTAATCTGATAAGAGGTGGTGGCGGCGCCTGTAGCGGGGGTGGTTGTCTGGCTTGTCGCATAGGGCTGGTTTGTACCTACAAGGATTTTCGCCTCTTCGTTATTCACCGCGACTATCCTCGGGCTTGCCAGAAGATTTGTTTTCCCGAATTTTTCAAGGAACTTTATTATTGCCTCCGCGCTATATTTAGTATCCATGCCCCCGACATGAATACCTCCGGCTGTCGCCGCGCCTGAAGCAGTGGTCGGGATAGGGCTACCTGTAATCACGTTAAAGTTCATGCCCAGCTGCGCCTTAATCCCTGAAAACACGGCATCCCAGTTAATGCCTGCCTGATATTCATGATTAAGCGTAATCTGCAGGATCTTCGCGTCAATAAGCACCTCTTTTGTCTTCTCGTCAAACTCCGAAACCGCGATCTCAATTATTTTCATATTATTCTCAATATCGGTAATTATAACCTTATTCGTCCGCTCATCTATCTGAATTACGCCTATGCCTTTCGTTAAAAGAGGCTCCAATTTTGCCTTCATTGTCTCCGCCTTTGAATAATTTAAAGCGAAGACCTTCGTCTTGGTCGGCAAATCAATGGCATTAACCAGTTCCTCCATCTGTTCGATTATCTGAGGCGCGTCTATAATAACAATTGTATTTGAGATATTATCCACAACAATCTTGCCGATACGGGATTTGATCTGATTTAACGCCTTGCTCACCTCATCCGCCTTGCCATATTTTAATTTTATAACCTTAAGCTGCTTTGCGTCCTGGAATCTTTCTCCGTAAAGCGCCTCATACTCCCTATCGGTCATGACGTTTATGATGTCTCCCTTCATGTCATACGCGAGCTCATTAGAAATAAGTATTATCTCAATGGCAGCCATCATATCCACATCCTTTAAAAACACGGTTACCTTGCCGCGCACATTCTTGCCGGCGACTATGTTTTTGCCGCTGCGAAGGGCCAGCATCTTCAATACATCCGTGATTTCCATCCCTTTTAAATCCAAAGAGATCTTATTGCTGCCTGCCTGGCTCTGGGTTATGCCCTCCTGGGCCTGTTTAGGGGATTCCATCTGCTGTGAAAATTGCTGCGAAAAACAGAAATCAGATGACAGAAAACAGAAGACAGAAAACAGAAAGCTAACCTGTGTAATCTTCTTTAAAAAATCCCTGCCTGCCGGCAGGCAGGTGCGTAATCTATATTTTTTCATTTTTCAGGCCCTCCCTTTAAATAACAAGCTCAAACTGTTTACCTTTATAATTTAATATAACCTTATTTTCCAGTATGTCGCCTACCTCAATATCGTCAAATGTGCCGCCCTTATTTAAAAAATAGGTCTTTTGCGTCCGTTTATCTTCAATTATTGCCTGTGGCGCGGCGCCGCCGATAACACCGAGAAGGCTAAGCTGTCCCTTAACATCTTCTAATTTGGGGCCCTGTTCGGCCGGCGCCTGGTTGGGCGCCTCTTCCTTAAGAACCGGCGAAAATATGTTTCTTGCCCCAAGGTCTTCCGAATAATACGCAAGCGGGGGCCTGGCAGGTTCCTCCGGCGCCTTTTGCGCGGCGGGCCTCTGGCTGCCCTTTATCGCCTCCGCCGCATTTCCAACTGCGGCTTTCGGTTTTTTAAAAACAAGAGGTATGAAATATGCCAGCAGCCCTGCCAAGATAACAATTAAAGCCAGATTCAAATTTTCCCATTGAAATATTTTTATACTCCTGGCCGGTCTTTTATCCGCCGGGATCCCGAGGGGTTCTGAGCGGGGGATTGCGGCCTCAGCCTTCTTTGCCCCGGCCGGTTCGGGGGCAGAAGGAGCCGGCGCGGAGGCCTTTGAACGTATAAGCCTTAAAAGCCTCTCTTCCGGAGAAAAATCCTTACCCATCTTAAATCGCCTCTTGGTCGATTATCGTTTTTATCAAATCAGCGTCCACAGCCCTTTTATCATGCATAACAAGAGACTCAAGCGCGTTATGGCACAGTATAGAAACCTTCCTGGGATAGCCCAGCGATTTTTCATATATAGCCCTTATTGCCTCGTCCGTAAAAAGCTTCGCTGAAGGGCCCACACCCGCCTGGCAGAGCCGGAAATCTATCATCTCCCTTGTCTCGCTCTCATCCAGGGGATTAATGATATATTTCAAAATTATCCTGTCATAAAAATTTTTTATCCGTTTAATCCTCGGCAGAATCTCCATCTGCGCCAGGATTACAAGCTGCAGTAATTTGTATTCATTTGTCTCATAATTAAGAAGGGTGCGAAGGATTTCTAAAAAGGTGGGGGTAAGCTTCTGGCCTTCATCAATGATAAGCACTATGGTCTTGTTTTCATCCACGCCCTTCTGGAATAGATACCGCTCAATGGCCTCCTTATAATCCAGCGTGGAGCGGAATGTGGGTATCACATTAAACATTTTTGTTAAACTATAGAGAAATTGAAATTCCGATTTATAGCTAGGATCCAGCATCATATGAAAAACAAAATTGTCCTCACGGCCAAAAAGTTGAATAAGGATCCTGCTTAATGTAGTTTTCCCTGTTCCCACATCCCCCAGTATAAGGCTTAAGCCGCGCCTTAACCTGATAGCTATTTCCAGCCTCTGAAGCGCTGTGTTGTGGGCGGAGGAGTGATAAAAAAAATCCGGGTCAGGGCTGGTAGAGAACGGCTCTTTCTTTAGATTCAGGACCTCATAGTAACTCATAATCCCGCGCCCTTTTGATTTAACTGCTCCTTGATTTTCATCAGTGGCACATTGTTCTTTCTCATCTCTCTTATATGCGCCAGCTCTTTTACAGTAGAATCATCAAAGTATCTGAAATTGGTATTAGGGCTCCGCTCCACTTCCTTTATAAGGCCTAACTTAAGGTAATACTTCACTGTATCTATTGATAACCCTGACAATTGAGCTAAATCCTTAACAAGGTATACTTTATCCATATAACTCCCTACTCATGGAGCCTACTCACTACCCAGAGAGTACGCAACAAGTATATACTATAACTTCCAAATTGTCAAGTATTACATAAATATGGCGGGTTTTAGGCAGGGAAATTAAAAATTAACTAATCAGATAGGTTAATTTTAGCGGTTTGTTGTTCCTTACAATATCTACTGTTACCTCCTTTATATTATCCTTCTTGACATCCAAAAGTATCAATATGAGGCCCAACATACTTGAAACATTTTTTCCGTTTACCGACTTGATTATATCCCCGGGGAAAAGCCCAGTCTTCTGCCTTAGGCCCGGGCCTAGAGAATCCGCGCGAAAACCATCCGCGTCAAGCACCCCGCTTATGGTTTTTGAGCTGACGCGGAGCTTAAGGCCGCTTTTCGGGGAAAAACCTATCGCCCTGACTTTTTTAGTAACATCAATAAAGGCCTTGGCCGCGTTGTTTACAGCGGATACAGTAACGCTCTTTCCATCTATAATCCACACGTTATCACCCATATATTTTGACAGCATCTGATTAAAAAATATCTCGTCAGCGCTCCCTGCGTTGGAATCTACCCTGTTTTCTTCGGCGACTTTTATCAACGCGTCCTCATTGTCAATGTTTATAGGTCCCGCGTTATAATCTTTCGCTAAAATGGCCCCGTAACCTTGGATACCTATAAGCTCAAATCTGTTATCCTTATCTTTCCTATTTTTTCTATTTATACGGTACCAATATTCGAACCTGTATAAATCCACTGACCTTAAAAATTTAAACCCCTCGTATGGCGCGCCGGCGGCAAGGATTATCTTCTTATCGCTATTCTGAGGCCTTATCATCAGGTAGTCGCCGTAAATCTGGCGCACCTCAAATTCATTATTGATATAATCGCCTTTTTTATACAGGAACAATTTTTGCCTTGCCGGTTCTTCTATTATAGCGTAATCAGTCAATAAACCCGTGGTGGTCCCTAAAAATACACTTTTATCGCCTGTTTTATCAATAGCTGTTATTTGAACGGCGTCGTTTATCGGCGCAGGGTAGGTATCCGTGGTTTTACTAAGGCAGCGATTTGCAGGCCATACGATAAATATAAAAATTAAAATAAGGAAGCAACGATTTAATCTTATTGCCATTATTTGAGATTACTGAAAGTCAGGCATTGTGGCGGTATCCATAAGCGCCTGTTTTTCCGCGGCTGTGATTGCCCTGGCGTTGTTGTTAACATCTGTTGTAGCGGTTATATTACCGCTTAGAGTGGCAAGCCGTGTCAAGGCCAAATCCTCTAATCCCTGGCTCTCTTCCCCTGTTACCCAGGGGTTCAGGTTATTTAAGATAGTAAAATTCCCGAGTGTCGCGCCCGTTGTATCATCAGCGGCAACAGTGTCCTCGCTGGCAATCTTTGTAAGCGTCAATGCCGCTATCTGGTTATCGGCTAAGGTCTTGTCAGCGCCGGTTAGTTTATTGTATCCGGCATTTGTCATATCTTTACTCGCCGCCGCCATACCGGCCCACTCTCTTGCCATAACTAATTCTATATCCTCGCGCAGGCCAAATAGCGCGGCCATCCCGGCAGGGATGCCTTTTTCATCTCCGGCTACGCCGTTGTTATTTGTACTGTCCCAGTCATGCCTTTTCTGATAATTTGCATCGCCTATATCCCCGTCATCATCCGCATCCAGCCACGTCATTCCTGTTGGCACTGTAATGGTATCCCTGGTATAAGTTAGATTATTACCATAGGTATTCGCGACCCACGTAACAGGCACAACCATGGTTATTGGCCAATTATGCACTGTGCCTCCCATTTCGCGAAATTCAAACATACCGTCCGCATAATTTCCGTCGCTATTCGGGTCTTTCATCGTATTAAGCGTGCCTATAGGGATAGTAAATCCCGTGCTCATAGCGGTCACCATCGTATCTATCTCAGCGTTAGTCGCGGCTGAATCTGACATAAATTGAGTAAAGGCATTGTTTATAGAGGTCTGTGCCGTGGTAAATTTGCTATCCACATCGCTTGCGGTGGGCTTTGTTTCTTCGTCCTGAAAGAGCGCCTCCATCGCCTGGAACGCGGCCAATAGGGTATTAGTCAAAGTAGTTATCGCGGTATTAAGCCTGTCTATCTGGCCCTGAGTACCGCCAAGCGTAGTAAGCGCCGCGACATATTTTTTTCTCACGCGTTCGGCGGCCAACTTCATATAATTTGACATCATCACCTTATCCATCGCCTCTACCGCGCCGTTATCCATAGCGCTTCCGTCACCGAGCAGATAATCCTCTGCCTGGTCAGAGGCCGCCTTCATCGCGGCAGTTATATATCCGACATCAAAACCTGCCGACGCGGCGGCATCTATCAATATCTGGCTTAGCATAGCGGCCGCCTCTGCCCTTTCATTCTTGGAGGTAGTGCTGTCCGCTGCGTCTACGGAGGTCTTTAAATTTGAGGTGTAATCCCCTAAGCTGGCTACTATTGAAGCCCTGAACAAGGCCATTTGCGCCGCTGTAATCTTACCCGCAAGATAGGTGTTAAAGCCGCTTCTTATGGCTAACCTGCCAAGATTTGCCAGATGGGTTATGTCATCGCTCGTAAACCCGCCCGAACGAACGATAATAAAACCAAAAAGGACCATAATGGGGTCGTCGGTCCCTGCTGTGGCCATCGCTGAAAGCATAGCGTCGGTCTGCGACTTGGTCATAGGCGAAACACCGATATCAACGGTCCCCCCGGCCGCGGGGGCGGGAATTATTGAACGCCTCACTGTAGTGCCGCCCGAATCTTGGATAGTGACCAATAAAAAGTTGTAAGAACTTCTTGTAGGAAGCCCGCTCACCGCAAAAGACATTTTTCCGTTTGAATCCGCTGCCCCGGTCCCCCTTAACCCTACATTAACCACCTGCCCGTCACTCCCTATCGCGTCTACTATGGCAAGGTAGCTTGTGCCTGTCGTCAAGGCCGCTCCATACAAAGCCTGCGCTGTTCCGAAAATAGAAAAAGGGCATATAAATATTATTAACATCAAAAATCCGAATTTATAACGGCTCATTATCGCTCCTCCTTAATTATTACTTATTATTTCCCGGAACCGCCTATCCCGCCGCTGCTTAAACTGCCGCTTCCGCCGCTAAGGCCGGTTCCGATAATTGACATTAATCCGAATATAATAAGGCCCGCGAAACATATATATTTAAGTATTACCTTAACTCTATGAAATACGGATTTCCCCTCGGCCCTTCCTGGCTTCGCCATATCTTATTCCTCCTATCAGCAATTCAGCTATTACATAAGCGCCTAAACCGCCCAAAAAAAACGCGACTATGTCAAATTTATCGAATCTCCCGTTTAAAAAATAATTTTTCGTGTTTTCAAGAAACGGCATTTTGTTAAACCATGACGGTATATACGGCGCGATCTCGACGCCGTATCGCTGTCCGATCTCAAATAAGGCGTCTATGCCGAACCACAAAATGCAGAAAGCGGCCCGGGAGAATCGCGATGTTGAAAATAGCCCTATACTTATAAGAGAGAAAGAAAAGGCATGAAAAAAATCCGGGACCCACTGGCCTAAACGGCCGTATATATGCGGCGCAAAAGTTGAATGGTCGGCGAGAAATTTTGAAAAGGTAAAATTATTCAAAAAATATACATTTAAAGCAGCCCGGCCGGTTACGTATTCCAATACGCCGACAAAAATACCCACTACCCCTAGCAGGACCATGATTAGCGAGGCCTTTTTCATGATATAATTTGTTATATAAGTATAGCATATTTTTTTAAAAAATCAAGCGGCGGGGAAGGAAATCCTGCGGATAATTAAGGTCCCTTTAAGCACATCCGATTGGCTGCCTTTGAGGGATAAAACGAGGCGTTCGACCTTAAGGAGCTTTTTTGAGCCCTCCAGGTCATATATGAATTTTAGAAATTGATCCAGCTTGGCCTCTGACACCACCTCAACGGTAAATTTTCTGTAGCTTTTAAACTGTTTTGTGCCCTTGGGTTTAATACTCGTTATAGCGACCTGGCAGTTTGAGGCGGTTGTCTCTATCTCTTTTAAAATGGCCGCCGTTTCATCTTCGCCCCCGCCCGCCTTTTGGATATATTCTTTATATTTATTATACTCCTTTTCTATTGCCTCTTTATTCGCCAATAGTTTAAGATTTTTATAAAGCTTCGCATTAACGGAATCAAGGTCAAGGCCAAGCTGTCCCCATTCCTTCATCACCGGCTGCAGGACCAGTATAAACAATGCGGCGCCGCCGATGACGGAGGCGGTAAATAAAAACAGGAACCTTTCCCTCTTTGTGAATTTTGAAAATAATGTCTTCATTTATGCGCCTTGTTAAACCCGCAGGTTATCTCGAAATCCACGAACTCCTTTTCTTTTACCACCCTTTTCTGGGCGTATTTTATCTCGCTATTTTCAAAATACCGGGACCCCTCAAGGCCGGAGGCGAATTTGAATACGCTGCTTAAGTCGTTCGAAACGCCCCTAAGCGTCAATGACCTGCCCAATTCAAAATCCAAGACCGATATGGAAATCTCCGGAGGGGCTATCTTAAAAACCTCGCGCATTGCATCTACGGCCGCGCCCTTCATATTCAGGTTTTGTTTTACAATCTCTATCTGTTGGGAAATTTCCCGGAGTCTCTTTACCCTTGGCTCTGTTTCCTTTATCTTCAAACCCAATAAATCAGCTTCTTTCTTACGGTCTATAACCCCTTTTAAGGAAATGCCCATAAGAACAAAAACGATAGCGCCCAGCAACAAGATGGTCTTGACAAACCTTCTTTTCTTTTCTTTAGACGTTCTTTCCGTCTTTAACTCGGGAGGCATAAAATCCATCTTGATAGCGGGCGCGTTATAGGCTATGCCCAAAACGCACGCGAATGAACTATCCCTGGCTAAATCAGAATATCCCGAGAGCGCTTCCCCGTAATCCGCGGAGGCGGTTTTAAAAGGGTGGATAAATTCCACCGGCTTGGCGTCTTCCATCTTCTCAAGCAGGCCTTTAAGCATCATCGCCTTTACCTCAAGGCCCGTTATAGCGACAGACGCTATCTGCCTTGAATTATCCTTTTGATACGAGTGGAATGTCTTTCTTATCTCTTCCGTCATTTCCTCCGGCTCATCCTTAAACGGAAAGCTGCGGCTGAATTCCATGATGCTGCCTCTGACTATTATAATGTCCACGTGAGAGGTGTCTATGTTAATAACCGCTCTTATCCGCCTGCCTGTCTCTTCATCGTCTTTAAAGCCGCTGGCAGCCAGATACCACGCCGAAAGCGCCTCGCTGCTTAAGATTATCCTATCCGTTTCTAAATTGGCGATTTTTAAAATTCCTATAAATCTATCGGTGACATTCCTGTGGCCCAGTATCAATGAGACATCCGAATAGCCGTCCGCCCTTTTTTCTATAATCTTAAAGTCCCATATCATCTCATCGGCCGGATATGGCAGCTGCTTCCCCGCCTGAAGGCCCGCCATATCCCTTAATTCCGCGTCATTCACAGAGGGCAATCTCAAATTCCTCACTGTAAAAAGATGGCGCGGTACGCATATCTCCAGCGGCTCCCCTCTTTTGGCGCCTTCGGTATTTAATAAATCCGTTATGGCGGCGGCGGTATCATCGTCTGAAAAACCGCCGACGGCCTTTTTTGACAGGCTCTTAAGCGTAAGCCTCTGGCCTCTTTTTAACATCCTTAATAATTTAATCCTGTCTAATGTAAATTCCAGGATAATCATATCTATTATTCCTCAAACCAGCCAATAATCTCTGTCTTATGCGGGGGCGCGTTGGATATTTCTCTTTTTACAATACATGTTATCGTCCTGTTTATGTTGGATTTTCTGTATTCAAGTGTCCCTGTGGACCTGATTATAAAATAATTTGAACTGCAGCTGACCCATTTCTGCAGGGCATCTAATTTGCTTTGGTCGTCGGGGATTATACCGCCACCTTCAGCCGTTGGTAAAAAACTTTTAACAAAGGTTATTACTTCGTCTGGCTTGTTAAATACCTTATTATCCTGCGTCCTACTGTCCGCTATTGCCTTGGATACAGTCCTGTCAAAACCTGCCGCATCCATCAATATGCCCAACACCTCTTCGCTGGCTGTATTTACGTTTACCGTAAAGGCATTGTCCTCTTTTGATTTGGGTTTGGGATAGACCGTAATAATATCTTTAATGCCGGACGCGTTTTCGTCTCCGGAAAACGTCTCGGGCGTAAAATCCTTCACCAATAGCAACTCATTAATAGTATCGAAGGATGCGCCTTTAGAGGCGTAGGGCTTATCAGAATAATCCCCTATATTCACAGAGGCGCTGCCGCGCCATGCCAGGACATTTTTAGCGGCGTCCGGCGTTTTTGAAAATAAGGCCCTCAGGACCTGTTCCGGGGCGGTATTGATATCTATCTTCCTCTCGGCATCTTCAAGACAAGCAATATTAAAACGGCCGGCCCCTACCTTTACATTCCGGAATTTTTCATCAAAGGCCTCGTTTTCTTCCAGGGTGATTCCGCATTCCCGGAGCGTATCCACAGTGGTTTTTTTGTCCCTTTCCAGCGCGTCAACCGCTTTTACAACGCCCGCCTTGGCTATTTCATACGCCTTTAAACTGTCCATCTGATAACCGGCCAACTTCAACTCAATAGACCTTCTAAAGCCTATCCCTATCGCCAGAAGAGAAAGTATAGCCAATATCCAAAGTGTAACTAGAAGTATGACCCCCTTATCATCCTTTATCATTTCAAACTGTTATTTTGCTGCACCCTCCAGTGTGCCTGTCGGGATAAATACCGTCTTTTTCAATATCTCCTCATGCTGCTGGCCTGACTCCTGAAATACCAGGGTAATCCTCACGCCTACAGGGATCCTGGGCTCTTTATCCGGCGTATCGTTTGCCCAGGATTTTTCCCATACAACTTCGGGCTCACCCTTATCATTTTTATATGCATATTCAAATTTACAATCTTTTAAATCATCAACCACAATACCCGGTTTTTGATTCTCTTGCTTTTCCTTAAAGCCGTCTTTCTGAAAAACAACCCTTTTTGTAAGCGCCCCCTTCTCGCTTTCGTAGGAAAAGGCATAGTCAACTTCCGCGATGTCTCCGTTTATAATGGTTATAAATGATAATGTCTTTTCGTCGCCGGTAAATTTCAGGCTCGGGCCTTCTTCCAGACCTGGCGGCTGCGCAAGGGCTTGCGCCGGTTTAGAATAATTTATCGCGTTCCTTAATTCTTTACCCATACTATCCAGGGCAAGGAACGAGCTGTGTTTATGCTTAAAGGACGCCTCCCCCTTTTTCCAGATCCCGATCCCGCCCGCGAACATAGAATACAGGCAAATGGCAATCACCGCGAATATTGATACCGCGATTAATAGTTCCATCAAGGTAAAAGCGCCGCGCCGTTTCATTTAATCTACCCCTCTTTATATTTAAAATATGTCGAGACGCTGATAACCCTGAGCTGATCTCCGACTTTATACGTCACGCCCATATCAACCGTATTTAGCGCCTTCTCTTTCGTATCCAAGGCTGCGGCGTTCAGATACCAGTCGTAACCCGGCTCCCCGTCAATGCTGCCTTCTTTATTCTGCTCCTCAAGGCCGTCTTTAAAACCCTTTATATCCAAATCAAAAATCTCATCCTCCAGCAGTTCGCCCGCCTTTGAAACAGCCGCGGCAATCCTGGAGGCCTTAAGAGAAGCGGAGTAGGAGCGCACTACTAACATTAAGCCGGAGGCTATAATCAAAACGCTTACTATAATCTCCAGTAACATGAAGGCCCTTTTATTCTTTCTCTTCCCTGATAACGACATTTCCCAATATCCCCGTAGTTGATATTATCAAGACCTTTTTATTGGTATTAGCCAATCTTAATTCCACCATATCAGAGTGGCCGTCCGGATAAAAAAATATCTCTTTGGCCCGGCCTTCATAATCTATGTCTTTTGGCAAACGGATAACATTGCCAAATCTGTCTTTGGCGCTGGTAGTATATGTGATGTTCTGGCCTTCACCTGTAGCCCTAAATAGTTGGTATGTCTTTTTATCAAAATCAAACGAAATCTTATAAATAGACCTGTCAATTATCGCCTTTTCCTGGGCGAAGATTATAAATTTGGTTATGTTTGAGGCCGTATCTTTAAGCTCTAAATCCGAAAAAGACCTGCGAAAAAGCGGCGTTGAGAATGAAAGCAGAACCAGTATGATAGCGCTGACTATCAATAATTCTATGAAGGTAAAACCGCCCCTATTCAACGCCCTCCTTAGCGCCGCCCTCTTCATTTTCGGACCAGCTGGTTATATCATCACCGCCGCCTTCGGAACGGTCTTTGCCGTTTGACCACAGGTCATATGAATCTTTATTGTGGTCGCCGTGAAATTTATAATTATACTCCTGCCCCCACGGGTCCTTGGGTTTCTTCTTTAAATACGGGCCGTTCCAATTTGTAGCGTCCGGCGGCTTTTTCATAAGGTCGCCTATGCTGGAGGGGTATGCGCCCATATCCAGTTCGTACATATCCAGCGCCATCGCGATGTTTGACTCGATGTCCGCCTTGGCGGCAATCTTCCTGGCCTGCTCGGACCTTCCGGCAAGCCGCGGCATCACCATCGCGATCAACACGCCGATAATAATTACAACAAGCATAAGTTCGATCAGGGTAAAACCTCTCTTCAGTTTCATACTTAACCTCCGTGATTTATTTTGCGATAAGACTAATCTGAAATATCGGCAATAAAATAGACACGACTATAAAACCCACCATAAGCCCCATAACCAGTATCATAATCGGCTCTAAAAGGCTTGAGATGATCTTTATCATCTTATCCGTTTCGCGCTCATATGAATCGGCTATCTTTAAAAGTGAGCGCTCAAGCTGGCCGGATTCTTCCCCGACAGCGATCATGTTCGTGACGAATAAAGGAAAATATTGCCCTTCTGAAAGCGCCTTCGCGAGCGGCGCTCCGTCCCTTACCCTGACAAAGGCCTCTCTCATATCCTTTTTCGCGGCCTCACTTGACATTATCGCCTCTACAATCTCAAGGGACTGCAGCATTGTAACACCATTGCCAAGAAGCGTGCCCAATGTCCCGGCAAAACGCGCGATATCGGTTTTTTTTAATAACGAACCGACCAGGGGCAATCCTGTTCTTGCCTTTTCCAGCAACGCCTTCCCTTCGGGAGTTTTATTTATCTGCCTTATCAGAAAGATTATAAGGAGTATTGAGGCGATAACTATATACCAGTATCCCCTTATGAATCTGCTTATCGCCAGAAGGGCCAGTGTGATAAAGGGCAGGGTCTGCCCTAAATCCTCAAAAATCCCCACTACCCTCGGCATAACAAAAGTCAATAAGACCACAACCGTTATCAGCCCCACGCATAACATAAGTATGGGATACGCCAGCGCGGCCTGGACCTTCGCCTTGAACTCTTCCTGCTCTTCCAGGAAATCAGCAAGCCGGTTCAGCACGGTTTCCAGAGTGCCGCTTGCCTCGCCTGAGTGGACCATGCTCACATAAAGAGACGAAAATGTACCGGGGAAACGATTTAAAGACGTTGAAAAATTGCTCCCGCCTTTAATGTTATCGCATATTTCTCCGATGACCCTCTTTAATCTCTTATTCTCTGTCTGCTTGGAAAGGACATCTAAGGAATTTACTATAGTTAATCCGGATTCCAGGAGATCGGCGAGCTGCCTTGTGAAAACAGCCAGGTCCGAGGTTTTAATCCTTCCAAAAAAACCTGCGGAGAAAACAGGGGCTTGGCCTTCCTGTTTTATCGATACGGGGAAAAGCCCTAACGCGCTAATTTTTGAAATCGCCTGCGCTTCCGAATCGGCATCAATCAGGCCTTCGGTAATTTCCTCGGGGCCCTTTTTTGCCTTATAGATAAATCGCGGCATATTTAAAAGTTCCTAGTTCTATGTTCTATGTTCGAAACGTAGAACATGGAACTTATAACATAGAACATTTTTAACTGGTTTCTTTCGCTACGCGCAGGACCTCAGCTGTGGTGGTAAGACCTTTTTTGATCTTAAGCCATCCGTCCTGCGCCAGGGAACGCATGCCTTCGGACACAGCCTTCTTTTTTATCTTATCGCTCGAGGTCCTGGCCAGAATCAATTCCTTAATAGGCGCGGATACGGCCAGAAATTCATAAATCGCGGTCCTGCCTCTATACCCCGTAAATTTACAGTTGTCACAGCCCTTGCCTTCAAATATCTTTACGCCCTTCGCCTCATCCTGCGAAACGCCAAGCTCGCGCAGGACCTCTTTTGTAACAGGCACCTCTTGTTTGCAATTAGGGCATATCAGCCTTACCAGTCTCTGGGCGATAAAGCACTCAACTGAAGAGGCAACTAAATACGGCTCAATGCCCATATCCAAAAGCCTTGTTATCCCGCCGGCCGCGTCATTAGTATGAAGCGTGCTAAAAACCAGGTGGCCGGTTAAGCTGGACCGTATGGTAATTTCGGCGGTCTCATAATCCCTGACCTCCCCTACCATCATTATATCCGGGTCATGCCTGAGTATGCTTCTTAAGCCCGCCGCGAACGTAAGGCCTATTTTAGGCGTAACCTGTATCTGGGTTATCGCCGGTATCTGATATTCTATAGGGTCTTCGATAGTTATAATCTTTAATTCATTTTTATTCATCTTATTGAGACAGGCGTAAAGGGTGGTCGTCTTGCCGCTGCCGGTGGGCCCGGTCACGAATATTACGCCGTGCGGTTTCTTGATTAAGACCTCCAAAAGTTTAAGATGGTCCTCTATGAGCCCCAGGCCTTCTAAACTATAAACCATCTTCGTGGACAAAATTCTTATGTCTATCCCCTCGCCGAATGGCGTAGGCAGCATAGATACCCTCAAATCCAGCTCTTCCCCCCCGACCTTTACCTTGATTCTCCCGTCCTGCGGAAGGCGGCGCTCCGCTATATTCAAATTCGCCATAATCTTTATGCGGGAGATTATTGCGGGTTGAAATTGTTTTATTGTAGGCGGGATAGCGGCTTCGTGAAGAATACCGTCAATCCTGTATCTGACCTTCAGGTCATCTGCAAACGGTTCGATATGAATATCTGTGGCCCTGTCGTGATACGCGCCTGACAGGATCTGGTTCACAAATTTTATTATAGAGGCGTCTTCAGCCAGATTTTCTATGTCTTCTACTTCCGGGCGCCTGAGCGACCGCTTTGTATCGTCAGCGGTAAATTCAGTAGTTATGCTTTCCAGCGTTTCCGCGCCGATGCCGTAATATTTCCTGATCGCCTCAAGTATATCTTTCTCTCCGCACAGCGCCGGCCTGATCTCGCAGCTCAATAAAAGCCTGATATCGTCCAGGGTATGTATGTCCAGCGGGTCCAGGACGCCGATAGTCAGTATATTATCCTTTAGGCTTATAGGCATCATCTTGTAATGAGAGGCAAATTTGGCCGGGACCTTTTCTACAACAGCGGGATCAATATTTAAATCCCTGAGCTTCACATATTCTATTCCTAACTGCTCCGAAAGGACCGGCATCAGGGTGTCTTCTTCGACAAGTTTAAGCTTAACCAGCGTCACGCCTAAAAATTCGCCGGCCCTTTTGTGTTCCTTAAGCGCCCTATCCAGATTGGAAACAGTTATCATGCCTTTGGCGATAAGCATCTCGCCTAAAAGCATCGTCTTATTTATAGACATATCTCACCTTTACCCCGTTAGAAATTTTTTCTCAATTCTATAGAGCTAACTTGATATTTCTAACGGGGTTCATTATTAAGATTATATCATTATATAATTAAATGTCAAATGGTAATGACATGGGTGGGCTAATTCGTTATATTTTCTTTAAGATGATGGTGGCGTTATGGCCGCCGAAGCCCAACGCATTGGACATGGCGACCTTTATTTCCTTCTTGCGGGGGGTGTTTGGGACATAATCCAAATCACAGTCGGGGTCGGGATATTGGTAGTTTATCGTCTGGGGAACTATCTTTTCCTTGATACCCAAGGCGCACGCGATAGCTTCAACTCCGCCGGCGGCGCCTAACAAGTGGCCTGTCATAGATTTTGTTGAGCTGACCATAAGCCGTTTTGCGTGGCTTCCAAAAACCTTCTTTATGGCCGAGGTTTCTATTTTGTCATTCAAAGGGGTCGAGGTGCCGTGGGCATTTATATAATCAACATCTTCGGGGTTTATCTCGGCGTCCCTAAGAGCGGCTTCCATGCACCTGGTCGCGCCGTCCCCGTCGGGATCAGGGGCGGTAATATGGTAGGCGTCGCCGCTCATCCCATAACCTATAATCTCGCAATAAATATTTGCGTTTCTCTTCTTGGCGTGTTCGTATTCCTCTATTATAAGAATGCCCGCCCCTTCGCCCATAACAAACCCATCCCGTTCCTTGTCAAAAGGACGGCTTGCGCCTTTAGGGTCATTATTTCTCCTGGAGAGGGCCTTGCAGGAACAGAATCCCCCAAAGCCCATCGGGGTTATACAACCTTCCGAACCTCCTGTAATCATAATATCCGCCTCCTCCCTCTGGATAATCTTAAACGCGTCGCCTATCGCGTGATTGCTTGAGGCGCAGGCGGTTGCTACACATGAACTTGGGCCTTTAAATCCATGAGCAATTGAAATTTCTCCAGAAGCCATATTTACGATTAACATAGGTATTAAAAACGGGGAGATTTTTGACGGGCCTTTCTCCAGATATATCTTGTGCTGTGACTCAAAGGTATGCAACCCGCCTATACCGGAACCGACAATAACTCCGCACCTATTCCTGTTGACCTTGTTAAGGTCTATCTGGCTGTCCTCTACGGCCTCTTTCGCGGCAATCAAGGCGAACTGGACAAACCTGTCCCTATGCCTTGTTTCCTTGGAAGAAAAATATTGGGCGGGATTAAAACCTTTTACTTCCGCGGCTATTTGAGTTGTAAATGCGGAAGGATCAAATGCCGTAAGGGCAGCCGTGCCGTTTTTCCCTTCCAGTATTGCCTTCCAAAAATCATTTTTATTATTACCTATGGGAGAGATGACGCCAACCCCCGTCACCACCACCCTTTTTTTAACACACATTATTTTCCGTTTTTATAGAGATCCTCAGGATGAAATCTGCTTTGCCGATTTCACTTGGCAGCCTTTTCTTCGATATACTTTATAGCGTCTCCGACTGAAACCATCTTCTCCGCGTCTTCGTCCGGGATCTCAATGCCAAATTCCTCCTCTAGGGCCATGACAAGCTCAACTGTATCCAGGGAATCCGCGCCTAAATCCTCAATAAACTTTGCCTGGTCGGTTACCTCTTCCTGCTTCACACCCAGCTGCTCTACTATAATAGCCTTTATTCTCTCTGCTTGAACTGCCATTTAGTTTCTCCTCCTCGTTTTTTTAGATTGCCATACCCCCATCCACCTTGATGGTGCAACCTGTAATATAATTCGACTCCTCGCTTGCCAAAAAAAGCGCTAGTCTCGCTACGTCTTCCGTTTCGCCAAATCTATTTAAAGGAATCCTGTCAAGCATCGTCTTTTTTAAGGATTCCGGCAGTTTATCCGTCATATCGGTCCTGATAAAACCGGGCGCAATGGCGTTCACGTTAATATTCCTGGACGCCAATTCCTTAGCCGCGGTTTTTGTCAACGCGATAAGCCCGCCTTTTGAAGCGGAATAATTTGCCTGGCCGGGATTGCCCATAATGCCTATGATGGAAGCCATATTTATTATCTTCCCGGACCTCTGTTTTATCATAACCTTTGCGGCAGCCCTGGCGCATAAAAAGGCGCCTTTCAGATTAACTGAAATAACAGAATCCCAGTCCGCCTCCGGCATCCTTATCAAAAGGCCGTCTTTGGTTATCCCCGCATTGTTGACTAATATATCTATTTTACCGAATTTGTCAACTACTTTTTTAACTAATTCTTCCACCTGGCCCTCATTTGTTACATCTACCTTTGCGCTTAAGGTTTCAACACCCAGAGATCTGATGTTTGATTCAGCTTCCTTGAGGGCCGGCTCGTTCACGTCGCTTAATACTATATTCGCCCCTTCCCGGGCAAAAAGGGCGGCTATCGTATATCCTATGCCTCTGGCCGAACCTGTTATTAACGCGACTTTACCTTTTAGCCTCATATCGATGATATAAGCGACAGCAGCTCTTCCTGATTATTTGAACACTGTAGCGCGTTCTCGTACGCGATCTCGCCCCTCCTATACAAATCCACCAGGCTCTGGTTCATAGTATGCATGCCGTATTTTTTGCCTGTTTGTATTGTGGAATAAACCTGGGGAATGTCATTCTCCCTGATTAAATTTCTTATAGAAGAAGTAACATTCATTACTTCGGTAATCAAAACCCTCCCGGGTTTATCGTGCGCCCGCTTAAGAAGCTTTTGCGAGATAACGCCGACAAGAACCATAGAAAGCTGAAGCCTGATCTGGTTCTGCTGATAAGGCGGGAAAATATCTATGATCCTGCTGATAGAATGGGCCGCATCCGTCGTATGAAGCGTGGTAAGAATCAGGTGCCCTGTCTCCGCCAGCGTGAGGGCCATATGGATACTTTCCAGATCCCTCATTTCGCCGATTAATATGATATTAGGGTCCTGCCTAAATACGTGCCTGAGAGCGTTTTTGAATGAATTTGTATCCGCGCCGACTTCCCTTTGGTCGATGGTGCTCTTTTTATGCTTGAATAAATATTCTATCGGGTCCTCTATGGTAATTATCTTGGCCCTCTTGGCGCTGTTAATGTATTCAATCATTGCCGCCAGGGTTGTGGATTTACCTGACCCAACAGGGCCTGTCACTAAAAATAAACCGTTGGGCCTGTCGGAAAACTCTTTTATTATCTCAGGGATCCCCAGTTCTTCTAAGGGCGGGATTTCAAAAGGAATGGCCCTTGCGACCATCGCTATCGCCCCCCGCTGTTTATAAAGGTTCATCCTAAAACGGCTAATCCCTTTTAGGGAAAAAGAAAAGTCCAGCTCCATCTCATTCTCAAAGGTCTCTATCTGCTCCTTTGTTAACATGCTATAAATAAGGGTTTTAGAAACATCCGGGGTAAGCACTTCAAAATCTGTTTTGGTAAGCTCCCCGTCTATTCTCAATTCAGGCGGTATCCCGACGCAGATATGCAAATCAGATGCCCGTTTTTCAACCATATATTTCAAAAGGTCTTCTATTTTCATCATAAACAAATCCTTCCTTCGACGCCGCTGCGAGGTGTTGCCTTGGGTATTCCAAGGCAACACCTCATAAGGTATATTGTTATCGTCTAAAAAACAGCCCTTAAGATTTAGGCGCTAAGCTTGTAGGATTAGCGCTCCAGGTGACGCCCGCTGTATCGCTCCATACAAACTGGATATAGTTAGCCGTGGATCCGCCGGCCTTGGCTGACCTGGTGGCCTTCGCTGTAAAACCTTGAGTGCTTGCGCCGCTGAGTTGATACCACCAATATTGCACGGTTGAAGCGCTGTCGGTAATTACGCCCGTAAGCAGGGTCAAGTCGGAAATAGCGCTAGTATATGTATTACCTTCAACTTTATACGCCGCTTCCGCGCCTTTAATCGCGCTTATCATAGCCACAGCCTCTGATGCCCGCGCCCTCTCTACAAAACTCGTATATTGAGGTATCGCCAATGTCGCCAGTACGCCAATGATGATTATAACAATCAAAAGTTCTATTAATGTAAAACCCCTCTTGCCTGATAACATTTTTTTCACCTCCTCTCGTTTTCTTAGTGTATATATTACACCATAAAAAAAATTTGTCAACCCCGCTTTTTTAGTGGCCGCCTGCGGCCGTTGTAGCCAATGAGAAAATAGGCAGATACATCGCGGCGACAAGGGTGCCTATCACAACACCCATTACCACCAGGATAGCGGGTTCAAGCAGGGCGACAAGCCTTGTAATCTTAGTTGTTATATCTTCAGCATAAAATTTTGAAACCTCTTCCAAAAGTTGGGCAAGCTTGCCGGATTCCTCTCCCACGTTAATCATCTGCGTAACTAGAGGCGGGAAGATACCCGTTTCAGCCAAAGGCGCGGCTATGGTTTTGCCTTCTATAACGCTTGCCTTTACAATTTCAAGCGATTCTTCTATTCTCTTGTTCCCGGTTGATTTTATGGATACCTCCAGCGCATGAATGATTGAAATGCCGCCCTTAAGCATCATACTTAAAGACGTGGCAAACCGCTCTATCGCGAGGCTAAGAAATAGACTTCCTCCGACCGGAATTTTTAACAAAAAACTGTCAAATCGTTTATGGCCCTTTTCTGTGCTGACATATTTCCTGAAAACGAACGACGCAATGGCAACGCCGATTAATATATTAATAATATTTCTGGAAAGCGCGTTGCTGATATTCAGCACCATTTGGGTCAGGAATGGCAGTTTCCCAAACCCCTTGTAAATCCCGGCGAAAATAGGTATTACCTTGTACATAAAAATAAAGATCGCTGCAAGCGATACCATTATCAGCACTATAGGGTATATTGAGGCGGAGATTACCTTTTTCTTAAGCGCCGACATCGCCTCTAAATAATCCGCCAGCTTTTTTAACACAGGCGCCAACTGGCCCGTCGTCTCTCCCATCTCAACTAAATCTATCCAAAGCTGCGAAAATATCTTTGGGTATTTTGCCAGCGCGTCTTTAAGGGAAAACCCCGCTTTTAAATCCTCCTCTATTTTTTTACAGGTGATCCGCAGAACCCTGCTTTCCACTTGGCTGCTCAAAACATTTACCGTCTTTAATATCGCCACGCCGGATTCTAAAAGAATAGCCATCTGCCTTGCAAAAATGGTAAGATCATCCAGCTTTACTTTATTATGCAGTTTTGTTTTAGCCTGTAGAGGCGCCGCAGCTTTCTTTTTCTCATCTATAGATATTACCGTAAAACCCTTTGCCTGCAGGCCGCGGGCAAGCTCTTCCTTTGTCCTTAAGTCCGAATCGCCGTGGATTAAGCTTCCCTTCTGATCTCGAACTATATACGTTAATGGAGACATTATTTTTAGTCGGTAAATACTATGCTTAAAACTTCTTCCAAACTTGTAAGCCCCTGCTTTGCCTTTTCTATACCGCTGTCAAGCAGCGTCTTCATGCCCTGCGTTATAGACAAATCCCTGATTTCGCCGGCGCTTGTCCTCTTTAATATCAATTGCCTGATATCTTCAGTTACAATTAAAACTTCATAAATACCGACTCTGCCTATATATCCTATCTGGCGGCATTTATCGCATCCTGCCGCTTTGTAGATCGGCCCTTTGCCCAGGTTGTACTTTTTGCGCGTCTCTAAATCCGGCTCATACGCCTGCTTGCAGGAGGGACAAAGCTTCCTTACCAGCCTCTGTGCCTCTATCATAATTAAAGAGGAGGTTAACAGAAACGGCTCTAACCCGAATTCTATCAATCTTGTCACCGCGATAGCGGTGTTATTTGTATGGAGGGTGGAGAAGACAAGCCTCCCGGCCAGCGCGGCCCTTATGCATATCTCCGCCGTTTCAACATCCCTGATTTCACCGACCATCATTATATCCGGATCCTGCCTCAAAAACGTTCTGACCCCGCTCGCGAAGGTAAGGCCTATCTGCGGCCTTACCTGGACCTGATTTACGCCTTCCAGCCTGTATTCTACAGGGTCCTCAAGGGTAACTATATTTTTTTGAGGCGTGCGCAGTTCATTCAATGCGCCGTAAAGTGTCGTGGTTTTCCCGCTCCCCGTCGGGCCTGTTATTAAAATCAGCCCGTATGGTTTTTTAATCAACCTCTTAAACTGTTCTAATATGTCAGCTTCAAATCCCAAGCTGCCTAAACCGACCGCCATCTGTGTCTTATCCAACACCCTTATGACAACCTTTTCTCCGTAAATAGTCGGCATGGTAGATACCCTTAAGTCCACCGCCTTATCCCTGGTCCTTACCATAAAACCGCCGTCCTGCGGAAGCCGTTTTTCGGATATATCCATCTTGGACAGTATCTTTATCCTGGAAACCATCGCAAGATAAAACTGCGGGGCGGGCGGCGGAATCTCATAGAGGATGCCGTCTATCCTGTATCTGATAGCGACCCTGTTCTCAAACTTTTCTATATGGATATCGCTTGTCTTTGAATTTATCGCTTCCATTATAACCAGGTCCACCAATTTTATTAACGGCGCTTCTTCTGTGGTTCTGCGCAGCGTATCGATATCTACGCTCTCGGATGCCGCCGGTGCGCCTCCTTGTTCTATTCCTACCTCGTCTAACGAGGCAGCGGCTACCCGGTCAACTGCCTTTTCATATGAATCCTCCTTGCCATATAACTCATCTAAGCCCTTTTTAACATCGCTTAACGTCGCTATGCAAGGGACAATTTCCAGCTGCGTCATCATTTTTAAATTATCTATAACAAGGATATCTGTAGGGTCGCTGACAGCCACCTGCAGTTTATCGGCGGTTTTACTATAAGGCAGGACATTATGCTGACGCGCGAATTCCTCCGGTATCAACTTGTTAAAACCCATCTCCTTGGCAACCTCTATCGCGCCGCTTTGGATAGACAGATAAGGCATCTTCATTTTTTTGCTGAGCGCCAACGCAATATTCTCTTCGGAAACAAAGCCCATCCTAACTACTATCTCGCCTATGGGTTTTCTCTGAGGGTCGCTTGCCTGCGTAGTCAGGGCATCTTCCAGCTGCTTGCTTGTTATCAACCCTTCACCGATAAGTATCTCGCCTAATTTAAGCGGCTTTGCCGGCATTATTTGGGCCCCAATGTTCTACTGTGTCCTCTTCTGTTTTAGGTCCTGCACTGTTTCGTCTATCATCTTCTGCCTGGAAATTTCCTCCGGCGCCGTCGCCTGCTCGGAGATAACCTTCGCTTCCGGCGCAATACTGGTCCTGACGATGTGAGGCGTAATAAATATCAAAATCTCTGTCTGCTTGTCTTCTACCGTATCGCTTTTAAACAGGGCCCCCACAACAGGGATATCGCCTAAAATAGGCACTTTTCTTTTAGTATCTGTCTTCTGGGTATCCAGGAGGCCGCCTATAAAGATTGTTTCTCCGTTTTTCACCATTACCTTTACCTTGGCGCTGCGTTTTATGGGGTTAAGGAAGTTTGTATTGACGCTGGAGGCCTCTGTACGGGCAACCGACGGCTCAAGGACCATAGTAACATAGTCCGCGGCGTTTACCTGCGGCGTAACCCTTAATATTAAGCCGGTACTTATTCTCTCCGCAGACGTAGTGCTTGTCTGCGTCTGCGGTTGGGATGTAGTTACCGAACCCACAAATGTCTCGGAGCTAATATCAATGACAGCGGTCTCGTTATTAAGCGTCAACAATTTCGGCCTGGCTAAATATTTTGTATCCGCATGTGAGGTAAGCGCCTTAAGGGTTATGGCTAAATCGCCTAAGGTCATTGTCCCGAAGGTAAACGTGGTAGCCGAGCCGTGATCTTTAAACGTCTTGGTATCATAAGGAAAACTGTAGCTCTTTTTAGGCCCCGTGTATGTCGCTGACCAGCCCCCGCTGCTGCCGCCGAATTCCAGCCCAAGCTTGTCCGTTACATCCAGCGTCGTCTCCATAATCTCCGCTTCGATAAAGACCTGCGGCGTAGGCGTATCCAGCCTTAAGATCATCTCCTCGATAAGCTTAAACTGTTCGGGTATATCGGTTATTATAAGGCTATTGGTCCGCTGGTCCGCTACGAGGCTGCCGTAGGGGCTTAGCAGTTTAGCTATTATATCCTTTATGCTCGTAGTTTCGCCGGAGGAAGAAGAGGCCGCCGCTGATTCTGATCCGCTGCCAGAGGCGGTACTAGTTCCAAGCGACGATGGCGACGATGTGGTGCTCACATTTAAAGGCACGGCCTGGGCAAAATTCAATGTGAAAATCTTTGTGACGGTCTTCACCTTAACCCCGCCTGAAGGCCTTACTATAAATATATTCTTATCCGGGCCCTGTTCGTAAGTAAGCGAGCTTGCCTCTACTATAGAATTTATGGCGTTTTGCACCGGCACATTTTCCAGGTAGAGGGTGATCCTTTTATCCTGTACGTCTTCGCTGGGTATAAAATTTATCCCGGATTGCTGAGAAAGTATTTTCAGCGCGTCTTTTAAGCTTACCTCTTTAAAGTCAATTGATATAGACACATCCGTTTTAGGCAATGTGGGCAGGCCGGCCCGCTCTTCATAGGCCAAAGAAATATTGAAAAACGTAAGAACTGAAAAACCAATTAAAAAACTTAATAACCATTCTTTCACTCTTTCGTTCTTTAGTTTTTTAGCTTTTCTATATTTTATCTTCATTGATTTGTAATAACACCTCCTTACCTCCATAATCAATATGGACCCCGCCTTTATCTATACCCGCTATCCTGCCCTCATCAAGCTGTTCGCCTATACCTACTATCTTATCGTTAATAATTGCCTGCGGCATCTTAGTCCCCCAGATAATCGCGGATACCGAAAATTTTTCTACAGGAAATGGCGCCTGCGCCTCTTGGCGGGGAACTACGATTTCCTGCTCTTCTTTCTTTGTCGTTATAACTACAGCGGAGTTATCCAGGGGATCCCTGTTTTGTCTACCGCTGTATATTATCTCTTCTCTGGCCGTCTCCCTGCCCTCAGCCATCCCGCTGTTCTCATTTGAGCCAGTTGTCTGGCTTGCGGGCATTTTGTCTACGATAGGCGCTGACTTTATCAGGTTCCTAATCATATATTTGGCATCATCAATAGATCTCATTTTACCTGCAGATATCATTCCAATGGCGTCTTTAAACGGCTTAAACTTGTTTATCAATAAAACCGCCCATATAGCCGTGGCTACTACTGATATGATTAATACTTTTTTTACGATTGTCCCCATCTTATTTCCAAAAATAAGTGCTTATAACTATATCAGCGCTCAAAAATTCGCTCATTTTTTTAAAAGACACCTTTTCAACCTTTACAAATTCCCGAAAGTTCTCTATATTAGCCACAAAATCCCCCAATTGATGAAATGTGCCTGATGCCGCAAGGTTGACACTGCCATAAACAAACAATCTGCGGCTGACTAAGGGCTGCGGGGTTAAAGAAATGATATTCAGCCCCGAATCGCCGGCCGCCTTTGAAATTTTATCTACCAACCACGACACGTCTGCTTCTTTAACAAAATAACCTTCGTAGCCATGCAAGGTAGACTGAAGGACATTCAATCTTTTCAAAATACCAACGTTGGCGCTCTCCGTGGATATACTGGCGTTTATCTCCTTCACGGAATTCGTTGTAGTTTTATAAATTTTATTGTAGGCAAACCAAAGAGAAAAAAGGCCCATCCCGATCCCGATTAATAAAACCCTGTTTTTAATAAGGTCTTCTTTTTTAAGATTTAATTTTAAATTTAGATTCATGGCGATTTCAGCGGCTGACCGCTGCATTTAATTGAAAACGTAAAGAGTTTTTTGCCGTAAGCGTCCGCCTTTTCCAATGAATTTAACTTTATATCCGTAAATCCAAGGGTGAAATCCTTCGCGCTCTTCATGTCGGCGAGTATCTTGTTCACGATATCAACCTCGCTGCCCTCCTCTGAATATACCATGCCGCTGATATCAAGCGTTCTCGCCCCGCCTATTTCATCAGTAAAACTAAGTGATTCTATCCAGGCGCCTTCTGGCAGGAGCCCTCCCAACTTATTTAATTTTTTAGTCAGGGAAAATCTGTCATGCCCGACGAGATTCTTTAAAAATTCAATCTCTAACTTAGCCTTCCCTTCCGCGCTAAGCAGCTCTTCCTGAGAACTATCAGAGAATATCTCTTTTATTCCGACAGCCATCTTTTGCGATTTCAGTTCAGCTATTTTTCTCTTGGTAAAACCGACCTCCATGCTCCCCGCGATATGCAGCAGCACTAATAGGGTAAACAAAATGGCGCCTTCAATTATAACCGGCTTATATTCCTTTATATCTTTTAAGTTTATCGCCTTTGCCTCTTTAGCAAGCAAATTTATTCTCGGCCGCGGTTTTTCGAACGACGCAAGGGCGATGCCGATCGCTATCATCTGCTTCCTGGACAAATCATTCAGGCCATATATCTCATTTGTCAGATTAAACGTCTGGATGACGATACCTTCGACATTATCCTTTAAATATATTTCCAGTTCCAGGAGGTCCCCTTCCCCGCATATAAGCATTTCATCTATAAAAACCTCTTTTGTCTCGCGTTTATAATAATCGATGGATAATCTTATATTGTTTAAAACATTTTCAAAAAAAACGGCCTTAGAGGTTGAGAAATTTATTTCCCTCGCCAAGTACGCATCCTTGTTCTTGACTATTGCCAGAATAACACGAACGTCCCTTTCCAGGTATACCACCAGCTGTGCCTGGGCGCCGCCTATCTTTTTACAATATGATAAAATCCTGGTCAGCGCCAGCGATGTTGTATCTATAGCGTTCAACTTAACCGCCTTAATATCCTCAAACAACGCTACGTATTTCTGTATCACATGCTTACTAGCGGCGGCAAAGAGCACTTCTAAGGTCTTAAGCTGCTTGGCTTCGTCCGTGATATAAAAATCGGAGACGGTATCGTCTACTTTAAAAGGCAGGTATTTCTGCGCTTCAAATTTCACCGCGTTTGCCCGTTCCGACTCCGCCAGATACGGCATCCTGAAACGGCGTATCATAACCTCATCCTGAGACAAACCGAAATTTAGCCCCCCCGCGCTCGCCTTTAACGCCTCAACCACTTTTTTGATAGCTATGGGGAGGGCTGTATTTTTATCTCTCTTATCCGGAGGCGTATTCTCTTCATAAAGAAACCTGCGCGCGGACGCCGCAATCTGCGGGGCCCCTTTTACGCTGCTTAAGCACACCAAGTCCACAAAATCTGAACCTACATAAAGACCCGCAAAATTAGGCATTATACCTTTCCTTTGATTGTATCGCCTGCATCCAACTCATTACCGACCCATTCAAAGGTGCTCTTACATACTGAAAGTTCATCATAGACCTTCTCTATGATTATCTCGCCTATCTGTTTATCCTCTCTATATGCGGTCAGGCTCATTCCGGGTTTGGCGCCGTCATTCTTCCCCAAATCAACTATAATAAAATTGTAATTCTTATTCGCCCTCACTATCTTTCCGGTTAGTTCGCCGGGCGTCACAACAACCTGCCCAAGCTCAACCTTTGCCCGCGTCAGTATTCTTTTGATCTTATGCTGGAGATGTTCTTGCGTCTTCTTTAAAAATACTACTTGATCATTTAGGTAACCGCGCTCTTTTTCAAGCTGGGCCGTTTTATTCCTAAACGCGGAATTCTCGTCTTCCATGTTAGCCGCATGAAATTTTGCCGCCGTTATCTCAGAAGATAGTTTATTGACCTGGCCTTCAATAGCTATCCGCCTTTGCCTCTCATCCTCCAAAGATATCTTATACTCCATTTTTTTTCTTATGGAATTTTTTAAGGCGCGCTGCAATGTTTCTCTAACCCCGGAAACAACCGTTAGCCTTTTCTCCAGCCCTGATGCCTGTTTCACATATGCCGCGATTTCGCTTTTGTGGCCCTTGACCAAATTATTTACCACAAGGCCCAGCGCCGCCGAAATCAAAACCAGAATAAGGATAATTATATATTCTATCTTTAACGGCAGGCCCTTATCAGCCAATTTTACCTCCATGTTCAAGCCATTTGATAAGATAGGCCTTAACAAATCTCCAGCTCTTTCCAACCTTATGGCCCGGTATTTTTCTTTTCTGGGCTAAATTATATATAGTGGACCTGCTCAGTTTGAGAAACCGGCTTGCCTCTTCTAAGGTCAATATCTCGTCGCTAGATCCTATCATTACTTATCACCATCCCATATTTGTTTATCTTGGTGATAAGTATACCACACGCAAAAACATTTGTCAAATTTAAATAACAGTGCTTAATAATACTTAATAACAACTGTTAAAAATACTCCGTCAGCAGCTCGTCGGCCTTCTGGTACACCTTCCTGAACAGGCCTGCCTGGGGCTTAATTTTATTCTTTAGTTTTTTCTCGTAGCCGTATCTCGCGAGCCCTGTCGCTGTGGCATTGGCATTACCCAGCCTGGCCGCAAACCTAAGCTTCTTATGCGCCCCTTCCAGAAACCCTTCCATATAGGTAGAGCCGCCCGTCAATACCGCGCCCCTCTTTACCATGTTATTGAAATTATCCGCTTTTTTCAGCCTCTCCCATATTAAATCAAAAATTAAGCCGACCTGTTCGTTTATAATCTTATTCAGGTCTCCCCTTAAGATATCCTGGCTGGCCCCCATCCATTCTACGGGTACAGTCTCCCGATTGCGGCTATCCTGCGCGTCAATATCAAGCAATCCGTATTTCATCTTAAGGCCTTCCGCCAGTTCATGAGGGATATTAAATCTAGCGGCTATTTTTTCTGTGACATTCCGTTGTCCTTTAGAAATGGTTTCAAAAAAGATAAGCGAATCATCCTTGAAAATAGAGACATCTGTCAGGTCCGTCTTAAAATCTATCAATAAAATACCTTCTTTCTTCTCCTCCATATTTAATACAGAGGAAGCGTTCGCCAGGGCGCTTAAAATGATATCCTCCGCTTCCAGCCCCGCGGAATTCACAACCTTTGTAATATTTTGTATCTGGTTAAAGGGGGCTGTTATTATTAAGACCTTTGCTTCTAATCGAGAACCGCATAACCCAATTGGCTCCTTTATGCTATCCTGTCCGTCAATTATATACTCGAGGGGCAGAAGATATAAAAGATGCCTGTCAAGAGGGACAGATATAATCTTGCAGGATTCGATGAGGCTGTCTATATTTTTACGGGTAATCTCACAACCCCGCTCGCGAAGGGTCTGGACGGAACTAACGACCTCCTGCGTTATATTCAATCCGCTTATATTTATAAATACGGAGTTGGCCTTCACGCCTTTCTTGCGCGCGGCATCTTCCAGCAGCCTTATAATGGATTCTGATATATTATCAAAATTTATTATCATGCCGTTCTTTACTCCGTCGTGACAGGCGGTTTCATATACGGTTAAAGCCCCTCCGTTTTCCACAACCGCCATCCTCAATTTTGTGCATCCTATCTCAAGCCCCGCTACTACCTGCGCTTTAGCCATATTGCAACTCCTTTTTTACCTCGGCCCTATTATTACGTTGCCGAATCTTAAATCTATATATTTAATCTGGTTTTTATCAAACCGGCCGCTCTCAAATGTCTTGTTAAGCATAAGGAGCCTGTTTCTAAAGTCCTCGCCGCCTATCTTAATCTCTATCCCGCCTTCAATGTATAATGAAATATTCCTTCCGTCCGAAATATCTATAATATGGATTTCGTGGTCCTGAGAAAACTTCATCTGATTGATAACCTCAAGCAGCCGCAGCGCCTTTTTAAGGCCTTCATTATTGTATTTTCTGCCAACAGCCGACAATATGGACCTTGAATCTACGCCGGTTAATATAGGCAGGCCTTCGGATACGAGCCCTCTTACGGCCGGCAGCACAACGCCTTCGGCGTCTATAAGGCAAAATCCCGAAGGTAAGCCAACCTGGGCAATGGGCCTTCTTGGCCTGATGCTTAATACCAGCTTATTTGGAAAAACCTTATTTATTACAATTGCCCTGACCTCAGGATAGTTGGAAAGTATGTAGTCTCTCGTAGCGCCTAAATCAACATCAAATATACTTCTGCCTTTATGAATGTCAAGAAGCCTTTTGATGGTATCTGTAGTAAGGGGCACCCTGCCGGTGATGACAATCTCAACCTTATCTATCCTGAAATACGGGGAAGCCGAAACAAACGCGTTCAGCCAGCCGAAGGTCCCCCAGGCGGCAAGAATAAAAAATGCTGCAGGAAAAAGATTCCTTATCTTAATTGGCCCTGGCAATTTAAAAGTTTTTAATCTCCTGGTCATAAATTATATGTTGTCATTGCGAGGAGGCCTTTAGGGCCGACGAAGCAATCCCTATTTTAGAGATTGCTTCGCCCCTTCGGGGCTCGCAATGACGGCTTAGCGCTGACTCTATAATCTTCAGGCACAACTGGTTAAAACTTATCCCTGCGTAAGCGGCCGCCTTCGGCAAAAGGCTGTGGCTGGTAAAACCCGGTATGGAATTCACTTCAAGGACAAAAATCTTATCCCGCCTTTCGTCCAATATCATATCTACCCTTGAGAAGGATTCGCAGCCGAGCGACTTGTGGGCCAGCCTTCCTATTGCCCGGGCCTCTTCGTGATACCTTGGGTCTATATCCGCGGGAACTATGTATTCTGTATCTGACCTTTTATACTTCGCCTTAAAATTATAGAATTGCTCCTTGACAACAATCTCTATAACAGGCAGCGGTTTATCCTCCAGCATGCCTACCGTCAGTTCACGCCCCTGGATGTATTCCTCTACGATAACATTTGCTCCGTAACGAAATGCCAGTTCAAGGGCCTCTTTCAGGTTTTTCTCTTTATTTACAACGGATATACCTATACTGGAACCCTCAAATTGGGGCTTTACGACTAACGGAAATCCGATAATTTGCGCAATCTTTTCCACGGCTGCGCGATCAAATGTCTTTTTGGTAATAACATTGCACCCAGGCACATCTAATCCCGCCTTGACAAAAATTTCCCTTGAGGCGATCTTATCCAGCGTAATCCTTGAGGCCAAGGGGCCTGAGCCGGTGTACGGGATACGTACATCTTCCAGAATCTTCTGGATGGTTCCGTCCTCGCCGAACCTGCCGTGCAACGCGATAAACGCGATGTCTATATCAAATTTTTTCGCGTCGTTTTTGCTGAGCCCTCTTTTTATATCTAAAAACACCGCCTCGGCGCCGGCCTCTTTAAGGGCCTTATAGACCGCCTCCCCGGATTGAAGGGAAATTTCCCTTTCGTTAGAGGGGCCGCCCGCTAAAACGCCTATTTTTCCAAGGTCTTTTGGGTTCATTTTAATATTTCTATCTCGGTTTCTAGCGCTATATTATATTTTTTCAATACTTCATTTTTAATTATCTCTATAAGCC
>Ga0105164_10000121_pt1 | contig 56481 bp, 57 predicted proteins | sample VDWuncwatermetaG_FD_89674 | JGI IMG/M metagenome (GOLD analysis project Ga0105164, IMG submission 89674) | Wastewater microbial communities from Netherlands to study Microbial Dark Matter (Phase II) - VDW unchlorinated drinking water | ecosystem: Environmental > Aquatic > Freshwater > Drinking...
CCTGCCTATATCGCAGGAGCCGTAATTCTGCTTTGTCTTTTGTATATTTTCTAAAACGTCGTATAACGCGACGTTTGTGAAAAAGAAATTTATAAAACCCGGCTGCTTTACGATCATCTTCGATATCTTACCGCTTAAAGGCGCGGTAATAATATCTTTCTGCATCGCGTCCACTATCTTTTCCGCGGCCTCAATGCCGGAAATACCCTGCGCCTTGGAAAGCTTCATAGCCACATTGGTAGAGATATCTCCGTGCTCCGGCGCCTTTGGAATTTCCAGTATTATATCTTGCTGCTCAATGGCGCTGTTTCTAAACGTCTTTTTTACCGCGCTATGTATGAATTTTTGTAATTGGCTATTTATATCCATAATAATTCGTCTGCGGTGATGATAGATGTAGGGGCGGGTTAATAACCCGCCCCTACGTTAATTGCAGTTATATTTTTTGTTTTATTTTATCTTCACCCTGGGGGCATCTGCCCATAAACGCTCCAGGCAATAAAACTCTCTTGTCTCTTCGTAAAATATATGGGCTATGACGTCACCGGAATCAACTAATACCCACGCAGCCTCTTTATAGCCTTCTTTACGCCTTACGGAAAAACCCTTTTTAGAAAGCGCCTCTTCTATCCCGTCAGAAACAGCCTTTACCTTCCTGTCAGACGCTGCGCTCGCTATGACAAAGTAATCCGTAAAATTGCAGGCCTTGCGCATATCAAGGACAATTATATTATCTGCCTTCTTGCCCTTCGCCGCCTTTGCTATGAGTATGGCTTTTTGTCTTGAAGTTATGACGAATCTCTCCTTACTTACCCAGGATACAATACATGCCTGTGCCGCATGAAGGGCATTTTCCCTTTACGGCTTTACGGCCGTTCTTCATTGTTACCTGCTTCTCGTCTTTTATATCCTTCTTTCCTTTGCACTTTACACAATAACCTTTTGTAGCCATATTATTACCCTCCAAATTTTACCATTGTTCTCGATTTGTAAAATTTGTCCCGAGCCGCCTCTTATCGCGTTTAGTGGCGAGGGACTAACATTTACCATTGTCGCGCCCCTCGGCTCTACTATTAATAGCTGGAGCCTCGGGGTGAAATTTCCTTTCGGAAATTTCAAGGGACTACCTTACCTTTTATTTTTCGTCCCGATGTTGTTTAATACTATCACAGCGTTCGTCTTGTGTCAATATTTTTCAGATTTCGCCTACTATCTCTTCCAGCAGGTCCTCGATAGTCACCATGCCAAGCGTCTTTCCTGTTGCGTCGCGCACAATAGCCAGCTGAACATCTGTCCTTTGAAAATCTTTCAATAAGTCATTCACCCTTTTGTCGCCAGCCACAAAATACGGCGAGCTGACCAGATCAGGTATTATCACTAACTGCGAATTTCTCAATACATGCAGTACATCCCTTACATATATGAGGCCGACTATATTGTCCAAATCATTATCCTTATATACGATTATGCGCGAATGCCCTTCTTCAGCCATTACATTAAGGAGCTGTTCGGACGTAGCGGTTATATCGACCCCCACTATCTTGTCCTTCGGCAGCATCACGTCTTTAACCAGGGTTGTGCCGAATTCGAATATGCGGTGCAGCATATTCATCTGTTCCTCGCCGAAAAGTCCCTCCTCCTTGCCTGCCTCTATCATAAGCCGGACTTCTTCCTCGGATATGAGCGGAGAATGTTTCATCGCAGGCACGCCAAAAAACCCCATGATGGTATTGGCTATAATCATAAAAAACTTGGTCACAGGGGTGGATATGACAACAAATATTTTCATGATAGGAGAAATCTCTATCGCGACCCTTTCAGGGTTTCTTAATGAAAATGTTTTAGGCAGTATCTCCCCGAATAAAAGCACCAGCCATGCGGCCACAAAAGTAGATAAAAGAGCGATTAAAAATGTATTTCCGAAAAAGCGTATGAACATAATTGTTATAAGAACCGAGATGGTTACATTAACGCAGTTATTGCCGACCAATATGGTAGCTAACAGATTATCAAGGTCTGAAATCAAATTGAATATTATCTTGGAATTACGCACGCCCCTTGTCAGCATATGGCGCAGGCGGATCCTGTTTAAAATCATCAAAGATGTTTCAGACGCAGAAAAAAAGGCGGAAATCAAAACCAGAGTCAATATTACCAGTATCATTAATGATAAAGCTACGTGCATTTATAAAATCCTTTTTTGTTTATATACCCGTAAACGCCTGCTGTTAAGAATTTTTTTACGCTTAAACCTTTTTTGATGCGCTCTCTGATGTCTGTTGATGATATGTCAAGAGCAGGTATGCGGATGATACGTGCGCCGTTTGTCCTTTCGGCCTTATGCCTCGGCCTGACTGCGACGATAAATTCCGCCAGCTGTCTGATCTTGTCAAAATCTTTCCATGCCTTAAGCTGCGGCAGGGAATCAGAGCCTGTCAGAAAAAATAGTTTAGCTTTTCTGCCGAATCTTTTTCTAAAGGCCTTCAAAGTACTGGCTGAATAGGATACGCCGCCTTTTTTTATTTCGTAGTCAGATATGCCGAAATAAGGTTTACCCTTTATCGCAAGGCAAACCATTTTATACCGTTCGGCTGCCGGCAGCAAACCCCTGTTTTTTTTATGCGGCGCGATATTGGCCGGGATGAATATTACCTTATCAAGCCTAAGCTTACGCCTGGCGGCTTGAGCCAACCTTATGTGTCCTTTGTGTATAGGATCGAACGTCCCGCCGAGTATACCTATTCTCATAGTTAAAATCCAAAATCCAAATTTCAAAATCCAAATTAATCATTCAAATCCAAATAATTTAATGATTTGAAATTAAAAGATTCATTTGTCATTTGGATTTGGGATTTTGTCATTCTCTCACTTGTCCATTTCCTACAATATGGTACTTATAAGTAGTCAGTTCTTTCAGGGCCATGGGCCCTCGCGCGTGAAGTTTTTCTGTGCTTATGCCTATCTCCGCGCCAAAACCAAACTCTCCTCCGTCGGTAAACCTGGTAGAGGCATTTACATATACGCAGCTTGAATCAATATACTGCAAAAACTGCTTTGCGGCATCTTTATCCTTGGTGATAATAGAATCAGAATGCATAGAGCCGTATTTATTTATATGATCAATTGCTTCCTCGAGGCTATCAACAACCTTTACGGATAATATAAGGTCCAGATATTCAGTGTACCAGTCTGTCTCTTTTGCGGATTTTATGTCTTTCACTATTTTTTTTGTCTTGGCGCAGCCGCGTATCTCGACATTTGCGCTCTTAAATCTCTTTATCATAGAAGGCAAAAATTGAGCGGCTATATCCTTATGAACAAGCAATGTCTCCATAGCATTGCACACCCCCGGCCTCTGGACTTTTGCGTTAAAAGCTATTTCTTCGGCCATATCAAGGCCTGCCTTTTTATCCACATACACATGGCATATGCCTTTATAATGTTTTATCACAGGCACCTTCGCGTGCTTGGTTATTTCGTTTATAAGCGCCTCTCCGCCGCGCGGCATGACCAGGTCAACCAGGCCGGTTAACCCGGCTATAATCCTTATCGCAGACCTGTCCATCGCAGTTATTAAATTTATGGCGCCTTTCGGGATGCCGCAAAGAAAAGCGGATTTTTCCAATATTTTAAATATCGCCAGATTGGAGTTCAATGCCTCTTTGCCGCCGCGCAAGATTGCCGCGTTGCCTGATTTAAGGCATAACGCTGCGCAGTCAGCGGTAACATTCGGGCGGGATTCATATATTATTCCTATTACGCCTATCGGCACACTTACTTTTCTTATGAGAAGCCCGTTTGACGCCTGCCAGCTTTCCAAAATCCTGGAAACAGGATCATCTAATCCTGCAATCACCTCAAACGATTCCGCCATGCCCTCGATGCGCTTTTGCGTAAGGGTCAGGCGGTCTATCATAGCTTCGGAAAGCTTTGACTTTCTGGCAATAAACAAATCCTTTTGATTGGCCTTCAGTATCAATTCTTTGTTTTTGATTAAGGCGCCTGCCATAGCCAATAAGGCCCTGTCTTTATCCTTGCGGGAAATCACGGCAAGCTCGCGTGATGCGGACTTTGCGCCTTGCGCTATTTTTGTTATCTGTTCCTTTAAATTTTTCATTTATTACCTTACAAAAACGCTTTACTGCGGTAAAAAAAGCGTGCCTGCGTTTTCAAAGTCTAAAATCATGGATATTATGTTTTCTATGTGCCCGTTGGCGATAACGCAGGTTATGCCTTTTTCAGTGGCCATCTTCGCGGCCTGCAACTTGGTAACCATCCCGCCTGTGGAAACTTCCCTGGTCGTGCCTTTCGCGTGCCCTTCAACAGCCGGCGTAACCTTGTCAACCATACACATCACTTCTTTCTTTTCGTTCCAGAGCCCGTCTACATCCGAAAGCATGACTAAAAGCTGTGACTCGGTTAGTTCAGCTACCAGCGCGGATAATTTATCGTTGTCGCCGAATTTAATCTCGTCTATCGCAATCGTATCGTTTTCATTTATTACAGGTACGGCTCCGTATTCAAGAATAGTGGCTAAGGTATTCTTTGCGTTAAGGTATCTCTTCTTGTCAGAGAAATCATCCTGGGTCAAAAGGACCTGCGCGATTACTTTGCCTTTTGCCTTGAATAAATCGTCGTATAATTTCATAAGCTGTATCTGGCCTATTGCCGCAGCTGCCTGTTTATGCGAAATGCTCGCCGGCCTGGCCTTAAGGCCTAAGATACCCATACCTCCACCGATAGCGCCCGAAGACACTACGATTACGTCTATACCCCTGTCTTTCACGCGGCAGATCTGCGAGACGATACGGTTTATCTTTGACGAATCCAGCCTTCCGTGCTCATCCGTCAACACGCTTGTCCCGACCTTAATCACGATTTTCTTTATATTTTTCAGTATCTTTTTTCTTAATTCTTTCATGACTTCAATGCCTTCCATACCGCTTCTAATAATTCTTTTATGCCTTCCCCTGTCGCGCCTGATATCGGATAAATCTTTTTCTTTACGGCCTTTTTAAATTTTATTAAATTTTCTTTCGCGCAGGGCACATCCATTTTATTCGCGACGATTATCTGCGGTTTTAGATGTAGAGACGCGATTAATCGCGTCTCTACGCCATTATTATAAAATTTCAATTCTTTATTCAACGTCCTGTAATCGTCTACGGGATTCCTGCAATCGACAGCCGCCATATCTATAAGATGTATAAGAACTTTTGTGCGCTCGGCATGCCTTAAAAAATTCAAGCCCAGGCCGCAGCCCAAATGAGCGCCTTCTATCAACCCGGGTATCTCGCATATAACAAACCTGCGGTCCTTCGATAATTCGGCTATGCCCAAAACAGGCGCCTTTGTCGTAAACGGGAAATTTGCTATTTTTGGAGTGGCCTTCGAAACCCTTGATATAAGAGTTGATTTCCCCGCATTAGGAAAACCGACTATCCCTACGTCGGCAATGAGCTTTAATTCCAGGATTAGTTCGCGTTCCCGGCCCGGCTCACCCTCGGTAGCCTCTCTTTTAGGCGCGTTGCCGCTTCCGCCCCTGCCGCCTTTACATACAACGACTTCATCGCCGGGCTTATCCAGGTCTCTAAGGATCAAACCCGTCGAGGCGTCTTTTATCAAAGTGCCCTGCGGAACCTTTATAACCAGATCAGGCGCATCTTTTCCTTTTTTATCGTTGCTTGAGCCATGCTGTCCGTGATCGGCGATAAAATGCCTTTTATACTGAAAATCCAGCAGCGTATGGACGTGCTCGTCGGATCTTATGATTATACTGCCGCCGTATCCGCCCCATCCGCCATTAGGCCTGGGATGCGCAAAATACAGGCTTCTGTCAAAACTATTGCAGCCGTTTCCGCCGCGGCCCGAAGCGACGAAGATCTTTGCCGTATCAATAAACATTACTTTTTTATCGGCACTACACTGACAAAGCCGGGTTTGTTAAAGACTACGGTGCCGTCTATCAGAGAAAATATCGTATAATCCTTGCCCATGCCGGCATTCAATCCCGGCTTCGTCGGGCTTCCCCTTTGCCTTACTATAATAGAACCGGCAGTAACAACCTGCCCGCCGAAACGCTTTATCCCTAAACGTTTGGAATTACCATCTCTTCCGTTTTTCGCCGAACCTAAACCTTTTTTGTGCGCCATATCAATCTACCCTCCAAAAATACTGCAAGTTAAAATCCAAAATTCAAATTATTAAATTATTGGGATTTGGATGATTCATTTGTCATTTGGATTTGGGATTTTGTCATTTGTCTGATGCTATATTTATTTCACTTACCTTCAAGAGTGACATCTGCTGCCTGTGCCCTTTTTTCCAATGAGTATCTTTTCTTTTTTTGTATTTGTACGATATCTTTTTATCGGCGAGAAAATCCTTCACCACCTCACACGTAACCGATGCACCCTTGACATAAGGCGTACCTATCGAAAGATTTTTACCGTCTTTTACCAATAAAACTTTATCGGTCTTAAACGTTTTATCTTTTTTCGAGACGACCCTTTCCGTCTCGATATTTTCGCCTTTTATTAACTTATACTGCAAACCCGCGATTTCCGCTACTGCGTAATTACTCATAAAATTTCCCTTTCTTCCGTTTTAAAAATTCACAATATTTTTTCGATTTTTACCTGCTCTATATGCAATGTAGGGTCCGGCTTTACATTGATAGTAGCCCTGTGCTGCCTTTGGAGGTTGTTTATATAAGACCTGTCCTCGTTAAAAAGCCTGGACACGACGTCAGGATGGAGGATAATCTCTATTTTTCTTGTATTGCGGTTATGGCTGAAAAATACCTTGGCTTTTCTGATAGCTGTTATAGCCATTGTCTGAATCGATTTAGTGGCGCCTTTGCCCTGGCAATAAGAACAAACCTGATACACCACGCTTTCGAAAGGCTTGCGCGAACGCTGCCTCGTCATCTGAACAAGGCCAAGCTCTGATATGTGCAGTATATTTGTTTTAGCCTTGTCTTTTTTTACCTCTTCTTCCAGGGTATGAAAGATCTTTTTGCGGTGATCTGCGAGGTTCATATCTATAAAATCTATTACTATAATGCCTCCCAAATCCCTTAGCCTTATCTGCTTGGCTACTTCCTTGGCCGCTTCCATATTGACGTTAAATACGGTTTCTTCAGCGTCTTTCTTGCCGATGTACCGTCCTGAATTAACATCTATAGCGACGAGGCTCTCCGTCTGCTCGATAATCAGATATCCGCCGCTTTTAAGCCCGACTTTTCTGTCGTAAATCTTCTCAATCTTTTCTTCGATATTTTTGTGTTCAAACAACGGCTCTAATTCCGTGTACAACTGAATCCTGCGCCTAAGATGAGGCATGACTTGAGCCGCATAATGTACCATCTCCCTGTACTCCTGCCTTGAATCCACGACAAGCTTGTCAACTTGTTCGGTAAATAAGTCTCTTAACACTCTGAATACGACCCCGTGCTCCTGATGTAAAAGCGCAGGCGCCTTAACGCGGCCGTAAGTAAATTTTATTCTTTTCCAGAGTTTAAGAAGAAAATTTAAATCTCTTTCAAAATCTTTCTTGGTTTTGCCCTCGCCGGCAGTCCTCACTATGACGCCGACATCCTCTGGTATGTTCAACGTTTCCAGGATCTGGCGCAGGCGGTCTCTTTCCTGGCGGTTTTCTATTTTTTTTGAAATGCCGATCCTGTCATCCGTAGGCATGAACACGAGGTACCTGCCTGGTATAGAGACCTTCGCGGTGAGCCTCGGGCCTTTTGTGCCGAACGGCTCCTTGGTAACCTGGACCATAATCTCCTGGTCCTTTTTTATAATATCCTCTATCCTTTTATGAATATGTTTTGATTTCTTGCGCGCGACTAATTCCACGTTTTCTTCCAATTCCGGCGATGTCCCCACTACGTCTGAAACGTACAGGAATCCGCTTTTGCCGAAACCTATGTCGACGAAAGACGCCGCGATGCCGCTTGTTATGGAATTGACCCTGCCTTTATATATATTACCCACTACGCGCTGGCCCTGGACGCGTTCCGCGTAAAACTCCTCGAGCTGGCCGCCTTCAACTATGGCCACCCTTTTCTCCAAAGGCTCTATTGAAACTAAAATTTCCTTATGCATTAGTTCGCTCTCACTGTCTTGATTGTAATCCCTTCGGGTAATTGCCCCTGTAATCTCATTTTAAACTCCTCGGTATTCATCCAACCGTCTATATAAAATGACGCCTCTTCGGCTTCGCTTTCCAGCCCTAGCTTAAGCGCCTTTTTAAAGCTCATTTTCGGATGAGGGCTGAAACCGCATGTAAACGCTATAGGCAGCTGTGCCCTTCTTAACGCCCTTTGAAATAAACGCATCAGGTCAAGATGCGAAATAAACCTTATTAAACCTTTTTTAGAAAAAATGACAATTAACTTTTGTTTTATCATATTGTTAATTGTCATTGCGAGGAGCCCGCCACTGTTTCAATGGCGGGCGACGAAGCAATCTCCTCGCTTCATGGAGATTGCTTCGCCCTCACTTCGTTCGGGCTCGCAATGACACTCTGCATCACTTACGGACTACCTGCTGCTCTATTCTCTGTATAGAGGCTTCAAGTTTGCTAAGGCGGTCTTCGATTTCATGCAAGGTCTGTATGATTTGGAGGTTTTCCTGGTGGATAACCGTGATCATGTTTATATCCAGCTTCGCTGACTGCAAATTAGTAAGGCCTGCGTAATAATCGAGGTTAGAGGCCTGCTGAAAGTCTTCGTCGTGGCCCGCGTATGACACGCAAGCCATCCCCAGGCAAATGACAAATGTCAAAATCCCAATGACAAATAAATATTTAAATTTCAAATAATTAAATAATTGGGATTTGAATGATTGATTTGAAATTTGAAATTTGGATTTTGTCATTTATTTCTTTTCGTCTTATTTTGCAGCCTTTCGCGTATTATATCCTGCTCCACCTGGTAACTCTTCGCGAATTCATCCATATCATCTGCCAGAACCTTCTGGTCCGCCTTGACTATCCTCGCGGTAATAAATATCAGAAGGTCCACCTTTTCGTAGTTATTAGTATCGCGCCTGAATACATGCCCTATAAACGGGATATCCTTTAAAAACGGAATGCCGAGATTCCCTTTTTTCCGCACATCCTTTAAAAGGCCGCCTATGACTATTGTCTGGTTATCTTCCACTAAAACACGCGTCTCGGCCTCCCGCGTGCTTATCACGGGATATTTGTTTGTGCCTACCGTATTCGAACTGTCAAATGAAGTGACAGCGGGATGTATGATCATGTTGATATATTTGTTATCCCCGCTTATCTGCGGTATAACATTAAGCTGTATGCCTATATCCTGATAATAATCAAGCGTGGACGTAACCGTTGTGCCTGCCTGCGTGCTGATGTCAGATTTTAAAATCGGGTATTTCGTGCCGACTAAAATCGTGGCCTCCTGATTATTCAAAGTCATTATGCGCGGGGCGGAAAGCGTGTTCGTGCCCACATCCTCTTCCAGGGCATGCAGCATTACTTCAAACTGATTGCCCTGCAGCCTCTGAAATAAAAAATTCAATCCTGTGTTTGCCGCCGTAATGCCTGCTGCCTGGGTCGTAAAAGGCGCAGGCGTGACCTGCGAGCTCAAGGAATGGCCGCCTGCGGCTGTTATAACATTGCCGGTTTTGGTTTTTTCAGTCGGCGTCGAGCTTATCGCAGCATTTTCAGCGCCTGTTGAGCCTGTGCCCCACTCAACGCCTATATCCTTGAGCTTATTCTCACTCACTTCCATAATGCGCGATTCTATCAGAATCTGCTGCGGAGGAACGTCAAACTGTTTTATGACATTTTTTATCTTTTCGACATAAAAAGAGATGTCGGATACAATCAGGGTTTTCGAACGGATTATCTTGGCGGCTTCCTTCGACCTTTCCAGTTTTTTCAGATATTCGCCTTTTGACCCGCCTGAAAACTGCCATCCTGCCTCGGAGGTCATGCGCAGGACGGTTATGGTGCCTCTGGACGACAGCTGCTGTTTCAGCGTCTCTTTGACGTCTTCAGCATCCAGGTATTTCAGAGTTATAACTTCGGTGACAACCGGCTGCACATCAGACAGCTTTTTCTCCGCCTCTTTCTGCGCCGTCAATTTATCCATAGTGGTTACGGTAATTATATTGCCCTGCCTTTCGTAACCGTAATCATGCGTTTTTAAAATAACGTCAAGCGCGGTCTCCCACGGGACATCGCTAAGTTTTACCGTAACAGTGCCGGTAACATCGCTTGCCGCGACTATATTCACGCCGCCTTTCGCGGCGATGACGCGCAGCACGCTCAATATATCAGCGTCTTTAAAATCAACTGAAATACTTCCTGGGACATGGTCTGTTTTGGCTATTGCGGCTGCCTGGGTCAGGGAAGGAGAATCATGCAGTTCCTCTGCTGAAAAAGCTGCGCTTATAACAAACAATGCTGCTATAAAATATGTTAAGCCTAACCATATGCTAATTCTTGGCTTATTTAGCATATCAATCCACCCCTATAGTACATATATAGACAATTTAATCATGTAATATTATTATATATAAAGTTCAAAAAGTCAATAAAAATTTGGGCTAACCGCAGTCGATGTGCGACCAGGGCAAAATTTCGTTTTTCTCCCTTTTCCTGTAAAGATAAAAATCAGGATCCACCCCGGCTGAATTAAAAGCGCCTTTCCACAGCTGAAGGTTAAACCCTTCACGCCAGCTGTCAAATCTCGCGCCGAGCTCATGGGCCTTAAGCACCACTTCAGACAGGCGCCTGTCGCCCCGCGAAAAAACCGCCTCAATAAAACTCATTTCCGCGTTGTGCCATTTAAGCTCGGCCCTTTTATTTTTTATCGCTTTCTGAAGCAAAGCCTGCCTTTCTTTAAGCGTTGCGGTGTCTGCCATCGGTTCAAGCTCAAACGGCGTATGAGGCTTAGGCACATAATATGAAACGGAAACCGTTACCGATATGGGCGGCTTACCGAGAGCCTGATCCGGCCGCGATATCTTCGCCGCCAGCTCGGCGATGCCGGCTATATCTTCCTCTTTCTCGCCGGGAAGCCCTATCATAAAATAAAGCTTCACATGCCGCCAGCCGTTTTTAGCCGCCTCGATCACACAGGCATATAATTTTTCTATGTCCAAGCGTTTATTGATGGAATCCCGCATGCGCTGGGTGCCTGCTTCCGGGGCAAAGGTAAGGCCTGTCTTTTTTATTGTCGAAATAAGCCGCGGCAGGCTGCCTAAAATATCCTCTGCCCTTAAAGAAGGCAGCGACAGGCTGACCTTTCTGCCTGCGAATCTCTTTGTCATATTTTCCACTATTTCCAGAATCTGCGGATGGTCTCCGCTTGAAAGAGAAACAAGGGAAATCTCGTCATAACCTGTTTCTTTGTAAGTTTTTTCCGCAAGCTCCAGCAAGCTTTGCGCCGAACGCAGCCTTAAAGGCCTGTAAAAAGAAGTTGCCTGGCAGAAATAACACCTATTGGGACAGCCGCGCATAATCTCCAGGGAAATCCTGTCATGGACGACCTGGATATACGGGACTATCTGCTTCACCGGATAATACGAATTTTCAAAATCTTTCACGATACGCTTTTTGATTTTAGCCGGGACAGAGGCATCTTTCGGCTTAAAACTTTTTATCGTCTTGTCATCGTTATATTCCACGTCATAAAATGACGGAATATACATCCCCTCTATTTTCGCCAAATCTTTCAATATCTCGCTTTTTCCTTTTTCCTTTTTCCTTTTGACTTTCTCTACAATCTCCAGCACAGCCTCTTCTGCTTCGCCTATCAAAAATGCGTCAAAAAAATCAGCCATAGGCTCGGGATTGACACAGCAGACTCCGCCGCCGACAATAATGGGAAAATTATCGCTGCGTCCGCTCGACTTTAACGGAATGCCGGCCAAGGAAAGCATTGATAAAACGTTCGTGTAGTTTAATTCATGGCCCAGAGAAAAACCGGCTATGTCAAAGTCCGTAAGCGGCCTTTTTGATTCGAGGGAAAAAAGTTTTACGCCTTCCCGTTTTAAAACTTCCTGCATATCAAACCACGGAGTAAAAACCCTTTCGCAGACAACGCCCTTCTGTTCGTTCAGCAAATGGTATAAAATCTTAAAACCCAGATGGCTCATGCCTATTTCATAGGCATCAGGAAAACATAAAGCGACTTTTACGCTGCAGGCGTCAAAATCTTTTTTAACGACATTCCATTCACTGCCGATATACCTTGCAGGCCTTTGCACGTTTTCTAAAAGCTTTTCGATATCCATAAACATGCCCAATAAACAGCTTGGGGACAGGTTCTTCCGGACAACAATTTTACGAAAGAACCTGTCCCCATCGACTCTCCGATTTAAAAATTATGTGTAAAACCGATATTAAAGGAAGTCTCGTCGATAAATCTTACTTCGGCGTTTATAAAAGATGACGGCGTCACGTTGAAATCAGCCCCTATGGCAGGCAATATCCTGATATCTGATCTCTGGCGCACCCTTTCTGCGCCGCTGATGCGGCGTATCAAATCAAGCCGCGTCAGGCGGCCGCCGGCATAAGGCGTAAAGCGACCGATCTCTTTTGAGATAAGCGCAGAAACCTGCCAATCGTCCAGTATGACATAATTTGTCACACCGTTAACCTGCCTTGAAGCCGGATGCGCGCTTATGTGCTGAAAACCGCATACCACGTCTATTTTTTGCCCGATGTTTTTGTACGGCTTAAGCCTGAAGCCGTATCCGCCTGCGAAATTAGCGGGAAATGTTGTCTTTGGCTGGCCGGCTGAAGGCCTGTAAGTAACGTCGCCCACCCCGATTTTACCGTCCAGAGAAAACCAGTCAAAAACACCGTAAGACATTGTGTAAAAATACTGCGTGCTTGCTACCTTGCCGTAATCATCTGAAAGCTTCCGGTTTTCTATCGAATGCACCTGGGCGCCTACGCTCAATTTGCCGCTATTCGGCATATTTGTGCCATAACAGGGGGCAGCGTATGAGTCAGAAAAGCTAAAACAACAAATGACAAATGACAAAATCCCAATGACAAATAAATATTTAAATGACAAATAATTAAATGATTGGGATTTGAATGATTGATTTGAAATTTGGTTTTTGGATTTTGTCATTTTTTGCTGCTAAGCTGGCTCTGGACATATTTTTTTATCCTGTCCTTATCCTGCTGGCTCAAGTCATGAAATTCTACGCCGACTAAATATTTATCAAGGTGATTTTCGTTTTCCAACTGAAGCCACGCTATTTTTCCTATATTCACCAAACGCGGCTGGCCGTCAGGCAGCTCTATGCCCACCCTCAAGCCGTAATCCAGATCCGGCCCGCTTAAAAGCGTGCCTACCTCAAGGCAGCATCCGCCTTCGCTTATGTTTACGCATTCCGCGTTAAATTCCTTGCGCACATCGTGTTTTGCCACAGAGACTACTTCTGCAAACGCTTTAAGGTGAACGCGCGGAAACCTTCGCCGTGAAGAGTCAAAATTTATATCCATATTGACAAATATAACCCATTAAGTTAAAAATGTAAAGAAGTATTTACCGACAGTTTTTATATTTTTTCGGAGAATACAATCATAAACGTGCTGCCGGCTCCTTCCTTGGATTCTACGGTGATACTGCCCCTGTGTTCCTCAATAATGCTCTGGCATATTGAAAGCCCAAGGCCTGTGCCCTTGCCCACATCCTTGGTTGTAAAAAACGGGTCAAATATCTTTGAGAGATTGTCTTTTGATATACCTATGCCGTCATCTTTTATTTTAACAATTATCTGTTTGCTGCGCCTTGTTATTGATATATCAATCTGGCCTGATTTTTTTAAGTGTTTAATGGCGTCTTTGGCATTTAGGATAAGATTGGTAAAAACCTGCTCTAATTCATTCTGGGAACCTTTGATTATGAAAGGTGGGTTTTCGTATTTTGTGTTTAGTTTAATGTTTTCCTGCATAAGCTGATAATTTAAAAATGAAATTACATTGTTCAAAGCCTTTTGTAAATCCACATCTTTAACCTCCCTGCCGCCCAAAGGCTTTCTTGAATAAACCATAAGTTTCTGAACAATCTCTCTGCATCGCTTTGTCGCCTGCTCTATCAATTTGAGAGATTCTATCTGATCCTTATCTTTAATATCCATAAGCAGCATTTGAGTATTTGTTAAAACAGCTGCCAGCGGGTTATTTATCTCATGCGCAACGCCGCCAGCAAGTGTGCCGACAGTGGCGAGTTTCTCGGCCTGGATGAGTTGATGCTGAGTTTGGATGAGTTCATTAGTGCGTTGCTTGACTTTTTCTTCCATATTTTCATAAAGCGATGCATTCTCTATCGCAAGCGCCGTCTGGCTTGTCAAAATAGAAAATATCCCCAAATCTTCAGATGTATAAATCTTTCCTGAACGCTTGTCTCCGAGTAAAAGAATATATGATAATTTGTCCTCTAAAAAACTCGGCGCAACAATAGTAGCATTTAAATGGTGCATTTGGGCTTCTAATTCCTTAAATACTGGATCGGCGTCTATCTCTGCCTTTCTTTTTATTTCCTCCCGCACCACCGGCCCCTTCTCTTTCTCAAGCCATTCAACTAACACGCTCTGTCTTTCGATAACGCGTGGCTGCGCATCTTTTAAATTCCTTCCCGCTTTTAATACAAACTGCCCAGACTCAGGATCAAAAAGATACAGCCCTGAACATGTAATGCGCACTGTTTTTGTCAATGTGTGCACTATCAAACTAAGTAATTTCTTTAGATTATGCATACGCGCCATCTCCCGCGCCGCCTGCTTTAATATCTCCTGGTATCTGTGTTGTTCATGCAACAATCTTTTCTCAGCCTGCGTGTCAAGATATATATAAACAAATGGCCCTATTGTAGCCAAAACACCCATAAGCCCAAGCGGCAAAATCCACCAATCAATTCCAAATGTGCTGATAAGCCGGTCTTTAAATGAAGCAGTGATAACAAAAGGAAGGCCAAGCACTAAGGTATATACGGCGACAAAGATACCTGTGCGGGTAAAGGCCACTGTTATATCCATTAATCTATGCCTGACTATCGCGTAGGCTACAAGCGAAATCCCTATCCCAACAAGCGCATAGCCTATAAAAGGCGGGTAATTAACACCCCAGTCTGTTATATAATTAAGCCCTCCAAATGCACCTATTGCATATTGAAGAAAAAGATATTTTATACGGGTATGTTCTAACGGCTGCTGTTGCCTTAAATCCTCTCTTCTATATTCAACGAATAAGTGTTTAAGCGCGCCGCCGTAAGTCAGGATGAAAAACACCAAAAATATACTATGGGTTATAGGATTTACTAAAGTACTATAACCCCAGAAATGTTTTTTAACTCCAATTATCAGAAGATCCGTGAATATGGCTGTTATAAAAAAGACTATCCCGGTCAAATAAGCTAGTAATATAAATTTTTTCTGTTTTTTTATATTTAAAAACACTATGGTAAAATGGTAAAAAGTCGGGCCTATAAAAACAACGCCTGCGTACGCAAATCTTGACCAGAACAAATTAGGCCCTTTTGACGAATAGAGCATAAAATATCCGAATATCCAAACAGCGCAACAATAATAAGGCAGGCTGGCTACAAAATTTGTCCAAACCTTTCTGCGTGTCAGGAATATAAAAAGCCCCAAAAATAAAAAATAAATGCTCAAAGGCAATAAGGGCGCGGCCCAGATATTAAGGTAGTACATTTTTCAATCCTTCAAAGGCATTATCATATTTAAAAGCATAACCTGTTGATTTTATTTTAGAATTTGAATATGTCTGATTATACAGAAAATAGTCAAGCAGTTCAGCCGGAATATTTTTGAAAAATATTTTCCACATCGGCATCCTGCTGGCGATCTTCGCCACAAAACCCGGCACGCTAATCACAGGCGGGACCACATCATATTTATCAGCTATAAAATAGACTAACTCTTTGGAAGTATGCGGATAAGAATCGCAAATATTATAGATTTGACATGTCGTGTTCTTAAGTTGCGACAAATGCAGTGCTGCTGAAATTACATCATCTACGTGCACCAGATGTATTTTATTTTTTCCGCCTGCAGGCAATACCAAAAGCTTTTTGTTAGATATTAAATATACCGCATCGTAGAAACCATAACGGCTGCCTTGGCCATATACAATAACCGGCCTTACGATAACAATCGGCAGGTCATATTTTTTGGAAAGACCCAAAACTGCACTCTCTGCCTCTGCCTTTGACCATTCATAATAGTTTTTAAATCTGTTATTACAAGGTTCGTCTTCTGTCATGAGATCGTTTTCTCTTGTCCCAGTGACATACGCTGTACTAAAATACACTATTTTTTTAATGCCTTTATCACGGCAAGATTTTAATAATGTCTCAGTGCCTAATACATTGTATTTATACAACTGTTCTCTAGACGCATCTAATTTAAAAAGTGCTGCGAGGTGGAAAACATAATCAACACCATCTAAATTTGATGCATAAGTGCCATCTTCTAGAAGATTACCAGGTATTATATTTATGCCGGATTTCTTCAATTGTCCGGCCTTTTCCATGGATTCAGGCCTTACAAGCGCAGAGACGCGGTTATTCACACATAATTCTAATGCAAGTTTATTACCAATAAAACCAGTTGCCCCGGTAATAAAAATATTCTTATTTTGCATTATTTTTTATTTGAATGATTTCTTTTTCGTCAATCAACCTATTTCCCCAATAAAAAGGCGATACCTCAAACCCATGCTTTAACGCCATACCCCTCATCTCATCCATTTTGTCAAGCGTTATATGCCCTCTTCCTTCGCTAAAATTCTCATAGCGCCTTTCAAGCGCAAGCACAATGACCTCCGAAAAACAGCCATAACTTACATCAGGTGAAGGAGTGCCTATGTCAATCCCCGGATTAATCGGCGTGGGGATCTTTGCCATACCGCCTGAAAAAATCAAAATATCTTTTCTGTCAGTCGCTGTATACGAAATATTTTTCGGATAACCAAGGTCACATATCACCGCACCGGGCTTAAAAGCGTTTATATTCAAGATAGACGCTGAAACTGCGGCACATGCCAGAACTATGTCTGCGTCCTTGACTGCTTTAATATTATCGTTTATTGCCTCAAGTTTTTTCGCGCCATATCTGAATTTAAGGTCAAACCACATCCTGCGCAGGTTTGATTTTGTGCGGCCAGTAATAACTAAGTGTTTTACCTTTTTTGCTGCAAATGCCCTTGCGCATGCAGAACCGATATCTCCTGTGCCGCCTATTATCGCTACCTTGGCGTTGTTTAAATCTATGTCCATAAACCGCGCTGCCTTAAGTGCGCCGTCAACAGCCAGCGCAGCTGTCAGGGTGTTGCCTGTTGTAATTGGTATGTCCGCCTCCTTACTTATCTTGTGCCCGTATCTTTCGCCGACGACAGATGTAAACCCGCCGAGCGTAAGTATCCCTGCGCCATATTTCTCAGCCAGCTTCGCGGCCCTGACAACCTTTAAATAAACAGCTGCCGCATTCATATCTATCATATCCGGTATAAATGTGCATACTATAAAACAGCCGTTTGTCACCGCACCCGTCTTGGACCTGAAATCCTTCATATCGTACATCTTGAAAGAAGGCGTCATATTGAACAGGTTTGCTATAAATTCTCTTGAATGTATTTTAAAATTCGGATTAATCGTACTCAAACAGCGGACAAGATGGTTAAAATTATAAAAATGGCCCAAAACAGCGAATCCCGCAACTTTATCCCTGTTACCCTTTTTAAAACTCGCGTATCTCTTCGAGATAAGATGGTTTTCGATATTTTCGAGTATCGCCTCAAAATTTTTATTGATTATGTCTGCAATGTAGGGTTCTGCGAACTGCTCTATGGCGGGTACGCCTACCAAAAAATCAACGGTGACCTCTATCAGAGTGCCTTCCGGATGATCGCTAAGTTTCCATGAGCCGCTAAAATGCGCGAGGTCGCCTTCTGTGGACTTGAATTTAATGCTATATTCCGGAAACTCCAGTATATCTTCTTCAACCCAATTAATAGGCACCTGGCCAAGCTGTATGCGCCATCTGGTTAAAAATTTATTTTTATCTTTTTTTAATACAACGGCCTCTTTGACATTCGGCATAAATTTCGGGAAATCGCCTACATGAGTAAGCATCCTTAATATACGCCACTTTTGGGCGTTTATAACCCTAGAGACTTTTACCTGCTGAAGATTTCCCGGCATATCTAGTCCCTCCGCTGAACATCACCTGCACAGGATCATATATTATACCGTCTTTATGCAATTCGAAATGTAAATGAGCTGACATACCGCTCTTATCAGCGTTGCCTGTCTTGCCGACCAATCCTATAACCTGGCCCTCGCAAACCTTCTGGCCTTCCCTTACGTTTATTTTCGACAAATGGCAGTAATACGAACTGTAGCCCCATGAATGCTTAAGCACAACAAAATTGCCGTTGCCTTTTTTAAATCTGGCGCATTGCACAACGCCCGGTTTTACTGCCAGAACAGGCGTACCGATGTTCGCCGCGAAATCAACCCCGTTGTGCACCTTATTGCCCGAGCGTTTCGCCCCGAAGAATCCTTCGCCGTAATCATCGTTTCTTACTATCAATTTTACAGGCAGCGGGGACGCAAAATGGTCTCTTGCTATGTACAAACTGCTGCAGGCCCATACGCTTAAAAGCAGGATTATTCCGACCGATATTGCTACTACGCGTTGCATTGTTTCGCTTTTCTCCAAAAAAAATACCCGTGTGATTTTGATTTTATCACATCGGGCTTCAGGTGTAAAGCGAATTCGTTTATAAAATCCCGTAGGTTACTGCGATTGTATATTTTATCTGCGTTGGAGTACTTACAACTGTTTTTACCTGGCAATGCGTTATTGTTTCGATGTTATCAATTGTGGCCAGGTCCATAGGGTCAGATACAGCTACTGTCAGCGTATTGTCCTGCCTGGCAAGAGGCACTACATTAAACCGCCTTGCGACAGCTTCAGGCACTAACTCGCTGATCTCTTTGGCTGGTAACGGAAAATTTTTCAGATTTACATACGGTATGCCAAAATAAGAAGCGATAAACGGAGCAAACTCATCATCTGTAACCAGGCCAAGCTCTACGCTCAATCTGCCCAAAAGAATTCTTTCTCTGGCCTTGCCTTGATATTCAAGCAGGCCTGTAAGCTGGCTCTCGTTTATTAGATGCGCCTCTATCATGCTCTGGCCTATGGGTTTTTTCATCTTCATCACCCTTTCTAAACTTCTTTATTTACTAAACAAAAGGCTAAAGGCCACCTTGGCCTTTAGCCATATTCTTCCACTATCATAACAATCCAAACCCTTAAAATATTCCCGATATTTTCTAACTTTTTAGTTTTCCTAAAAACGCCTCCAAAGACAATACCTCTATTTGCTTGTGAACAAGATAATGCTGTTGGCCAGGATATATTACAAAAATATGTTTAAGCTTAAGGTCCTCAAGCGCTATCCGCATAGAAGGCGTTGCATCCGGCGCGTCGGCGCGTTTACATTCAACTCCGTACATCTTGCCGGCCTTCAAAAAAATTAAATCAATTTCCGCTCCGTTATGCGTAGCCCAGAAATAAACATCGTCAGGCTCAACCGCTCTTATCACCTCTTCAATAACATATCCTTCCCATGACGCCCCACAACGGGGATAGCCTAAGAGGTCCGATTCTGTTTTTAACCCTAATAAGGCGTGCAAAATTCCGGTGTCCCGTATGTATATTTTAGGCGCTTTTACCTGGCGCTTTTTGATATTCGCGTGCCATGGCTGCAATTGACGGACCATAAATACGCCGGTTAAAATATCAAGATAACTCCTGATTGTTGGTTGAGACATTCCGAGCGAACGCGCCGGGTCCGCGGCATTCCATATCTGGGCGTTGCTATGTGCGAGCATGGCCCAAAATCTGTGCAAAGATAACGCTGGAATATTTATGCCCTGCTGGCGCAAATCCCGCTCAAGGAACATCTGAATAAAATTTTTCCTCCATGTAAAACTGTCCGTGCCGCTTTTGGCCAGATATGATAACGGGAACCCTCCGCGCAGCCAAAGGCGCGATGACTTTTCAACGCCCACTTCATCAAGGCTGAAACCAGCCATAATCACTGTTTCAAGGCGCCCGGCAAGGCTTTCGGAAGACTGCCTTAACAGATCAGGGGACGCACTTCCTAAAATCAAAAATTTGGCTGGCAGCGGCGCGCGGTCTAACAAAACCCGCAAAACACCGAAAAGCTCGGGACGGCGCTGAACTTCATCAATCACAACCAGTCCCTTTAACCGGCTCAAGGCTGTCTTAGGGTTTGCCAGGCGGGCAACGCTTTCAGGATCTTCCAGGTCAAAGTAATTTCCGGATTTAATGTCCACGAATTCGCGCGCAAGCGTAGTTTTGCCGCACTGGCGGGGCCCAAGCAAAGCAACCGCGCGGCTTCTTCTCAAAGCCGCCTTTATGCGTTTTTTAAAATGCCTTCGTTCAATCATCATACCTAAATGATACCATGAAAAATGAAAATGTCAATATCTTTTTTCAGGCTATGCCATCTGCTGTACGCTAAGGACTAAACCTATGCCTATAAATGTGGTTAAAAGCGAGGATCCGCCGTAACTTATCAGAGGAAGCGTGATGCCCACTACAGGAAAAAGCCCTATAGTCATACCTATATTTATTATCACCTGCAGAGAAAGCATTGTAGCCACTCCTGCGACAACCAACCTGCCGTAAACATTTTCCGTGGTATCAAGTATATGAAGCATCCTTTTAACCAGCAAAAAATACAGGGTAAGGATTGCTACTGACCCCAAAAAACCCCACTCCTCGCCTACTACGGAAAAAATAAAGTCAGTGTGCCTTTCAGGCAAAAAATTCAGGTAATTCTGCGTGCCGGATAGCCAACCCTTGCCAATGAGCCCGCCAGAACCAACCGCTATCTTTGACTGTATTATGGTATATCCGGCGCCCAAGGGGTCCATATTCGGATTTATAAAAACCAGCAGCCTCTGCTTCTGGTAAGGCCTCATAATATTCCACAGGACCGGCATGAATAAAACGCTGCTTAACAAAAACCCGAGCAGATATTTTATCTCCACACCAAATATATAAAGCATGCTTAAGAGTGTCGGGAACAAAAGAAGCGCCGTGCCCAGATCGGGCTGCTTCAAAATAAAAATCGCAGGTATTGCAGTAAGGAAAAACGGCACAAGAAAACTTTTTACGTGCAGGACCCTGTCTTTTCTTATGCCCAGATAATATGCCAGGGTCAGTATCAGCGAAAGTTTTGTGAATTCCGAAGGCTGCAGGTTAAACGCTCCCAGCTGTATCCACCTTTGCGCACCGAGCCGCTCACTGCCTATAATCAGCACCGCCATTAAGAGAAACAGCACTATGCCGTAAAAATAATAGGACATGGCGATTATCCTGCGGTAGCCGATTTTTAAAACAAACGCCACTATTAAAAATCCTATTAAAACCCATATAAGCTGCTTAAAGGCGGAATTATGAAATACCGGCACGTCTTTCTGGTATGACACGCTGTACTGAAACAGGATCCCTATTGCGAAAATTATACATGTCAGCACTATTATTTTGTAATCGAGTTTTTTAAACATTAAAACATCCCCAATTGTTTCATCTTCTTGAATACCGCGCCTGCTATGGGCGCGGCTACCTCGCCGCCGTATCCGCCGTTTTCGACAAACACCGCAATCGCGACTTTCGGATTTTCGCTTGGGGCGTAACCGACAAACCATCCGTGCGATATGCGGCCTGTTACCTGGGCTGTGCCTGTTTTACCGCTCACGCTTAATCCTCCGACACGGGCGTTTACGCCGGTGCCCTCGTCCGATTCGACAACGGAATATAAAGCGTCTTTTATTATATCAATAGTCCTTAATGAAATAGGCAGCTGCCTAGGCAGGGGCCTTTTAATTTTTGCGCCGCCTATGGATTCTATAAGATAAGGCTGCACAAGTTTTCCGTTATTTGCTATCGCGGAAATTAAAACCGCTGCCTGGATAGGGCTGATAAGCACATACCCCTGGCCTATGGAAAAATTTAACGTGTCTCCGTCGTACCAATTGTCGGACATAACGCGCCTTTTCCAACTTTTATCAGGAACCAGGCCTTTGACCTCGCCTGATAATTCCACTCCAGTCCCCTTTCCAAAACCCAACAAATTCGTGTAATAAGAGAGGGGGGCCTGGCCTATTTTTTCACTAGCCTTAAAGAAAAATACGTTGCAGGATTTCTTGATGGCATCCCTTAAATTCACCCTGCCGTGCCCTTTGGTTTCGGCGCAATTAAAACGCCTGCCGCCTAACATATAAAAACCCGGGCAGTAAAATACCGTCGCGGATTCAGAAATTCTTTTGGTTTCGAGCCCTGCGGCAGTGGTGACTATTTTAAAAATGGATCCGGGCGGATACTGATTCTGTATGGCCCTGTTTACAAGCGGGGTATCTTTATCTGAAAGGACGGATCTTATTTTCTGGTCGGAATCGCTGCCGGAAATAAACATATTCGGGTCAAAGCTCGGCGAACTCACCATGGCCAGTATGCGGCCGTCATTGGGGTCCATCAAAACCACGGCACCCCTTCTTCCCTTTAACTGCTCATACGCGAAGGCCTCAAGATCCGCGTCTATTGTAAGCTGAATATCCGTGCCGTTTACAGGCGCCTTGGAGCTTAAAATCCCGACCTGATGGTTCCTGTTATTTACCTCTATCTGCATGCCGCCTTCCTCGCCGCGCAAAATCAGATCCTGGGAATTCTCCAGGCCGCTTTTACCGATCAGGTCCTGCCTGCGGTAGCCGTACTGCGTAAGCTGCGTTAGCTGCGCCTTATCTATCTCGCCCAGAAATCCGAATACCTGCGCTCCCGCCTCTTTTAAAACGTATCTGCGCTGCGGCTTTGGCTTTATGCTGACGGCAGGCAAATCCAGGTTCATCTGTTCTATTTTAAAAATCAGCTCCCTGGGTATATCCTTCATCAGGACAATGTCGGCAAACGGCGCGGTATAATTTTTTTTGTATACTGCCTCCAGCTGATAAAGGGACATGCCTAACACCAGGCTTAGTTTATCAAGGGTGCGGGCCTTTTCTTTCTTGTTCTTTAACACCTGGGGGCTGGCCACTAAATAATAGGACAACGTACTGTCAACCAGAGGCCTTCTTTTCGCGTCAAAAATAACGCCGCGCGCCGCGTCTTCAGGCACAAGCCTTATCCTGTTATTCTCACTTAACTGATAAAAATAACCGCCCTTCAGTATCTGGTTATAGAAAAGGCACGTACCGAGGATAATAAATACCGATAAAATTATCAGAGAAAGTATTTTAAGCCGCATAGGTTTAAGAGGACGCTTGCGAATGAAGTATACAATACGGTCGGCACGGCTATAAAAACAGCCAGCGCCAAAATTGACGGCGGATAGTCCCAGTTGGAAAAATAAATAATGTGCACTATGGAATCAACGATACAGACCGCAAAAACTATCAAAAGCTCAACCGATAATTTTTCTTTTATAAAATAAAATTTTTCTTTGAGCAGGCTTACCAGTATGCCGTATACGGGAAAAGCGAGCGTATTTATAAAGGCGCCTGTGCTGAAAATATCTTCGATGAAACCCGCCAATATGCCGGCTAAGGCTGCCTTCATCAGGCCTTTCTTCATGGCAACAAAAACAACCAGGATCAACAGCAAGTCAGGCCTGATATTGCCGATAGCTACAGTATTGACCAGTGTCAACTGGCATACGGCGGTTAGAATTGTAACGAGGTATAACATAATCCCTACTCCATTAGCACCAACACATTTTCCAATCTGTTCAGCCGGGCTGCGGGCCTGACGTATGCCTCTTCTGTGAGCCCTTCCGGGGACTTACGCACAGCGATAACTTCACCGATCAAAATGCCTTTCGGGCAAAAACCGCCCAGGCCGGAGGTAACGATCGCATCCTTGATTTTTATATCCGCGTCATGATGAATATATTTCAGCAAACACACGCTTCTTGCGCTGCCTGCGACTATCATCTCTTCCCTTGAGCGCTGGTCAACCGCAGCTACCCTGAAATCAGGATCGGTCAAGAGGATCGCCTTTGCCGCGTTCTTGCCTGTTTCGCACAATCTGCCGACAAGCCCTTGCTGTGATATTACAAACTCATATTTTTTGATGCCGCTCGCAGCGCCCTTATCTATAATTATTGTATGGCGCCAGTTTGCCGGGTCCTTCGCTATTACCTGCGCAGGTAAAACCTTGAAGGTCAGGTTTTGTTTAAAAGACAAAAGTTCCTTTAGACGCTGATTTTCCAGAAATAATTCTTTTATCCGGGCGTTTTCCTCCTGAAGCGTTTTAATCTGGATATCCTTGCTGTTTATCTGCTGTAAAAATATGCCCTTGGGCGTGATTGCATCCTGCAATTTATTGGAAAGGCTATTTACCAGGACGAGTGGGATTTTTATTATAGAGGTAAGCTGCGATTTTATCCCGCCTGTCACAGCGTCAGGTGAAAACGCCACGACAACGGGAAATATGAGGAATGCCGCTATTATGAGGTGTCTTTTTCTAATACCATACACAGGAATGAAATTTATTCGATTTTAGGGGTAACCGTCAGTTTCTTCAGGTATTTTATTTCCGAAAGCACCTTGCCTGTTCCCAGCGCTACTGCCGTTAAGGCCTCTTCAGCCACATGGACAGGAAGGCCTGTTTCTTCTGATAATAATTTATCCAAGCCTCTTAATAGCGCGCCGCCGCCTGCCAAGACTATGCCCCTGTCAATCAAGTCAGCGGAAAGTTCAGGCGGGGTCCGCTCAAGGGTAACCCTGACTGATTCAACTATCGCGCCTATCGGCTCTGCCAGGGATTCCCTTACTTCTTCGCTTGTTATGGTAATCATCTTCGGAAGGCCCGCAATAAGGTCACGGCCCTTGACCTCCATTGTCAATTCTTCGTCTAACGGATACGCGGAGCCTATCTTTATCTTTATCTCTTCTGCCGTGCGCTCGCCTATCATCAGATTGTACGCTTTTCTTAAATGGTTTATTATGGCTTCGTCCATCTCGTCGCCGCCTATCCTCAAGGACCTTGAAAATACAATGCCGGACAATGAAATAACGGCTATTTCCGTCGTGCCTCCACCTATATCCACTATCATGTTCCCGGCAGGCTCCTGTATGGGAAGCCCTACGCCTATTGCCGCGGCCATGGGCTCTTCAACCAGAAATACCTCGCGCGCGCCCGCGTGCAAAGCGGAATCACGCACAGCGCGCTTCTCGACTTCCGTAATGCCAGACGGGACAGCTATAACAATCCTGGGCCTTACAAGCACCTTGCTCGGATGGACTTTCCTTATAAAATAACGCAGCATGGCCTCGCTTATTCCGAAATCAGCTATAACGCCGTCTTTCATGGGCCTTATGGCAACTATGGATCCGGGCGTACGCCCCAGCATCCTCTTTGCCTCGTCGCCTACAGCCAGGACATTATTTGTGTCTTTTTCGATAGCGACAACTGACGGTTCGCACAGGACGATGCCTTCGCCTTTGACATAAACTAATGTGGTAGCCGTGCCAAGGTCTATGCCCATATCATTGGAAAAAAATGAGTAGACATTGTTCATAAAATTCACTAATTTGTCCACAACTTTTTTAATATTGTTTTTTGCCATTTGTAGGCCCTCGTTTTAAAATTATATCAATAATAATAAATATGTCAATCTTTATCTTCGCCTTATACCGTCTTTTGTAATTACTATATCCCTTTTTGCGCCTTTGGCGATCGAACCGACCCTTTTGCCGTTAACCATCAGCTCAACTGCCGAGCCGTCGCTTATGCTTAAGTCAAACATCGACCTAGCCTGCCATTGGTCTGTTGTGCCTGCCAGCAAAAATCCGTCAAACAAAAGAGTCGAATCCGCCTTAACGATTATGCGGCAAGGCCTTTTCGCAGTTACGAAAAGATTTATGGGTACATTCTGCTGCTTTTTGTATGCTGCCTGAGCAGGGGGGGGCGCCTGCGGCAGCGCCGCTGCCCTGGCAACAGGCTTTACGCTCTTTTTCTGCGCTAGTTTTACCGCGACGGTTATTTTTTTTGCCTTAACGGCTGCGGGCCTTGATTTAAATAACGAAAATAAAAATATGATACAACCTACGGCAAATATAACAACAACTATGGCTATAAGTGATTTCCTAAAATATTTTTCCGTTCTTACCGGCGGCAATTCCTTGCTTTTAAGGACTATAACCTGCTTCTCTTTCATAAGGGTTTCATCCTGCAATTGAGATATCAGCCCGTCAGGATTCAAGCCCAAAATTTGAGCGTAACTTTTCAGAAAACCTTTTAGATATAACGCATTGGGAAGCAGGTTGAAGTTATCATTTTCAAGCGCGTCAAGGTATTTTTCCTGTATCTTGGTCTTAACCGCCGCTTCCTGTAGCGATATGCCTTTTTGCTGCCTGGCTTGTTTTAATTGCGAACCGATAGTCATAATTTAAATCCCAAATCCAAATGACAAAATCCAAATCATTAAATTATTTGTCATTTGAAGATTGATTTGTCATTGGGATTTTGTCATTTGTCATTTATTGTTTCAATTTCCTTCGTCTGTTTATGCGGAACTAAAATCTCTCTTGCTTTTGAACCCTGGTATGGCCCGACAACGCCCTCCTGCTCCATGTAATCAATAATCCTGGCAGCCCTTATATGGCTTAGCCTTAAGCGCCGCTGCAACATGGAAACAGACGCCTGGCCGGTTTCAAGAACAATATTTACGGCTTCCTCGTAAAGCCCGTCTTTCTCAATCCTTCCAGAGCTCGATGAACCTGAACCTGTAGTTTTATTTTGCGCCTGAATTATAGAATCTTCATATGCCGGCTTTGTCTGTGCCTTTATGAAATTCACAACGCTTTCTATCTCTCTATCTGATACAAGGCTGCACTGGCCGCGCGTAGGCTTCGAAGCGCCTGGCTTTAAAAATAACATGTCACCCTTGCCTAACAATTTATCCGCGCCGTTGGCGTCCAACACTGTGCGGGAATCAACTTTTGTCGCGACCTTAAACGATATCCTGGCAGGAAAATTTGCTTTTATAACGCCTGTTATAACATCAACACTCGGCCTCTGGGTCGCTAAAATTATATGTATGCCGACAGCCCTTGAAAGCTGGGCCAGGCGGGTAATCGCGTTTTCCACATCAGCTGCCGCGACCACCATAATATCCGCAAGCTCGTCTATAATCACAACTATGTAAGGCAATTTAACCGGCAAATCTTCCGCATCTGGCGTAGTTTTCTCTTTTGCCATCTTTTCGTTGTACAACTCTATATTTCTTGCGCCTGCCTTTGATAGCAGCCTGTATCTGGCGTCCATTTCCTCCACCACCCAGTTTAAGGTTACCGCTACCTTTTTATGATCAGTGACAACAGGGCATAACAAATGCGGCAGCCCGTTAAATATTGCCAGCTCAACCATTTTAGGATCCACCATTACAAATCTTAGATCATTAGGCGTATTCGAATAAAGCATAGAAGTAATTATAGTATTAACGCAAACGGTTTTGCCTGAACCTGTGGTGCCTGCGATCAATAAATGCGGCATATCGCCCAAGTCCGTAATTATAGGCAGGCCTGATACGTCTTTGCCTAACGCCATAGTTAATTTATTTTCCCTTGATTGCGCCTGAAATTCCTGGGAACCCAAAACTTCCTGCAGAAACACCAGAGCCGCGGTTGAATTCGGGACTTCAATGCCGACCCTTGCCTTGCCGGGTATTGGCGCGACTATGCGCACGCTGTGCGCCTTCATGGCCAGCGCTATATCATCATTCAATGCTACTATCCTGTTTACTTTTACTCCAGGCGCGGGCTCAAGTTCATAGCGCGTTATAACAGGGCCGCGCTCAACCTCCGCAACCCTGACTTCTATACCGAAGTCACGCAGCGTTTCCTCTAAAATAAGGGAATTTTTCTCTAAATCGTCTTTTATCCTTCTTTCCTCTATCGGCGGAGGAGAACTTAACAAATCCAAGGCAGGAAGCTTGTAGCCGTCTATACTGATTATTTTACGCCTGCCTGCCGGCAAGGCAGGGCTGACTTTCGCTGCAACAAGTTTGGGCTGCGGGGCGTCCTGCTTTATCTGGATTATTTTCAGCTTTGGCTCCGGTAGGGCCGCGGTTTCCTGTTTCTCTTTTACAATGCTCCTTACCTTTGCTTTAGGCTCCGGAGTGGTTGACTTAGCAACAATAATCCTGGCAGGTTTACGGCTGAACAGCCTCGCAAAAATATTTTTCCAGAGGAAAATAAAAAATTTAGCCAGCAGCCCGAATAGCGAAACGGCAAAAGGAAGCACCAGAAATTCCGTTGCTATCAAAATCGATAAAATCACAAGGGTCGTAAGCACTATATAAGTGCCGGAATACCCGAAATAACGCACCAGGTACCCTGAAACAAAAATACCCACCAGGCCGCCGCTTTTAAAACTTGCCACAGCCTCGCCGGTATAAATCAGGCTCAACAGGCTCGAAGCCGATAAAAATAAAATGACTGTACCTATTGTTTTGATGTAAAGTTTCTGGCGTTCCTTGCCGAGGAATTTGGAAAAAGACCAGCTTAAGGTGAGAAACGGCACTATGAATGAAGTGGCGCCTATCAAAAAAACCATTATGCCCGCTATATAGGCGCCGATTATTCCGACTAAATTCCTGATCTGCATATTGGGATGCGAAGAGTAAAATCCCAGGTCATCTGGATCATAGGATATTAAAGCAATAAATATCAATACTGATACCGCAAGAAAAATCAGGCCCAATACCTCATTTCTTTTCTGCGGGGACAATTGCTCTTTGGATTTTGGCCTTTTTTTCATTTAGACTCCGGTATGCCCGAATCCGCCGGCTGATCTTACTGTCTCGTCAAGATCTTCTGACTCTTCAATCTCTGCGCGCACTACCTCCTGCAAAACAATCTGCGCGATGCGCATGCCGCGTTTTATAACGAAAGGCTCGTTGGCGGTATTGGCCACTATTAAATTAATAACGCCCCTGTAATCTGAATCAATGGTGCCGGGCGTATTTACAAGCGTTATGCCGTTTTTTAAAGCAAGGCCGCTTCTTGGCCTTGTCTGCGCCTCGAATCCTGCCGGTAAAGACATAAAAATCCCGGAAGAAATAAGCTTTCTTTCTCCGGGATTCAATATTACGTCGCCCTGGACATCTGCATATAGATCCATACCGCTTGAGCCTAGGCTCATATATTTAGGAAGCGGCAGATCTTCACATCCGGGCTTACGCTTAATCCTTATTTTAACTGTTTTCACTTTTTAGGTTCCCGCATCGCCTGCTTACGGCTTAAATTCACGCGGCCCTGACTGTCTACTTCGGTAATCTTTACCATTACTTCATCGCCGACCGAAACAACCTCTTCTGGTCTTTTTACATATTTTTCGTCTAATTCAGAAACATGGACAAGGCCTTCTTTTCCCGGCAAATATTCAACGAACGCGCCAAACGCCATAAGCCTGGTTACTTTGCCTTTATAAACCCTGCCCACCTCTGCCTCTGCTGTCAGGCCTTTTATTATATCGATAGCCCGCTGGCTTGCCTCTGCGTCTGTAGACGCCACATTGACAGTGCCGTCATCAGAAATATCTATTTTTACACCTGTTTCTTCTATAATCTTTTTTATAACCTTGCCGCCAGGCCCTATGACTGTGCCTATCTTGGATGTGTCTATTTTAAATGTGGTAATCCTCGGGGCATATTCGGATAATTTTCCCCTTGGGCTTGACAAAACCGCCACCATCTTATCCAGTATAAAAAGCCTGGCCTTATTTGCCTGCTCTAAAATTTCTTTTATGGTCGCGACCGGCAAACCGCTGATCTTTAAATCCATCTGCACTGCCGTTATTCCGTTTTTTGTGCCAGCTACCTTGAAATCCATATCGCCGAAATGATCTTCAAGGCCAAGGATATCTGTCAATATCACTGCCTTTGCGCCTTCTTTTACAAGGCCCATAGCAGCGCCGCTTACAGGCGCTTTTATGGGAACTCCTGCGTCCATAAGAGCCAGGGTGCCTGCGCATACGCTTGCCATACTCGAAGAGCCGTTGGACTCAAGTATTTCAGAAACCAATCTTACGGTGTAAGGAAATTTCTCTTTTGACGGCATTACAGGCCGCAAAGATTTCTCCGCCAGGGCGCCGTGGCCTATTTCTCTTCTGCCTGGACCGCGCATCGGCTTTACCTCTCCCACGCTAAACGGCGGGAAACTGTAATGAAGCATAAATGTCTTATACGACTCGCCCTGAAGCGCGTCAATTGTCTGCTCGTCATCGCTTGTGCCCAATGTCGTTACGCATAAACTCTGCGTCTGGCCGCGCGTAAAAAGCCCTGAACCATGGGTCCTGGGAAGGACTCCAACCTCGCAGCTGATAGGCCTTATCTGGTCTATTTTCCTGCCGTCCACCCTTATGCCTTTTTGAATTATATTCTTGCGCACCAAATCTTTTTCTATGTTTACCAAAGCGCCTTTTATATCCGCTTCGGTGTATTCCGACCCTTCCGTTATCATTTCTTCGCAAAGCTGCTTGGAAAGAGCGCTCATAGCGTCTTCGCGCTTGTCTTTGTCCGGGATAGCGCAGATATCTTTTATTTTATTGAAAGACACTTCTTCTATTTCTTTCTGCGCCTCTTTATTTATACTGTAAAGCGGAAAGGCTATTTTTTCTTTCCCGCATTCTTTTACCAGATCCTGCTGAAGCCTTATAACTGCCCCGGCCTGTTTCTGGGCAAATTCAAGCGCGTCCAAAACAGCGTTGTCGCCAACCTCTTTTGCGCCTGACTCAATCATTATGATCCCGTCTTTTCCTGCCGAGGCAACAACCTCCAGATCCGACTGCTCAATCTGTTCATATGTGGGGCTGACGATAAATTCCGAATTTACCCTCGCGACCCTTACAGAGCCTATCGGCCCCATAAAAGGGATAGGCGAAATAGACAAAGCCGCTGACGCGCCTATCATAGCAAGGACATCGGAATCATTTTTTCCGTCATGGGATAATACATATGATATTATCTGGATCTCGTTTACGAAACCTTCCGGGAACAACGGCCTTATGGGCCTGTCTATTAATCTGGCGGAAAGGATCTCTTTTTCCGACGGCCTGCCTTCTCTTTTGAAAAACCCGCCTGGTATCTTGCCTGCGGCATATGTCTTTTCCTGATATTCGACGGTTAACGGAAGAAAATCCACGCCTTCCTTCGGCTCTTTGGATGCCACAACTGCAACCAGCACGACGGTGCCGCCGTACTGCACCGTAACCGCGCCGTCAGCCTGCTTGGCAAGCTTGCCGGTCTGTATTATCAAATCTTCACTGCCTATTCTCATCTTTACTGTATGCAACATATCCATTTACCTGCTTTCTTATTTTCTTAAATCTAATTTTTTTATGATGTTCTCGTATGTAGGCTTGTCTTCTTTTTTCAGGTACTCCAAAAGCGACCTGCGTTTGTTTACCAGCTTCAAAAGCCCCTGCCTTGAATGATGGTCTTTTTTATGCGTTTTAAAATGCTCCGTTAGCCCGTTTATGCGCTCTGTCAGAAGCGCTATCTGGACCTGGCTTGAACCTGTATCTTTGGTATGCGTCTTGAATTTCTGAATCACTTCTTCCTTCTGCTTCTTTTCTAATGCCATTGAAATTTTCCTCCGAATTTTCCAGTAGAATCTTTTTGTTTTAAAATTCGTCCCGAGCGACCAGCTATCACGTTTAATCGCGAGGGATTACCTTATTATTTTATTATAACATGTTATTATAATATTGTAAAGTGGCAATTATGGGCTGGCGTTATCTTTCATTTTCAATAGATTTTGCTACCTTGCTAAACACCTCTACTATTTCAGGGTCAAACTGCGTGCCTGCGTTAGCCCTTAGCTCGTTGATTGCCTCATCCCTTGAACGCTTAGCCCTGTAAACCCTGTTTGACGTCATCGCGTCATAGGCATCCACTACCATTATTATCCTTGACATGAGCGGGATATCTTTTGCCTTAAGCCCTCTGGGATAGCCGAGCCCGTTATAATGTTCCTGGTGGTACTTGACGGCGTCTTTGATATCCTTTAAGTCATGCAGCGGCTCAAGTATGTTCGCGCCTATGGAAGGGTGCTTCTTGATCTCCTTCCATTCATCAGGCGTAGGCGCGCCGGGTTTTCGTAAAATCGATTCAGGCACGCCTATTTTTCCTATGTCATGTAAAAGGGCCGCGAGTTTAAGAGCATCTAAATCTATTTTATAACCATGGCGGCTTAATTCAAGCGCAAGGCCCTTGCTCAAATCCATGACACGCTCTGTGTGGCCCAGCGTGGAAGGGTCTCTCGCATCTATGGCAGACGCCAGCGCCATTATAATGGTAACATAATGATTCCTCATGTTATGGTATCTTTTTTTGAAACTGTTATTCTCATAAAAAAGCAAGGCTACTAATGCCATAACAAGTGCGGCATTAACATATACTAGATAGTTGCATGCCATAGCGCGGACTCTGCCTCCTTTGTATCTTTTTTGATTTGTTTTACCAGGCCTTGCCTGCTTTCAAACCTTTTTTCTTTGCGAAGTTTTTTAACAAACAGCACTTCAATATCTTTTCCGTAAATTGTTTTTGAGAAATTAAATACGAAAACCTCTATTGCGGGCTCTTTATCCTGCTTATCTAAGCCGTAGAATGTCGGTCTTACACCTATATTTAATACACCATTATATAGGTTGGAGTGGGTTTTGTCAACCCCGCCCTTTTGATGCAAGACTTTGGTTGTTGGTAAAGCTGAGGTGTTTATCAAAAGGGCGGGGTCAAGATTAACTTTTACGGCGTACACACCGCTTGGCGGGACCACTTCGTGATGAGGATTTAGATTCGCTGTGGGAAAACCCAAAACCCTGCCCAGACTGTTTCCCTTAACAACAGTCCCCATAACCGACACAGGCCTTGCCAAGAGCCTTTGCGCCAGTTTCAGCCGGCCCTCTTTTATCAGCCGCCTTAAAACCGAACTGCTTATTGTAACGCCTCTGTATCTTAAAGTTTTTATTTTAATTACCTTAAATCCGTACTCCGCGGATTTTTTTTTCAGAAAACCGTAATCGCCTTTTCTTCCGGCGCCGAAACTGAAATCCTCGCCGATAACAATCCAGCCTGCGTTAAATTTTTTGACCAGTGTATTTTTTATGAAATCTTCCGCGCGAACAGCGGCAAATTTTTTCGTAAAATTAATCACCTCGCATCCGTCTATGCCTGCGGCTTTAATCAGGCTTATCCTGTGTTTCAGCGATATCAATGACGAAGGCGCATTGCCCGGCCGGAGCACAGATAAAGGATGCGGATAAAATGTCACAGCCGCTGCCTTGGTGCGGTTTTTCTTAGCGAGCCGCACCGCAGCATTAAGTATCTTTTTATGGCCCTTGTGGACGCCGTCAAATATACCGATCGCGATTACATTTTTTTTAGCCATTTTCAACGCAAAACCCCGTTAATTCTTCTTTGGAAATATTTTTTAACGTCTCTATATCCACTGCCTGCTCTATCCGGAAATTTCCAGATCTTGTCCGCCTTAGATAAGACATATGCCCGCATGTACCCAGTTCCAACGCTATATCTTCGCACAGAGTGCGCACATATGTGCCCTTCTGGCACGTTAATCCTATCGATATATCAGGCAGGTTAAAAGATTCCAGTTCTAATTTTTCTATGACGATACTGCGCGGCTTGCGCTCGATTTCTTTGCCCTGCCTGGCAAGTTTGTACAATGTCCGGCCGCCTACTTTAAGGGCAGATACCATCGGAGGAATTTGCTCGATAGGGCCTGTGAATTTTTTCAGAACCGCTTCAATATCATTTTTCTTAAGTTCCGGCACCTGGGCCTCTTTTGTAATCTTGCCTGTGGCGTCCTGTGTGTCGGTATTTGCGCCTAAGGTAAGGACCGCCTTATACTCTTTGTTATCAGCCATAAGTTTCTCTGAAAGTTTTGTATATCTGCCCAATAGCACCACCAGCACGCCTGTAGCCATCGGGTCAAGAGTACCAGTATGCCCGGCCTTCTCTATACAAAAGCGCTTGCGGATAAAATCTATGACATCATGAGATGTCCAGCCTTGGGGCTTATCGACTATTAAAATTCCGTCCATAGTTAAGATCCCAAATCCAAATGACAAATTTCAAATCAATATTCCAAATCCCAATAATTCAATGATTTGGATTTAAAGGATTGATTTGCCTGCCTGCCGGTCAGGCAGGGATTTTGAAATTTGGTTTTTGTCATTTACTCAATACTTTTCGTACTTCTTCCAATATCTTTTTCTCTACTGCTTTCAAACTACCCTTCATCACGCAGCCGCTGGCAGAGACATGGCCGCCTCCGCCGAATTTTGAAGCGATCTTATTTACATCAGCCCAGCTTTCGTTTGAACGGAAATTCACTTTGGTAAAACCTTTTTTCGCGTTATCGCTGAAAAGCACGGCTATTTTAACACCTTCTATAAAACGCGGATAATTCACAAAATTTTCCGCGTCAAGCGCTGTCGCGCCTGCCTTTTTGAACATCGCCTTGGTCAGATGCATCCATGCGAATTTCCCGTCAGGCGATACCTTTAATGTGCCGAGGCACAGCCCGAGAAGTTTTCTGCTTGCCAGAGAATACGATTCATAAATCATTTCATACATCTCTTTAGGGCTTACTCCGAATTCCATCAGTTCAGCGGCTATATGCATGGTTTTTGAAGTTGTGTTGGAATACCTGAAACCGCCTGTATCAGTAAGCATGGCAATGTATATATAAGTCGCCAGGTCTTTGTTCATCTTAATGCCAAGGGCCTTTGCCAGATTATACATGATCTCGCCTGTGGAACTGGCTTTGGTCTCAACGTAATTAATTGCGCCGAAATTCTTATTGCTTACATGATGGTCTATGTTTACGATCGGCCCTTTGCCGATTACGCCTGCCACATCCCTTACCCTTTCCATTATAGGGCAATCCAGAACCAGCGCTATGTCAAATTGATACGCCTTTCCTGAAGGCTGCTGGATTTCATTTACATTCTTCAGGAATTTATACGGGCTAGGCACCTTGTCCGGATCGACTATCACATATTTTTTGCCGAGCTGCCGTAAAATTTCCGCCATGGCAAGCTGGCTGCCCAGGGAATCGCCTTCAGGGTCATAATGAGCTGTTATAAGAAAGCTTTTATTTTTCTTTATTGTCTCGCAAACTTTTTTAATCGGTGTCGGCATCTTTTTCTCCTAAAATTTTCCAGCTATTACGGTTATTAAAATTTTATCCCGAGCCGCCTGCTATAGCGACTGGCGGCGAGGGGCCTCGGCGTTTATTTTCTTAAGTATACTGTCTATTTTACTTGCGTATTCCGTAGACTGATCATGTTTAAAAGTAAGGGCAGGCGTATATCTCATATTGAGCCTTATAGCCAGCTGTTTCCTTATAAAACCTGACGCCTTTTTAAGCGCTTCCAGCGTCGCCTTCTTCGCCGCGTCATCGCCTAATACAGAAAAATAAATCTTGGCAAACTTTATGTCCGGGCTCACTTCAACATCTGTAATAGTCACAAAACCAACGTGCGGGTCCTTGACCTCTGCCTGAATTATAAGCGATATCTCGTGTTTTATCTCGCTTGATACTCTTTCTAATCTGTTCATATTTTCCTAAAATTTTCCAGCTATTACGGTTATAAAAATTTTATCCCGAGCGACCATATATCACGTTTAGTCGCGAGGGGCTAAAATAAATCCAGTTCCTTTTTTATGCGCTGTTTCTTTAATTTTTGTATCATTCCCGAGTCTATAGCGTCTATCATTAATTTTTGCGTGTGCGGCTCTATGCTAAACCCCAGCTTCTTCTGAAATCTTATCGCCCTGAAAATCCTGGTCGGGTCATCGATAAAAGATTTGCCATGCATGACTCTTATCTTTTTTGCCTTAAGGTCTTCCTGGCCGTGATAATAATCAACTAACTTCCCGAAATTCTTTTCATTCAAAGAAACAGCTATGGCGTTTATCGTGAAATCCCTTCGGAACAAATCCTCTCTTATCGTCGCAGGCGTTATTGAAGGCAGCGCTGCAGGCTTTTTGTAGCGCTCTTTGCGGGCAGTGGCAAAATCGATTCTGTATCCGTTTATTTCAATGGTCGCTGTTTTAAAACCGTTGTGGATTACAGGTAGGGAACAGGCATGCCTGTTCCCTACATCAAATTTTTCCGCTATAATTTTCGCGAAATCTATCGCGTTCGACTCCACGACAATGTCGATATCTTTGTCGTCAATCCCCAAGAGCGCATCCCTGACAAACCCGCCCACAACAAAGGCATTGATATCTTCCTTGTCAGCAATCTGGCCTATTTCTTTTAATATGTCTGGCAATTTCATAATTTTTTGGTGCGCCCGATGCGATTTGAACGCACGGCCCTCAGCTCCGGAGGCTGATGCTCTGATCCGCTGAGCTACAGGCGCCTGTTCGCGGAATGTTCGCTACCAGCGGCCATCGCGGGGTTGGTGTCTCGCTGTACTGGCAGCCATCGCGGGGTTGGTGTCTCGCTCGCTTTCGCTCGCTGTGACACCAACCCCTTGTGGCTGCCTACTTGGACACTACCCACCATTTATGGCTGCCTTTCGCTAGAGCAAACCGTTCACAAAATTGGTTAAATACTATGGTCTTGGGTGGAACTGTCTATGAATCGCTTTCAAACGCTCTTTGTCAACGTGCGTATAAATCTGTGTTGTCGAGATATTAGCATGGCCTAGCAATTCCTGCACAACGCGTAAATCCGCGCCGCGCTCCAATAAATGCGTGGCAAACGAGTGGCGTAATGTATGCGGCGTTACTTCTTTCTTTATATTCGCTTCCCGTGTATATTTTTTAATCAGCTTCCACAACATCTGACGCGTCATCTTCTTGCCCAGGCGCGTTAGAAAAAGCCCATTGTTAGGCGAATGTTTACCAAGTAATTTAGGCCGCACCTTCTGCAGGTACACATTGACCGCGTCCTGGGCTTTTTTACCCATAGGCACTATACGCTCTTTGCCGCCTTTGCCTAAACTTTTCAGGAAACCCACGTCCATATTCAAATCATTGACGTTTAAATTTATGATTTCAGACACCCTTAAGCCTGTGGCGTATAAAAGTTCCAGAATTGCCCTGTCCCGCATACCCAGCAAATCTCTCGTATCAGGCCTTGTAATCAGTTTCTCAACCTCTGCAATGCCCAGCACATCAGGTATGCGCTTCCACAGTTTCGGCGAATCCAGGACGCTGGTCGGGTCTTGTTTTATCTTTTGCTCCCTCAACAGAAATCTGAAAAACACCCTTATCGCCACAAGGCCGCGGGAAATGGAATTGGCAGCGATGCCTTTCTCTTTCCTTGACCACATAAATTCCGTAACGTCTTTATGAACGACCTTATCAACCGATTTAACGTTGCTTTTTTCCAGGTACTGCGCAAAATTATTCAGGTCCCTGGAATACGCCTGTATGGTATTAGGCGCAAGGCCTCTTTCAACGGATAAATAATCAAGAAACTGCTGTATCAATTCTTTCATTGTTAAAAATACTTCCTCTCTTCGCCGATGGTGGATGCCGGGCCGTGGCCCGGATATATTATAAAGCTGTCGTCTAAAACCATTAATTTATTTCTTATCGAATTCAACAGATCTTTTTCGCTTGAACCCGAAAGGTCCGTCCTGCCGACGCCGCCTGCAAAAAGCGTGTCACCTGTAAAAATTATTTTTGCGGTTTTGATACAGATGCCTCCGGGCGTATGCCCAGGCGTATGCATAATTTCAAAAATCATACCGCAGGCATCGATCTTCTCGCCGTCAGCCAAAAAACGCTCTGCCGCAGGCGAGGTTATCCAGTGGCCGAAGAAAACAGACATATTTTTGTAAGGGCTTTTTAAAAAAGCTGAATCAGCTTTATGGATCAAGACCGGAATATTAAAATCTTTATTTGAACCTATGTGGTCGGCATGGCCGTGTGTATTGATTATAAATTTTGCCGCCAGGCCAGTTTCGGACAGCGCTTTTTTAATTAAATCCGCAGCTGCCCCGGGATCGATTATAACAGCTTCTTTTGAGGCCTTTGAGCCTACTATATAACAATTAGCCTGATTAGGGCCTACTACTATCGTTTTTAATATCATTTTTTATTGCTTTAAAACTGAATCTGATATCGACATTTCTCTTGTGTGTTTGGACATCGTCTCTCATACGGGATAACACATTGTCCGAAACGTAATCCTTATCAACGCGGTCGCCAAGCCTTTGCAGTTGTTTCAGATAGCTGTCCAATTCCTGCGCCTTTTTGTCATTAAGACATTCTTTCATATCATTTAAATTTGAAACCGCATTCTGCAAACATTCTCTAACCTTCAGATAATTAACAGTTCTGGGATAACCCGCAGGCGACAATGCTATTATCAACTGCTCCTCCCATGTCCCCCAGAATAGAAAAGCGTGTTTATATACGTCCGCATTGGGCGGCGGCACAAACGGCTCAACGTGAAAAATCTGCGGAGGCCCGGCAGGTTCGGCGTTTTTTCTCACGAATTTACGGTTGAACGATTCGCAGCCTAAAGCAGAAAATATGAAAATCAGTAAAAATAATGCCGATAATATTTTTGTTTTCATGGTTTTTTTACCCCTGTTAATTTTATGAATCCCTCTTCATCCAATATCGTCACCCCAAGCTCTTTTGCCTTTTTATATTTTGACCCCGGCTCTTTGCCAGTTATTACAAAATCTGTTTTCTTTGAAACGCTTGAAGACGGTTTGCCGCCCAGGCTCTTTACCAGCGCCTCGGCGTCATGGCGGCCGAAACCTTCCATCTCACCTGTAAACACAAAAGTCTTTCCGGCCAGATTACCTATCGCCAAGCGCCTTTTCGGTTGCCTGATATTTACGCCTTTGGATTTCAGCTTATCTATTAATTTTTTTGTTTCCGGTTTTTTGAAAAATTCCCACACTGACTCCGCGACAACAGGCCCTACCTCATATATATTTTCCAGATCCTGAAGGCCTGCCTGCGTTAATTTATCAACGGTATCAAATTTTTCAGCTAAAACCTCCGCGGTATGCTCCCCTATATGCCTTATACCCAAGGCGTAAACCAACCTGTATAAATCGTTTGTTTTTGATTTCTCAATGGCCTCTAAAACGTTCTGCGCTGATTTAGGCCCCATCCTCTCAAGCGTTTCCAGGCCTTCTTTTTTTAAAGAATATAAATCCGCGAAATCGCTAACCAGGCCTTTATCTACCAGCTGCTCTACCAGCGCATCTCCCAGGCCTTCAATGTCCATCGCAGCTCTTGAAGCGAAATGTTTTATCTTTTCTTTGACTTGCGCAGGGCATATTGGATTATCGCAGCGCACCGCGACTTCTTCCTCTATCCTTTTTACCTTTGCCCCGCAGGCAGGGCATTTATCAGGCATCTTGAATATCTTTTCTTTCCCTGTCCGCTTATCTTTCGCCACATCCACAACCTGCGGTATTATCTCGCCTGCCTTCTCGACCAGCACCATGTCGCCTATCCTTACGTCCTGGCGCTTTATCTCATCCTCATTATGAAGGCTCGCCCTGCTCACCGTTGTGCCTGAAAGAAATACCGGCTCAAGAACCGCGACAGGCGTTAACGTGCCTGTCCTGCCTACCTGCACTAAAATATTTTTCAACCTGGTTAATTTACGCTCTGCCGGAAATTTATACGCTATCATCCAGCGCGGGCTTTTCGATGTGGCGCCGAGTATTTTTTGCTGGACAAGGGAATCAACTTTTATCACCATGCCGTCTATATCGTAATCAAGCGTTTCCTTCTTCATCTGCCATCTATCGCAATGCTCCAGCGCCTCTTTTATATCCTTGCATTTTTTTATATTGGGGTTTACCCTGAAGCCTGCTTTTTTCAAAAACCCCAGCGCCTCATATTGCGATTTGAAATCCGCGCCTTCATGGAAACCCACTCCGTAAAAAAATACATTCAGATGCCTTTGGCTCACTAATTTAGGATCAAGTAATTTAAGAGAACCTGCAGCTGCGTTTCTGGGATTTACGAAAAGTTCGTCGCCAATTCTTTCTTTTTCCTTATTCAGCTTATTGAAACCATCCTTTGTCATATAAACTTCGCCGCGCACCTCAATTGACTTAGGCGGAAAGGTAATATCCATCAAAAGCGGTATGGAACGTATGGTTTTTAAGTTTACCGATACATCATCGCCTGTCTCGCCGTCGCCCCTGGTGGCGCCTGTCGCAAACCTGCCGTTTTCGTACAAAATCGATATGCTCACGCCGTCAATTTTAAGCTCTGCCACATATTCCGGCTCTGTGCCTGCGAGATTTTTTTTAACGCGCTTGTCAAATTCCTTTAATTCATCGTGGCTGTAAGTATTATCCATGCTAAGCATGGGAACCTTATGCCGCACAGTCTTAAAAACTTTTGCCGGCTCGCCGCTTACGCGCTGCGTAGGAGAATCAACTGTAACGAACTCCGGATGTTCTTTTTCAAGTCTCTGCAATTTTTTCATAATGACGTCATACTGCTCATCGGAAATTTCAGGTTTATTCTCGGTATAATAAAGCCTGTCATGCCGCCTTATCTCGCCGCGCAATTTCTCTATTTTACTTTTTATGTCTTTTTGATTTTCACTCATTATCTACCTTGAGGTAATCGGTCGGCGAAAATATGCGGCAGGCCTGCGTTAAAAATCTTTTCCTGCGCCTTATGGATATCGTATGGAATGCGTTTCATCTGAAGCAGGCGGCTTGAGGTATCATATACGCAATAACATGCATGAGGATTGCCGTCGCGCGGCTGGCCCACGCTGCCGACATTTATCAGGTATCTTGTGCCGTCCTGTATGTATGTTTCGTTTTGTAAAATATAATTTACTTCAGGGCCTTTCATAAAAAATATGCCGGGCCTGTGCGTATGGCCTATAAAACAGATATGGTCTAGGGATTCTTCAAGGCATATCTCTGCGCCGAAAAGATCAAGCACATATTTAAATTCCCCGGGATTATCAAGCGAACCGTGGACCAGGCCCATGGTTTCGCATTTTTTGACCAGCTCCATGGACTTTAAAAAATCCTTGTCCTCATCGCTCAACGCCGACTGGGTCCACGTTATTGACTCTTCGGTTTTTGAGTTAAACCATTTTTTATCAAGCAGGCCTACGCATGCCCAATCGTGATTTCCCGCGACCATTATCGGATTCAGTTCCTTTAATATCCTGATACATTCTATCGGGTCAGCGCCGTAGCCGATTATGTCGCCTGCGAAAATAAAACGGTCTATAGCCTCTGCTCTAAAAGCATCAAGAACAGCCTGAAATGCCTCTAAATTGCCGTGTACGTCTGAAAATATGCCGTATCTCATCTAAAGCGCGATCTGGAAATCATTGAATCCACCTGTGGACTTCTCCGTGCTGACCTCGGTATCTTTTATGTTGCCGGCAAAATAAGTGTTCAACTTGGATAAAAAATCCTCCAGCACTTTTTCATCTGCCTCTGCAACTATTTCAACTCTTGAATCAGCCAGATTTTTTACCCAACCTCTGACGCCGAGCGCCCTGGCCGTGTCTTCAGCAGCAAATCTGAAGCCTATTCCCTGCACATTACCCGAATAATATACATGCACTCTGTTCATATACTTTATGGAAAAGGTTCTGGATTGCCTACAGTGCTCCTATTCGTCGCACTGTTGACGGCAATTCAGAATCAAATTCACTTTCAGTGAATTTGGTCGGGGCGCCCGGATTCGCCCGCCACTGGAACCTCGGCGGGTCCGCCGAAGCATTGATGGCGGAAACCGGGGACCTCTTGGTCCCGAACCATCCGCTACTAAAGCTTCAGCGGATGCCCGCTGACGTTTTAGTAGCGGGCAAGCGCCGCCAAAGCTGAATTAATTGGTCGGGAAGGCGGGATTCGAACCCGCGGCCTCTTGCTCCCGAAGCAAGCGCGCTAAGCCAGGCTGCGCTACTTCCCGATCTGCTACGTTATACCTTTTAATTTCAGTACTTTCCTACCGTCGCCCGTCTTTAAAAACTTTTCGCGTTTCATTGCTAAAGATCTATCTAGGTATTCTTCTTTATGTATTACTTGCCAATCGCAGCTATGTTTAGTAGCTTTACTATAACCACTATTATGCTCTAAAAGCCTTTTCTGTAAATTGTCAGTATGACCTATATATATCTTGTTATTAGATATAGATTTTATCACATACACATAATACATATTATTAGATTAGTTTACCACTTATGGAAGGTAGAATCAAGCAAATTTGCTATGGGAAGGCTCAAAAATTTTATTCCAGCGGCCATCGCGGGGTGGGTGTCTCGCTCCCCCGAAACTTCGGGGTCGCTGTGACACCCACCCCTTGTGGCCGCTTAGACTTTACTTACTGCGACAATGGAAAATTTTTGAGCTACGCAAACGACAGGGGACTGGTTCAACCAGACACTAAACCCAATCTGTAGAACCTGTCCCCATCGAGTTTACACGCTGTTAAGAAATTCCTTGATTGCTTCAGTAGGATCTTTTTCGGCGGGTATTGTAATAGGCAGGAAACCATACGTACTTATTACTAATCCACTCAAATCATCCTTATTATTATCTATCACAAGAATAAGTTTAACGTCCTTATATTCATCTGTCTTTAGCATCGCCTCCAGATCAGTCACCTTCTCAACAGCCAAAACTTTATCAAATGCCCAGTAAGTTTTCAGGTTATTCTCTATCCTTGCCCTATTACCATCGTCCGAATCTATAACCGCCGCGGCAAGCATCGGAAACTTTTCTCTGACAGCTTGCAACAATTCTACGTCCGTGTACAAAAAGGTGCCTGACCCCTTTTTGTGCGGGACCTTTTCAACCCCAGGGGTTGAAATTTTTCTAACTGTCAAAAAGCGTTTTGCCTCCGGGGCCAAATTATCAGCTAATGAAGCCATAGTTGGTTCAAAACCAAGGGCTGCTAACGGCAGGTCAAGTTCAGTCATATGTAAAATCATCACTCCGTCATCAGCTAAAATTGGGCGCAAATCATCCAAAAGTCCTGTTATGGCCTTTCTTCTAGCAACGCCATCATAGGTATGACCAGAAGTTTCCTCTATAAAAGGGGCTGTGAGCGACTCAACACTATAAACAGCATCTACCGGTTGTGCGAAAAATTCTCCGTTTCCTTTAAATACTTTAAAAACATCCGCCTGCTTGACTAAATCAGTTTCGGCTGCTGATACATCATATCCTCTCGCCCAAGCCCCCTTGCTCTCTAAGAACTTGAGTAAGCCTATGCTAGTGCCAACGCCTAATTCAATAATACGCTTTCCCTTTATATTTTGCAGGCTTCCGAAATGAAGCAATAATTGTTCTAAAACTTCAATATATATCTGATAAGTAGGCATAACCAGGTTATTTTTGATCAAATATCCCTTAAATTCTTCAATTACTGCTATCCACTGCGCTAAATACATATTTAGCATTTCTTCATCTTCTCTGCTTAAAGTTGAGGTATCAAAAATAGAGGCAATCTGATTTTCGCTCTTATAATAATACCCGGCCGATTCATGTTCATCAAAATAGCTTAAATACCCTTCTAGATATTCCCTCAACTCAGGGGATATTTGCATTTTTAAAATAAACCGAATTGCTTGACGCGGGTCAATAAATCTGGGCATATTCAGGGACGGTCCATTCGGCGCCGCCCTGTCTTCGCCGCCCTTCGCCTCCGCCTGCGCCGGCTCATCCTTCGTGCCCAAAAAGGCGCCTGGCGCATTTTTGCTCCCTGCGGATAGGGGAATACGGGCCATCTTTGGTATCATCATCGGGCCCTCGCGATTCATAATTTTATCGCCGGCGTAATTGACCGGCGCAATTTTATCGTCTCTGAGTTTCGTCCAGCGCGGCCGTTCCGCAAAAGCATCCAGCAACTGCCGGTAATTTTGTTCATCCTTAATGGCCGTTAAGTCATTCGGGGTTATTTTTCCAGGGTCGATCCCCTTCTTCATTATCTCCCATGCGGCATCCGGATCCCACGCCGCCAAATCGATATCGCCTCGCTTCAACAATGCCTCTGTTATATTTAGGTATCTCGCGCGCTCATCCGCATTAAAATCCCATCCTTTATCGGTATCGAGAAGAAATTCCCGCAGCTCCCAAAAAAGTCTTTTCGGCAGCTGGATTCTACATTTAAATTCCTCCAGTGAAGCTGTTATCTCTTGCCGAATGCGACAGGCTTCTCGCACTGCTGACACTGCTCGTTGCCATTCCAGGTCTGCGGCTGGAGCGACAACATCGGTTTTAACGATAGGTGCAGGCTTGTCGGGCATAGCCCTCTTCAGGCCAACTGCCGCTAAAGCCCTGAAGGCCAAACCAAGAAACCTTCTTCGATCCAGCTTGTCTGAAGCCATGTCGCTCGGTGAGGGGTGCGACTGACTATTGTCCCCATTTTCGGCCTGCTCTTGCCCTGCGGTAGGGGCACTTGAATTCTTGCTAATTCTAAACCCCGGGATATGGTCGAAAAAACCCCTATCGAGCATATACTGTCCAACATATTCATAAGGTTCATTCTCACCAATTTTCATCCGATTAAATCCGGCGATAACCTTAATCTTGCCTAACTGCATCAATTCTTGCAACCTGGCCTTCGTTATTGGATCCCATGTAGAATCATCTCTGTTTATAATCTCTGTATATCGCCCATAGGTTTCTTCATCTACCCATATCTCTTCAAATTCATCGAGATGTACATCACCTATTATTTTTGGATAAGGATCCACAAAACCTTTTACCCTATCACCTACGTAGTTAATGCTGGCCATTCCTTGCTGCATCATTAGATTAAATTTATTCGATGAAAGAACAAGTATGGCAGGGGATTGCGCATTTGGCGTAAACGATTGCGCTGCATATTGATGCCCAATCCGAGTCAAAAGAAGCTCTCCTGATACGCTATTCCTGAATATCGCTGAATCTAATCCATCTCGCCCGCAGTAGAGATATCCTTCCCCGAACTCAAGCGGTTCTCCGCTCTTTACAATTGCCACCTGATCCGGCTGCTTATCAATAGCATTCTCAGGATCGAACGGTATACCTAAAAAGGCGCCTGGCACCTTTTTGTTCGCACCCATTTCAACCTCGGAGGTTGAATTCGGCTTCGGCACCTGCCCAGCCGCAGGGGCTCCACCTACTGCCTTGCTTTCGCTAACTGCTTTGTCAAGCTCATCAAACAATGTTTTAAAACGTTCAAAATTATTTACAATATCTGTCTTTTCACCTCTGTAATCAATTAACTGTCCGGATGATTTTAAAGGAGCTAATCGTGGCTCCAACTGATACCTCGCCCCATCAGAAAGAATAAGCACCGGAATAGTTTTCTCTCTTGTTGGTGGATTTATTGCTTTTACTACTTCATCGCCATATCCGCCATCCTTTCCTAGCATATAATCTGTTATAACAGCATCAATCGGGCCTTCATCCCTAAAAAGCCTCAAAGCTGCATCTCTATCCATAGCTTTTGCCACATAAACTTTCGGATTCCAAGCTTTAACCATTCTTTCCATTAAATCCAATGTATCTCTATTATCTTCAACTAATAATATTCGCTTAATCCCTGTATTCATAAACGGCTGCACCAATTTTTTGCCTGCTTGAATTAGGGCACCAACAATTCCGCCGGATGCGCCTGCCTCCGCCTCATCCGGCCTTTGCTTTGTGGCGAGAACAATAAATTCCTCTCTTTGCATCTGTCTTAAAGTTGACTTCGAAATCCTAGCGTGACCGGAATAAGCATAGCCCAGCCCGCACTGAGTGACAATAAACACCGCCAGGGTTATTATTGATATTAATTTAATTGGTATGGAGTAATATTTTGACATATATGGTTTTATCTTTTGCCTTTTTATGAGTTGGCTTGTTCTAGCATGGCGGCCACAAGGGGTTGGTGTCACAGCGACCCCGAATCTTCGGGGGAGCGAGACACCAACCCCGCGATGGCCGCCTGTGGCGAGCAATCCACGAATTACTACTATATATAACAATATAAAAGGCAATATATTCCCACTTTTATCTAACTTTTTTGTTTTCCTAAAAGTTGGGCGCTTGTAGCCTGTTCGCAGCACTAAAATTTTTTGCCGTCTGCTTCAGTTTACGGCTCGCTCATTTGCCGAAATTCCCTCGCCACTGCACGTTATAGCTGGTGGCTTCGGTCAGTTTCGGCATTCGCTCGCCGTAATTCTTCGCAGACTACTTGGAAATAAGCACGAGTGGCAAAAAATTTTTAATATGCTGCTCACAGGCTACTGCGCTTTTTGGCCTAAAAACATTAAAACAGTGCCTGCAAAAACAAAGTTGAGGTCACAGTTTATGACCTCAAGTGACAAAAGAAATTCAAACCTCTTCTATGCTGATACCAATTTGTCACCGGTTCGCCATAATAAAACACTTCGCTACTGCAGAGTAACACAATGATTAAGGCCGCCGCGAAGGTAGGGTTTGAGCAGCACGTAGTTTGCCGGAGCGGCCATGGTGCCCCGTCACGAAGTGACGGGGCGAGCGACGGCAAACTCCGAGCAAAAATTTCCACGGTGGGGAAAATTTTGCGGTGCTGCGAAAACCCTACCGAGCGGCGGCCTTAGAAACCATGTTCTCGTAAGAATTCTTCGGTGATTTTGCTCTTGGCGGATGTGGATGGATTTTGGGAGGTTTGGCTGGCGTACTTGCCCATAATATCGAACTCTATATTTACGTTGTCGCCCTGCTTTTTGAAATCCAACGTGGTCGTTTTTAGCGTATGTGGGATTATATTTACAGTGAAACAATTTTTATCTATTTTCGCTATTGTTAAACTTATGCCGTCTACGGCTATTGAACCTTTTTCAACCATGTCCGGCATAAACTTTTTGTCTACCTCTATTTCAATAATTGCTTGCCGGCCCTGCGCTGCCTTCTTTCTTATCGTGCCTGTTGTATCAACATGGCCTGCGACAATGTGGCCGCCTAATCTGTCGCCTGCCTTAAGCGCTCTTTCAAGATTAACCTTTTCGTTTAATCTCAGATTAGCAAGATTAGTCGTATCCTGGGTGCCGCTGACAGCGTCAAAGAACATGACTTGGTGGGGACAGGTTCCTCGAAAAATTGTTGTCTGGCTGGAACCTGTCCCCAAGTGCGAGATTGTCAGGCATACGCCGTTTACAGCTATGCTGTCGCCGATTTTGACATCAGCTGTAAAAGACACGGCTACGCCAAGGCGCAAAATATTTTCGCGCCTGTCTATGCTTTTTACAACGCCTAATTCCTCAACTATGCCGGTAAACATTATAGATATGCCTCCGCCAGCAAATCATCGCCTACTTTTGTAACCCTCATATTTTTTAATTTTATCGCATTGGCCATATTTTCAATGCCATTGCCCTCAACAGGCGATTTCGCTGTCCTGCCGCCTATGATCTTCGGCGCGATAAAAAACATAATCTTATCAACCAGCCCTTCTTCCAAAAGCGAGCCTGCCAATTCCCCGCCGCCTTCGCAAAGGACGCTTGTTATTTGTTTTCTGCCAAGGGCTTTTAGAAAATTTCTTAAATTCACCCTGGCGCTCGGAATAACTACCTTAATTTTGGCCTGCTTAAACCGCGGCTTGTCTATGCGGGCAGTGTTTGCGCCGACCATAACGGCATCGACTTGTTTGCGTAACTTATGCACCAAGTTGCGCGATTCTTCGCAGGAGACCCATTTTGAATCGCCTGTATTAGTTGCTATTTTACCGTCAAGAGTCATTGCCATTTTTAAATAAACAAACGGCATGCCTGTTGTTATGTATTTTTCAAAAACCTCATTCAGCTTGCGCGCTTCGCTTTCCAGGACTTTGGCCCTGATTATTATGCCGCGCTTTTTTAATATTTTTATACCTTTGCCGTTATTCAACGGATTCGGGTCAACTGCTGCTATAATTACTTTTTTTATCCCGGCTCTTATGATCGCATCCGTGCACGGCGGCGTCCTGCCGAAAAAACAGCACGGCTCAAGTGTAACGTACATCGTCGCGCCTTCTGCCTTTTTGCCTGCCTGCTTTATCGCGTTTATCTCTGCATGAGGCCCGCCTGCCTTGTGATGGAACCCCTCTCCCACTATTCTTCCGTTCTTAACTATTACAGCGCCCACCATGGGATTGGGGCTGGTCCTGCCCCTGGCTTTTTCAGCCAGACACAATGCTCGCTGCATGTATTTCTCATCTTGCATCTTTTAATTTCTCCACGACTTCATACGGCACTGTTGTCGTACCCATCAAAATCTTACCCTTGCCTATTCCGTGACAATCCGAACCGCCTGTGGTTAATAATCCGAATTTCTCTGCGATTTTTTTATAATGGCTAACTGCGGCCTCTGACTGGTCAGTGTGATAAACCTCTATGCCTTTAAGCCCTGCTTTCACGAATTTAGGTATAAACTCATCCTTGCCCATTAGATGCGGGTGCGCCAGGACAGGCACCCCGCCTAATTTGACAACCATTTCAATGGCATCTATAGGGCTTATCCTGTCGCCCTTGACATAACACGATTTTCCGCTTCCTATAAATCTGTTAAATGCCTCTTTTACTGACGGCACGTGCCCTTTCTCAAATAACAATTTCGCAAGATGCAGCCGGCCCAAAGAGCCCTCTCCCGAAACGCTTCTCACATCTTCCATGGCCAGGTTAATGCCTTTTTGCTTAAGGCACTCCAGCATCCTAACCATTCTTTTTTCACGCATCTTGAGTAAAGATTTCAATTCCTCCGCAAACCATTTCTTTTCGTAATCGATCAAGTACCCCAGCATATGAACTTCGGAACCGTCCATCTCCGTGGTGAATTCTATGCCCGGCACAACCTCCAGATCCGTGCCCTTGGCTGCCTCAAGCGCAGGCCTTATACCATTAACGGTGTCGTGATCCGTAATGGCTATGCACGAAAGCCCTATCTTTTCGGCGTGCTCGACAACCTGCCCAGGCGTAAATGTCCCGTCTGAAAAATTGGTATGGACATGCAAATCAGCCCGCCTACGCAGCTCCTGTGTAGTATTTGTGTTTGGCTTCGGCGGGCAGGCCTTTTTTTCATCAGGCATCTTTTTTGGTCTCTTTGTGGATTCTGTCTAAAATCCCGTTAACAAACTTGCCTGACTCCGCGTCTCCGAATTTTTTCGCCAACTCTACTGCTTCATTGATGCATACCTTTGGCGGTATATCAGGCGAATACAATAATTCATAAATAGACATGCGCATGATATTTCTGTCAACAACCGCCATACGCATAAGCGACCAATTTTCCGCATACTTGTTTATGAGCTTGTCTATCTCTATCTTTTTACTGTATGTGCCGGTTACAAGGCTTTCCGCGAATGCCTTAATCTCGTCGGATTCCCCGTTATCAGACCAGTAATTTTTCATGGATTCCACCGGCTCGTCTGAAGTGATATCCATCTGATACAAAATCTGCAGAGCACATTCCCTTGACCTGCTTCGTTTACGCATATGAACCTCGTGTTAAATCTGTGCGATAATATTTGCCATCTCTATTGCCGATAATGCCGCGTCTGCGCCTTTATTGCCTTCTTTCGCGCCTGCGCGCTCTATTGCCTGCTCAAGCGAATCAGCGGTAATTATGCCGAAAGATGCAGGCGTGCCTGTAGAAAGCCCTGTGTGCGCTATGCCCTTGGCAACTTCAGCCGCTATGTAGTCGAAATGCGGGGTTGTTCCTCTGATGACCGTACCCAAACAGATAACCGCGTCGAACCTGTTTGTCTTTGCAAGCTTATTTGCGATAAGCGGGATTTCAAATGAGCCCGGCACCCACACAACCTCGACATTTTTTTCATCTCCGCCATGGCGGTTTATCGCGTCCAAAGCGCCTTCCACCAGTTTCTTTGTAATAAAATCATTGAACCGCGACGCGACTATCGCGAATTTTTTCCCTTTTGCTACCAACTGCCCTTCTATTACCTTTGCCATCTTACACCTCCAAATTTTACTATTGTTCTCGATTTGTAAAATTTGTCCCGAGCGACCAGCTATCACGTTTAGTCGCGAGGGACTACATTTAAAAATTTAATATATGCCCTAGTTTTTCTTTTTTTGTCTTTAAATATTTTTTGTTCACGCGGTTAGGCTCGATCTCCATGGGAACGCGCTCCACCACCTTCAGCCCGTACCCCTCCAACCCGACTATCTTCTTCGGATTGTTGGTCAACAGGCGTATTTTTTTCACTCCGAGGTCAACCAGAATTTGCGCGCCTATGCCGTAATCGCGCAAATCGGCCTCAAAACCAAGCGCCTCATTTGCCTCAACGGTATCAAGGCCTTTATCCTGAAGCGCGTATGCCTTGATTTTATTCTCAAGGCCTATGCCACGGCCCTCCTGGCGCATATAAAGCACTACGCCGGCGCCTTCCTTGCTTATAAGTTCCATGGATTTATGAAGCTGCTGTCCGCAATCGCACCTTTTTGAACCGAATACATCGCCTGTAAGGCACTGTGAATGGACCCGCACCAAAATAGGTTCGTCATTGCGAGCGAACGAAGTGAGCGAAGCAATGACGGCTTTCACCAACGCCTGATGCTGCGATTTATCAACCGCGGATTCGTACATAATCAAATCAAAATCTCCGAATTCGGTTGGCAGCCTGGTTTGAGCGACGCGTTTAACCAGCTTTTCGGAATTAAGCCTGTACTTTATCAGATCAGCTATGCTGCAGATTTTTAATCTATGTTTTTTCGCGAATTCTATCAATTCAGGCACGCGCGCCATGGCGCCGTCGTCATTCATTATCTCGCATATAACGCCTGCCGGATACAGGCCTGCCATCTGCGCTAAATCCACCGCTGCCTCTGTATGGCCTGAACGAACAATAACCCCGCCTTCAATTGCGCGCAAGGGAAATATGTGCCCGGGTTTTATTAAATCGTCCGGTTTTGTTTTTGAATCCAGCAAAACTTTTATTGTTTTCGCGCGGTCATGGGCAGATATGCCTGTCGTAGTGCCCTCTCTTGCGTCTACAGACATGGACCAGCCGGTCTGAAACGGTGTCCTATTTATATTGGGCATAGGAAGTATTTCAAGTTCATCCAGCCGCCTTGCCTGCATGGGAACGCAGACCAGGCCCCTGCCGTGCTTGGCCATAAAATTTATCGCAGCGGCATCAGCGAATCCAGCGGCAATAACAAGATCGCCCTCGTTTTCCCTGGATTCATCGTCTACCACTATGACCATCTTGCCGTTTTTGATATCTTCGATTACTTCTTTGATAGAATTAAACATGAAATATCTCCATATTTATCTTCTCGACTCGGCCGCAAATTTATTCTTCGAGCGCAGTCGAGAAGATAAATTTGCGGCCTCGCTCGAAGAATAACAAAAATGGGCCCTGAAAAAGATACCTTCAGGACCCGTGATTGAAAATAATCCTCTTTCTTCTTCCATCTAGACTTTAACTATTGGCGCATAAATTTCATATGCTCAGTCCCGATCTCTCGGGAGTCGTCGGCTTTTACGACCAGTGCGGAATTACGCCGCATCCTGAAGATTCTGGAAATTATGATAACATTTTTTGTTAAAAATGTCAACAATATTAAAATCAATATTAAAATCAGCCAGCCACAACGACTTCGGAATCAGCAGCAGGTTCTTTTTTCTCGCCAAACCTTACCGAAACAACCTTTGAAATGCCTGATTCTTCCATAGTAATACCGTACATGACATCTGCTATGGCAATCGTCTTTTTATTATGGGTAATTATGATGAATTGCGAGCTTTTCGTGAATTCCTGCAAAACCCTGCTGAACCTGTCTATATTGGCCTCATCCAGAGGCGCGTCCATTTCGTCCATAAGGCAAAACGGGCTTGGTTTAATCTTAAATACGGCAAATAAAAGAGCGAGCGCTGTCATGGTCTTTTCGCCGCCCGAGAGAAGCGATATGTTCTGCAAGCGTTTTCCAGGAGGCTTGGCAACTATCTCAATACCGCTCTCCAGGACATCCTGCTCGTCCACCAGGAATAATTCCGTATCCCCGCCGCCGAAAAGCAACTTAAAGAAATTCCTGAATTCGACCTGAACCTTGTTAAATGTATCAAGGAACAAATCTTTTGTGGTCTTGTTTATTTTCGAAATAACATCCAGCAGGTTTTCCTTTGCCTTCAGTAGGTCATCCCGCTGGCTGACCATGGTATTAAATCTTTCATGCAATTCTGTCTCTTCGCTCACAGCGTCAAGGTTTACAGAGCCTGTAGAATCAAGTTTCGCGCGCAGCTCCTCTATTTCCGTACGCGCACTATCCACATTAAACTCGACAGGGTTTTCCTGCGTCTGGGGATCATGCTGTATCAGAAGCTTATAAGAGCCGAGGTCTATTTTATACGATTGATTTATCCTGTCCTGTAGACGCTGCTGGCGGAATACGATCTGGTTTGCCTCTGTTTCATTGGAATAGATCTGCCCGGCTATGTCCTGCAAATCCTTTTGCATCTTTTCATAACCGGCTTCCTTGTCCTGTATCCCTGAAGCGACTTCTCTTCTTTTATTTACAATATCGTTTAATTCTTTTTCAATGCTTGATTTTTTAGCCAACAGATTTGCAGAATCCAGGCTAAATTGCTGAACTTCCTGCTGGAGTGTCGTTATTTTTATTTTGGAATCCTCTATCTCTCTGGACCGCGACTGGTAAAGCGCGTTTTCTCTTTCTAAGGACTCGGTCAGGACAGCCAAATTATTCTCCAGATCCGCATACCTTTGATTAAACGATTCCAGCTCTGCCCTTGTCTTCGCAACCTCTACCAGGGCAGCTTCTTTTTCTTTAAAGTTAGCCTGCACCCAGTTTTGATTGCTATTTATGAATTCAGTGAGCTCATTAAGTTCTTTTTCCGCTATCTCTATATGAACCTTTATGGAATTATCTTCTTGCTTAAGGTGCCCCATCTCTTCGCTTATATCATCAAGCTCAAGCTCTACCACGGAAAATTCTTCTTTTAATTTCGCGAACTCTTCATCGCTGTGGATCTTGACAGCCTGTTTATTGGCCAATTCGATATGCTCCTTTGTCAACTGCTCATTCAAAGCCGAAAGACTCGCCTTAAATTCAGACATGGCTAAATCATTCTTGGATTTTTCATCCGCAATAGCCTGAAGTTTCCCGGCTAACGAAGAAAGCATATCTCTGTTTTCAATGCAGGCATTTAAATCAGAGATCAACGCCCTAATATGGCCGTACCATGCCTTTGTATCTATGTCCGTATCGGACAAAAATGCCCTGGTCGAATCTTCAAAGCCCTGGTATTTTTCAAGCATATCCCGCACCAATACGGCCCTTGACTGGGCGACGGACAATTCATTCTGTGTAGTATCATATGCCTGGTCCAGATTTTGTGATTCCAGCTGAATGTTCTTAAATTCCGCATCTGACATCTGGACGCTTGTCTGTGCCTCCTTGACCTTTGACGCCTGCTGATCCAATTGTTCTTCCGCGATGCTTAATTTTTCTTTGCACTGCGAAAGGGCTGTCAGGCAATTTTGCTTTTCAACCTCTAGACGTTTTAAGCGGTTCAACGCCCCGGCGGAATTCGCCGCTATCTTGGCAAGCTCATTTTTTGCCTTTGCGTGGTTATTTGTTTTTTCTAAAACCTGCGATTTCGCGCCTGCAATCTTAGCCTGGGCCTCTTCAATGGACTTCTCCAGGGATACAAGCAAATCCTGTTTTTCTTTTAAACTGTTTTCTTTCGCTGTTTTTTCGAAGGAAAAAGAATCTCTTTCCTTCGTCAGCTGGCCGACCTGTGTTCTTAAATCTTCTGACTTGGCAACGCTTAATTTAAGGTGCTCGGTTAAATCCAGCATAGAATTGTTCAGCCCCTCGACCCTTTCATTGTTTAACTGTATTCTTTCTTTTGCCCTGAAAAGCGCATTATCTGTAGACACTGCGCTGCTTCTTATTTCAGACATTGTATTGTCTACGGCTTCCAGTTCCTGGCGCACAGCCTTTATCTCGGACGATACCAATTCCACCTTCGCACTTAACGCCGCCTGATTTTCTTTCAGCTTGTCTACATCTTCTTTAAACTTAACGCGCTGTTTTTCCAGGCCATCGAATTCCACGCGCGAAACGCAGAGCTCCAGCTCCTTTAAGCGCTCAAAATGTTTTTTGTAGCGCCTTGCCTTCGCTGCCTGGCGCTCTATAGAATTAATCTGACGCTGAACTTCGCTTATGATGTCGTTTAAACGTAAAAGGTTCGCCTCGGTAGCCTCTAATTTGTTAAGGGCTTCTCTTTTTTTGGATTTGTATTTTGTAATACCGCTGGCTTCTTCGAATATGGCGCGGCGCTCTTCAGGCTTGGAGCTTAAGATAAGATCTATCTTGCCCTGTTCCATAAGAAAATAATTATCAACGCCTATGCCTGTGCCCATTAAAAGCTCTGCAATATCCTTTAAGCGCACAACGGTTTTGTTTAAAAGATATTCGCTTTCACCGGAGCGGAACAGGCGGCGGGCAATTGTAACTTCTTCATAATCTAAAGGGAGTACTTTGGAATGATTAGAAAGGGTTAAAGTGACTTCTGAAAAATTTACCGGCTCTTTTACGACTGTGCCGTTAAATATTACGTCCTTCATTTCAAGGCCGCGCAGGGATTTTGCTGACTGCTCGCCTAAAACCCACTTTATCGCATCTGCAATATTTGATTTGCCGCAGCCGTTAGGGCCGACAATCGCTGTAACCCCGGACTCAAATACGAATTCGGTCTTGTTTGCGAACGACTTAAATCCGTATAATTCAAGTTTTTTTAAGTACATTTAATGTTCCCATAAAAAAAACTGCAGGGGTGTTGCCTTCGGTAGCGCCTCAATAAACTTTGAGGTTTATTGAAAAGTCACGCGCCCTGCAGTCGGGGTGGCATATTCAGTTGTGCTACTATGCTAATTATATAACTTAATGATATTATGTCAAGCAAAAATTACGAAAAACAATAACTAACCCTGTCTAATCAACCTGTTGAGCTGTTAAAAATAATGCCTTCTCTAATGCTACAAAAAAATCTTGATATGTTGCCGGATCTTCTATGGAAGTAATCCCATATTGGGCGTTTGCTCTCACTAATAATTGCTTATCCCCTCTGGGCCTTACAACCACAGTCATACTCACAACTGCATTCCCAAGAAATTTAGAACCGGTGACAGAACCAAGCAATATATCAGCTTTATCAATAACAAAATCTAAATCTTGCATAGTACTTATTACGGTTTGCATCATTTTTTTCTTGTCGGTCGTATCAAAAGCCCTGGTTTGAATACTTCTTAGCTTAACTTGGCTTTCTTTGGTCTCAAACGCTTTTCCCGCACCAGTTGCACATCCATATAGCCCAGCCGCTAAAAATAAAACACAAAAAATAACAATAAATATTTTTGATTTCTTCATATTTTTTGAGCCTCCAAAAATATTGCTTTTGATAAACTATCATAAAATTTCTTGTATATTTCTGGGTCCTTAATAGTTTCTACTCTACTAACTTGGTTGCTCATATTCCAAACAATTCTCTGGAAAGTAACTCGTACAACCATCTTTTTACCATCAAGGCTAGGTTTTACAACTACAGATGCTTTAACTACTTGGCTTTTATCGCAATAAGCAGTATTATGAGAACCGCATAAAATATCCAATAAAACTGCACCAGCAACCTGACCCTTGCTTACTGCGTCAGCTTTTTTAGAAGCAGACACTAACCCCAGCTCGGTCTCACTTGCATCTAAAGTAAACTCTAAATCCTGTAAAACTCCGGCAACAGAAGTTATAATTTGTTTTTCATCGGTTGTATCATATTGCCTCATCTGCAATTCTCTAGTCTCTAGATAACCTTCGGTAGGTTTCAAAAATCCCTTTGGGATGCTCGCACAACCAACCAGAACTAAACATAAAAACCCTATAATAAATAATTTTAAATACCTAGGTCTTTTTTTCATGCCAGTCTCCTTTAGAAACTAGAGGAATGATACGCAAAATCACGAACCTTTTTGTCCTGGTCAAATTTGATAACTATAGTCAGCGTTCTCTGAGAAGTTGAAGCCGCACCAGAAGATCCACCTGCGCCTCCAAGCAATAACCAGACTCCTCCATTACTGTTTGAATAAGATACATCTGTCGCAATCTTATCATAAACCCAAACTTCTAATCTATTTTCATCGGTAGATACAATATTTGGTGAACCCAAAACTTCTATAACCTGAGCAGACGGCATTCCAATGCGAATCTCGCGCTGAACTTTTCCAACAGTTACTCTGTCGCCTTCATCCGATTTAACGGATTTCATATGAGAACTAGCAGTCGAACAGCCAGACAATAATAAGAAACCTAAAAATAAACAATATATCTTCCGCATGAGCATTACCCTCCTAAAAAAATTAAGGAGCGCCTGCAATGGCACTCCTTATAAA
>Ga0105164_10000122_pt1 | contig 56079 bp, 47 predicted proteins | sample VDWuncwatermetaG_FD_89674 | JGI IMG/M metagenome (GOLD analysis project Ga0105164, IMG submission 89674) | Wastewater microbial communities from Netherlands to study Microbial Dark Matter (Phase II) - VDW unchlorinated drinking water | ecosystem: Environmental > Aquatic > Freshwater > Drinking...
CTGCAAGAGCGCGGCACACCGCTGCGGTGCTTTAATTGCTTTAGAGATCACTAACATCCGAGAATCAGACCGGATTTTATTGCATTTTAACCCACCAAAGCACATTTAGGTAGGGGAGTTTCTTCAATGTAAGCTGCGCGACGTCTCGTGTTCTTGAAATTAACCGATTACCTCGAGGCTTGCTGGCTCTTGACGTTCTATTGCCTCGAGCAAGAAAACGTGCCGCGTTGACGGCACATCAGAATTATCCTTTGAAAGTCGGCTTGCATTTTTTATGCAAGCCTAAGGCCACTTTATGGTTCAATATTTATGGGGCCATGCTTCAGCTCGCCCAGCCTGAAAAGCAGATCTCTTCGATTGTTATTTACTGTCGTGCATCTGATGGGATTTGGTGACAACAAGCCCAATTTTTAATATACCAAAATGGGAATTAAGGGGGCTTGTGAAGCCATATCGAGAATATATAAAATCTAAAAATGAACTTTTTGCGGCGCATGGCAAAATGTCGGATGCAGATTTTGGCCGCACTCTTGAAACTAAACGCCTGGGACTTCATTGGGTCGAGTTACCGCCAAACCACAAAAGTTCAAATCCACATGCTGAAAGCCTAGAAGAAGAATTTGTTTTTGTTGTCTCAGGGCGGCCTCATGTTTGGGTGAATGGCTACATCTACCAGTTGGAACCAGGATTTTGTGTTGGCTTCCCTGCCGGAACTGGCATTGCCCACACGTTTATCAACAATGGCTCAGAAAAAGCTGAGATGATTATCCTTGGAGATAGAACAAAGAATGGAAACAAATGTTCATTTCCAATAAATCCAGAACTAAAAGAAACGCATAAAGACATTTGGTGGGACACATATCCTGAAATTTTCCGTAGCCAAGAGATTGGACCGCATGACGGCAGCATTGGAAATCTAGAACATCAAAAAAATTGGCAAGACCTTGCCTTCATAAAAAATACTTCGGCGTTAGAAAGAAAAATTGGTTTCTCTTATCCAACCGATACAGAAAAATTTACTGAGGGAGTTCGACTCACCGATCACGTTGGCTTAAAGTCACTTGGCATATGGCATGAAATTATGCGGCCTGGAAAAAGAAGTTCATGGCCTCACGCACACAAGATCGAAGAAGAGGCCGCAATTCTTATTAGAGGCACGGCAAAAGTTTGGCTTAACGGATTTGTGCATGGAATGAACCCAGGCGATTGCGTTTTCTTCAGACCGGGAACCGGAGTTGCACATGTGATCTTCAATGATAGTTCAAATGACATTGAATTCCTTGGAATTGGTCAGGCGGGCGGCGGCGGTGATGAGGACAAAGTTTTTTATCCCCTTCATCAGACGCGAAATGAACAATGTATTACTGATGGATATTTTTGGAGTGAGTCGCCGAAGCAAATTGAATTTGGTTCTGATTTTGGCGTTCCAAAAATAAATAATTTAGAAATCAAAATAGAACCGAGCGCATCTGAATTTTTGACTAGAATCAAGCCGTTACTCAACAAAAGAGAGGCTGAATACAGTTTATTACTGGGCGTGTGTGAGGCCAGAAAAGAAACAAATAAAAATCCTGATGACTACGTTTATATCTCCATTTCCCATGCGGGCGAACTCATTGGCGGCGTATGTGTTACCGAAAGAAGCTTAGTCGTTTCAGCGATTGAAGAGCCATGCCTGTTAGCTCTGGCAAATTTCCTTAAAGAAAAGAACATTCAAATTCCCGGAGTAGTGGGCCCGGCGTTAACTTCTGAGGCCCTTGCTCGGATATGGGGTCAGTTGACTAGCCAAAAATTTTCTTTAGCAATGGGCCAAAAAATATATCAAATTGATGCCGTAAGTAAAATAACAAGTAAAATAACAAATAAAATAACAAATATAGCAGGCCATTTTTCAGTCGCTCGAGTCGAACATACTGAACTCGTACGTAGATGGCTTCTAGAGTTTACGGCCGAGACATGGCCACACCAACCGTCGACAATTGCAAAAACAACTGAACTAGTGGCGGCTAAAATTAAAAAGCAGGAAGTGTATCTTTGGTTTGATGACTCGCAACAGCCGGTATCAATGAATTTGGTTGGACGACCGACTGAAAATGGAATCAGCGTCAGCGGTGTCTATACGCCCAAATCTTTGCGCAAGCGCGGGTTCGCGTCGGCAGTCGTTGCTCATACGAGCCAACAAATGCTCGATTCTGGTAAGAAATTCTGCGTTCTTTATACGGACGTAGCTAACCTATTTTTTGACTTGTTTTGATATAGACTGTGAAAGAACAGTCTAAGAATTTTCTTAATTACCAGTTGTAATGAGCAAAGGCCTTATTTGATTCAGCCATTTTATGCACATCTTCTTTTTTCTTGATTGTGTTTCCACGATTATTGTAAGCATCAAGCAACTCACCAGCTAAGCGTTTAGAGAAGTCTTTTTCACTTCGGGCACGTGCATGCTCAACTAACCAACGCATAGCTAAAGCTACCCGGCGAGTTGGCCTTACATCTACTGGAACTTGGTAAGTAGCCCCACCTACACGACGAGAACGTACCTCAATTGATGGTTTTACGTTTTCTAGAGCTTTTTTCATTATATTAACAGACTCTTCACCCGGCACTTTTCCATTTAGTTCATCTAAAGCACCATAAAAAAGTTTTTGTGCTGTACTTTTTTGACCGCGCTCCATAATTCTATTAATGAATTTTGCTATAACGATATCTTTAAAAACAGGGTCAGGAATTATTTCTCTTTTAAATGTGCGGCTACGACGTGACATATTTTATCCTTAACATAGTTATTATTTAGGCTACTTTTTAGGCTACTTTTTAGGCTTCTTAGCTCCATACTTAGAACGGCTTCTTAAGCGCCCGTTAACTCCTTGTAAATCAAGCGTTCCACGGATGATATGATAACGAACACCTGGTAAATCTTTTACACGACCACCACGAATCATCACTACACTATGCTCTTGAAGATTATGACCCACACCAGGTATATAAGAAATAACTTCAAAGCCGTTTGATAACCGAACCTTTGCTACTTTTCTTAAAGCCGAATTTGGTTTCTTAGGAGTTGTTGTATAAACACGAGTGCAAACACCACGTTTTTGCGGGCATTTATCAAGAGCTGGCGACTTAGTTTGGTTCTTTTGAACACTACGCTCTTTCTTAATCAACTGGTTAATTGTAGGCACGTAAAATCCCCTTTTTCTATTCGAGTAAGTTTGATAAACTAACGACAACCGAAGTCATCGTCAAGTCTTTTATGTATTTAGCCACCTAGTGGCTACCATGTTCTTTAGCCACCTATTAGCCACCTAGTGGCAAGGCCGCTGATTCCATCTCTTCATCTTCTGTTACCACAACCTTCCATCGTTTATAAGATGTCAGCCCTGTTCCTGCAGGAATCAGACGCCCCATGATGATGTTCTCTTTAAGGCCACGCAAGTGGTCAGTTTTAGAGTTAATAGCTGCCTCGGTTAAGACTTTCGTGGTTTCCTGGAAAGATGCCGCAGAAATCCAGCTTTCAGTGCTTAAAGATACTTTAGTAATACCTAATAACAACGCCTTCGAAGTTGCAATTTGGCCACCCTCTTTTAACACTCTGGCATTTTCTGTATCAAAAGTTGTACGCTCAGCTTGTTCGCCCGATAAAAAGCGAGTATCGCCGCCATCAATAACCTCAACCTTGCGTAGCATCTGACGAACAATAACTTCAACATGCTTATCATTAATACCCACACCTTGTAGGCGATAAACTTCCTGCACTTCATTCACCATATAAGCCGCTAAAGCTATTGGCCCCAATACGGCTAAAATATCATGCGGATTTGTTGGCCCATCCATTAAGGCTTCACCTGCTCTAACAAATTCGCCCTCACGAACCGCTACGTGTTTACCTTTTGGAATTAAGTACTCACGTTGCTCACCAATTTCAGGTGTTACAATAACACGTTGTTTACCTTTAACGTCTTTACCAAAAGTAACATAGCCCTCAATTTCAGAAATAATCGCTGCTTCTTTTGGTTTACGTGCCTCAAATAATTCTGCAACTCGTGGCAAACCACCCGTAATATCTTTTGTTTTAGATGTTTCACGGTGCATTTTAGCCATTACATCACCGGCAAAAACTTCTTGCCCGTCAATTACTAAAAGTTGAGCGCCCACAGGTATCATATAACGTGCAGGAATTTCCCTACCTGGTAAATTTAATAATTTACCATGAGCATCTACCATCAATAAAGTTGGTTTATTATCTGAAGATTTTGATTCCACAATAACTTTGGTGGTGAAACCGGTTACGGCATCCACTTGCTCAACCATAGTTACACCCTCAACGATATCTTGAAAGTTAGCCTTCGCCGTAACTTCTGAGATAATCGGATTTGAGTAAGGGTCCCATTCAGCAATAGTTGAACCCTTTGTAACTTTTTGGCCATCTACAAAACTAAGAATGGCACCATAAACTAATTTAAAATTTTCACGCTCACGGCCAGATTCATCAATAACCAAAGCCTGTCCATTACGGTTCATCACCGTTAATTTACCATTACGGTTTTTAACAGACTGAACGCTCACAAGCTTAAGCACCCCATCATAACGAGTTGTATGTACCGATTGCTCAACTGAACGAGAGGCCGCGCCACCTAAGTGGAAGGTTCTCATCGTTAACTGTGTTCCGGGTTCACCGATAGACTGCGCAGCAATAATACCTACGGTTTCACCTAGGTTCACAGTTGCACCACGAGCCAAATCACGACCATAACACTTAACACAAACACCACGTGAGGCTTCGCAAATTAAAGCCGAGCGAATGGTTACTTTTTCAATACCCAAATCATCTATTTTTTTAACAGTGGCTTCATCCATTTCAGCGTTTGCTTTAACAAGTACTGTATTATTAGTAGGATCAATTATATCGTGCAGGGGTGTGCGTCCCAAAATACGGTCAGCTATACCTTGAATGATCTCCCCGGCTTCATAGACCGGAACAATATCTAAACCATTTTTTGTACCACAATCAATTTCAGAAACCACCACATCTTGAGCCACATCAACCAAACGACGTGTTAGGTATCCAGAATTCGCCGTTTTAAGGGCGGTATCGGCAAGACCTTTACGCGCTCCATGTGTCGAAATAAAATATTGCAGTACGGTTAAGCCTTCACGGAAGTTTGCCGTAATCGGTGTTTCAATAATTTCACCAGAAGGCTTTGCCATAAGACCCCGCATACCGCCGAGCTGACGCAACTGATTGAATGAACCCCGGGCGCCAGAATCGGCCATAATGTAAATAGGATTAAATGAAGGGCCTACTATTTCTTTACCATCAACGATGAATTTTTGTTTTTCAATCTGACCCATCATTTCTTTAGCTACTTTATCTGAAGTCTGCGCCCATATATCCACAACTTTATTGTAGCGCTCGCCATTAGTGATTAGACCTTCATCGTATTGCTGTTGAATCTCTTCAACTTGTTTTTCAGCTTCGGTAATCATTCCCGCTTTTGAGGCTGGAATAATCATGTCATCAAGGGAAATAGAAAGACCCGCGACCGTTGAGTATTTAAAACCCAATTGCATGATTTTATCCGCCAGAATACAGGTGGCTTTGGCTCCTGCGTACCTAAAGGTCGTATCTATTAGCGCCGCAATCGATTTTTTACTCATCACGGTATTAATAGAAATAAACGGCACCTCTTTGGGAACTGTATCTGAAAGAATGGCGCGTCCTACAGAAGTTTCTTCAAGCTTTCCCTTGATTTTAACTTTACAAGCCGCCTGAATTTCAACAATACCGGCTTCGTAGGCATAAAGAGCCTCTTGAACAGACGCGAACACTTTTCCGGTGCCTTTGGCTCCCGGAAGAATTCGGGTCATCCAGTATAATCCGAGCACCACGTCTTGCGACGGATTGATAATCGGCTTACCATTGGCCGGAGATAAAATATTATTAGTCGACATCATTAACACGCGGGCCTCAACTTGAGCTTCAACAGACAACGGAACGTGAACCGCCATTTGGTCACCATCGAAGTCGGCGTTAAATGCCGTACATACTAATGGGTGCAGTTGAATAGCTTTACCCTCATGAAGTACGGGCTCAAAAGCCTGTATTCCAAGCCGATGAAGAGTGGGCGCACGATTGAGCAGCACAGGGTGCTCTTTCACCACTTCAGCTAAAATATCCCAAACTTCAACAGTCTCTTGATCCACCAAGCGTTTAGCTTGCTTGATCGTTGTCGCCAAACCTTTTTCTTCTAATTTGTTGTAAACAAATGGTTTAAATAATTCTAAAGCCATTTTTTTAGGTAAGCCACACTGATGTAACTTAAGTGTAGGACCAACGGTAATAACTGAACGACCCGAGTAATCCACGCGCTTACCCAGTAAGTTTTGCCTGAAGCGACCTTGTTTGCCTTTTAGCATGTCACTTAAAGATTTAAGCGGGCGCTTGTTGGGGCCAGTAAAAGTTTTACCTCTGCGTCCATTATCAAGTAATGCATCTACAGCTTCTTGCAACATGCGCTTTTCATTTCGGATAATAATATCTGGTGCATTCAACTCTTGCAGACGTTTTAACCGATTATTTCTGTTAATAACCCGACGGTACAAATCATTTAAATCTGAGGTTGCAAAACGACCACCATCCAGCGGCACTAGTGGGCGTAAATCAGGGGGCAATACCGGAAGAGCTTCCAGCATCATCCACTCGGGTTTGTTCGTAGAACCTTTAAAGGCTTCAACCACCTTCAAACGCTTAGAAAGTTTTTTAATACCGGCTTCAGATTTGGTCTCTTTAAGTTCCATACGAAGTTTACGCGACAAGTACTCGCAATCAATTTTGCGCAGCATTTCTCGGATATATTCGCCACCCATGCCAGCTTTAAAATTAGGACCGAATTCATTCAGTGCCGCCTGATAAGCTTCTTCTGAAAGCACCACGCCCTCTTCAAGGGTAGTTTCCATTGGATCTACAACGATGTAAGATTCACAATATAGTATTTTTTCAACGTCTTTTAAGGAAAGATTTAGTAAGTTACCGATTCGCGAAGGTAATGATCTTAAAAACCAGATATGTGCCACCGGCGAGGAAAGCTCAATATGACCCAAACGTTCACGCCGAACCTTTGTTTGCGTCACTTCAACACCGCACTTTTCACAGATGACGCCGCGGTACTTCATTCGTTTATATTTGCCGCAAAGACATTCATAATCTTTGATAGGGCCAAAAATTTTGGCACAAAATAAACCTTCACGTTCTGGCTTAAACGTACGGTAATTTATTGTTTCAGGTTTTTTAACTTCACCGAATGACCACTCGCGAATCATCTCTGGCGAAGCCAGCGATATTCTTACCGCGTCAAATGAAAGTGGATCTTTTGGCTTGTCGAAAAAATTTAATAAATCTCTCACGTTAAACTCCTGCTCTCTATTTGTTAATGCTAAACTTAATGCTAAACTTAATATTGAACCTAATGTTGAACCTAATGTTGAACCTAATGTTGAATTATGTCAGTTGCGGAAGGTTCATCATTTAAAGAGGGATCATCCGTTAGAATATCCGACTCAACTAATTCAATATTCATCGCGAGCGACTGTAATTCTTTAATGAGTACATTAAATGATTCTGGCAAGCCCGGCTCAAGAATATTTTCGCCACGTACAATACTTTCGTACATACGCGTTCTACCTGCCACGTCATCAGACTTCACTGTTAGGAATTCTTGCAATGAATACGCCGCACCGTAGGCCTCAATTGCCCAGACTTCCATTTCTCCAAGTCGTTGACCTCCAAATTGAGCTTTACCGCCAAGAGGCTGCTGAGAGACCAATGAGTAAGGTCCAATTGAACGCGCATGAATTTTTTCTTCAACTAAATGATGCAGTTTCAACATATACATCACGCCAACTGTAACGGCGTTAGCAAAAGGCTCTCCCGTACGACCATCAATCAAAATTGATTGCGTTGAAGAAAGTTCTGCTTTTTTTAGCAAGTCACGCATATCGGATTCTTGAGCTCCATCAAAAACCGGAGTTCCTACGTGAACTCCCGCTTGAATAACAACCGCCATTTTCTTTAATGAAGCTTCGTCCGCACCATCAATTTTTTTAGAAATTTCAGCGTCCTGATAGATGTCTTTCATCTTAGCTCTTAATGAATCGGCATTAAATTTCTCTAACTGTTCTGTAATTTGCTTACCTAAATTAAGGGCCGCCCAGCCTAAATGAACCTCTAAAATCTGACCGATATTCATACGCGAAGGAACACCAAGCGGATTTAAAACCATGTCCACCGGTGTGCCATCGGCCAGATAAGGCATATCTTCTTGTGGTAAAACTTTAGAAACCACACCTTTATTGCCATGCCGACCCGCAAATTTATCACCGACTTGAAGTTTACGCTTTATGGCCACGTAAACTTTTACCATTTTAATAACGCCGGGAGGTAATTCATCACCTTTTTTAAGACGGTCAATTTTTTCATTAAACACTAATTTAACCGCATCCAACTGGTTACGAGCACCCTCAATAATTTTGCTCACTTGAAATTCAAGATCTTGCTCTAAAGGTAAGTAACTTAGTAATTCAAACGGAATGGTTTCTAAATCAGCTGATGTGATCTCTTGGCCTTTATTTAAAAGCTTCTGACTTCCATCTTCATTTAAAAGTATTCCGGTGGTTTTTTTGCCAATGACAATTTCGCGTAATTTTTCAATCGCGTTATTTCGAATAACATTTTGCTCAATAACTAAATCTTTTTCTAATTTAATGCGCTTTTCTTCAATGATGTAGGCTAAGCGCTCATCACGATCAGAACCTTCGCGAGAGTAAACCTGCGCATCAATAACTGTTCCATAAACTCCCGATGGCACACGTAGTGATGTATCACGTACATCGCCCGCTTTTTCACCGAAAATAGCGCGCAAAAGTTTTTCCTCCGGAGAGAGCTGAGTTTCACCCTTTGGAGTAACTTTACCCACTAAAATATAACCTGGCTTAACTTCGGCACCGATTCTAATAATACCAGAAGTATCTAGGTCTTTTAAGGCTTCTTCGCCTACATTTGCAATATCACGAGTGATCTCTTCTTTTCCAAGTTTTGTATCACGCGCAATACATTCGAATTCCTCTATATGAACCGAAGTGTAGGTGTCTTCTTTTAAAAGTTTTTCAGAGATTAAAATTGAATCCTCGAAGTTGTAACCCATCCAAGGAGTGAACGCCACGGTGATGTTTTGCCCCAGCGCTAACTCACCCAGTTCCGTTGAGGGACCATCTGCGATAATATCTGTCTTGTAAACTTTATCGCCTTTTTTAACAATAGGCTTTTGATTAAAACAAGTGTTTTGATTTGTCCGTTGATACTTAGTTAAATTGTAAATATCAACATTGGCGCCAAGTTCGCCGCCCTTAGCTAAACGACGGACCACAATTCGCGATGCATCTACCAATTCAACTATACCATCATTGGTTGCCACCACGGAAGTTCCAGAGTCACGAGCCACAAGTCGTTCAACTCCTGTTCCGATTAATGGAGCTTTTGACTTAAGCAGGGGCACCGCTTGACGTTGCATATTCGAACCCATAAGCGCTCTGTTCGCATCATCATGCTCTAAGAATGGAATTAAAGAAGCCGCAATTGAAACCAACTGTGACGGGGAAACGTCCATTAAAGAAACTTTTTCACGGTCAACTAATTCGTACTCACCATCTCGGCGAACCGTTAAATTACCTTGGCCAAGTTCTTTACTGTACTTTTCGTCAGTTGGTGCTTGCGCAATGTGATGCCCGCCTTCTTCTAAAGCTGACATATAATGTATTTGAGAAGAAACTTTTCCGCCTTCCACTTTGCGATACGGAGTTTCAATAAAACCATAATTGTTGATGCGGGCATAAGTCGATAATGAAGCGATCAGACCAATGTTTGGACCTTCGGGAGTCTCGATCGGGCAAATACGGCCATAGTGAGTGGGATGCACATCACGAACTTCAAAACCCGCGCGGTCCCTGGTTAAACCACCGGGGCCCAGGGCTGATAAACGGCGTTTATGGGTGATTTCAGATAACGGATTAGTTTGATCCATAAACTGCGACAACTGTGAAGAACCGAAAAATTCTTTAACCACGGCGTTCACAGGTTTTGCATTCACTAAATCGTGAGGCATCATGGTTTCAACATCTTGTAAAGACATCCGCTCTTTAATAGCACGCTCCATCCGAACCAAACCTACACGGTATTGATTCTCTAAAAGCTCACCCACCGAACGAACCCGACGATTTCCTAAGTGATCGATGTCATCAACCACTCCACGACCATTTTTAAGGTCAATCAAATGCTTAACCGTTGAAAGAATATCTTTGTGAGTTAATACGCGGAAACTTGGAGGACATTCTTCCATCGAAATTCCGAATTTATGATTGATTTTAATACGACCAACTTCAGATAAGTCATAGGCTTCTGAATCAAAAAATAATCGATTAAAGTAGGCTTCTGCAGCTTCCATTACCGGAGGCTCTCCCGGTCGCAAACGCTTATAGATTTCCACTAAAGATTCTTCTTTGTTATTAACTTTATCGACTAACAATGTGTTACGCAAAAAGGGACCAACTGTTAGACCATCAAAGAAAATTAAATAAAAATTCTCAATACCGGCAGTAACCGCTTTTTTTATAATCGTCACCGTTAACTCGTTATTGGCGTCTGCAATAATTTCACCCGTAGACTCATCTATTAAAGGCCTAGCTAAAACTTTACCCTCTAAATCTTGCGGCTGAACTTCGATTTTAGTTAAGTTGATATCTTTAATTTTTTTAACAATAGCGCGTGTAATGCGTCGCCCTGCTTTAATCAAAACTTCGCCAGATTTAGGGTCTGCAATATCCGAGATAGCCCGCTGTCCAGACATTCTTTCGATATCCAGTTTGCGGAATAGTTGTTTGCCCTTTACCACAATTTCATCTAAATCATAGAACTGCTCTAAAAGCTGCTCAACGTTGTAACCTAAGGCTTTTAATAAAATAGTCACCGGAAATTTACGACGACGATCAATGCGCACATGAATCACGTCTTTTTGGTCAAATTCAATATCCAGCCAAGACCCGCGATAAGGAATAACTCGTGCTGAGTAAATTAGTTTTCCAGAGGCATTGTTTTTACCATTGTCATGGTCAAAGAAAACACCTGGCGATCTGTGTAATTGAGAAACCACCACGCGCTCGGTACCATTGATAATAAATGAACCATTTGCAGTCATCAGAGGAATTTCCCCCAAGTAAACTTCTTGTTCTTTTACATCACGTATGCTGCGGGCTTCGGTTTCTTCATCAATATCAAAAACAATAAGGCGTAATGTGACTTTAATCGGAGCCGCAAAAGTCATTCCACGCTGACGACATTCGTCAACATCGTACTTAGCGGGCTCAAGTGTGTAACTGACAAACTCTAAAGACGACGTATTGTTAAAATCAGAAATGGGAAACACTGATTTAAATACCCCGTTTAATCCATCGCTTCCACGTCGATCTGGATCCGTTTCTTTTAATAAAAAAGTCTCATAAGATTTTTTTTGTAACTCAATCAAATTTGGAATTTCAATAACTTGTTTATTTTTTGCAAAAGATTTTCTAATTCTTAAATTAGATGCTGTAATCGGAGTTTGATTCATTACGTCGTTCATTACGTCTCCCAGATATGCCTTAAAAGTTTTAGTTTATAAGCACTGTAAAATTAAAGTTTCGCTTCGGGGGGAAATCTTCAAGGCCCACATTAAATAAATTTAATCAAAACTTTAATACATTTAAAATACCTTGAATATAAAAATCTAGTAGAGTCAAAAAGCACTCTCCTAGATTTCATAAACCAATTTATTACTTAACCGAAACTTTAGCGCCGGCAGCTTCTAAAGATTTTTTCATTTTTTCAGCATCTTCTTTAGTTGCGCCCTCTTTAACGGCTTTACCACCCGCCTCAACTAAAGCTTTTGCTTCAGCTAAACCTAAGCCAGTAATGGCACGCACTTCTTTAATAACATTGATTTTGTTTGGACCTGCTTCAAGCAAGATCACATCAAAAGCTGTTTTTTCTTCAACGACAACAGCGGCACCAGCGCCCGCCATCATAACTGGAGCCGCTGCAGAAACGCCCCACTTCTCTTCAAGAGTTTTTACTAAAGTCGCGATTTCAAGAACTGATTTATTTGATAATGCTTCTACTAATTGTTCGTTTGTTAATGACATTTTAAATTCCTTCCAAAAAATTGTTATTTATTAATTTGTTGAGCTTGACTCACTATTTGTTGAGCTTGGCTCACTATTTGTTGAGCTTGGCTCACTATTTTTAGTTGCGTACTCATTCAATACACGCGCTAAACGAGCCGATGGCTCTTTTAACAAACATAAGAATTGTGCGCGTAGCTGATTTTTACCAGGCAAGGTTGCCAAAAACTTGATCTTATTTTGATCAAGAGCTTCGCCATCCATAATGCCAGTTTTAATCTTTAAAGCTTCAACATCCTTCCCAAAATCTGCCAAAGCTTTTGCAACACCAACAACTTCATTGAATGCAAATACGATGGCATTTGTACCCAGCATTGTTGATTCAAAAGCACTTAACACTTTTGGATGATCTTTGAATGCGCGCTTCGCTAATGTGTTGCGCACGACCTTCATCTCAGACTCTGCGGCGTGAAGTTTTTTACGTAACGAAGTTACTTGCTCCACTTTCATGCCCTTAAAGTCTACGATAAAGGCTCCCTTAGCTTTAGCTAATTTTTCAGAGATCAATTTGATGTCTGTATCTTTTTCAGCTCTTAACATATCGAAACCTCCCTTCGTTAGAATTAAGAACGTCTGTCTCGGGTGGCCCAAGCTTCAAAACCCATTTTTGAAACTTGAATTAAATTCTTTCGAACACCAACTGTCACTGACGCCCCTGTTAGTTAAATATTGGTCCGCCTTCAGCGGAACTTAATCTTCAGAGCCCGCCATCGCTTCATTTGCATCCAGCTTAATTCCCGGCCCCATCGTGGAAGCAACAGATAAAGATCTTAAATAAGTACCTTTAGATGTTGCTGGCTTTGCCTTAATAATAGCTTGTATGAAAGCATCAAAATTATCTTTTAACTTTACCGCCCCCATTGATTTACGACCAATAGAAACATGTACAATGCCTGCTTTATCAACGCGGAAATCTAATTTTCCTTTTTTTTCAGCTGTAACGGCTTCGCCAACATTCATTGTTACCGTCCCCACTTTAGGGTTAGGCATTAATCCACGAGGCCCAAGCACCTTAGCTACTTTGGAAACCGTTGCCATCATATCCGGAGATGCAATACATTTATCGAATTCAAGCCATCCCTCATTGATTTTAGCGACTAAATCTTCCGCACCAACAAAGTCAGCACCCGCAGCCCTTGCTTCAGCTTCCTTTGGGCCCTTAGCAAAAACTACAACACGCACGTTCTTGCCTAAACCGTGAGGAAGCGCAATCGCTCCACGAACTTGCTGATCAGACTGCTTAGGATCAATACCTAAACGAACAGCAACATCAATTGATTCATCAAATTTAGCTGGCGCTGTTTCAACTGCTAATTTAACGCCATCTATAAATGAGTATTTTTTTGCAGCCTCAACTTTTTTAGCTGCTGCTTTGAATTTTTTTCCCATATTACACTACTCCACTTCGATCCCCATGCTCTTCGCCGTACCGGCTACTTGAGACATGGCTGATTCAACTTTTACACAGTTTAAATCAGGCAACTTTGTAGTTGCGATTATTTTAATTTGATCTTGCTTGATTTTGCCGACCTTATCTTTTTGTGGCATTTTAGAGCCGGACTCTAGCTTTAATGCCTTCTTGATCAAGGAAGATACGGGAGAGGTCTTAGTGATGAAAGTAAAAGAACGGTCTTGATAAACAGTGATGATAATCGGCACAATACTATCACCTAACGCTTGAGTTTTAGCGTTGAACTGTTTACAGAATTCCATAATATTTACCCCATGCTGTCCAAGCGCCGGTCCAACGGGTGGAGCTGGATTAGCTTTCCCTGCCGGTATCTGCAATTTGATCATACCTGTGACTTTTTTTGCCATTGGTTGTTTCCTTTTAGTGATCCCACTTTTGCATTTATCCATTTCTGTAAAATGGATAAGGGTTTTTAAATCTGAGCTAAACCCCCATGATTTAGCTCAATTAATTTTTAATCCTAACTTTTCGAAACCTGAATAAAATCGAGCTCCACCGGAGTGGGACGTCCGAATATACTGACGAGTACTTTTACTTTTGCTTTTTCTTCATTGATGTCTTCAACAGTGCCATTAAAATTGCTAAATGGACCATCCACCACCATGACTTGCTCACCTAAAGAAAAATTAGCTTTAGCTCTTGGCTTTTCAGCTAAACCCGCCATTTGTTGAGTTACCCGCAGCACTTCGGCTTCTGGAACCTCTGGCGGACGAGTTTTAGCAGAACCCGCGCCGCTTCCAACAAAACCACCCACTTTAGATGAATTTTTAACCAAATGCCACGTTTGATCACTTAACACCATATTAACGAAAATATAACCTGGAAAAAATTTACGGGATTTCGTGGTCTTTTGTCCTTTAACTAATTCCACTACATTTTCTGCTGGTATTAGAATGTCTCCAAACATAGATTCTACTTTATTAGATTTAATTCTTTCTTCTATAGCTGATTTGGCCGTTGCTTCACAACCAGATTGAACGTTTATGATGTACCATTTTTTATCCATGGCCAGCTCCTATTTCATTAATTGGTTTAAAACAAACCCTGAAAACATATCAAAAAAACTAACGATGATACTTGAAATCAAAACCATAATTACTACAATAATTGTCATTCCTCGAGTGTCTTTATTGGGCGGCCAAACTACTTTTTTAACTTCTGCGATGACTTCGTCGGCCCAAGACAAAATATTTTTGTTGAACTGTAAATAAATAAAAAGACCCAGCGCCGTCGCCACCGGCAAGCCATGACGGACAAGATCAAGCTCCATCGCCTTTGCTACAAAGCCAAAAGCTCCTGAGAAAACTTTTAATAATGTGGCTAAAGTAAAACCCGTAAGTGCCGCAAACGATAAAAAACTTAGTGTTACTATTTTTGAATTCGTATTATCCATTTAAAAATTCCTCACTCCTACAGTTTTCTTAAATTCAAACTTATCTAAAATATGCTCAACAATATGCTCAATATTGGCAGGGCAGGAGGGATTCGAACCCACGACCTAACGATTTGGAGTCGTTCGCTCTACCGCTGGAGCTACTGCCCTGTATATTTCCTCATATTTAACACAAGATGCAGAATATAACTCTAAAAAGCCAAAAGGGACAACTACTAAGTTATCCCTTGGCTCATTTTTTGAATACGATATTGACGCAATGCGCAGATTTGTCGCTAAATTATTCGATTATCTCAGTTACCACGCCAGAACCTACTGTGCGGCCACCCTCACGGATAGCAAAACGTAAAGACTGTTCCATCGCAATTGGTGTGATTAATTCTACGTTAATTTCAACTTTATCGCCTGGCATAACCATTTCAGTTCCCGCTTTTAAAGTTACAACGCCCGTTACGTCTGTTGTACGGAAATAAAATTGAGGACGGTAATTTGTAAAGAATGGAGTGTGGCGACCACCTTCTTCTTTAGTCAAAATATAAGCCTCACCTTTAAATTTTTTATGCGGCTTTACAGTTCCAGGTTTAGCCAAAACTTGTCCACGCTCAACATCTTCTTTTTTTGTACCACGAAGTAAAACGCCGCAGTTATCGCCCGCTTGGCCCTCATCTAAAAGTTTACGGAACATTTCAATACCGGTAACCGTAGTTTTTTGATTAGGACGAATGCCGATGATTTCGATCTCGTCATTTACTTTAACGATTCCACGCTCAATACGACCCGTAACAACAGTTCCACGTCCCGAAATTGAAAAGACGTCTTCAACTGGCATTAAGAATGTTTTGTCCACAGCGCGAGTTGGCTGAGGAATGCTCTTATCACAAGCTTCCATTAATTTCATAATAGAGGGAACGCCGTATTCAGAAGTATCACCTTCTAAACCTAGCTTAGCAGAACCCAATACAACGGGGATTGTATCACCCGGAAAATCGTATTTTGTAAGAAGTTCGCGAATTTCCATTTCAACAAGTTCAAGTAATTCTTTGTCATCAACCATGTCGCATTTATTCATGAATACAACAAGAGACGGAACGCCCACCTGACGAGCTAAAAGAATGTGCTCACGCGTTTGTGGCATAGGACCGTCAGCCGCAGAAACGACCAAGATAGCGCCATCCATTTGTGCAGCACCGGTGATCATATTTTTGACATAGTCCGCATGCCCTGGACAGTCAACGTGTGCATAGTGACGAGCATCGGTTTCGTATTCAACGTGAGTTGTAGAAATTGTTATACCACGGGCTTTTTCTTCTGGAGACTTATCAATCATGGCATAAGTCATAGCTTGAGCTTTGCCCAGTTTTGCAAGAGTCGTTGTGATAGCAGCGGTTAATGTGGTTTTACCATGATCGACGTGACCAATAGTTCCGATATTGCAATGCGGTTTATTACGGTTAAATTTCTCTTTAGACATATGTCCTCCTGCAGAGATTGTTATTAATATTTTCGTTCATCAAAACTAAAGCTTAAAATAATGTAAAAACTAAAAAACATCACGTAAAAAAAACCAAGCTCAAATAACAACTAACATTTAGGCTAATATTTAGCCTAACATCTACCTAACATCTTAGTTAGTGGAGCCCGTGATCGGAGCCGAACCGACGACCTCACCCTTACCAAGGGTGTGCTCTACCACTGAGCTACACGGGCTTAAAAACAGGCCTCAAACCAATGCTTTAATCCCATTCTGCCTGCTCTCCGGCGGGACATCATGCCTACCCTACAGGTCATCAAGAGTTCACTTGGAGCGGGAGACGGGTCTCGAACCCGCAACCCTCTGCTTGGAAGGCAGATACTCTAGCCAATTGAGCTACTCCCGCAATACCATCAAACTCTTGAGACTACGCATAAAATGGTGGACAGGGAAGGATTCGAACCTTCGAAGGCCGAAGCCAGCAGATTTACAGTCTGCCCCCTTTAGCCACTCGGGCACCTGTCCAAACAATGCGTACTCCAAAAAATTCAGAGTCCAAAACTTGGAGCTGGTTATGGGACTCGAACCCGCAACCTGCTGATTACAAATCAGCTGCTCTACCAATTGAGCTAAACCAGCACTTGAGCTAATTACGTAACTTGAAGTTTTTATCGGAACATTGGGCCTAGGTCAAACTCAATTTAAATAAACCCGCCCTTGTCTTGTTTTTAAATTGCACAGTAATTAATCAAATTTAATTTACTTCTGTTAAAAATTAAAACGAACACCAAGCTCTATAGCCGTTGTAGTAGCTAAAGAGCTATTAGAAAAATTTGGTACAGCAAAAAGTAAATCCCAGATTAGACCTGTAGTTTTTGTAAGATTATAAATACCTCTGTAACCAATAGAAAAAACTGAAAACCCTGCCGATGTGGTGGTTACCCCTAAATAATTTCGACTTAAACTATCTTCATACTTAGCAAAGGCAAGATAAATGCGCGCTTACTATTAGCGCCCGTGGCTTCGTGATAAGCCTCTATTGTACTTGTATTGCCGCCAGTTATTGTTGTATCTGGGTTAGGGCTGGCATCTTGTTTGCGCTCCATATTTTGCTTAATTGAAGCTTTAAAACCCCAATCACCCAAACTAATACCTAAATAAGGAGTAACACCCATGCCCCCTTGAGTGCGGTTACCCTCTTGCGTGGCTGTTGCTGCTTTTGACTTAGCAGAAAAAGGCACCACACTTAACCCATAATAAAAATTATTTAAATTCCCTTTGTACCATAAATCCCAATCACCAAGACCTGTGCTTTTGGTGGTGCTAACTACTCCGCCTACTGTAGCAATAACTGTATCAGCACCCGTATTATTATCAAAACCAATTGCGTGGTTATCAGTTAAACCATAAGCATATGAAAAATAAAAAAATGTTGTTGTAAGCCTAACTGTGCTTGTTGAAAATATATAACTTACATTGGTGTTGCCATTTGCTCCACTTAACTCAACAACATGCCCATTATTTTTTGGCTGATAAAAATAATAAGGAATATCGGCTGCCTGTGTATTGAATATAAATAACATTGATATTAAAGAAGAGATCGTCTTCATAGAACTCCTTACTGGTTTAAACCACTACCTATTTTTATTATTTAAATAATCCTATGTAAACTGTTTAATATTATTGATTTACAAACTAGCCCTCAGGCTGTTGAAGTTAGTGGTGGCTTTAGGCGTGTGCCGCGCACATTAATGCTTGCTTTTTTGAGCGGTATACTGCATACTTATTAAGCGAGCTACACCCTAGAAACAACAGCAGAGTTTAATCAATGGTTTAAAACCCAAGACGACAAGATAAAGGGTTTCGTAAGAGCGCGGCTTAGTCGCATTCAGGATGCAGGATACTTTGGTGTTGTTAAACCTGTAGGCGATGGGGTTCTCGAACTTAGTGGAAAAATGGGCTCCGGGTGTATTTTGGATACTTAGAGCGAACTAGGGTACTTGCTTTATTAGGAGGAACTAAAAATGGGCAAAACCAAGACATTAAAAAAGCGAAAAAAATCTTCAGCTAAGTCTAAAGAGCCTCAGTATATCACTCTTAAGCCTGGCACTAAAACATATCCTTGGAACCCAACGGCTGAGCTTTTGGATGAAACCAACTTAAGTAAGTCACTGTTTCAGTGCCTTAAAGATGGTGATACCGAAGCCTTCAAAGAAATACTAACAGCTCACTTAGAAGCCAAAGTAAAAACTAGATCAGCAAAAACACACGGGCTTTCAGCACGCACCATGTATGAGGCCTTATCTGAAAAAGGAAATCCCAGTTTAAAAACCATCGTTAAAATAGTTCAGATGGCGTGTGCAGCTTAATTTTTTGAAAAAAATATATTATACCTCTTTCATGACTATCCGTTCCATTCGTAGGTAAATATAGCGCAAATTAAGTTGAATCTGAGTCCAAATCTTTTTCTGCGATTTCTATAGGTCTTGCTTATAATTTTAAACTTTTTAACAAACGCAAAAGCATTTTCAACGATGACTCTTTCTCTAGAAATCTCTCTATTTCTTTTTTACCAGAAAGATGGAGGAGTTTTTTCAGTTTTTAAATTATCTTCAATCCACCGACAAATATAAAAAGCTGTAGATTCGCTAACTTGAAACTCAGTGCCTATTTTAAGAAAAGTTCCATAGTTTCTCCAATAATTTAATGTTAATAAAATTTGATTTTCCAGAGACAGCCTTGGCTTTGGCCCGCCAGCTTTTCTTCTTAAATTCCACTTTGGTTTAAGTAGTTCGACAAGTTTTAAAAAAGTTGAACGCTTTACTCCACTGACTCGCCTGAATTGCCCGCTATGCAAGTTTTTAATATTTCTCCAACGCATTAATTCCTCCGGTTATTTTTATTTACTTTTAAATAGTAATAGCATTATAGTGCTATTACTATGACAAATAAACAGGCGGAGGCCTTAATCTCAAAAATAAAAGATATAAAAGAAGAGCTGAGTCAGATTGAAAACATGCGGCCTGGATCTGTTACAAAACAATTTTATAAACGTGGTGATAAGAAATGGCCTTATTGGCAAATCAGCTACACACAAAATAAAAAGAGTAAAACTGAGTATCTGAAAGATGAATTTGTAGATGAAATTAAAATCGAAGTTAAAAACTATAAAAAGTTCAAAAAATTAATTGAAAAATTAGTTGAATTTAATATTCAACTTTCGAAAGAAAAACTAAGTATTTTAAAAAATACTTCAAAAAATTAAAATTACTTCATAGTTCTAAATACTTAGAAAGTATTGCGGCGGATAGTCATGAAAGAGGTCTATTATTTTTACAATCGTTAGGCTATGTATTCGTCTCAAATTTAGAATTGTATGAAAATATATTTTAAACCAAGTAAATATGTAGTAATGCATTAATTTGTTATTTTTTTAAACATTCTTTCAGGCCTTAACCTCAGGGGATCACATATCATGGGGGCCGCTACCATGGTTTCTTCACAGCTCAGCCAGATAGAGGCAGCGGGGCCAACTAAATATTTTTCATCGACAAAGCCCCAAAATCTAGAATCATGAGATTGATCGCGGTTATCTCCCATAACAAAATACGAATTCTCAGGGACAGTAAATTCTGTTTCAGTGGGGTCAACATGATCTTGGCTAGAAAATAATTTAATTAAGTGCTCAGAAAAAATACCGGCTTGTTCAGTTGGTATTTTTTCAATAAAATAATTAAAATCCTCTATGTCATTAAATTTGTCATCTGTTGCTGGCCGCAGGGACCAGGGTTTATCATTTAAAATAATCTGACCATTTTGTACTGTAATTTTATCGCCGGGTAGCCCTATCAGGCGTTTAACATAAAAAATATCTCGGTTCTGGGGAAATCGAAAAACCACAATGTCTCCCCGTTCTGGTTTTTTATACAGATACCACCAGCCCTCACCAAAGGGAGCTTTTATTCCGTAACTGTATTTTGCTACCAGTATATGATCATGCACCAGCAAATTAGGCGTCATGCTTTCAGAAGGAATTACAAAAGGCTCAATAAATATCCAGCGCAATAAAAAAACCAAAAACAGAGGCATAATAAAAAGGATCAGCGCCTGAGTCCACCTGCCCTGTTTACCAATTTTTTTAGTTATGAACGGCATGGAAAAACCGTGTTCCTCGCACTGTTAGCGGATTACAAATTACCGATATCACGGGCAGCATTTCTTCACAGCTCAGCCACACAAAACCGGCCTTACCTAAGATATTTTTTTTAGGAACAAAGCCCCAAAATCTTGAGTCATGTGAATTGTAACGATTATCACCCATAACAAATAAAGAATCTTCAGGTACAATCCATTCGCCATCACCCGGGAAACCCAGCAGCTCTCCTTTTTTCATTAAAATACTATGCTCAACAATTTTAGCATCTTTTGACTCTGATGAGCTGCTCTCTAGCAATTCAGTAAAGTGCACATAATTGGCTTTGGTATCTTGATAGCCACCTTCACTTTTAAAGTCTTCTTCTCTGAGGTAGTCAAAATCAGTAGATGATTTAGGGACCAATTTTTCTTGCGCTTTATCATTTATTGATAATATACCATTATCGAATTTAATTTTATCACCCGGCACCCCCACAATTCTTTTGATGAAAAATGTGCCCAAATCACGTGGGTACTTAAACACCACCACTTCACCACGGGTAGGCTCTCTGAATTTGACCATCCAATTTTCACTGAATGGGAAACGTATGCCATAGGTGATTTTATTAACAAAAATGTGATCGTTTTTTAAGAGCGATGGAAACATCGAGCCCGAGGGGATAACATAGGCCTCTAAGAGTAGCCACCTGATTGTGAGCGCCGCCAAAATAGCCAGCGCCATTGACCCCCAACCCTCCGTCCAAAACAATTTATTTTTTAAGTTCCAGCCGTTGTATTTTGTTCCCATGAATCAGTCCTCCACTTTCAAGATAGCTAAAAAGGCCTCTTGCGGAACATCAACAGAGCCAATCTGTTTCATTCTTTTTTTGCCTTCTTTTTGCTTTTCTAAAAGCTTTCTTTTTCTTGATATGTCACCACCATAACACTTAGCCGTCACGTCTTTTTTAATAGCCCCAATAGTTTCACGCGCCACAATTTTAGCGCCTATAGCTGCCTGAATGGCCACTTGAAACTGCTGGCGTGGAATTAATTCTTTCATTTTTTCAACTAAAGACCTACCCCGAGTCACCGCTTTAGATTTATGTAGAATTAAAGACAGGGCATCAACTTTTTCGGAGTTAATCAGTATATCCATTTTTACCAAATCCGCCTCTTCAAAATCTAAAAATTCATATTCGAGTGAAGCATAACCCTTAGTGATAGATTTTAATCGGTCGTAAAAATCCATCACCATTTCATTCATGGGTAATTTGTATTCGATAATTACTTTTTTTTCAGTTACATAGTCCATTTTAATCTGGATGCCACGTTTGTCTTCACAAAGTTTTAATAATGCACCAATGTAGTCAGTCGGCGTGTGTAATGTTACCTTTACATAGGGTTCTTCCATCTTGCTGATCTGAGTTTCTTCCGGCATGCCCGACGGGTTTTCAAGCATAAGCACCGTGCCATCAAATTTAGTGATGCGGTAAACCACCGTAGGAGCCGTGGTAATTAAATTTAAATCAAACTCGCGCTCGAGCCGTTCCTGCACAATTTCCATATGCAGTAGGCCCAAAAACCCACAACGATAACCAAAACCTAAGGCTAATGATTTTTCAATTTCAAATGTTAAGGACGAATCATTTAAACATAATTTATCAAGTGCGGCTTTTAAATTTTGGTACTCGCTTGCCACCACCGGAAAAATGCCGGCAAAAACCATAGGCTTGATTCTTTGAAATCCCGCCAAAGCTTCCGTGGCCGGATTTTTAGATGAGGTTACGGTATCGCCCACCTTCACATCGCGAATATCTTTAATACCACAAATTATAAAACCCACTTCGCCAGAATCGAGCTGGTCTACGAAGACCGGAAACGGCGTGTACTTACCCATGCGCAAAACTTCGTAATCGCGCTCGGTGGCCATAAATCTTATACGATCGCCTTTTTTAATAATTCCATCAATTGCGCGAATTAAAATAACCACGCCTTGATAAGCATCAAACCATGAATCAAAAATTAAACCTCTTGGGGTTAAGTTACGATTGGCCTTTGGCGGTGGAATTTTAGCAATCACCGCTTCTAAAATATCTTCAATGCCCAGTTTTTCCTTAGCTGACGCGTGAACAATGTCAGAGCAATCTAAACCCACAGTGTCTTCAATTTGTTTTTTAACCCCTTCAGGATCTGCCGTGGGTAAATCTACTTTATTTAAGACCGGAATAATTTCTAAGTTATTTTCTAAAGCTAAATACACATTCGCCAGAGTTTGCGCCTCAACCCCTTGGGCGGCATCCACCACCAGTATGGCGCCTTCACAGGCCGCTAAGGAACGGGAAACTTCATACGAAAAATCCACATGCCCAGGAGTATCAATTAAATTAAGCTGGTAAGTTTCACCATCCACTTTAGATTTGTACAGCAAACAAACGGTTTGGGCCTTGATCGTAATGCCCCGCTCTTTTTCAAGATCCATATTATCAAGAAACTGCTCCTTTTTTTCGCGATCTGAAAGCGCACCTGTAAATGATAAAAGTGCGTCTGCCAAAGTAGATTTACCATGATCGATATGCGCAATTATCGAAAAGTTTCTGATGTATTTAGTGTCCACTATTTAGGACCCACTACTTAAGAGCTTCTTTTAATTGCTCAATTTTATTTGCTTTTTCCCAAGTAAAATAACCTTCATTTAATTTTTCTTCTCGTCCGAAGTGGCCATAGGCGGCCGTTGTCCCATAAATAGGTTTTAATAAATCGAACTCTTTTACAATACGCGCGGGGCGTAAATCCCAAACATGACGTACGGCTTTTTCTAATTTTTCAACACCCACAGTGCTGGTGCCATAATCGTTAACCGAAATACTAACAGGTTCTGCAACACCAATAGCATAAGCCACTTGCACTAAACATTTTTCAGCAAGGCCTGCTGCCACAATATTTTTTGCCACATGCCTTGCGGCATAGGCCGCGGATCTATCTACTTTCGTAGGATCTTTACCTGAAAACGCCCCGCCGCCATGCGCGCCATGGCCGCCGTAAGTATCCACAATTATTTTACGACCCGTAAGGCCGGCGTCTCCCATGGGGCCGCCAGTAACAAAGCGACCCGTCGGGTTAATATGAAATTTAGTATTTTTATCCACCCACTGCGATGGAATAGATTTTCGAATAAGCTCTTCCATGATAAATTCTTGAATTTGTTTTAATGAAATATCTTCAGCGTGCTGGGTGGAGATCACAATTGTATCAATACGTTTGGCTTTACCATTTTCATACTGAACCGAAACCTGAGATTTAGCATCGGGTCTTAGCCAATTAACTCTATTGGCTTTTCTGATTGTTGCTAAATCCCGCACCAATCTGTGCGACAGTGATAAAGTCAGCGGCATCAGTTCGGGAGTTTCATTGGTGGCATAGCCAAACATCAGCCCCTGATCACCGGCCCCCTGTTCGTCGGCCCCAGTTTCTTTAACTCCCATTGAAATATCAGGCGACTGCTGCCCAACGGCCACCATCACAGCGCAGGTTTTATAATCAAAGCCCTTATCTGAATGATCGTAGCCTATTTTCTTAATCGTCTCGCGCGCCACTTCAGAAAAATTAACTTTGGCAGTCGTGGTGATTTCTCCTGCCACCACCACTAAGCCAGTTGTCAGTAAAGTTTCACAGGCCACACGGCCTTTAGTGTCTTGCTCAAGAATTTTATCTAAAATTGCATCGCTGATTTGATCGGCCATTTTATCGGGATGACCTTCCGAAACGGATTCGCTAGTAAAAATATAGTTTTTCATTTTTATTACCTCATTACTGCTAAGTTTTGATATTTGATACTTACATCAAGCGACAAAAAATAACCCGATCATAGGCCTGGGGTCAATCAACAATGAGCCATAAGCTTGGCTGTTTGCTTATATTTTGAGCTTACATATTATGCTTATGTGTGCGGCTTAATTTTCCAAATTAATGACAATTTTTGTTATCACGTGAACAAAAAATAACAGCGTCAAATGTAATAAAATTAAAAATCAACCTATTTTGTATCAAAATGAAACGTTGGCACCACTTGCATAAGATTAAGAGTTTTAATTTTAATTAACACTGAGAGGTCAGCCATGAGGCTTTACACAAAGCGCATCAAAAAATTACTAGCACTGGCTTTGGCTCCTATTTTATTAATAAATATGAGTTCTCTACCCGCGCAGGCCCAAGCTCAAGCTACGCCAATTATTGTGCCCGTCAATCCGCTTGAAGCGGGTATTTCCGAAATTGAAAACAATTTGCTTTTAAATAAACCCAATTATCATTTTGACTTATTTCATTTAGCCAATCAGCGCATCGAGATATATAATGGACAAAATACCGCCTTGATTTACAATTTAAACGAATATCAAATTGAACTTCCCACTTTGGCTTACACACAGTCTAAAATTTATTATAATAAAGAAACCAGTGAGCTTATTATAGAGGCCACCCGTGGCGCCAACAATGAAGGTGGCAGCGGAACCTTAGTTGCGCGGCATATTATTACCAACTTAAAATTAAAAACTTGGACTCACGATGCAGAATTAGTAATTCTTTTTGATCAAGAAGGTCGACTTAGCGCCATTGATAAAAACTATCTTGTTGACCAAGCTTTTAAGGCCCCTATTCCTTTATTTCAGAATCTTTGGAAGCATACATTAACTGAGTCCGCCAATTTTAGTGAGGCCGCATTTAAGGTTTCATTTTTAACTCGGGGTACAAATCCTGATATACTTAATAACCGCACAACAGATTCAGTTATACCACTGGATCACAAACAAAAACCTTACCTTAATGCCGGCGATATTTATATCGAATCAACAAACCTTGATAGCAAAAAAACAACGGTCGGGATTTTTTCAAGAGACGTGATTTATGAAAAAATTATTCAGGACTATAAAATATTAACTTATATGGCGGCCCTTGCGAATCCACAGCCAGAGACCATCGAACATATTGAAGGTATACTAAAAGAAATAGAAAATAAGTCAACTCAGCTAAAAGCCGCAGTATATAAAGAGCAAATGAACCCATTATTCAAACAAGTTTTGTCGCAATTTCGCAAAGAGCAAATCGACACGCTGCTAAATAGGACAAAATCTGTATCTGAAGCGCAATCGCGAGTATTTGATCCTTTAACTGATACCGCTGATTGGTCAAAAGACTTTAAAGATCTTGTAGCAAGAGCCCAGCAAACACAAACCGATCCAGCAGCCATAAAATCTACAATTGATACGGAAAGTGACTGGTTTCAATATTTAGAAAAAGCCAAAGAAAATAACAAGTCTCCACTTTCTGAAAAAGCTGAGACACGTTTACATAAATTCACCCGCACTATTAAAAAAGGTCTGAATTTAAAAACTCTAGGTGTATTTTTTTCGGTCACTTCGGTGACCTATTTATCTTTACCCTTTTTGCATGATGCCGCCATTATGCAAGAACAAATAAAGGCGCTATCTTGGTTTTACGAAATGGCTTATCCAGATATTTTAAAAGATGCCACTTACCGCGTACCCCTATTACTAAGTACGGTTTCATTAATGGCGCTTTGGCCAGAAGCCGTTGCACTTTCTGCACTTGCAGGCAAGGCGTTTAAAAAAATGGCGACAAAATTAACAGCTACTGATCAGTCGAAATGGGCTAAAACTGTGCGTGATTTAGCCAGGCAATGGGGTGATCTTAATAATTGGCAGCGTATAACTTCATTAGGCATGCGTATTTATGCCTATTTAATTTATCCTTATTGGCGGGTACTTGTAGATTTGGTTTTAAGGCAAAAAACATTTTTCACAGCTCTTGAAAATGGGCTTAATCCATTTGAAAAAATTATAAAAAATTCAGCTTTGGGTGAAAAATTTGGTTTAACTAAAGATCAGCGTATAGGTTTAAATTCCATATTAACTAGTAATCAAAAAATAGAACAACGCTCACATCAAAATTTGCAATTGCAGAGCGCCCTAAAAGATCAAAAAAATCAATCTGAAAAAATAGCGTGGACTTTGGCTACTGCCATAGCCGCTGAAAAATATCAGATAGACCCCGCCACATTGATGTTATTAGCCGAAGAAAAAGAGATCACGATGGAAAGCCTAGATGACATTTTTAATTCTAAAGTTAAAAAAGAAAAATGGAAGTTGCTGGCCAATGAAATTAATATTGTGCTGTCAGAGATGAGTTCAAATTTGAATTCAAATTTGGATTTGGATTTAAAAGATTTATCCGCAAATGAAATGCAAAAACTTTACTCAAAAATAAGTTCAGTCTCAGATAAAATTATGAAATTGAACTCAGTTCAATTAAAGCTACGCAGCTTAAATTATCAATTCAAAAATTCCGCAAAAAAATTTGTTAAAGCTGCCTTAATGATAGGTAAAAATGATTTTAAATTTTTAAAATCTGTCTATACAAATGAATTTGTTTCTAAGCAAGTTCAACAAGAATTTACAGTGGATCACGCAATGGTGGTTGGAATTGTTGCCTTTTATGGTGACCGGGCTAATCTGACGAAGCCCGAGCAACTGGCTGCAGATGCCAGCGGGTTCTTATGGACCTCTAAAGCCCACTGGTATGATGTATTTTTAAATACTTTTGCACATTTTTTTATGTCGGGCGCGAGCATGGCTTTGGTTTTTCAAAAACCAAAAACTCAGCTTTCTCGTAATTATGAACCCAAGGAGCACTATATATACTCGGCCGTTGATCGTGAGCAAGGTTTGCGATCGGCCACTTATCACTGGATTAAAGATGTAGCTAATCCGCTTAAGGCTGATTTAGGTGGAATAATGATTAAACGTTTTTTTAAGCGCTTCACAACCTTTACGGCTGGCTTAACGATGTCGGTGGGCCTTCGTACTGCTTTATACTCAGCTCAACTTGGTACGACCAAGGCTTTATTACTGGCTAAAGGCGCATGGTTATTTAATTTTTTTGCCGCACAGTGGTTTTATGGCTGGATCTGGGACCCGGTGCAGCGCGGAAATCAACTTGAATCTGAAAGGTTTTCAGAAAATCAGGAAAAATTAAAAGCCGCACAGTATAAGTTGAACCGAGGTGACCCAACAGAGGCTCTTGCCGAAATTATGGCACTTTATATTAAAGAAAATCCACAAGATCTATTAACAATCCAAAAACAGGTGCTGGCCGCTAGTCCTGAATTAAAATCTATAATAAACTTAACTTCTGTTCATAAGGTCAGCGTTCAAGAATCTGTTTATTTTGGTTTACTACTTAACCTATCCTACGCGCTCGCAGAACAGAACTCAGAAAAAATTTTAGACGCCAAAAATAAACTGATTAATTATTCTAGTCAGGGTGTTTTCACCGATTCGGAGGACTTAAAAAAACTTTCCGCACAAAATTTATTGAAATTTTCAATAAGTAATCCACCAGTTTATACAACGCCAAATAGAGTGCTGTCGTGGATTACAACAAGTATTGGCGCGGTGGGCTCTACAATTTTGGCTATTCCCTTGAGCGTAACTCTAACTAATCATCAACTGATGGGCGATCATTTGTATTTATTAAAATGGGTGGGAATTTCTTTGTCCGCGTATGCCATTAGTTATATTTTATTATCTAAAAATATGGCAGAAAAATATGTGGACTTATATAAAAACAAACTTAAGCCCACTTTAGATAAATTTAAGTCCAATAACTCTAGTACTAAAAAATATTCTTGCCGCAAACTCCTACTAGGAAGCGAGTAAATATGAATTTACCTAAAATTGCTGTTGCCTTGCTGATTGTTTTTTTTAACATTAATATATGGGCCGCTATCAGCTGCCAAGAGTACTTTAGCCCAATTGAGGTTCGCAGAAATATTACATTTAAAAATCAGCATCTAGATATTCTTGCAAAAATTGAGCAAGTCAAAAGTGGTAAAAAAATAGATGGCATTATGCTTAATGACCGCCAAAGCGGTATTGAAAACCAAGGCAAACTTGGCACCTGCCACCTTTATGCTTTTGCTTCACAATTTTCAAATAATCTTAAAAAAAAATATGATGTAAATTTAGATTACGAACTGGCCCCCGAGTATTGGGTTTACCACCACTATTTAAACAGAACCACAGAGCTTTTGAGAAATGAAAATTCAAAAAAATTACAAGACGGACTCGGTTCAACTTTTGGTGCTTCGGCGAAATTGATTCGCCGTATAGGCGCCATAACCAAAAAAGCTTGGCGCGAAATCGGCGGCAAAGAAAATAATTTAAGTGGGATCGAATTGCAATTAGTTAAGAATCAGCTTGAAAAAATTGTTATCGAATCTAAAAGTATCGAAATATATATTAAGCGCTTACTACAACCTATGGAAATTGACTCATCACTGACCACATTAAAAAAGAAAGAATTACTAAAAACAAAACTGCAAGCGGCTACCGCCAGACAAAATGACCCAGCACTTAAGCAGTTACTGCAAAAATTAAAATCTGAAAATAGCTTACTATTTCAAGATAAAAAAATCTGGAATGTGCTAACAAAAATAGCGAAAGGCGCATCAATTACTAATGAAATGACTCCTGATTTATATAAAAAAATTGATGTTTTGCTTTCTAAAAATAGCGTGCACAAAATTGAACACTTACTGGCTCAGTTATTTTTTAAAAACCCTGAGACAGTTTCATTTGAAAATTTGAATATTAATATTGGTGATAAAGTGTACAAATCACCAAAAGACTTTACTGATCACGAACTGCCACAATTAAGTTTTCCGACGGTTGCACTTTATCCGAATAAGGCATTAGGTCGCCAGTCCGACGGAAAAATTCTGCAACTGCCTCATGTTGCTAAAGATTTTGCGGATTTTGGTTTTATGATGCCGCATGAAAGATTTGATCAAATATTAATGCAGACAATTGATCGCGGCGAAAATATTTGGATTGCCTACCAGAATAATTCTATAGCTATTGATCAAACCGGCATAATGGCCATGGAGTATAAAAAAACATTTCCATTTGCAAGCATAAAAAATAAATTTGAGCGTGCTATATTTCAATACGATGACGGCGGCCATGCGGTGCAAATTGTAGGTTATATTAAAGACCCTAAAACAAATGGCTTAGTTCTTTGGATTATAAAAAATAGCTGGGGCATAGCGGCGGGTAACAACGGCTACTACTATATGTATAAGTCCTATGCGCACAACTACCTGAGATACGCCACCGCCTTTGATGACTCAGTGCAAACAAAATAAATGAAGCTACACTGCTTTTTTCCACTTTGGATGAAATTCGAACTGGGCATTGTAATCGCGAAGTTTGCCCTCTTTAGATAAATGAAATTTTTTATGGTCGACGTAAATTTCTTTAATTTTAAGAAATTGTTTTTCAAGCTTATCTACCATTAAATCAACGGCAACATAGGCATCTGGGGCCGCCGCCTTGGCCTTAAAAAATTTTTGCTTACTGTTTATTGAAATTTCTACTACAAACTCGTGCTGATCTTTAGAGTAATAAACATTGCTGCGTCCGTCTTTTAATAAAAACTGTCCAATTTCATCTAATTTAGCATTTGTATAATCTACGAGTGAATCTGAGTAATCTAGATGCTTAAATGTGAAGTTCGATTTCATTATTGCTCCTTAGCCTTATTATTTGGCCTTATTATTTGGCCTTATTATTTAGCCTTATTATTTTGCAATTATTTGGCCTTATAATCTTAGAACTCTTAATTGAGTTGCTGTAGATAACGTATCGACAGGAGCTAGACCAATGTTGAGCGGTAATTTCGATTTAAAAAATATTTATTAAAAAAATCATATCAAATTGAGACAATTATTCACGACTTCATTAGTTCAATACTTAGCGGAGCCACAATAGTCGCACCCGCGCTAACTTCTTTAGTGACTACCGCATTAGCGCCAATGCGGGCCCCGTCGCCGATTTTTATTGGGCCCAGTATCTTCGCGCCAGCCCCGATTAAAACCTTATTGCCAATAGTGGGGTGGCGCTTAATCGGGTCAAATTTTAGACCACCCAATGTGACACCATGAAAAATTATGCAATCATCGCCAATTTCTGCGGTTTCACCAATGACGCAGCCAACGCCGTGGTCAATAACCAATCGCTTGCCAATTTTAGCGCCGGGATGAATTTCTATACCTGTTAAGGTTCGGGAAATATCCGCGACAAGTCTTGCGAAAAAATAAAACTTTAATTTATACAGAAGATGTGCAAAGCGATGAAAGAATATGGCGCGCGGCCCGGGATATAGAAAAAAAATTTCGGCATATGACTTGGCGGCAGGATCGTAGTATTTGTACGATTTTAAAAATTCTAACATCAGCGCCAACGTTCTTTTAAATTTTCAATATAAAAGTAACGGTCAAACTGTTCACTGTATCTAGACCAGGCCTCGCCGGTTTCTCTTTCAATTTTAAAAAAATTAAACATAGTATCCATTTTAGAGTCTAACTCGTCAATCGAGGCCACCACAAAGGCTTCCATAATATAAGGGCGGACCGGCGAACCATACTCTAATTTTCCGTGATGCGAGAGAACAATATGTTTTAAAATTTCTTTTAAATCTTCTGGAAAACCTAAAATACGCTGAGATTTTTTATCTATAAGTTCACAGGCCAGTTGCATATGCCCAAGCAAACGTCCCTTATGTGTGTACTGGATTTGCTCTCGGTTAATTTCAAGCTCCCAAACTTTTCCCAGATCATGAAAAATTGCGCCAAAAACTAAGAGGTCATAGTTTAAATATTCATAATGTCCCGCAACAAGTTTCATCATTTTACAAATCGAAACAATGTGTTCGATAAGACCACCTTTTTTGGCATGATGAATGGTTTTAGCCGCCGGGGCTTTTAGAATAAGAGTTTTAATTTCTTCATCTTGAACGCAATCTGTAATTAATTGTCTAATATGAGGAGTTTGTATTTGATTTATAATACTGACCAACTCAGAAAAAAGCGCATGAGCATCAACTAGAATATCATTTATAAAAAAATCTTCTTTAACATAGGCAGCTGGATCAATTTTTTCAAGCTTATGAATAATGATTTGTCTGCGACCAAGGTAGACCTGCACCTGTCCTTTAATGATGACGACATCCCCAATTTCAAATTGTTCCGAAACTACTTCGGCACGGTCCCATATACGGGCATCAATGTGTCCCGTTTTATCTCCAATCAGCAAACTTAAAAAAGTTTTGCCATTCTTACCCACCCCTTTAACTTTATCTTTCACTAAAAAAGGACGATCAGCAATATTGTCTTTATCATTTAACAGTTTAATTCCTGTAGTTATTTTTTGAGTCATTAAAAATTGGCCCCCAAACAGAGTGCTTTAGAATATCTTGAATCTGTTATTGTTAGTTGTGTAATAAAAACTTTTAATGACTGTTTAAATATGAAAATATAACGTCCTGCTGCTACATGCAAATAACGCAGCTCTTCCGTATTTAATTTAAGAAACTGGGGCTTTTTAAGACTGTTAAAATTCTTTTTTAAATCAATCATTTTTCCGCAACCTAAGCCAAAATTCTCATTATCAATTTTTTTAATAGGGCTGTTACTGATATAATATAAATGTAAAAGTTCTGGTTTAAATTCAGACAAGTTTTCAAATTGTTCAGATGGAAAACTTAAATAAAAACTTCCAAAGCCGGTCACAACATTTTTTAAATCAATATGACCGCCGCCTTTAGGCAAGGCAAATAACATTGTCGAATGCGCAAGCACATCGCTATTTATTTCTGTAAATTGAACTTCTAGTGGTATAAATAAATACACCGGCACTATAGTTTTTGATTCTTCTCTGACTTCTATTTCAAGTTCATTCATTATGCTTTTGGGAATTTGCACTTCTTGCGCAATAGTCTGCACTTCAATTTTTTTAATGAAAACATCATCTTGATTTTTAAAACAGCCAGTCAATATTAAAATTAATAGAACAAGGCCTTTACTCACTATAAACCAATCCTTTAGCTACGGCAACCGGATTAAAATTTTGCGTTGTTATAAAGTGTGCATTAAGAAATATTTTGATCTCACCAACAGATTTCCTTTTTACAAATTGTTCCAACTCTAGCCAGTCATTGTAAAAAATTTGTTGTCGAGATTTTAAAAATTGCAAATGGACGGCAATATCACTTTTTGTAGTTAATTCAATTTTATTTTTAGCGATTAGAAAGTGATTAAGTTCCGAAGCCATATCGAGTTTATTCAATTTTTCAAGTGCTAGCACCTCATTGTTACGTTTTTGCGCACTGAGTAGAAGTAAATTCATCTGAGCACGAATTGCGGCATTATTAACTTTAGTTAAATTATACGTCACAAAATCCGCAGCTCCCCCCATAAAATTAAGTTCCAAATAATCATGCAATTGAAATAATATAAGTTCGTCGCCGCTTAAGTTTTTTTGAACACTTTCACTGATTCCTTTAATCTCTTTCCATTGGTAACTATTCGGCGCTAACAATCCCGGCTTATTAAATTCATCTGAAAGTCTACATGGGGTATTAAAAAACTGTGCCTTTGATACCTTATACCTAACGGTATCATTAAGTTCATTTGATAGCCAAATTTGCACTAAAAGTAGCTCTTTTTTATAATCATAGTAGACACTTGTGTATTTTTCTATATTTAATAAAAATTCTTTTCCCAATTGGGACCTATCTAAACTTGATAAACCAGAAAAAGCTTGCGCCATTCCAAACAAATACCGTCCATTTTTATCTTGATTGAATATATTATGGTAATTTTTAAATGCATCTAAAAAATTTCCTTTTTTTAAAGCTAAAAGGGCATCGTTTTCTTTAATTAAATAAGATGTTGGTAAAAATGTTGTAGCTCTAATCAAAGAATCCTGCGCCTCTTCTATTTTATTTTTCTGTAAAGCTTGCCCAAAATAAATAAGTTCAACGTAGGCCTTTTGCTCACTTGATAGTAATGGATTATCTTTAAAGGTTTGTATATCGTATTTTCCAACCAATCCTTGCGCTTCCAGTAGGGGATATATTTCAAGTAGATCAGGGATTAGTTTTTTTTGATTTATAATTGGCAGCTGTGCAAACAGGTCGACAGCTTTTTGATTAAAGCCCAGATATTTATACGTTTTAATTTGTCGACTAAGGACCTCCTCATGTTTAAGCACTCCTCTTTTTTGAAAAAATAAATATCCAAAAAATGCGACGGTGACAATAACACCGGCAGCCAAAAAAAATAATACAGTTCTTTTAAAATATGTACCAATTTTAGCTTTAACCATTTTATCTGAGCTAACACCGTAAGCTTTGGTATTATAAAATATACGAGATTTTGTCAGTTGAATTGGAGTCTCTGCATGCGCAGCTAGAACTTCGCTAACAACATCTAGATCTTTTGCTTCTATATTAATATCGGTAAACGAGTTGATATCAGTATTAGTTTTATTAATTACCTCTTCAACTGTCTTAGAAATACTCTGAAAGGTTTTTGTGCTTTCTGTACCAGAATCTGTTTTTAGACGTATTTCTTCGACAATGTTTTTAAACTGTAAATTTTCACGCACGTACAGCCAGCGAGTCTCTGAATCTCTAATTTCATCAATTAATGAAACTTGTTTTTTACGGATTAAATCTACAATTTGGTCAAAACTGTAGGGACCCAGAATTTTATTTTCTGTTTTTACTAACCACTTTGTTTCAGAATTTCTGTCTAAATACATAATGTCGTAATAAACTTTCTTGGCTTAGTGTTTAAAATGTCGTCTTTTTGAGATAATCATATTTATCTTGTTTTTCAAGGCGGATTCAATGACTTTTTCATCCTGCACAGAACCGCCCGGTTGCAAAATCCATTTAATACCATAATGCGCTATGAGTTCAATAGAGTCTGCGAATGGGAAAAAAGCATCGCTAATCAGTACGGCCTCAGCTAGATCAAAATCTAATCTTTTTTGGCAATCCAGCATACGTTCAATTGCCTGCTTAACAGCGTCAACCCGATTAACTTGTCCCATTCCCAGCCCTACCGTCTGGCCCCTGACCACTATGGCTATGGCATTACTTTTCAAGGCGGCGGCAATTTTCTCGCCAAAAATCATATCTGCTAATAGTGCAGAATCTGGGCTCGTTCCTAAAAAACTCCAGTCTGATGTTTTAAAAGTGTCCTCTTGCTGCAGAAGCACTCCGCCTGAAATTGATTTTACGTTGTTATAATTTAGATTACTTTGATTACATATATTTGTTAAATTATTTTTTTTAAAACTTAAAGCTCGCAAGTTTTTTTTAGATGTCAAAAACTCTAAAGCCTCACTACTAAATACGGGTGCCACAATGCATTCTAAAAAAATATCTTTAAATAATTCACAGGTTTTTAGGTCTACCTCTTGATTAAACGCCACAATCCCACCAAAAATACTTTTAGGGTCAGACTTAATTGCTTTTTGAGCTGCGCTAAAAATATTTTCAGAAATGGCGGCGCCACACGGGTTATTATGCTTAACCGCAACACATGCGGCACTTTCAAATAATTTAACTAAGTTAAGCGCGGCATCTAAATCTAAAATGTTATTATACGATAATTCTTTACCCTGATGAATCTCAACATCATTTAAACTAGCTGCTTTTAGTGGATTCATATACCAACAGGCCTTTTGGTGAGCATTTTCTCCATACCTTAATTGTAGCTTTTTTTTTAGTGGTATATTTAGATACTCTAATATTGATTTATCATCACACAATTTCTCGACTATTAAAGAATCATAGTATGCAGTCAGTGAAAAAACCTTAATTGCCAATTTTTTTTTATCTTCGAATGTCAGTGATTTATCAATCAATTTTTTTAGTACCCAAGCGTAATCATCTGGCGACGATAGGACAATGACTGATTTAAAGTTTTTAGCTGATGCACGTAAAAAACTGGGCCCGCCAATATCTATATTCTCAATTAACTCATCAAATGTCGAATCCGCGCTAACTGCAGTTTTTTCAAATGGATACAAATTACCAACAACCATGTCAAAGGGCAGTGCCTTCTGCTCTTTCATTTGAGCCTCATGCTCCACATTATCTTTATCCGCTAATAACCCCATATGAATTAAAGGGTGCAACGTCTTAACCCGCCCATCTAAAACTTCAGGAAATTGCGTAATCTCAGAAACCTCTACAACTGTAAAATTATTATTTTTAAGATATACATAGGTGCCACCGGTCGAAACTATGCTGGTAATAGTCCCCTGGGCTACTAAAGGTTTTAAAAATTCAATGAGTCCGGTTTTATCTGAGGTGCTGACGAGTGCCCGCATTTTAAAACGGCGCCCCTGAGAGTAATAATTTTAAATCGTCATTGGTTAAGAATAATCCCAATCCTGCATAAATTGAGTTTGCGCCTTTTTTATTGTAAATATCATTATGGCCCGCCACGAGGTACAAACCATGAAATAATTTGTAATTAAGACTGGCTCGCAACTGCATATCTTTAAAATCGTAGGCTTCAATTGTCGCTTTTAAGTTTTGATTAAACATCAGGTAATCTACACCTATACCACCGGTGTCTTCAAATAGCCCACCTTTTAATGTCCAATTAAAAAAGTTTTTAGCGTAGTAAAGGCTTAGTTTAGTTTTTGATTTGAAAGTTTTTTTCTCCGTAGAAGCGCTAGTTGCCCCACCAACGGGAGTGCTGCTATAGTCAGTAACTTCTGTTACCCCAGCGGGATCTGATATAATACCTAAGTAATAATACCGATCCAACCCCGGCTGAATCGTAATACCAATGGCTGTTTTTGCTGATCTGACTTCACTTAAATAGTAAGAATTAAAATCAATACCTGTTGAAACTTTATTTGCCGTATCCACTAAGCCACTGATGCCTTCTATAGCGGTTGAAACATCCTCTGCTGTTTGCTCATCAGAAATCAGCTTTCCGATTGTGCCCTCACCCCGATTAATTTTTGAAGTGATCTCTTCAACATTTTTCATTGAGGTATTTAAGCTTTCCATTGTAGTTTTCCAGGTTTTCTTAAAGCCTTTATCACTTTCATCATTGATCAATTCATCTAATGTCGAAGTGATATTATTAACTTGATCTACAATTTCGCCTATCTGCTCTTTGTTATCACCTGTCATCTGGGAAAGATCAGAAGTTAGTTTTTCAATATTTAACATCACCCGACCTAAAATATGCTTATTGGTACCGTCATCAGAAACCGCTTCTTTTAAGTTCTTTGCCACATCTTTAAGTGAGCTGGCTAGCTCGGAAACTTGCCCCATCACATCATCAAGTCCACCGCCACTTTTAACATTTAAAATTTGGCCGCCATCTTCTAATTCAGGGTCCCCAACTGTGCCAGGATAAACTTCAACGCTTTTATCGCCCAGAATGCCATTAGATTTTAAAGCCACAGAGGCTGAACGCGTGAGCCCAACCTCAGACTTAACCGTAACTTCAATTTTAGCCTGCCCATCTACGAGCATTATTTCTTTAATTACACCTACTGGAATACCAGCAGCTTTAATTGCAGAGCCTCTAACTAAACCCGCTGCATTTGGTAATAAAAACCAAGCTTTTTTAGAGCGCGACATATAACTTGGATCGTCACTCACTTGCATCGACATATAAGCTATCAAGGCACCAATACCGACAACTAAAGTGCCTACTTTAAATTCTGGTGTTTTAAAAAAACTCATACACGATCTCCGTAAGGTTTTCACGTTGAAAATATTTAATGTTTTATACCTTTATCTACAAATCTTCTGACAAGCTCTAAATCAGATTTATAAAAATCCTCTGCCGTACCTGATAATAAAACTTTTCCCGCATCGAGCATCACAACAAAGTCAGCAATTCCAAATGCCGCATTCAAATCATGTGACACCATAATTGATGTCGTTCCAGGGCGAGCCCGATGTGTCTCCAAAATTAAATTATCTACCATTTCTGTTAGAATGGGATCTAATCCTGTTGTGGGCTCATCATAGATTAATATTTCTGGATCTAGGGCGAGGGCTCTGGCTAGACCAGTGCGTTTTTGCATACCCCCTGAAATCTGACTAGGTAACTTGTGGTTGTGCTTTGGATCAAGCCCCACCATTTTTAATTTTTCTAAAGCAATGGCTTCAATCTGGGCTTTTGTTAATTGCCGACGGTGCTCTTCAAGAGGAAAACACACATTTTCTAACACGGTCAGGTCATCAAAGAGCGCGGCACTCTGAAATAATACTCCATAGTTACATCTAAAAGCGGTTAGGGCGTCATCATCTAAAGTCGTTAGCTCTTTATCTAACACCAAAACGCGACCCGAAGTCGGTCTATATAGACCTAACATGTGTTTAAGCACGACACTTTTTCCGGTGCCCGAAAAACCAATAATTGAAGTTAAACTGCCTCTTGGGATTTTTAAATCAACCCCCTTCAAAACAAATTCTTTTCCGTCAAAAGTTTTTTTAACATCATCAAGTATCACCGCGTATTTTTGCTCATTCGATTCCATTAAGCAATCCCGGCAATTAAGTAGTAAATCCGTATTAAATTCATAATAAAATAATCTAAAATAATAATAGATACCATGCTAACGACAACGCCGCCGTTAGTGGCTTCGCCCACTCCTTTAGCGCCCCCTGTAGTATTAAAGCCTTTGTAACAACAAATAACCGCAAACATAAACCCAAATATAGCCGCCTTAAAAAGACCTTCATTAATATGACGAATTTCAACTGTATTACTAATCTTAGACATAAAAACCGCATGATCCAAACCCACCAGTTTGGTGCATAAAAACCACGAACCGAACATAGCCATAAAATCAAATAATGCCGTAAGCAGTGGCATACAAATAACGGCGGCAATAATTCTGGGAGCAATTAAATATTGCTTGGTATTAATACCCATAACGTCCAGTGCGTCCATCTGTTCATTTACTCGCATCGTACCCAAACGCGCGGCCATGGCCCCCCCTGCTCGGGCCGAAACGATAAGGCCCGTGAGCACGGGACCTAGCTCGCGCGAAATTCCCAGTGCCACTGTCGGACCAACCAGATCGGTGGCATTAACTAATTTAAACCCTAGATAAACCTGAAATGAAAGCGCAAGTCCCGTAAAAATACTTGTTAATGTAATGATTCCCACAGATTGATTGCCGATAAACTCCATGTGCTTAATTATTTCACCGTAACGATTGGGCTTTGCAAACAAAAGCCTTACACTTTGTCCCGCGAATAAGGCGATATAGCCCACTTCTTGGACAAAACCTTTAATTGCACTGATTATTGGATTTACAACAAGATCAAATTTGTCTGAAATTTTTTGCACGATAACATGAACCTGACTCATATTTTTTTTAATCCTCTAGTTGTGCCTTTAAAATGTCTTGGTACCCGCTCACTCACAGAGGTCAAGGTCTCCCAAACAATGGTATTGGCATTTATCGACATTTCTTCAGCCGATAAAAAATTATCTTTTTCGTCATAACCAAATAAAGTAACTTCTTTATCTATACACTTCGTTATTTCGGAATCCCCCACCACGTCTGTTACATCAAGCATTAAAAAATCCATGCAGATACGACCGACAATAGGCACCCTACTCTGCGCAAAAAGCGCAAACGATTTATTCGAGACTGCGCGCGGCACGCCATCAGCATAACCAATCGGCACTATAGCTATACATGATGCACGCTTTGCTGTCCAGGTACCACCATAAGAAACAGATTCTCCGGCTTTAATTTTACGAATATTATTAATCACAGATTTTAAGGACATCACTGGCTTTAAACAGATTTCTGAAAAATGGGCCGCCGGCTGGTAACCGTACAACATCAAACCAGGTCGAAAGCCCCACTTGCGCTGATTCAATATTTTATTTTTTCCAGTAGCTAAGCCCGCTATTCCACCAGAATTTAAAGTGTGCGTATAGATATCGAGTGGCCCCAGTTGATCTACAATTTCTGTAAATCTTCTAAGCTGCTCAGAAGAAAAGCCATTTTCAATATGAGAATCTTCTGCATTTGTTAAATGTGTTAACACCGCTTTAAGTTTTAATTTTTTAGCTTTAGAAAAATAGTCTTTAAGCTTTTCAACCTGATCGAGATTAAAGCCTATTCTGTTCATCCCGGTATCAAATTTTAAATGCACTTTAATTGGCGTATCAGCAACGGCTTCAATCGCTTGAATTTGCTCCCAAGTGCTCACGACCGGAGTTAATTGATATTCAAATATTTTTTCGGCGCCGCGTTTGTCAAACCCACGAAACACTAGAATGTCTGCCTTAATTCCAGACGCTCTTAATAATAAACCTTCCTCGATTAAGCAAACACCCAAAGCTTGTGCCCCTTCATTTTCAAGAGCCATTGAAACCTGTACATCGCCATGCCCATAAGCATTAGCTTTAACCATTGGGCAAATAAAACGTTCATCGTTAGCAACACGTTTGATTTGCTCCCAATTATGCACCAAGTTTTCTATATTAATATCTGCGTAAGTGCGCCTAAACATTTCTATGCTGTTAACGTTAGAATGAGCACTCATGAGTTCACCTGAAAATCGGGCTCATGATCCTGCGGTGCCTTGTAAACGCAAATCTTATCTCCGCCCTTAAGACTAATAAACTCAAGTGCTTTGCGGGCTGAATCATTTAAAGCGTCTGCATTTTTAGTTAAAGTAGGGTACTCGCTGATTCCCTGACTGAGAGTAATTGTAAAGCCAATTTTTGAAAAACTTTCGGTCTTAATTTGCTGGCGCAGACGTTCAGCACGAAGTACTGCGCCCTTGCGATTGCAATTGGTCAGCAAAATTGAAAATTCATTGTCATCCGTACGGCAGGCGTAATCCGGTAATCGGCTAGTCAGCTTAATGGCATCGGCTACCTTTTTAATAATTTCATCACAAAAACTACGCCCATGACTAACTTCGATTTCCCGAAAAATATCAACTGAAAGCTTAATCACCGAAATGGGCGCAAAGGTGCGCCTCGATCTATCAATTTCTTTATCTAGTATTCGCTTATAAAATAATAGATTATAAAACCCAGTTAATTCGTCTTCTACATCGAAATGTTTGGGCCGAGACTCCAGCACAATAAGACTGTAGACCAAGCTCATCAGTGAAAAATCTTCAGCCGCTTCGGCTGAAATGTCTTGCGGGCTAACGAATAGCCCCTCAATTTCATTTTTAAATATTAAGGGAAAAATTTTAACATTATCGACGGACCATTTAGTTTTTATATATTTTAAAAAAGATTCGGAATAACTGCCAATAATGACATGCTCATTAAAGTCGGGCTGATTTATCGGAATTTTATAAGAAAGGCCGGCGACCCAAGCTTCAGGCATATTTTGATGTGAAACAGAAATGTAGGTTTGTATGGGTTTTACAAATTTCAAAAAAACCCAAGCTTGCGCAGGTGTTTGTTTGAAAAATTTTTGAATCAATTCTTCTTTGCTTTCAGCCACCCGATACTCCGCAATTCGCATTTGAAATGGTCGGGCAATTGGCCCGGCTCTTTGCTTTTCAACATCAGCTTTAAGCTCATTTAATTCGTTTAAACTTGCTTGATAGGCACTGTAAACCTGCTCATTTTGATAAAGACGATATAGCGATTCACACGTTTGATCTACAGTCATGCTAATCTGATCCGTGACGACGGCTTCGCTACGGTCAAAAAATTGTACCATATTGTATTCGCGGTAGTCATTTAATTGACTCAAAACTTTAACTGAAGCCAAACAAATAATTTTTATTTCTGAAGAAGCCTTGAATACATTTTGAAAAACCACACTCAGCGAAGTCACAAGCGAAGAATGGTCTATTATTAACACATGAGGCGGGCTCAACATAATTTGCGACAGCATTTCATCAAAGTCTGAAAAAAAATAAGTGTTATATTTTTGCATTGTCAGATTAAATTTAATACGACTGCCAAGCTCGGCCTCTTGCGAAAATATATATATTGAAAATTCTGAGGCAAAATCTCGTATGTTCATAATTTATAAGTTACTAAGTTACTTTTTGGACCAGGAATCGGGGTGTGTTCGGGGCGGCGAATATGAGTTCTAAACTCATCTACCAAGTAAGTTTTTTTTTCTAATACAAATTGAGGTTTATCAATGAAGGAGCCGCTTACTGATATACTAATCTTTTGCGAAGTTAAATTATCTTTCAATAGTTCTGAAGATACCGCTGTGATTTTTGTATCTTCGCTGTCAAAATCATCTAGTGCGAGTGCTTTTTCAATATCTAATAGGTCAATCTTGGCACTTTCAAGAGTTAAGAATTGGTCTTCGCTATTTAACACAGGCTCTTCTTTTATTATTTCTAGCATTTCAATCTCTTTTTCAACATGATTTTTTATGTAAAAATCTTTCGGAAGGTTTTGCTTTTTACTAACATCAACAGGTAGCTCTGGTTCGGCAATCGAAACTGACAAAAGCTCTTCCTTGCTTCTTATTGATTCAAAATTCAAAGGTAAAACTGAATTACTTATACTTAATACAGCTGCTTTGTCTGTTAACTTACCCAGCGTATCTTTGTATATCTGAGCACGTTCTTGCCGCTTGTAGCGCTCAACTTTTCTCTCCATCGGATCTAAAGTGTAAAATAGAATCGCCATGAGTATGCAGCCAAAGCCCACAATGACTCCAACAATAGACCAAGGCATGGCAAAGCTTGCGGCAATTTTATTTTTCAATATATAATTCATCGCTATTAAATTTGTTCCAACAATTTCAACTTTTTCATATAAATATTTTTTCTTTGAAAGTCTGGTTTCTGAAGTCTGAGTAGCAATATAGTCGCCCTCTGTGTGGGCCACCAAGAGGTCCTCTGTCGTGACCAGCAAGGCGGTGCCTTTTTCACCCCTTTCGATATCAAAAAATTTCTGAAAATAATCGGCACTTCCTATAACTGCCAGCTCTTTATTCGAAGCTATTTTAAATCGTAAAATTAAAAATTTCGCACCTGTCTTATCTTGAAACAACTGTGCCAAAATGGGACTGATATTCTTTGAACTATTAAGTGCTAAGGCTTTTTCAAGATAAGCCGCATTCCATCTTTCGGCCGGAGTATTAGATCTGACTAAAATCTGATTAACCTTTGTTGCTTGCTGAGCGCCCTCAAGGCTGGCAATCGCAAAAAATGGGTCCAACTGTACCCAATTGATAGAAGATTCATCTAGCCCACTATCGTAACCTGAAAGTGCGTTCTTTAATTGTGATAGCTGACTCGAAACTGCTGTTTTTACCACAAGCACCTGGCTGCGCACTTGTGTTTCGGCAGAATACAACTTTTCATTTTTAAAATAATCATTGAGCTTGTAGGCAATGGTTGCCAGCAAAATAAAAAGTACTAATGAAATTTTCCATGAAATTTTTAAGACTAGTTCTGACTTATTTGACTGCGGCATCCCTGCTTTATTCACAATACCATTGTAATGTTTTTTTATAAATAGAATCAATGGACAAATCAAAATTTTAATGTGAGAAACTAGACCATGAAAATAAACCCAGATATTGTTATTGTAGGAACCGGCATCGCAGCCCTTGCGCTTGCGCTTAAAATTTCTAGCGACAAACAGATCATCATTTTAACAAAAGATATAATCCCCTCTACAAATAGCGCTATGGCCCAAGGTGGAATAGCCGCAGTTGTTGATAGCGCCGACAGCTTTGCAAACCATATTGCAGATACAATAGCCGCCGGAGCCGGATTAGGACGACTTGAAGCGGTGCGTAATTATATTGAACAAGCACCTGACAGAATTAAGGACCTGCTCAGGTGGGGAGTTCAGTTTGATAAAGATTTAGCCCGAGAAGGTGGCCACACAGCGCGACGTATTTTGCACTTTGAAGATCAAACCGGAGCCGAAATTCACAGTAAATTATGGGCACAAGTTAAAAAAAGAAATAATATAAAAATTTTAGAAAATCACTTTGCCATTGATCTTCTGGTGAATAAAAAAATTGATCCCACCATCACTGGCCCTACCAGCATTGTGGGAGTTTATGCATTAAATAAAATCACCACTGAAGTGGTAAAAATAAAAGCCAAAATTACAGTGCTCGCCACTGGTGGAGCGGGAAAAGTTTACCTGTACACCTCTAACTGGAGCGGCGCCACCGGAGACGGAATAGCCATGGCTTACCGCGCAGGGGCACGCGTGGCCAATTTAGAGTTCATGCAGTTTCACCCCACCTGTCTTTACCACAAAGACTCAAGAAATTTTTTAATCACAGAGGCTATTCGCGGAGAAGGCGGCGAACTCATTAATTCAAAGGGCGAAGCCTTTATGAAAAAGCATCATGTTTTAGGCTCACTCGCACCGCGCGATATTGTGGCCCGCGGAATTGATGCCGAAATGAAAAAATCCGGTGATGTTTGTGTGTATTTAGATATCACACATCGCTCGCCCGAATTTTTAAAATCACATTTTCCAAATATTTATGCAAAATGTCTTGAATTCGGAATTGATATGGCTAAACAGCCCCTGCCAGTAGTGCCCGCCGCACACTATCTTTGCGGCGGAGTGGTTACCGATATCAATGGACAAACTGACTTACTTGGTCTTTTTGCTATTGGTGAAACCGCCTGCACCGGATTTCATGGAGCTAATCGTCTGGCTTCAAATTCGTTACTGGAATGTTTGGCAATGGCACACAATTGCGCGGAACAAATTGAAAAAAACTGGCTTGAAATTACCGCCAAAACCACACTTAATTTTGAACCAAAACCTTGGTCCAAACCAGAAAATACCGACCAAGACGAAATGATTGTTATTTCGCATATGTGGGAGGAAATCAGACAGCTCATGTGGAATTATGTAGGTATTGTGCGCTCAACCAAAAGACTTGAGCGAGCTCAGCATCGGCTAAAAAACATTAAACAAGAAGTCAAAGAGTACTACTCTAATATGAAAGTTCATTCTGATATTATTGAGCTCAGAAATATTGCGTTGGTTGCCGATTTAAGCGTAGAATGCGCCTTAAAAAGACAGGAGTCTAGGGGGATCCATTACTCCCTAGATTACCCAAAGACGGATGCGCTAGCTCAAGACACAATTCTTTGACTTTATTTAAATTTAGCCCGACCATACTCAATATGTACACGCGTTCTGAATCTTTTTTTAATGGCTACGATGGCACAAAATTATTTTTACAAAAATGGTCCTCCAAAAACCCTAAAGGCACCATTTTAATTACCCATGGCCAAGCCGAGCATTCAGACTGCTACGATCGCTTGATTAATGCCCTCGCCGGGCATTCTTGGAATTTTATTGCCTGGGATATGCGTGGCCACGGAAAATCAGAAGGTCTGCGCGGATATGCTAAAGATTTTGATGAGTACGTCTTAGATTATAAAATTTTTTTAGATCTTACTTTGGGTTTTTTTGAAGTTCACAACAAACCAGTAATTTTACTTGCTCACTCTATGGGCGGACTTGTGCAAACCTGTGCACTCGCTGAAAAAAAACATTTAAATGAAATAATCAGCGTACAAATTTTAAGCTCGCCGCTTTTTGGCGTGGCCGTTGAAGTTCCTGAGTGGAAAGATAAAGGTGCCGGAATTTTAAACTCTTTTTTGCCAAAACTCACTCTTGGTAACGAAATCAAAAATGACTTGTTAACTCGCGATTTAGACGTCATTCGTGAATACGAGCAAGACACCTACCGTCACGGTAGAATTTCTGCCGGAGTCTACCTAGGTTTTAAGCGTGAATTCCAAAGAATTATTGGCAAAGCCTCTGATATTACAATTCCAACCTTGCTGCATATTTCTGATAATGATCCGGTGGTTTCAAGTGCCTCCGCACTTGAATTTTTTGATGCACTTGGTAGCTCTAATAAAATTATAAAAATATTTGAAGGCGGAAAACACGAACTTTATAATGACACCATTCGTGCCGAGGTTTTCAAAGTGCTTATTGATTTTTTAAAACAGTTTATAGCTAAATCTACTCCAACAGAAACTCTCCCGACTAAACCCAGCTCAACGAAAAGTTAAGAGGTCAAAATGCACTCGCCAGTTAAATCATTACTTCTTACGCCTCTTATACTTTTTACCCTACTTACCATTGTCTGTTCCATTTTAACTCTGTCTTGCACCAGCCAATTAAAAACTCAGATTGGCGTTCCTGACGTTAGTTTCTCTGATTATAATGACTTGCTTAATCAAAAAACAAAAAAAGTTGAAATCTACACTGGACTTTACAATATCTTAACTGTTCAGGCCACATGGCTTGATTCACAACTAACGGAAGCTACTCTTTCTCAAAATGCGCGTAACTTGCAATGGAATGAGCAACTTTACAAAGAAGAGCGCGCCAAAAAAGTAAATAAAAATTCGGAAAGCACCGATTTTTTTGTTAGTTTGTATACACCTGAAAGAAAACATTCAGATTTATCTAAATCTAAAAATATTTGGAAAATATTTTTAGAAGTGAACGGGCAACGCTTTGAAGGAAAGGCCATGAAAATTAAGCTTTTACTAAGTGAAATTCAAGCTTTTTACCCTTATCATAATCGTTGGTCGGTACCATATGTCATTAGTTTTCCGGTAGCCACGGCACTTATTGAAAACAAACCCGCCACTTTAACTTTAACGGGCGCCGTGGGTTCGGCGCAGTTAACTTATTAGTTTTCTCTATGCTAGAAGACAATAATTCACCTAAAAATACTACACTTAAAAAAATTTGGCTCTTAGCCTTCTGCGCGCTGGTGCTGTTGATGATTTCAATCGGGGGGATTACTCGCCTGACGCGCTCGGGCCTTTCTATTGTCGAGTGGCGCCCAATATCCGGCATAATTCCTCCAATTACAGATTCCGACTGGCAAATTCAGTTTGATCTATATAAAAGCTCACCTGAATACACGCAGCTTAATTTGCACTTCAACATTCAAGATTATAAAAATATTTTTTTTTGGGAGTATTCTCACCGACTGCTTGGACGAATTATTTTTATTTTTGTGGTTCTTCCCGGTTTTATTCTTTGGCGAAAAAATCTAGTTAGTGGAAAACTTGTCTTGCTGCTGGCCGGACTTATTGCGTTTCAGGGGCTTATTGGCTGGTTGATGGTTAAGACCGGACTCAACACCAACCCCCAGATTAGCCCCTTTATGCTGGCTTTGCATTTTTTTTCGGCACTGTCGGTGCTGATAATTGCCTACTATCATTTTTTAAGCTTAAAAATAACTGAACCTATACGCCTAACACGTTTGCAAAATAACTTTATTACAATATTTGGTATTTTACTAAGTTTACAAATTTTTTACGGGTGTTTAACCAGTGGATTTAAAGCTGGCTACGGCTATAATACCTACCCACTTATGAATGGTAATTTTTTTCCCGAAGGCGGTTTGTTTTTCTTACCCCTTTGGCTTAATTTTTTTGAAAACACCGCCACCATACAATGGGTTCACCGCTGGTTAGGGGCTTTAGTTTTTATAATTCTTATAGGGCTATTAGTTGTTTTTGCTAAAACGTCTGCTTGGATAAAATTAAAAAAAAAATTTTTATGCCTATTTGGCCTTACATTTATTCAAGTTATATTAGGAATTTTAAATATTATTTATGTAGTGCCACTATCGCTAGCGGCACTACATCAACTTGTCGCGAGTTTTTTAGTTTTAGTCTATTTTAATTTGGTTTTTAGCACGAGTATTTGATCCTGTTTTTCATCTACTTCAAGGCTTCGCGAATATAGGCTGAGGCCTGATCCATAATCCACACCACTGCCGCAATAACCACGATGATGGTGCCGACTTCCGCCCACATGGCTTGACCTTGATACTTAATCAACATGGTGCCAATACCCCCGCCGCCAACTAGGCCAATGATCGTTGCCATGCGCACATTAATGTCCCAACGGTAAACAGTAAATGAAATATACGGCAGTATCACCTGTGGAACAATCGCAAACCAGATTGTCTGAAGCTTACTCGCGCCGCAGGATTGCACCCCTTCAATGGGCCCCTCATATACAGTTTCTACCATTTCTGAATACTGCTTTGTTAGCGAGGCCACCGAGTGAATCATTAGAGCCAGCATTCCGGCAAAGGGTCCAATGCCCACCCAGACTGAAAAGATTATGGCCCAAACTAAGGCTTCAATCGAACGCGTCACATTAAGTATAGTTCTGATAAACATATAAAATGCATAAGCCGCCGGATGCTTCATTATATTTTTAGCAGCGGTAAAACTTAAAATAAAAGCAAAAGGTATAGCTAAAAATGTGGCCATAAAAGCCATAAAAACAGTTTCAACAATATTTAACACCGCGGTTGGCAATACGTCCCAGTTCGGAGAAAATATCCCTTTAAATAAGCGCTTGGCTCCCTCAAAGCCATCTTCGTCTAATAATTCGTACATTGAAAATTTGGTTTTAAAAATTCCGACTATAAATAATACTAAAATAGTCGCAAACAAATGCCAGCCCCAAAAAGTATTGTACCAGGGCCTCGCTTCGGCTCGGGCTTTAACGTAAGCTGGTTCAAATAAATTTTCGCCAAAAGTTTTATAACCCGCATTGTTTAAAACATGACTTAAAACAGCACCCGCGAGCATAGCTCCAAAAAAAATATAGGATAGACTTGATAGATTCAGCAGATCTTCATCCGTTGGTCTTAATATTACGGATAAAACAACAAAAACAAATAATGTAAAACTAACTCCATCAAGAATAGATCTGCGAAATATTTTTGACTGCGTTCCTGACTCCATAATGACCTCCGTCAGTTGATGTGAACTTCTTTAGAGCCTTCACCATAAATTTTTTCAAACCAGGCTTGATCAATATTTTTCGGATCACCTTCATATACAAGCTCACCACCCTTTAGTGCAATAACTCTGGTCGCGTAAAGCCTGACTAAAGATAAAAAATGCAGATTGCACACGATGGTGATTCCTAGTTCTTGGTTTACTTTTTTTAAGTAATCCATCACCGTGTGGCAGGTGGCCGGATCTAAAGAAGCTACGGGCTCATCAGCAAGCAGCACTTCGGGGTTTTGGGTTAAGGCTCTGGCAATGGCCACCCGTTGCTGCTGCCCGCCAGATAATTGATCGGCTCTAATATGTGCTTTTTCAGCTATGCCCACTAATTTTAAATATTTCATGGCTTCGGCCTTATCTTCTTCAGAAAATAGACCAAATATACTTTTCCAAGTTGAAGTGTAGGCAAGTTTTCCCATGAGTACATTACTTAAAACAGTGTGCCTTGGAATTAAATTAAAATGTTGGAAAATCATGCCTATTTTTTTTCTCAAATTACGAATTTCGGCTGTTGAAGAAAGTTGCGCCACATCTTGTTCGTGAAAATGGATTTCACCCCCAGTCGGGTCATGCAATCGGTTAAGACATCTTAATAAAGTTGACTTTCCTGAGCCACTTAAACCGATAATCACCAAAAATTCACCTTTTTTAATATCAAAACTTAAATTCTTAAGAGCTTGCACACCATTAGGATAGGTTTTCTCAAGATTTTTAATACTTAGAATGGGCTCAGTCATATACTCCCCTTATTTTTTCTTGCTTAACAATTCTTCAGCATTGGCACCCGTAGTTTTTAACATCGCCCGAGCCGCATCATAATCGGCATCTGTTGCTTTTTTTACTTCGGTAACTCCGTAAATAGCCTTAAATGCTGCTTGACCTTCCTGAGTGGTCATAAAGGCCATCATGGCATCGACAATCTTAGTTTTCATCTCTTCCGGCATGTCTTTTCTAAAAACTATTGGATCGTTTGTGATCGGTTCAGATAACTCTAAAATTCTTATTTTAGACTCGACATCCGGATACTGAGTTAAAACCAAACGACGTGCGTCTTCTATTTGCATCACACCTTTGTCATTTTTATGCGGGGGTGAATAAAATGTGGCGCCGGCATCAACTTGTCCTTGATAAACCATAGACACCACGTTGTCATGCTTGCCCGCAAATACTGTTTCTTTAGGCACAATATTTTTTTCTTTTAACGTTTTTAGTGGCAATAAATAACCCGAAGTTGATGCGGGTTCGACAAAGGCAATTTTTTTACCTGCTAAATCAGCTAAACTTTTAATATTACTATCTTGTTTAACAATAAATTGTGATTGATACGTGGCTAAACCATGACGCAAAACTGTCATTTTGGCCTCTGCCCCATATTTTTCGTGAGCCAAGATATAGCCAAATATAGTAAACGCCGCGACATCCGCCCTTTTAGTGCCAAAGGCTTCCACGACTGCAACATAAGATTGTGGAATGGTAATTTCATATTTGTACGGCGTGTTTTTTTCAAGATAAGCTTTAAAGGATTTTGAATTTTCTTCAATAACTTTGGCATCTACAGATGGCACAAAGTGAAATTTAACCGGATTTTCCTCTGAACCTAAAATTGCGGTTTTTTTTGTGCATCCGCTAATTAATAAGATCTTAAAAACTAACGCCGCAACTAATAACTTTGCTAATTTCTTAAATAGATTTTTCATTGAACTCCATACTTTTCTTTATATTATTTAATAATGAGTTGCCTAAATAGTAAATTTGACAGAAGTTAACAAAAGTGGGGATGGATTCCAACCTCTTTCAGAGAAAATACTTTTCTTTTATATGCATAACAGACATACTCAGTTGAAAATGAGTGCAATTCCCATATACCTTAATGAAATCCTTAAAATATCTCGAGACCTAGCTGCTCAAAATATGAGCGTGCTCGCGGTTTTTGATCTGGATTCCACCTTATTTAATGTCAGCACCCGGACTCAGAAAATACTTTCAGAGTTCGCAGAACTGTTTAATATTGAGCAACTTAAAAACATTGAGGTTAAACATGAAGATTGGGGCATTAAAGAAGCCGTGCAGCGCGCCGGACTTTCAATTGAAACTGATTTAAAACTTTTGCAATCTTTACGTACATTTTGGAGTGACCGATTTTTTACCAGTGACTATTTACACTATGATGTTCCTTACGAAGGCGCCATCAGCTTTGTGCAAGAACTAGCAAATGCCGGATGCGAAATTAATTACTTAACTGGACGCAATCAATCCCGCATGCTTAAGGGCACAGTCGAAGTTCTTAAAAAATGGGGTTTTCCATTAGATGAAAAAAAACTTTTTTTAAAGCCCGCCAAAGAGCAGGAGGACGAACTTTATAAGGAAGAGTGGTTCAGAAACTTGCGACACACCCAATATAAAAAAATATTTTTCTTTGAAAATGAGCCCGTTAATGTGAATGCCATTTTAAATTCGTGCCCGGAAGTGGAAATTATTTTTCTTGATACCACCCATGCGCGCAAACAACATGTCGCGGACCCGATCAAAAAAATAAAAAATTTTAATAGATAGTACCGCTACTAGATAATAGAGCAAGATAGGTAGATTTATATATATGTTAACTTTAATTGCCACCCCCATTGGAAGAAATGATGAAATAACCCTGCGTTCCCTAGAGCTATTAAAAAATGCGGATGTCGTAATTTGTGAATCAACTAAAGAAACCTCAAAACTTTTAAAATCCCATGATATCAAAGCTAAAAAATATGAAGTGCTAGACGAGCATTCTGTAAGTGAAGATGTCACCGCTTTAGCAATACTATGTAAGGAACTAAATGTTGTATTGGTCTCAGATTGTGGCACCCCGAACTTTTGCGATCCTGGCTTTCAATTAGTAAAAGTTTGTCGAAAAGAAAATGTCAAAGTACAGACCGCGCTTGGGGCCTCAAGTTTAATGGGCCTAATCTCGCTGAGTTCAGAAAGAATTCATCAGTTTTATTTTAGAGGCTTTATTCCCGCAGAGAACCTCGCGCGTGAAAAAGAGTGGCTTATTCTTAAAAAAAATTCCGACAATATAATTTTAATGGACACTCCTTATCGTCTTAAAAAAATGATTGATGAATGTTGCCAGCACTTGCCTGAGCGAAAAATTTTACTCACTCTTAATCTTTCGCAATCTGATGAAAGTGTCATAGAAGGCCCCCCCCTAATCGTACGAGGCCAACTTAAATTTGAAAAAGCCGAATTCATGATATTAATTTATGCTAAAAATTAGCTTATCTAATCAAAATTCTGACTCTTTGCCAATTGACAGTCACCTTGAAGAAATTGTCAGTAGTTTTAAAAATCATTCAAATTTGGTTCTAACAGCGCCCCCAGGTTCCGGCAAAACCACCCGCGTACCCGTGGCTCTTTTAAGTCAGTTTAATAAAATAATAATACTTGTGCCAAAAAGAATCGCCGCCATTTCCGCAGCCGCCCGAATTGCAGATGAAAATAATTGGAAGCTTGGAAAACAGGTTGGCTACCAGGTAAGATTTGAAAATAATACGACAAGCGAAAGCCGTCTCATTTTTATGACCGAAGGTATCTTTATTAAAAAAATCCAAGATCAAAGGCTGTGGAATGATCTAGAGCTTATTATTTTTGATGAATTCCATGAGCGCTCCAGTCACTTAGATCTGGCTTTGGGTATATGTCTAGAAAAACAAATTTTAGAACAAAAAATAAAAATGCTTATAATGTCGGCCACAATAGATATTCAACCTTTGCGAGAATACTTAGGTGAATCAAATTTAATTCAAGTCATCACGAAGCCCCACTCTTTAAAAATTATTAAAAGTAAAAAATCACAAAAACTAAATATTGATTTTCGATTTGTGGATCTTCTTACGTCAACGCTCTATTTAGCGCTCACTCAATCTAAAAAAGATATCCTAATATTTTTACCCGGCTTATCTGAAATACACTTTATAAAAAAGCAGCTTCAAGAAAAATTTAAAAGTTTTGAAATCAATATTTTGCACGGGTCTATTCAACTTGAAGATCAAAAAAAAATTTTACAACCAAGCCCAAACCGTCGTCTAATTTTAGCCACCAACATCGCTGAGTCATCTCTTACTCTGCCCTCTGTTGATTGCGTTATAGACTCAGGGCTCGTTAAAAAAATAGTAACTGAGGCCAAAATCGGCTTTAAAAAACTGGAGCTTTCGCGTATTTCTTTGTTTTCGGCCAAACAACGCGCCGGACGCGCCGCACGCCTCGGCCCCGGAATTTGTTACCAACTGTGGCATGAATTGGACGAACGTTCCATGCCGGCGACAATTCAACCCGAGATTCTCACCAGTGATCTATTAGCAGAAAGTCTGACTTTATTATCGCTAGATATTAATAACCCCGAGCAATTCAGTTGGCTTGATAAACCAAAAATAAAATTTCAGGTGGCTTTTGCGCAACTGCAAAAATGGGAGCTTATTCAAGATCTAAAAATTAATACAAAAGGAAGCTTAGTTCAAGCCACACCGCTAGATGCAGAAAGAAGTGTAATTTTTGTAGAATTAAGCCTTAGAGGCTTTCAAAAACAAGCCAGCCGTTTTATGGCATTTTTAGAAACTACAAATTTTGATAAATATATTGAAAACAATACATCCGTTTTCGATGTTGGCCAATTAAAACTAACTGAATTGGGCTGTAAAATTGAAACTCAGCTGAATCGCATAACTATTGTACCCCTAAACTTCAGCCCACAATCATTTAAAGAAAATTTAATCAGTATATTTTTTAAATTCTTACCAAATAAAATTGCTAAGAAAAAAGAAAAAAACTTTGCTATTTCCAGCCTAGGACGCGGATTAGAACTTTCTACTTATTTGATGAATCCGGCGGCTGAATATTTTTTATTATTATCTGGACGAGAGCAAACCAATGCCTTAACTAAATGTGATTATGCTGTTGCTTTTACCGCGCAAGAATTTGAAAAATACAGCACTAAAAACTCTCGGATAAGTGTTGACATTGGCTTTGATTCCGAAAAAAAGAAACTTTTTAAAATTGAAAAAAAAATATCGGGATATTTTGTTATTTCTGAAACAGCAAAATCTTATATTGACGAAAAACTATATCCTGATATTTTTCAGAATTATTATACAAATAATTTTGCCGCTATTTTATCACAGCATGACCACTATAAAAATTATGTTATAAAGCTTGCTTTTTTAGAAAAGAAGACCACCCACGATTTTAGCTATTTAAATACATTTACTTCTGATATTTACAATTCACTTGCGAACAGCATCCATGCACTAGAAGAATTTTTTACAACAAACTTATATGAAATTCTACTTTTTTCAACACCAAAAGAAATTAAAATTGATCTGGACCAGCTTCCGAATTTTTTTACCCTGCCAACAGGAAAAGAAATTAAAATTGATTATGAATCTGAGCAAGCCCCAAAAATTTCGGCCCGCATTCAAGAATTTTTCGGACAAAACACAAATCCCACTCTATTGAATGGCCAATTGCGTATAACAATAGAGTTATTAGCCCCGAATTACCGGCCCGCACAGATTACAAGCCAACTTGAAAATTTTTGGAAAACCAGTTATTTAGAAATTAAAAAAGAATTGAAGGCGCGCTACCCTAAACACGCCTGGCCGGACGATCCGACCACTTACAAAGGTCTCCTTTATTTTAAACCGACAGTGTAGACAATAACTGTCAGTATTTCAATTTCTTCAACTTAACCGCTATAGGATTGACAATAGTAGCTTTGGCACCTAATTTCTGGCGCAAAAATTGAAGCAATAGCAATCGTAACAGTTGAGCAGAAGGGAAATCTATGAGATTAATCAATTTATTTGCTAGCTTGATTTTAATAAATATAGCGTTTCAATATGATACATCTTTAGCTAATGAGGTCACTTATGAACAAAAAGCTGATATTAAACAAAAATTAAAACAACTAACAGCGCAAGCGCGCCTTGATGCCATTTCTCGTGCAGAAGTCGTAGAAAAAAAAATGGATGCGCTTCACCGCAATAATCCTGAAAAAATAGCCGCTATGGATATGGTTCAAGAGTTAAGACAAACATGTGGTCCAAATTTTAATTTTATAAATAATGAAAATAAAAAAAATGTAAAGTGGCCAAAAGTTCGCTGCAAATATCATCGGGCTAAAAAAGTTCTCGGCGGCAGCACCAATAAATTTTTATGTGATTTTAGTGAAACTAACAAAAAAGGCGAAATAATTATTAAAACTAGAAAAGTCAAATATCGAGCATTCACAGGTATTAAAAACTCGGAGTTGGTTCCCTCACTCTTGTCTTCTTCTGTTGCGCGCATGATTGGGTTTCACACGGAAACTTATTGCCCGGCGATTATTCACTGCGAAAATTGCCCCCACAATATGCCCTATGAATTTGGTAAATCAAGAGGCCGTCCATCTGGAAGAACTTTTGAATTTCGGGATGCTATGGTGGAAATGGGTACAGACCTTATGACGATAACGCCTAACACGCCCCGTTTACACCCCCGCAAACCACACGGAATAAATTGGCACGAAATTTTTTATATTCAAGCCACAACAAGTAAATCAGTACGTGACCTAGCCATTGAACGTGAAGCTTGGCTCTTATGGCTGAATTTTATTGTTGAGATGGATGCTTACAGTTCAAATCAAAAACTCGCGTGCCGGAAAGCAAGTCTTCATGGTATAGATGTATATTGTGATAAACCGGTCATGTACACAACAGATTATGGCCAGTCTTTTTTTCATCGTTTTCAATTTGAAAAATGGAAAAATCATATTTCATTAATACAAGAACAAAATCAAAACTGCCGCGGCGGAATGACTGCGGAAGTTATGAAAAAAGAGAAAGGACGTAATTTTTCAGACATACCAATCGGACCGCTAATTAGTTCAGAAGCCCGAGATTTTTTGATTAGCAGACTTCGAAATATTAGTGATAAACAATGGATAGATATCCTGAGAATAGCCAACACGGAAAGGCTATTTGATGTTACTCCAGATAACTTTTTACTTGCAATAAAGTCCAAAATTAAAACTATAGAACAAACGCAATGTGCTTCATTTGATTCGGAAACAACTGTCTTATCAAGCCAGTTGCCAAAATAATGTTTGATTCAAAAATTTTGCTTACCAGTTATACCGCTATGCAACTAAAAAAATCGTGCAATAACATTGAATATTATAGTTTCTAGTATACAGTTTTTACTTCTATACTTGTCGCGCGGGTGGTGGAACTGGTAGACACGCAGGTCTCAGAAGCCTGTGCCAAAAAGCATGGGGGTTCAAGTCCCCCCTCGCGCACCACTTTGGAGGAGTCTTGGAGGATTGCCACAGGGTGGTTTGGAGGCTGCCGGCTAGTATCGTCGTTTAAAATAACAGGAGTTTTTTTGTGGATAAACAACTTATGTTAAAACTGGTTCAAGAACAACTACAGGTAGTGGCTAAAAAAAGAAAAAGTTTACGTCATGGTTATAATCATGGTGAGACACGCTTAATTTAAACAGACATCTCCAAACAGTGGTGTATTGTGACCAAGGACCAATTATTTCTGTATCTAAAATAAAACTGGGCGCAATATTTTTTACCAAAGAATTCAGTGAGCCATTAACCTTATCAAGAAAATTTTGATGACC
>Ga0105164_10000124_pt1 | contig 55239 bp, 55 predicted proteins | sample VDWuncwatermetaG_FD_89674 | JGI IMG/M metagenome (GOLD analysis project Ga0105164, IMG submission 89674) | Wastewater microbial communities from Netherlands to study Microbial Dark Matter (Phase II) - VDW unchlorinated drinking water | ecosystem: Environmental > Aquatic > Freshwater > Drinking...
ACTCAACCACCGTCCACGAAAAGTGCTGGGTTTTAGAACACCTCATGAGGTATTCTTCGGCGTGGAAGTTCTTTACACCAAGCAACCGCAAGCGGTTGCACTTCTAAATTGAATCTGCGAAATTTTGAAGATGACTATAAATCAATAGAACATATCTATCCTCAAAAAGTGGTGGAAGAGTGTTGGCGAAGCTCATTCGCACAATATTCTGTAAAAGAGCGCAATGTACTAAAACATAGCATTGGGAATTTAGTGCCATTGTCAAAGCCCAAGAATTCATCATTGGGTAATAAATGTTTTGATGTAAAAAAGGGTGGCACAGGAAAAAAGACTGGTTATGCGTATGGATGTTATTCAGAAATAGAGGTATCGCAGCATACTAATTGGACAGCTAGGGAGATACTCACCCGAGGTATTCAGTTGCTTGAGTTTATGGAGCGCCGTTGGGGTTTCGACCTTGGCAGTAAGCAGGACAAGATAAAGGCACTCGCCTTACAGTTCGTTGCTGCACAAGAGCTAAAGGAAGAATCAAAGGGGTCAGCATCGCAATAGTTTTTCAGACAGCGGAAATAAGGGCAGACTCACTGCTGTCCCAGATAAATCCCTGCTCTTAATAAATAGGGTCAGACTCGAATTCTTTTTACGCAGGGCAAACAAAAAGCCATTCCTTCGAATGGCTTTTTAGTTAAGCGGCGAGTTTAAGTTCCACTGTTGCGTTGGCTAGTGTTTCTTCCGACACGCCTGCGGCTCGAAGCCTATCCAGCAATTGAACGATAGCACTGCCTTCTAGTTGCTCCATATCCTCGCGCAAGCCCGTACCAACGTAAGCGCGCATCAAGCCTTGATAGCCGCCAAACCCTCTTAGTGGTGCGATTTTTTTCAAATCAGCTACCACATCTTCAGGCATTCGCAAGGTCACCGAAACCATGGGGCGGTCTTTGGCGAGGCGTTTTTTAATTGTTTCCAGTTTCATAATTTTCCCTTTCGTGAGGTTCTGCTTTGCGGGCAGAAATAATACGAATAAAGTCATCTTCAATTTCAAGATGCACCACAAACAAAACGTGCAAATTAAAATCGCAGCCTAATGCGCCATCGCGCACTTCGCTATTGCGAGAGGCATCTTGATATTGAACCAGTGGGTCAAAGAAAACCTGCACCGCTTGTTCAAATGAAACGCCATCATGATTTTTAATGTTGAGCTTCGCTTTAGCTTCATTCCAACGAAAACGAATGCCGCGCAATTCATATTCAATATCCATTGCCGCTCATTTTATGCAGTGTATGTAAAACGTCAATACATTATAGCCTAGTTTTTTCGCTATTTAGCAATCACTCCATTAAGCCAACCTTAAATTTTCCACACCTTAGCATACGCTTGCAGCAGTTTTTGATGCATCTGGCTGCCTTGCATATTTTCACCCAACATCCCTAAACCAAAAAAGCGTAGGTCGCGGGCAACTAAGGCTTGCGCCTGAGCGAGCGTCTCAGCCCCGTAGAGCAGCTTTAAGCTGTTTTCGTAGTCTGACACCTTACCCAGCTCGATTAAATCGGCTATGCAGCGATATACGCGGGCGCGTTCTGCGCTGAGCTGTCCAAATTGCGCAATCCATACGCAGCCTTCCAAGATGGTTTGGTCGTCTTGTACCGCCAGCCCTAACAAAGTTTTAAGTTCGCCCACGCGTAAAGCGACCCACGGTGTGCCCGCATCGGCTGCTAAACCGATTAAGGTGGTAATTTGTAACTCGTCGGGTAAGTCGAGTTCGATAATCAATTCCAATAAGTCAGCGCATTCGTCTTCAGACAACTCAGGCAGACGCAGCAGGGCAGGGCGAACTTGGTTGCCGACGCTGTTGTTTTCCCATTGCAGCTCTTCTATCGGATAAATTTCCGACATGCCTGGCACAAAAATTCGACAAGCGTACACGCCTAAATGGGTGAAGTCGGCGACGTAAATGTCGTGTCCGCTGGCGTGAATTGCATCGCAACACCATTGGTAATCAGCAGCCGTGGTAGTCGAAAAATTCCAATCGACGAATTCATAATCGGGCGTATTGCGCAAAAAATCCCAGCTAATGACACCACTCGAATCGACAAAGTGCATGACTAAATTTTGCGCGTCAGCAATTTCTTCTTTATCAAAGCCAGGCGCAGAAAAGCCTGTCAAATCGCCCATTGCGCGGCCTTGCAATAGCTCAGTGAGCGCACGCTCCAGCGCGACTTCAAAGCGCGGATGCGCGCCAAAGCTGGCAAAACAACCTTGATCTTCGGGATGCAGTAAGGTGACGTTCATCACTGGATATTCGCCGCCTAGCGATGCGTCTTTGACCAAAATACCAAAGCCTGCATCGCGCAAACCTTGGATGCCTGCCGCAATTTTCGGATAACGTGCAATGACGGCTTCAGGCACATCAGGCAAACTAATGCCGTCGCGAATGATGCGAAATTTGATGTCGCGTTCAAAAATTTCAGCTAAGGCTTGAGTGCGCGCCTCCATCAAAGTATTGCCAGCCGACATGCCGTTGCTGACGTACAAATTGCCGATGACATTGACAGGAAACAACACGGTTTTAGCGTCGCGCAAGCGTTGGTAGGGAATCGCGCAAATGCCGCGTGCGGTGTTGCCTGAATTCAAATCAACCAGCTGATTGGCTAAAACAGCTTTATCGGGGTTGTAAAAATTTTGCAGCTCTGGCGTAAGCAATTCTTTAGGCCACGCATCGTCTGTAACAGGAAACCATTTTTCATTGGGGTAATGCACAAACTTAGCTTGGGCGTGTTGCTCACCTAAATAAAAATGCGTCCAAAAATAATTGGTACTAAGCCGTTCAAAAAACTCACCCAAGGCACTGGCACGCGCGGCTTTTTCGGATGCGCCTTTGCCATTACTAAATAAGCGCGGGCAATCGCGATCGCTAATATGCACTGACCAAATGCCTTCAATTTCGTTAAGCCAAGAGCGTTCTTCTATATGAAAATCTAAGGTCAGCAGTTTGGCTTGCAGGGTAGCGATAGACGATTCAAGGGAGGCATCTTTGCTAGGGATAAAAGTTTCGCTCATAGGATTTGCTTATATTGTCTGTTTATAAATAACAAAGGCCACGAAAAATCGCGGCCTTTGTTATGGCTTTCTTGCTTATTTATACGTCTAAGTTTTTCACGCCTAGTGCATTTTTTTCGATAAAGGCGCGTCGTGGTTCAACTACATCGCCCATCAAAGTTGTGAAAATTTCATCGGCTGAAATAGCATCTTCAATGCGCACTTTAAGCAACACGCGATTGGTAACATCCATCGTGGTTTCCCAAAGCTGCTCTGGATTCATCTCACCCAAGCCTTTGTAACGCTGCACACTTACGCCGCGTTTTGCCTCGTCAAGCAACCATTCAATCGCTTGCTTAAAGCTCGTCACAGCACGTTTTTGTTCGCCACGCGCAATGTAAGCACCTGCTTTTATCAAGTCATTTAGAATGTCGGCGGCCTGACGAATTTGCACATAGTCACTCCCTTTCAGGAAGGCTTTATCCATGTAACTAATTGAATAATTACCATGATAAAGTTTTTCTAAGCGCATTTTATGTTCGCCTGCTTCATCGGTTTCAATTGCTACTTTGATGTTGCCACCACAAGCGCGCTCTAATTGAGCGGCACTTTGTTGTGCTTGCACTAAATCATCCAAAGACAGGCGCGGCAAAATCAACAAAGCATGGCTGGCTTCAGGCGCGGTGTAGCGCGACAAACGATCAATCACCGCTTCGGCTAAAAAGTATTGTTTGGCAATTTCTTCCAGCGCACTAGCTTGAATCGGCTGCGAATCAGCGGCAGGGTAGAGCGAGGCGTTGTTCAATGCTGATTTCAGCATATAAATTTTCATCTCTTGATCATCTTTGAGATAACGCTCATCTTTGCCTTGTTTAATTTTGTACAGCGGGGGTTGCGCAATGTAAATGTGACCGCGTTCTAGCAGTTCTGGCATTTGTCGATAGAAGAATGTCAGTAACAAAGTACGGATATGCGCCCCATCCACATCGGCATCGGTCATGATAATAATGCGGTGATAACGTAGTTTGTCGGCGTTATATTCTTCCTGACCAATTCCAGTTCCCAACACGGTAATTAAAGTTGCCACTTCTTGCGAAGCAATCAATTTTTCAAAACGCGCTTTTTCCACGTTCAAAATTTTACCTTTGAGCGGTAAAATCGCTTGAAATTTACGGTCGCGACCTTGTTTCGCCGAGCCGCCCGCCGAGTCTCCTTCGACCAGATAAAGTTCAGAAAGGGCAGGATCTTTTTCTTGGCAATCCGCCAACTTACCTGGCAAACCCATCCCATCTAAAATACCTTTGCGACGGGTTAAATCACGCGCCTTACGGGCTGCTTCACGCGCACGCGCCGCTTCAATAATTTTTCCAACAATGATTTTTGCGTCATTGGGTTTTTCCAGCAAGAACGCGCCCATATGTTCCGCAATCAACTCAGCAATAACTGGACCCACTTCCGAGGAAACTAATTTATCTTTAGTTTGAGATGAAAATTTAGGGTCGGGTAATTTGACCGATAACACCGCCGTTAAACCTTCACGCATATCGTCACCGGTAGTTTCAACTTTAGCTTTTTTAGCAAATTGCTCTGCTTCGATATAACTATTCAAGGTGCGCGTCATCGCGTTGCGTAATGCAGTTAAATGCGTACCCCCATCACGTTGCGGAATGTTATTGGTAAAACACTGCACTGTTTCTTGATAAGAATCATTCCACTGCATGGCAATTTCAGCTGTAATTCCATCTTTTTCGCCAATCGCATAAAACACGGTTGGATGCAAAGGGGATTTATTGCGGTTCATGTATTCCACAAAACCTTTAATACCACCGCTAAAAGCGAAGTTTTCTTCTTTGCCGTTACGCTGATCTATCAGCGAAATTTTTACGCCGTTATTCAAAAACGATAATTCGCGCAAGCGTTTTGCCAAAATATCGAAATGGAATTCAATTAAACCAAAGGTTTCTTTAGCCGCCAAAAAGTGCACCAAGGTGCCTTTTTTAGTAGATGGGCCAATTACACGCAAAGGCGCAACAGGGTCGCCATGATTAAATTCCATAAAGTGTTCTTGCCCATCACGGTAAATAGTTAACTTCAACCATTCCGACAAAGCATTTACCACCGACACGCCTACGCCGTGCAACCCACCTGAAACTTTATAGGAATTACTATCAAATTTACCCCCTGCATGAAGGATAGTCATAATCACTTCAGCAGCCGAACGATTTTCTTCTTTATGAATATCAGTAGGAATACCACGACCATTATCGGAAACACTAATGGAATTATCAGCATGAATAATTACGTTAATTTCATTACAGTGTCCTGCCAAAGCTTCATCCACGGCATTATCGACCGCTTCAAAAACCATATGGTGCAATCCTGTTCCGTCGTTAGTATCACCAATATACATACCAGGACGCTTACGCACTGCCTCAAGACCGCGTAAAACTTTAATACTGTTTGAATCGTAATCACTCATTTTTATTTCCTTGTTTGTTTCACGTGGAACATTGCGACAATTAAGCTGTTTTTATTAAATGCGCATTGGCATGACGACATAGCGATATTCAGGTGTTTTCTCACTAGTAATTAAAATTGAGCTATTAGGGTCACCAAAAGAAAAAGTGGCTGTTTCAGAGCTGATATTACTCAAACCATCCATCAAATAATTGACATTAAAACCAATATCAATTGCCTCGCCGTGGTAATCCGTTTCAATCTCTTCTTGAGCTTCTTCTTGTTCACTATTACTACTGATGATAGTGAGCTTTTGTTCGGTTAAAACAAAACGCACACCACGGAATTTTTCATTGGACAAAATAGCAGCGCGTTGTAAGGCTTGCTGCATTGGTAGACGACTTAGGATTAAGTGATTGGAATACTTAGGAATAACGCGCTCGTAATCAGGGAATTTGCCTTCAATTACCTTTGAAATTAACGTGATACCAGAAAATTCTGCTTTGATTTGTTGGCTAGAAAATTCAATTTCAACGGTGTTATCAGAATCTTCAAGTAATTTACATAATTCAGAAATTGCTTTGCGCGGCAAAATGATGTCTTGCTTTTCATAGTTACCGTTTATGTCACTTTCGTTAAACGCTAAACGATGTCCGTCAGTTGCAACCGCTTTAATTTTATTGCCTTCGATGATGAGTAAAACACCATTTAAGTAATACCGCACATCTTGCATGGCCATCGCGTATTGGACTGAATGTAGTAATGCTTTTAGCTGCTTTTGCGGCATGCTAATTTTATTAGCCCCGTTAAGCTGATTATTTAACTTTGGAAAATCTTGAGCTGGCAAAGTCTGCAAACTAAAACGGCTCTTATTACTTTTAATTTGAGCTTTACTTTCTTTTAGCTCTATCGAAATTTCGCTTTGATCGGGCAAAATTCTTAAAATTTCCTGTAATTTTTTACCCGCAACAGTAATAGCTTCGGTTACATCATTACTGGTTTCGAGTGCAATCGTAGTGGTAATTTGAATTTCAAGGTCGGTCGCAGTGAATCGAATTTGATTCATTTCCTTTTCAATCAATACATTTGAAAGAATAGGTAAAGTTTGTTTTTTCTCAACAATGCCAATAATGATTTGTAGCGGTTTCAGTATGGTTTGTTTGCTTGTGTTTTTAATAAACATAATATAAATACCTAATAAGACTAATAATGTTTCAGTTTATTGTGGACAACCTAAAAAAATTCAAATTTTTCAAATTGATAGCTAATTTTTTTTGCGTTTAATTAAATAATTTTGAGTTGTGAGTAATTGTGAATATTTTTTGCACAGTTGGTAAAACTATTGCTTATTCACAATTAAAGCACAGGCTATCAACGCTGCAATGTTTGTAAAATAGTTTGAAAATCTGAATGTAATACAGAGTCAGCACTTTTTAATTTATCTATTGTTTTGCAAGCATGTATAACAGTTGAGTGATCGCGTCCCCCAAATGACAAACCAATTTCAGGCAAACTTAAAGATGTTAATTGGCGCGTTAAAGACATGGCTATTTGCCTTGGTCTGGCAATGTTACGGGTTCGTTTTTTTGAAAGTAAATCATTGACTTTAATGTGAAAATATTCAGCTACGGTTTTTTGAATATTTTCAATCGAAATCTGCCTATTTTGCGCGACGATTATATCTTTCAATGCTTCTTTAGCTGTTTCAATACTAATCTCTTGCTTATGGAATTTAGCATAAGCCTCAACGCGTTTAAGTGCACCTTCAAGTTCCCGTACGTTGGAATTAATATGTTTTGCGATGAAAAATGCCACGCTAGATTCTAAAGCGTAGCCATTTAACTCCGCTTTCTTCAACAAAATTGCAACACGCATTTCCAGTTCTGGCGGCTCAATTGCTACCGTTAACCCCCAACCCAGACGAGAAATTAAGCGGGTATCTAAACCCGTTATTTCTTTAGGGAAAGTGTCGCTGGTCAAAATGACTTGCTTATGACTGTCAATTAAGGTGTTGAAAGCATAAAAAAATTCTTCTTGGGTTTTGTTTTTACCCGCAAAAAATTGTATGTCGTCGATTAACAGAACATCTAGAGAATGGTAATACTGCTTAAACTCTTCAAATTTATTGCTTTGATAGGCTTTTACAACATCGCTTACATAACGTTCAGCGTGCATATAGCAAATTTTTGCGTCAGGCTTATTTATCTTAATTTGATTAGCAATTGCTTGCGCCAAATGTGTTTTACCCAAGCCGACCCCACCATAAATAAACATAGGGTTGTACGATGTGCCAGGTGTTTGGGCAACTTGCTCAGCAGCGGCAAAAGCCAGTTGATTAGCTTTACCAATAACGAAATTCTCAAAATTTAACTGACTGTTTATTTTGCTATAACTTCGGTAAGTGGACTCAGGTTTCGTTTTAACGACCGCAACTGGCGTGGCAGAAGGCGTATTAGGGCGAGTTTTCTCTACCTCTACCTCGACTTCGCTAACCCTAAATTCGATAGCAGGCACTGGATCGTATAACTCTTTAGCAAGTTTATTTATCTCACCCAAAAAGCGCGCTTGCACTTGTTTTATAATGAAAGAGTTTGGTGCCGATAGGATTAGATTGTTGTGTTCTTTTGACAAGCGCAGCGGTTTAATCCAAGTATTGAATTGTTGCTGTGAGAGCTGATTTTCAAAACAAGCTAAGCAAGCCCGCCATAATGTTTGTTCTTGCATAGTTTTAAAAAAATCCGCGCCGCTTGAATGAGTTAACGTGCGCATTGTACAACGAGAAATTAAACTTATCCACAAGCAAAAATGTAAATTTAACTTGACTTAAATAGCCTTAAGCATTGTAATTAGCGGTTTTATCACTTTAACAAGGATTTTTAACATGAAACGTACCTACCAACCCTCAGTTACTAAGCGTAAACGTACTCACGGCTTTTTAGTTCGCATGAAAACGCGTGGTGGTCGTGCTGTTATTGCAGCGCGTCGCGCTAAAGGTCGCGCAAGATTGGCTGTTTAGCGTTATTAGTAATTCTCTAAGCTCAGCACAACGTATATCGCAGCAGCTAGGTTATGCAAGCTGCCTAAAAGCTGCCTCTCTTAGCAACACCTGTTATAAATTATTTTATTTAAGTAATTCATTGGGTTACGCTAGGCTTGGGATTGTTGTTAGCAAAAGACAATTTAAGCTGGCAGTATTGCGTAATGTTAATAAACGCTTAGTTCGCGAAGCTTTTCGTCAACATGCGCTGCGCAATTGCGCCTTTGATGTCGTTGTGATGGTCAGAGGTGGAAAAACACTGTCGCTCGCACAAAAAAAATTGCAATTAGTCAATTTATTCAATCAATTGGAAACTCAATGCGGACTTTGCTGATTAAGCTGATTCATGGTTATCAGTATTTTATTAGTCCATTGAGTGCACCTAGTTGCCGTTTTATACCTTCCTGTTCTAGCTATGCTTGTGATGCCTTAGAAAAACATGGTTTTTTCAAAGGTGTGTATTTAGCCGTCAAGCGCATCTCACGCTGTCATCCGTGGGGTGCAAGTGGTTACGATCCTGTTCCTTAAATCATTTCAAACCGCCCATGGATACCCAAAGATTATTTTTATTTCTGATTTTTTCCTTTTCCTTGATTATGGTTTGGGATGGTTGGCAGCGTTTTCAGCATCCACAAGCCGCTATTGTTGAAACAAAAGCTAACGTAAGCCCTGTTATGGCAAGCCCAGCTAATGTTGCGGCTACGATTACTGCTCAAGCGCCCGCTGCAACCGGCAAGATAGTGACGGTAAAAACGGACACTTTAGAAGTGGCAATTAACACGGTGGGTGGCGATATTGAACGCTTGGCTTTTGTAAAACATCCTGATGCAAGCGATAAAACGCTTCCTTTTGTATTGTTTGCAAAAGGACAAGGAACGCATAATTATTTAGCGCAAACGGGTTTATTGGGTGGCGATTTACCTACGCATAACTCGGTATTTACAGCCGATAAAGACGCTTACACATTGCAAGATCAGGCCGAAAGTGTAGTGGTAGAGCTAACCGCCGCCACGCCTAGTGGTACGTTAGTGCATAAAACACTGACTTTTCACAAAGGTAGTTATTTGATTGATATTGCATACAAGGTCGATAACCAATCAGCGATACCACTAACAACATCTGCATATTTTCAGTTAGTTAGAGATGGTGAAGAGCCAGCCGGTGGCAGTAAGTTTGTGCCAACTTACACTGGTTCAGCCGTTTATACGGACAAAGAAAAGTTAGTTAAAGCTGATTTTTCTTCTATAGAAAAAGGCAAAACAGATTTCGTTAAAGAGGCAAATAACGGCTGGATAGGTGTGTTGCAGCACTACTTTGTAGCCGCTTGGTTGCCTAAAGATCAAGTGAGCCGTGAATACTTCACGCGTAAACTTGATAATGGTCTTTATGCAACAGGAACGGTTGTGGCGATGCCGACGATAGCCCCAAACACTTCTGGAAATCTAAGTCTTGCCTTATATGTAGGGCCTGCGCAGTCTAGTTTGGACACGATAGCGCCAGGCTTGGGCTTGAGTGTTGATTATGGATGGCTAACGATTGTGGCGAAGCCAATGTTCTGGATGATGACCTGGCTAAATGGCTTGGTGCACAACTGGGGCGTGGCGATAATTTTACTGACGGTGTTGATTAAATTATTGTTTTTCCCTTTGTCTGCCGCGAGTTATCGTTCTATGGCTAAGATGCGAGTGGTGGCACCTAAGCTGGAAAAAATTAAGCTGCAATATAGTGATGACCGCGAAAAACTTAATCGCGCCATGATGGATTTGTACAAGACTGAAAAAATTAACCCTTTAGGCGGATGTTTGCCAGTGTTAATTCAAATCCCCGTATTTATTGCGCTGTACTGGTCTATTTTGGAAAGTGTGGAAATGCGTTACGCGCCTTTCTTTGGCTGGATTACCGATTTGTCGGTTGCTGACCCTTACTATATTTTGCCGATTATTATGGGTGCGAGCATGATTTTGCAAAGCAAGCTCAACCCTGTTCCGCCTGATCCGATGCAAGCGAAATTGATGCAAATCATGCCGATTATTTTTAGCGTGGTATTTTTCTTCTTCCCCGCAGGTTTGGTGTTGTATTCGGTGGTCAACAACGTGCTGTCGATTGCGCAACAATGGTATATCACCAAAAATCTAGAAAATGACAGCGGTGCAGTCAAAGTCTGACACCATAGCGGCGATTGCCACTGCCGCAGGGCAGGGCGGTGTTGGCGTAATTCGTGTTTCTGGACGAGGCGCAAGTGCATTAGCTATCGCATTGTTGGGCGAACTACCGCCGACCCGTCACGCGCGTTACTGCGAATTTCCTGATGGGCAAGGTGAGATTATTGATCAAGGCTTAGCCATTTTCTTTAAGGCCCCTCATTCTTATACAGGCGAAGATGTCCTTGAATTACAAGGACATGGCGGCACGGCGGTGCTGCAATTATTATTGCAACGCTGTTTATCGTTAGGCGCACGTTTAGCGGAGGCGGGGGAGTTCACCCGTCGCGCTTTTCTCAATAATAAAATTGACCTAGCCCAAGCCGAAGGCGTAGCGGACTTAATCGAGGCGACCACGGCTCAAGCGGCACGCAGCGCGATACGCTCGCTGCAAGGCAAATTTTCCCGCACGGTACAAAACTTAGTCGCAGAATTAATTAATTTGCGCATGTTGGTCGAGGCGATGTTGGATTTTCCAGAGGAAGATTTAGAGCAAATCGACACTTCGCGTCGCGACTCGCAACTTGCCCTTATCAAGCAGCAACTTAAGCTCACGCTTGCCTCCGCACAGCAAGGTAGCTTATTGCGTGAAGGCGCGCGGATTGCTTTGGTCGGACAGCCTAATGTTGGTAAATCTAGCTTGCTTAACTGCTTGGCGGGTGAGGATGTTGCTTTGGTTAGCGACGTTCCTGGGACAACGCGCGATGTGGTGCGTCAGGAAATTCAAATCAATGGCGTGCCACTGCATATTATGGACACGGCGGGTCTGCGCAACTCGCAAGATGCGGTCGAGAATATGGGTATAGCGCGCACCCATCAAATCATGCAAAAAGCCGATTTGATTTTGCTGCTATGTGATGCTGCGCAGCCTAACAATGCTGCGGATGGCGAAATCATCGCCTTATTACCGAAAAACCTACCTATGTTGCGCGTTTATAACAAGCTCGATACTTGCCCGAACATCGTCGTTAACAATGTTGCGGGTGAAATTGCGGTGTCTGCTAAAACGGGCGAAAATATTGCCGCATTACGCTTAAAAATCTTAAGTTTAGTTGGTTGGCGAGACATGGCTAGCGGTGCTTTTATGGCGCGCGAACGCCATCTAAATGCTTTGCAGCAAGCCCAATCTCATTTGTGCGCCGCTGAAAGTGCGCGTGATTTGCCGGAACTGTTTGCGGAAGAGTTGCGCTTAGCGCAAGCACAGTTGAGCGGTATTACTGGCGAGTTTTCACCGGATGATTTACTAGGTGAAATTTTTAGCCGATTCTGCATCGGCAAATAATCACTCGCTCTCGTTGCCTAATAACCCTTTCATTTTTAACGGCTCTACTTGTTTCACGTGAAACAATGAGCCCGATATTTGCCGTGCATGTTGTATCATGCGCGCCCTACGCAGGAGTGCTTTATGGATTTCCCTAAAATTTTCGATGTAATTGTGGTCGGTGGTGGTCATGCAGGTGCAGAAGCTGCCCTTGCGAGTGCTCGTGCGGGCAGTTTGACCTTGTTGCTAACGCATAACATCGAAACTTTAGGGCAAATGTCATGCAATCCGTCAATTGGCGGCATCGGTAAAGGGCATTTGGTTAAAGAAATCGACGCGCTAGGTGGTGCGATGGCGGCGGCGACTGATGAAGGCGGGATTCAGTTTCGTATATTAAACGCGAGCAAAGGACATGCAGTGCGCGCTACGCGTGCGCAAGCCGATCGTATTCTATACAAACAGGCTATCCGCAGTCGCTTGGAAAACCAAGAAAACTTGTGGCTTTTTCAACAAGCCGTTGATGATTTAATGGTTGAAAATGACCAGGTGACGGGGGTCGTCACGCAACTTGGTTTGCGTTTTCGAGCGAAAACCGTAGTGCTTACAGCGGGAACATTCTTGTCGGGCTTGATTCATGTCGGGCAGTCAAACTACCCAGCCGGGCGCGCGGGCGATCCGCCTGCGGTGAGTTTAGCGCATCGTTTGCGCGAATTAAATTTACCAGTTGGTCGTCTAAAAACAGGCACGCCACCGCGTATAGATGGGCGCAGCATCAATTTTTCGATATTGCAAGAGCAGCATGGCGACACGCCTGAACCAGTATTTTCTTTTATGGGCAAGGCTTCCCAGCATCCGCGCCAAATGCCGTGCTGGATTACTGAAACCAATCTTAAAACTCACGATATTATTCGCGGTGGCTTGGATCGTTCGCCCCTGTTTACGGGGGTGATCGAAGGGGTGGGGCCGCGTTACTGTCCGTCTATTGAAGACAAAATTACGCGCTTTGCCGATAAAGACTCGCATCAAATTTACCTAGAGCCAGAAGGTTTAACCACACACGAATTTTATCCCAACGGGATTTCAACCAGTTTGCCGTTTGATGTGCAGCTCGCTTTGGTGCGCTCGATGCGCGGCATGGAAAATGCACATATTTTGCGTCCTGGTTATGCGATTGAATATGACTACTTTAATCCGATTGGGCTTAAAAACTCTTTAGAAAGCAAGCACATCAACGGCTTGTTTTTTGCGGGACAAATAAATGGCACGACGGGTTATGAAGAAGCTGCTGCGCAAGGTTTATTGGCGGGTTTGAACGCGCATTTGCAAGCACAAGGGCAAGAATCGTGGTGTCCGCGCCGTGACGAGGCGTACTTGGGTGTGATGGTGGATGACTTAATCACCAGCGGCGTGACCGAGCCGTATCGTATGTTTACCAGTCGAGCTGAGTATCGTTTGCAGTTGCGCGAAGATAATGCAGATTTACGTTTGACCGAAATTGGGCGTAAATTTGGCTTGGTGGATGACGTGCGTTGGCAGGCGTTCGAGGCAAAACGTGAGGCGATTGCGTTAGAAGAGCAGCGTTTGCGCAAACGTGGGTAAATCCTCGGTTGTTGCCTGAGGCAGATGCTGTGCGGGTGTTGGGTAAGCAGATTGAACACGAGTATGCGTTATATGAGCTATTACGCCGTCCCGCGCTGGATTACGCAAATTTGATGACATTGCCTGGCGCAGGTGAGCCTGTGGTCGATGCAAAAGTCGCTGAACAAGTCGAAATCCAAGCGAAATATCAGGGTTACATAGATAGGCAGCGCGACGAAATTGAGCGTGCGTTGCAATACGACGAGATGGCATTGCCGCGTGATTTGAATTATCGCGAGGTGCGTGGTTTGTCCATTGAAGTGCAACAAAAATTGAATCAATTTATGCCCGAAACAGTCGGGCAAGCAGCGCGCATTTCGGGTATTACCCCCGCCGCCATTTCTTTGTTGTTGGTGCATTTGAAGCGTGGTTTTGGTGCGGCACGAACTGGGCAGCAGGCGGCATGAGTCAAGATGAATTAACGCTCGGCGCGCAGCAGTTAGCTATCGAGCTTACTCCTGCGCAACATCAGGCATTGAGTAATTATGTGGCGCTGCTACATAAGTGGAACAAGGTTTACAACCTCACCGCGATTCGCGATCCGCAGCAAATGATTGCGCATCATCTGCTTGATAGTTTGGCAGTATTGCCACATTTATGGGCAGGACGTTGGTTGGATGTGGGGTGCGGCGCGGGCTTGCCTGGCATGGTGTTGGCGATTATGCGTCCCGACTGGTCGTTTACGCTGTTGGATAGCAACAGTAAAAAAACGGGTTTTGTGCAGCAAGCCGTGATTGAGCTGGGGTTAAAAAATGTCACCGTGCGGTGCGCGCGCGTAGAAGATTTACAAGATGAGCTGTTTGATGGAATTATCTCGCGGGCATTCACAGAATTAGGCGATTTTTTGCAAATTTCACAACATTTGTTAGCAAATAACGGACGTTGGGCAGCGATGAAGGGTTTGGCAGAAAAAGAGTTACATGCGGTCTCGGATGCTTGTTGTGTTGAAACAGTACATGTTTTACAAGTACCTGGCTTGCTCGCCGCGCGGAGTTTGGTGGTGGTATCAAAACGAGAGGGTGCTGCGATATGAGTAAAATTTTGGCGATAACCAATCAAAAAGGCGGGGTGGGTAAAACCACTACCACAGTCAACCTCGCCGCAAGTTTAGCCGCAGCCAAGCAACGTGTATTGCTTATCGACCTCGACCCACAAGGCAACGCAACTATGGGCAGTGGCATTGAAAAACGGGACTTAAAAGCCTCTGTGTACGATGTGTTGATTGAGCGAAAAACGATTGCACAAGCGCGCCAATCAGCAGGAGCGGGCGGCTATGACGTGTTGCCAGCTAATCGTGAGTTAGCTGGGGCGGAAATCGAATTGGTAGATGTCATCAACCGCGAAATGCGCTTGCGCGATGCTTTGCAGGCCGTCATCAGCGAATATGACTATGTGTTGATAGATTGCCCTCCTGCGCTTAACCTGCTGACATTAAACGGATTATGTGCAGCTAAAACCGTAATGATTCCGATGCAATGTGAGTATTACGCGCTGGAAGGCTTAAGTGATTTGGTCAACACCATACGCAAAGTCAGGGTAAATCTAAACCCAGTGTTAGAAATAGAGGGTTTGCTGCGCACCATGTTTGATCCGCGCAACGCTTTAGCGCAGCAAGTTTCGGCACAACTTGAAGAGCATTTTGGCAACAAAGTTTACAAAACAGTCATTCCGCGCAACATTCGTTTGGCTGAGGCTCCGAGTTATGGTGTGCCCGCGCTCATGCACGATAAATCCTCTAAAGGTACGACCGCTTATCTCGCTCTTGCGGCAGAAATGTTGCAATTTCATACACAAATAACCGCAGCAACTTAAGGAAAAATCATGGCAAAACCGAACAAAGGTCTAGGGCGAGGCTTAGATGCGCTGTTGTCTGGCAGTAAGAGCGAAAAAGACGACGTGTTACGCGAACTTAATGTCACTTTGCTGCAAGCGGGTAAATATCAGCCCCGCTCCTACATGGATGCCGAGTCACTGAATGAGTTGGCGAGCTCGATTAAGTCGCAAGGCGTGATGCAGCCGATTTTAGTGCGCCAAATCAACGATGAGCAATATGAAATTATCGCAGGTGAGCGGCGTTGGCGCGCCGCGCAATTAGCAGGATTAACGCATGTGCCCGTGTTGGTGCGCAGCGTTAAAGACAATGTCGCACTGGCAATGGCGTTGATAGAAAATATCCAACGTGAAAATCTTAATCCTTTAGAAGAAGCGGTTGGTATTCAGCGTTTGATAGACGAATTTGAAATGACGCATCAGCAAGCGGCCGATGCGGTAGGGCGTTCGCGCAGTGCAGCGAGTAACTTATTGAGGCTATTAAATTTATCGCCAGTGGTACAAGAGTTACTGATGCACGGCAAGCTGGATATGGGACACGCACGAGCCCTGTTGGGGTTGGAAGGCGCGGAGCAAATCAGTGCGGCGAATCAAATCGTCTTAGAGGCCCTGTCGGTGCGTCAAGCCGAGGGCTTGGTGCAAGGCTGGGCGAAGCAACATGCAACAACTGCCGCGAAAACCTCACAAAAAGCAGCGATTAGTCGCGATGTTGCTCGTTTAGAAGAGCAGCTCGCTGAACGTATTGGCGCGTCAGTCGCCATCAAAACAGGCGCAAAAGGTACGGGGAAGTTAATCATTAGCTATACCAGCAACGATCATTTAGAAGCATTGCTAGCGCGGATTCAATAGCCTTCGTAGTGGATTTTGTTTGCTTAAAAACCTAAGAATCGTAGCGTTAAGTAACTGCTAAAAATACCCAATATGAAGAAATTAGACATCAATAATAATGACCACACCACACCACACCACACCACACCACACCACACCACACCAGCACTGAGCATCTAACTCATCCCAAATATCGCGCCGACATTGATGGTCTGCGTGCGATTGCGGTGCTTGCCGTGGTTGCTTTTCACGCCTTTCCTAATTGGCTTAAAGGCGGCTTTATCGGCGTGGATATTTTCTTCGTCATTTCTGGTTTTCTAATTTCCACCATCATCATTAGCAGTCTAGAGCGCGGCAGTTTTAGTTTTAGCGAGTTTTACGTCCGCCGTATCAAACGTATTTTCCCTGCGCTATTGTTAGTGCTCACTGCGTGTTTTGTGTTTGGTTGGTTTGCCTTGCTCGCTGATGAATATAAGCAGCTCGGCAAGCACATTGCAGGCGGGGCGGGGTTCGTGGCGAACTTTATGTTTTGGCGTGAGAGCGGTTATTTCGACAATGCCGCCGATACCAAGCCGCTATTGCATCTGTGGTCGTTAGGGATTGAAGAGCAATTTTACATCGTCTGGCCCGTGTTGCTGTGGCTCGCTTGGAAGCGCAAATTTAATTTACTCAGCATTACGCTGCTGGTCGCGCTGATTTCATTTGCGCTGAATATCCGTACCGTTCATAGCGATGCGGTTGCGGCTTTTTACTCACCGCAAACCCGCTTTTGGGAGCTGTTAGCAGGCTCAGTTTTGGCGCAGATGACGCTGCATCGAACAAAATTATTGCCTAATTTTCAGCATCGTTTAGATGCTTGGCTGGGGCAAATTATTTACACGCCCGCTCCCGAAGTAAACGGCAAAACGCTGCGCAATCTGCAATCGCTGTTGGGTATTGCGCTGATTGTGATTGGTTTCGTGTTGGTGAATAAAGAGCGGCATTTTCCAGGTGGCTGGGCGGCGTTGCCCGTGTTGGGTGCGGTGCTGATTATTACGGCGGGTGCGCAAGCGTGGTTCAATCGCGTGGTGTTATCGAGTCGGGTATTGGTGTGGTTTGGACTGATTAGCTTCCCTTTGTATTTGTGGCATTGGCCGCTGTTGTCGTTTGCGCGAATTATTGAAAGCGAAACCCCTTCACGCGGAATTAGATTAGCGGCGGTTGCGCTGGCAATTTTACTGGCGTGGTTGACCTACCGACTGATCGAAAAGCCGTTGCGCTTTGGCAAACAAGGACGTGCAAAAACTATCGTGTTGCTGGTACTGATGGGCGTTGTTGGTTTTGCTGGGTATAACGATTACAAAAGAGATGGTTTGGGGTTTCGTAACAATATGCTGGAAGAGCAAATGGCGCAGTTTGACTGGGGTGACAATCTTTCTAATGCTAATTGTCGTGTGGAGCACCCAGATTTTAATTTTATTGGCAATCATTGTGCGCAATCGAAGCTTGGGACTCCTGAGGTTATGTTGCTTGGCGATTCCCATGCAAATCATTTATATCCAGGAATAGCTAATCTGCAAAAATCGACGGTTCTTAGTTTGACAGGTGCTGGGTGCTTGCCATTTTTTGATGTGGCTAGTTTTGACCCCAACCAAAAAGATACTTGTGCTGACACGTCCAACTACGCACTTAATTTCACCCTAGAAAGCGACTCGGTGCAGCAAGTTGTAATGTCGGTTAGAGGTGCATTTGAGATAACAGGCAAAGGCTTCGGAGTTGATGAAAGCCAAAAAAGGGTCATCACTCTTGTAACGCAACCAAAGGTTAAAGACCCAAGAACTGTGTTTGCAATAGCCATGCGGCAAACCCTTGCGCGTTTACTCGCCAAAGGTAAAAAGATTATTTATGTAATGGATAATCCTGAGCTCGGCTTTTATCCACAAGTATGTGTTGATAGCCGTCCATTACACCTTAGTAGTAGCAAAACAAAAACGCCCTGTGCGGTGTCGAGAAAAGAATTTGACGAGCGCAATCGGGAGTACCGAGAGTTAGTTTTTAGCGTGCTGAAAGATTTTCCTTCCGTGCAGATATTCGATGCCGCCGCGCAGTTATGTGACGATAAATGGTGTTGGGCAATGAAGGACGGCAAGATGCTTTATAGAGATGATGACCATTTGTCGATAGAGGGTTCGCGCTATATTGCGAAAGAACTCGCGAAACTGATTACTCCTTAGCTTTTCAAATGACGGAAGGTGGTTGTCATATGTCAGCGGATTTACCCCGCGCGTTATTAACTTCCTAGCTAAACAAATAAAGTATTGACGTTTTATCTAGGCATTGTTTAGAATGCGCGGCTGTTAAAAGAGGCAAATTTGAATACAGCGGTGCGCAAAATCATTTTGGTACAGATTGCTGTGGCTGCGTTAATTGCCCTGTTGATGTCGGTTGTGCTAGGAAAGCTGGCCGCCATTTCAGCATTAACGGGAGGTTCAATCGGTTTTATCACAGCGTTAGTGTATGCAAAAAAAATGTCCACGCCGCAAGGTGCTGAGGCTAAAAAAATTGTCCGTGCGCATTACGGCGCGGAAGCATACAAGCTAGCGTTTACGATGCTGTTGTTCGCCTTGGTATTCAAAGAATTCAAAGCAGTAGAGGCGTTGCCGTTGTTTATCGGCTACGTAGGGACCCTGGTAGTTTATTGGGCGGCATTAATTTTTGTGTGAAAAAACTATGAGCGCAGAAGGTCAAACAACATCCGAGTATATCCAACATCACCTTACCAACTTACATGCTGGTGAGGGTTTTTGGTCGTTCCATCTTGATACCTTATTGGTGTCATTGGTGATGGGTTTAATTGTGTTCGGCACGATGTGGCTGGTGGCGCGTAAAGCGACTGCTGGGGTACCAGGCCGTATGCAAAACTTTATCGAAATGGTGGTCGATATGGTGCATTCGCAGGTGAAAGATACTTTTCACGGCGATAGCAAGCTGATTGCGCCTTTGGCATTGACTATTTTTGTGTGGATTTTTGCCCTGAACGCGCTGGACGTAGTGCCAGTGGATTTGTTGCCCTTGGTGGCGAGCTGGTTCGGTGTGAGTCATCTTAAGGTGGTGGCGACAACAGATTTGAACGCAACTTTTGCGATGTCAATTAGTGTGTTTTTCTTGATTTACTTTTATAGCTTCAAAATCAAGGGGTTTACTGGTTTTGGTAAAGAGATTTTGTTTGCGCCATTTGGTAAAAATCCGCTGCTAATCCCTGTGAATGTACTGTTTCGCGTGGTTGAGGATATTGCTAAGCCGATTTCGTTGGCTCTGCGTTTGTTCGGCAATATGTATGCGGGTGAAATGGTGTTTATTTTGATTGCGCTGTTGCCTTGGTATTTGCAATGGACATTAGGTGCACCTTGGGCGATTTTCCATCTGTTAATCATTACCTTACAAGCCTTCGTGTTTATGATGTTAACGGTTGTTTATCTAAGTATGGCGCACGAAAGTCACTAAAAATAAAATCTTGTTGCAATACTGCGTTGTTCGCACAAATTTATTCCTTACATAGTGTTTCTATGCGTCGTCATAAATTTCTGCTCACGCCTTGTCTTGCTTAGATATTTAATTTTTAGATGTTGATGGAAATTTTGAAGTTGTTTTTTGTTTGTTCGTTTGTTTTTTAACTTGTTTTAACTAAACCTCTAAGGAGATAAAGATGGAATTAGCACTATTGTTGGGTAATGTTTCGATTGCTGTAGCGTTGCTGATTGGTTTTGGCGCGTTGGGCACTGCGATTGGTTTTGGTTTGTTGGGTGGTCGTTTCTTGGAAGGTGCAGCACGTCAACCAGAAATGATTCCTACTTTGCAAGTTAAGATGTTCATCGTTGCGGGTCTGTTGGATGCGGTAACTATGATTGGTGTTGGTATTGCGCTGTACCTGTTGTTCGCAAACCCATTCATCGCAATCGTTAAGGGTTAATTCACCCTCGTATTTGACCGAAAGGGATCACTGTGAATATCAACGCAACCTTACTGGGACAAGCAATTACCTTTGCTATTCTCATTTGGTTCACCATGAAATTCGTCTGGCCACCTTTGTTGGCGGCTATGGACGAACGTGCTAAAACCATCGCAGATGGTTTGGCAGCAGGTGAACGTGCTAAGCATGACCTTGAGTTGGCGGCTAAACGCTCAGCTGAAGTGATACGCGAAGCAAAAGAGCAAGCGGCGCAGATTATTGGTAACAGCGAAAAACGCGCCAGCGAAATCGTCGAAGAAGCTAAAGCGAAGGCTAAAGTGGAAGGTGATCGTCTGGTGGCGGGTGCTAAAGCTGAAATCGACCAAGAAGTTTTCCGTGCAAAAGAACAGTTGCGTAGCCAAGTTTCGGCGATTGCACTGGCTGGCGCAGGCAAAATTTTGGGTCGTGAAATTGACGCTAAAGCACACAATGATTTGCTCGATAAACTCGTCGCGGAAATCTAAGCCATGTCTGAAGCCAATACTATTGCTCGTCCTTACGCCATCGCGGCGTTTGAAGTAGCACAAAAGCAAGCTGATTTAGCGGGCTGGTCTGCTGTCATGCAAATTTTGTCTAGCGCGTTGGCTAATGCTGAAGTGAAGGCTGTGGTCTCTAGCCCTCGCATCAAAACTAGCCAAGTCGAAGACTTAATGTTGGCATTGGCGGGCAAGCTGAACAAAGAGCAAGGTAATTTTGTTCGCGTGTTGGCTGAGGCGGCTCGTTTGGAAGTGGTTGCTGAAATTGCGCAAATGTATGAAGCGTTGCGCGCTGAAGCTGAAAAATCCGCACAAATTACTGTCAGTTCAGCGTTTGCGCTGAATGATGCGCAACAAGCGAAAATTGCAGCTGCACTGAAAACGCGCTTAGGTCGCGATATTCAGTTGAGCTGCAAAATAGACCAAGCCTTGCTAGGTGGAATTGTGATTCGCATGGGTGATAAGGTGATTGATGGCTCAGCCAGCACCCGCTTATCCGAATTGGCAACCGCATTAGCTTAAGATCGAAATAATCGAAATAAGGAAAACTCAGATGAAGCTCAACCCTTCTGAAATTAGCAATTTGATTCGCAGTCGCATCGAAAATTTTGATGCGGCAACGCAAGCTCGCACCGAAGGTACTGTGGTCAGCGTGACCGACGGTATCGTTCGCGTGCACGGCTTGTCGGATGTTATGCAAGGTGAAATGTTGGAATTCCCTGGCAATACGTTTGGTTTGGCATTGAACTTGGAGCGCGATTCAGTTGGCGCAGTTATTCTGGGCGAGTACGAGCACATTAAAGAAGGCGATACCGTTAAATGTACGGGTCGCATTTTAGAAGTGCCAGTAGGTCCTGAGTTGTGTGGTCGCGTAGTGAACGCTTTGGGTCAGCCTATTGATGGTAAAGGTCCAGTTAACGCTAAGTTAACCGACAAAATTGAAAAAGTTGCGCCAGGCGTAATCGCGCGTAAATCAGTTGATCAACCTGTGCAAACAGGTTTGAAATCCATCGACTCTATGGTTCCAGTGGGTCGCGGTCAGCGCGAATTGATTATTGGCGATCGTCAAACAGGTAAAACTGCGGTAGCGATTGACGCAATCATTAACCAAAAAGGTCAAGGTGTTACTTGTATCTATGTGGCGATTGGTCAAAAAGCTTCAACAATTGCAAACGTTGTGCGCAAATTGGAAGAGCACGGCGCGTTGGGTTACACCATCGTCGTTGCGGCAACGGCTTCTGATTCGGCTGCAATGCAATTCTTGGCACCATACGCTGGTTGCACCATGGGCGAATACTTCCGCGATCGCGGCGAAGACGCGCTGATTGTGTACGATGATTTGACTAAACAGGCTTGGGCTTACCGTCAAATTTCATTGTTGCTGCGTCGTCCACCTGGTCGTGAAGCCTATCCTGGTGACGTTTTCTACCTGCACTCACGCTTGTTGGAACGTGCTGCTCGCGTTAACGCGGACTACGTTGAAGCCTTCACTAAGGGCGCAGTAAAAGGTAAAACAGGTTCTTTGACTGCATTGCCAATTATTGAAACTCAAGCTGGCGACGTTTCTGCTTTCGTGCCAACTAACGTGATTTCGATTACCGACGGTCAGATTTTCTTGGAAACTGACTTGTTCAACGCGGGTATCCGCCCAGCGATTAACGCGGGTATTTCGGTATCTCGCGTGGGTGGTGCGGCGCAAACTAAAGTCATCAAAAAATTGGGTGGCGGTGTGCGTTTGGCTTTGGCTCAATATCGTGAATTGGCTGCGTTTGCGCAGTTCGCTTCCGACTTGGACGAAGCAACGCGTAAGCAATTGGAACGCGGTAAGTTGGTGACTGAATTGATGAAGCAGTTGCAATACTGCCCATTGTCAGTTGCTGAAATGGCGGTGACATTGTTCTGCGTGAACAAAGGTTACTTTGATGATGTGGCCGTTGCGAAAGCGTTGTCATTTGAATCAGCCGTACACGCTTACCTGAAATCAAACAATAAGAGTTTGATGGACGCGATTGAAACGACTAAAGACCTGAATAGCGATAACGAAAAACTGTTGTCCGCAGCGATTGAAAAGTTCAAAACAACGGCTGTTTACTAAGTCGAGGTGACACATGGCTGGTAGTAAAGAAATCCGCACGAAAATCAAGAGTGTAGAAAATACACGCAAGATTACGCGCGCCATGGAAATGGTTGCCGCAGCCAAGATGCGTAAAGCGCAGGAACGTATGCGCGCCGCTCGTCCTTATGCTGAAAAAATCCGTGCTGTTGCAGCTCACTTGTCACGCGCTAATCCAGAATACAAACATCCGTTCTTGGTTAAACGTGACGGCATCAAAAAAGTGGGCGTGATTGTCATCACTTCTGATAAAGGTTTGTGCGGCGGTTTGAACACCAACGTGCTGCGTTTAGCGGTTAGCCACATGAAAACGTGGGAAGCAGAAGGCAAACAAGTTGCCGTGTGCGCGATTGGTAACAAGGGCTTTGGTTTTATGAACCGCTTAGGTGCGGAAGTGAAATCTCACCTGACGGGCTTAGGCGACGTGCCGCATGTTGAAACCTTGATTGGTGCGGTAAAAGTGATGTTGGACGCTTATGTGGCAGGCGAAATTGACGCTATCCATATCAGCTACAACCACTTCGTTAACACTATGAAGCAAGAGGCGATGATAGAACAGTTGCTACCTTTGACTAGCGAACAGCTAGGCGAAGCAAATGGCAACTGGGACTACATCTACGAGCCTGATGCCAAAGTGGTGATTGATGAGCTGCTGCTGCGTTACATCGAATCCTTGGTTTACCAAGGCGTAGTCGAAAACATGGCTTCTGAGCAAAGTTCTCGTATGGTGGCGATGAAAGCCGCTTCGGACAATGCCAAGAGCGTGATTGCTGACTTGAAATTGGTGTACAACAAAGCGCGTCAAGCTGCGATTACTCGCGAAATTTCAGAAATTTGCAGTGGTGCAGCAGCGATTGCGTAAAGCAGTTGCTTGTTAACGACAGAAATAATTTAGACGGAGATGCTCAAAATGAGTCAAGGTAAAATTGTTCAAAGTATTGGCGCGGTGGTGGATATTGAATTCCCACGCGACAAAATGCCTAAAGTTTACGACGCGCTGACACTGGCTGCTAATACTAGCACCGTGATTGAAGCGGGTCTGACTTTTGAAGTGCAACAGCAATTAGGCGACGGCGTTGTTCGTACCATTGCGATGGGTTCTTCGGACGGCTTGCAACGCGGTATGTTAGTCAACAACACTAACAGCCCTATCACTGTGCCAGTTGGCTCAGGTACTTTGGGTCGCATCATGGACGTATTAGGTCGCCCCATTGATGATGCAGGTGAAATTCAATGTGAAGAACGTCGTTCAATTCACGCTAAAGCACCTAAGTTCGACGAATTGTCACCCTCGGTTGACTTACTCGAAACCGGTATCAAAGTGATTGACTTGGTTTGCCCGTTCGCTAAAGGCGGTAAAGTGGGTCTGTTCGGTGGCGCGGGTGTGGGTAAAACCGTGAACATGATGGAGCTGATTAACAACATCGCTAAGCAACACAGCGGCTTGTCAGTTTTTGCAGGTGTGGGTGAACGTACTCGTGAAGGTAACGACTTCTACCACGAAATGAAAGATTCCAACGTGTTGGACAAAGTTGCGATGGTGTTCGGTCAGATGAACGAACCACCTGGTAACCGTCTGCGCGTGGCGTTGTCTGGTTTGACCATGGCGGAAAAATTCCGTGACGAAGGTCGCGACATTTTGTTCTTTGTGGATAACATCTATCGCTACACCTTGGCCGGGACTGAAGTTTCTGCGCTGTTGGGTCGTATGCCTTCTGCGGTGGGTTACCAACCAACATTGGCTGAAGAAATGGGTCGCTTACAAGAACGGATTACTTCAACTAAAGTGGGTTCGATTACTTCAGTTCAAGCTGTTTACGTGCCTGCCGATGACTTGACCGATCCAGCACCTGCGACCACCTTCTTGCATTTGGACTCGACAGTTGTGTTGTCTCGCGACATCGCATCTTTGGGTATTTACCCAGCGGTTGATCCTTTGGATTCAACTTCACGCCAGCTTGATCCATTGGTGGTTGGCGAAGAACATTACTCAGTCGCGCGTAAAGTCCAAATGACTTTGCAACGTTACAAAGAATTGCGCGACATTATCGCAATTTTGGGTATGGACGAATTGGCACCAGAAGACAAATTGGCTGTGGCGCGTGCGCGTAAGATTCAGCGTTTCTTGTCGCAACCTTTCCATGTGGCTGAAGTATTTACTGGCGCGCCAGGCAAATATGTCACCTTGAAAGAAACCATCAAAGGCTTCAAAGGCATTGTGGACGGCGATTACGATCACCTGCCAGAACAAGCGTTTTACATGGTTGGCGGCATCGAAGAAGCTGTCGAAAAAGCCAAGACCCTCAACTAATTAGCACTTAACTTTAAGTAGAGGAAATCATGGCAATGACAGTTCATGTAGATATCGTCAGCGCGGAAGCGATGATTTTTTCCGGTCTCGCCGAACTGGTGATTGTGCCTGGCGAGGCGGGCGAGTTGGGGATTTATCCTCGTCACGCCGCCTTGCTGACGCGCATCAAACCTGGTTCGGTGCGTTTGAAGTTGCCAAATCAAGCTGCTGAAGAACTGATTTACGTTTCAGGCGGCATGTTAGAAGTGCAACCGAACGTAGTGACGATTTTGGCGGACACCGCCACACGCGGGGCAGACTTAGACGAAGCGCGTGCGCTGAAAGCTAAAGAAGATGCTGAAGAAGCGATGCGTAATCGAGTTTCTGATTTGGATTATGCAACCGCCCAAGCGGAACTTGCCGAAGCGGTGGCACAGTTAGCAGCAATCAAGCAACTGCGCAGACACGGACACTAAGCAACCTAAAAAACCAGCTTCGGCTGGTTTTTTATTGACTGGTTGATATTCAGCATATACACCGAGGTCGGTGTATAAATTACGTTCGGTTTCAAATCAAAAGGCAGCAATTTTCATGATAAAACATATAGCTGTTATTACACTGATAGTCGCTAGTTTCATCACTGGCAGTGCTGTAGGCGAAGGGGTCTGCGCTACTGAGCAGTGCTCGAATGCTAGCAAAATCCCTGGTCTCCCCTTGGATGTTCTCTCATTCGTAAACCGTCGCGACGGCTGCGATCATTTTCGAGGCGAACCTACCGACTTTGATGAGGCTTATTTAAATCAGGCGGGGGAAGACGGACTCCGAGAGCAGCGGGAACGCGCTGAATTTATAAATCAAAATATTGCTGAGCTATGCACAGGAACAGATGCGCAGTTACGTGCACTTAAAGTTCGTTATGATGCCGCTGATTCCTCAATCATCAAGCTACTCAACACATATGAACCAACTATCGAAAATAAATAAAAATAAATAGGGTCTGACTCATAAATTAGGGTCAGACTCGAATTCTTTGCAGGTGACTAGCGTTTGTCGGGCTACCCCGACAATCCCCAATGTTTCCGCCACATTTTGCGCAAAATCTCCGCCAACTACTTGACCTTAAAATACCTCGTCAACACACGTCTAGTCAGCCACCAGCCAGCTAAAAACATCAGCCAAATACTGATGCCAACCGTCAGAGCGAACATCACATGATCCCAACTCAAGCCAAAACTGGGGGCGAAAATTTGCCAGGTATCGTGGGCAATTTGCAGGTCGGTGTGTGCGCTTAAATAGAGCATTTGATTGAGTAGGCTGCCGCCTAGTGCGGTGTAGCTATCTTGCAAACGCGAGGCGGATTCAACCATCAATTGTATCGCCGCGCCTTCCTTATGAAACGTGGCATCGGGGCTGGCTAAGTGATAGCGAATCAGTTCTTGCAAACTGCCGTGATGGAGCTGATTGGCAATGGCTTGAAAGGGCGCGAGGTCAAGGTTAATTTGGTCTAACCGTCCACCTACGCGTTGCCGATATTGCGCAATAAAGCTGGGGATACAGCCCGCCGCCACGATAGCGACAACCAAAATAATTCTATCCAAAATTCCGCGTAAAAAAGTCATGTCTGCTCTCCTTGTGGGGGCAAAAATCATAGCACGCGTGCGTAGCAATAAAACGCAATCCATCGCCTGTTGCTAGTAGCAGATAAACGGTTAAAACGCGCTGCGAAGAGCGCAGCAAACAGTGCGCTTATGTTTATAATTGCGCCTCTTAAAAAAGGCATGGCAATGAGCGCACTCAATATCGTTATTCTCGCGGCGGGCAAAGGCACGCGCATGTATTCGAGCAAACCTAAAGTGCTGCACGCGCTGGCGGGCAAGCCCATGGTGCAGCACGTTTTAGATTGCGCGCAGGCATTACACGCTGCGAATATCTGCGTGGTGTACGGGCATGGCGGCGAAGTTGTGCCACAGGCGATGGCGGCATATCCCGCTAAGTTTGTGATTCAAGAGCCGCAGCTCGGCACGGGGCACGCCGTGCAACAAGCCCTGCCGCATCTGACTGACGGCTCGCTCACGATGGTGCTATACGGCGATGTGCCGCTGATACAACTCCAATCTTTGCAGCGCATGATGGCGGCGGGCGAGGGCTTAGTATTGCTCACCGTTAATCTGGCTAATCCGACGGGTTATGGACGCATCGTGCGTGACGCGCAGGGCAATGTGCTGAGTATCGTGGAAGAAAAAGATGCCACGCCCGAATTGCGCAAAATTCAAGAAGTGAACACAGGCATTTTGCTTGCGCCCACCGTGCGGTTGCGCAACTGGTTGGCGAATCTGAATAACAATAATTCGCAAGGTGAATTTTATCTAACCGACATCGTCGCGATGGCGGTCGCACAAGGCGTAGCGGTGCATACCGTGCAACCCGATAACACTTGGGAAGTTGATGGCATCAACAGCAAATCGCAACTGGCAGTGTTGGAACGCACTTGGCAAAACGTCGAAGCGCAACGTTTGCTGACTAGCGGCGTGACGCTTGCCGATCCCGCGCGTATTGATGTGCGCGGCACGCTAACTTGCGGTCGCGATGTGGAAATTGATGTGGGTTGCATTTTTGAAGGCACGGTGAGTTTGGGCGACAACGTGCGCGTCGGTGCGTACAGCATTTTGCGCAATATGCGCGTCGAACGCAGCACACAAATCGCGGCATATAGCCATTTAGAAAATAGTGCGGTGGGCGCAAATTGCCATATCGGCCCGTATGCACGTCTGCGTCCCGGCAGTCAGTTGCACGACGACGCGCATGTCGGCAATTTTGTCGAAATTAAAAATAGCGAAATCGGCACAGGCAGCAAAGCGAACCATCTGAGTTATATCGGCGACAGCACGGTAGGCAGTCGCGTCAATATCGGCGCGGGTACGATTACTTGTAATTACGATGGTGCAAACAAATTCCGCACCATCATCGAAGACGACGCGTTCATCGGTTCGGACACGCAACTGGTCGCACCGGTGCGCGTTGGCAAAGGCGCGACCATAGGCGCGGGTTCGACCATCACCAAAGATGCGCCCGACGGTGAGTTAACTTTGTCACGTAGTAAACAGATCACCATCAATGGATGGAGGCGTCCAGTTAAACAAGCGAAGGACAAAAAGTGAATCCCTACCCCCTTCTCTCTTATCTCTTCTCAGGGTTTTAAATATGTGTGGAATCGTCGGTGGTGTAACTAAAAACAATGTCGTGCCTATGCTGCTGGAAGGTTTGCAGCGTCTCGAATATCGCGGTTATGACTCGGCTGGATTGGCCGTCATCCATAATGGCAAAATCGAACGTCAGCGCAGCACTGGACGTGTTGCCGAGCTGACCGTAAAAAGTGCTGCGACACACGGCTTGGTCGGCATCGCACACACCCGTTGGGCGACGCACGGCGTACCTTCCGAGCGCAACGCGCATCCCCATTTGAGTTGCGACAAAATCGCCGTGGTGCATAACGGCATCATTGAGAATTATGAAGTTTTGCGCACTCGTTTGACGGCCGCAGGCTATGAATTCACCTCAGATACCGACACCGAAGTTATCGCGCATTTAATTCACACCCATTATGTGCAAGGTAAAACCTTACTCGCCGCTACGCAAGCCTCGCTGCGTGAGCTGGTTGGTGCGTATGCCATCGGCGTAATCGCGGCGGACAATCCCGATCAACTCATTTGCGCGCGACGCGGTAGTCCGCTGTTATTAGGCATTGGTGTAGGCGAACATTTCATCGCCTCGGACGTGTCTGCCTTGTTGCCCGTTACGCGCAACGTGGTGTATCTGGAAGAAGGTGATGTAGTGGAGTTGGGTCGCGCGCAGTATCAAATTTTTGATGCGAGCGGCAAGCCAGTTACGCGTCCTGTGGTGGTGAGCGAGATGAGTAACGAGAGTGTGCAACTGGGTCAGTACACCCACTACATGCAAAAGGAAATCCACGAGCAACCACAAGCCTTGGCGGACACGCTGGAGTCGGTGTGCAATAGCCAGTCGCTCGTTCCCGAAATTTTTGGCGCGCTAGCAGCGGAAGTATTCGCCGACATTAACCACGTTTTAATTTTGGCGTGTGGCACCAGTTATCACTCTGGATTGGTGGCGCGCTACTGGCTAGAAGAAGTCGCGGGCATTGCTTGCACAGTCGAAGTCGCCAGCGAATATCGCTATCGCACCAGTGTGCCCAATCCAAAATCCTTGGTGGTGGTGATTTCGCAATCGGGCGAAACCGCTGACACGCAAGCCGCCTTGAATCACGCAAAATCATTGGGACACGCGCACACGCTGGCAATCTGCAACGTCGCCGAAAGCGCACTGGTGCGTCTCTGTAAGTTGCGTCTATTGACCCGCGCCGGCCCTGAGATTGGCGTAGCATCGACCAAGGCTTTCACTACCCAACTCGCGGCGTTATTTTTGCTCACCTTGGTGTTGGCGAAGCAACGTGGACGCTTGAGCGTGGAACAAGAAGCACTGCATTTGAAAGACCTGCGTCATCTGCCTAACGCGGTGCAAAAAGTGTTGCAGCTAGAGCCCGCTATTGCCAAACTCGCCGAACAATTTGCCAACAAACACAACGCGCTGTTTTTGGGTCGCGGGATGCACTATCCAATTGCCATGGAAGGCTCACTCAAGCTCAAAGAAATTTCCTATATCCATGCTGAAGCCTATCCAGCGGGCGAACTCAAACACGGTCCGCTGGCCTTGGTGGATAAGGATATGCCAGTGATTTCAGTCGCGCCGAATGATGTACTACTAGAAAAATTAAAAGCCAATTTGCAAGAAGTGCGCGCACGCGGCGGCGAGTTGTTTGTGTTCGCCGATGCCGACACGCATATCGCCGCGAGTGATGGTATTCACGTCATTCAGATGCCTGAACACGCGGGATTATTGAGCCCAATTTTGCACACCATCCCGCTGCAACTACTGTCCTATTACGTCGCCCTGCAAAAAGGTACGGACGTGGACAAACCACGCAATTTGGCTAAATCCGTCACGGTTGAGTGATGGATTTAGCGCGTGGTTTACGGTGTACAAGTTAAATCCCGCAGGGATAGTCGAAGCCACAAACCGCGTAACCTCGCAAAATCTGTAACTGTTCAATAACTCAAGGAAAATCATGACCACTTTACCTAAATGCCCACAATGCAGTTCTGCATTTACTTACGAAGACGGCAACAATTTTGTTTGCCCAGAATGCGCACACGAATGGTCGCAAACGGCTGCGGCTAGCAGCGAACAAGCTCGCGTTTATAAAGACGCATTCGGTAATGTGTTGAATGATGGCGACACCATTACCGTGCTCAAAGACCTGAAAATCAAAGGCTCTTCTTTGGTTGTCAAAGTCGGCACTAAAGTGAAGAACATCCGTTTGACCGACGGCGATCACGACATTGATTGCAAAATTGATGGCATCGGTGCGATGCAGCTTAAAAGCGAGTTCGTCAAAAAAGCCTAAGACTCCTGCCGCATGACTACGACTTACAGCCCGCCGCAAACCCCTTTGCATTACCTGTATCAAGATGAATTTATCTTGGTGTTGGATAAGCCTGCGGGGCTGCTGTCTGTGCCAGGACGGGGCGAGGATAAAGCCGATAGTTTGGTGACGCGCGTGCAAGCCGAATTTGCCGACGCGCTGATTGTGCATAGACTCGACCGCGACACGTCGGGCTTGCTGGTATTGGCGCGCGGGGCGGATATGCACCGCAAATTGTCGATGGCGTTTGCCGCGCGTGAGGTGGAAAAACGCTACGTCGCACGCGTCGCGGGCGAACTGAAAAATACGACGGGCGAAATCAATTTACCGATTATTGTGGATTGGGAAAATCGTCCTAAACAACATGTCAATCACATCACCGGTAAACCTTCGGTGACGCGTTATCGCTTGTTAAATTTTGATGCGATAACCGATTCCAGCCTAGTCGAACTCGAACCCGTGACGGGACGCACTCATCAGTTGCGCGTACACCTCGCCGCTTTGGGACACCCGATGTGGGGTGACACGCTGTATGGCGATGCTAGCCTCGCCCCACGTTTGTTGTTGCACGCGTGTCGTTTAGAATTGAACCATCCGCATACGGGGGGGGCGATGCACTGGCACAGCCCGTCGTCGTTTTAAGCGCGATTTATTAAGCCGCCATCCGTTATAATCCGCGCCCTTTTTGCTTGCCTGAGAAAATATATGCCCACCGCTAAACGCTCCGCACTGTATTTAATCGCTGTTGTTGCTATCCCGTTAGCACTCTTCGCGCTCTATATTTTCATTGCTTTGCATTGGAGTTATTCCGAAGGTGAACGCGCTGGCTTTGTGCAAAAACTATCCAAAAAAGGCTGGCTGTGCAAAACCTGGGAAGGCGAGCTGGCCTTGGTTTCCTTGCCAGGTGCTGCGCCTGAAAAATTTATTTTTACGGTGCGTGACGATGTCGTTGCGGAACGTATTAACAAGCAAGTCGGCACACGCGTTGCTTTGCTGTATGAGCAACACAAGGGCTTGCCAACCAGCTGTTTTGGCGACACCGATTATTTTGTGACCGATATAAAAACAGTTCAGCCATAAGGAACTATTGCCGCATCAACTGTCTATCCCCAGCTTCAATACGGTGAGGACAAGTGGCTGGCTTGTAATTTGGTCAGCCCGCCTCACTTAGCCAACTCGTTACACAACCATTCTCAGAGGAATATATGAAACGCTTTTTAACGATTTTGATGATTGCGATTACCAGTTTAAGTTTGTTCGCGGCAACTGCTGAAGCCAAGCGTTTTGGTGGCGGCGGCAGTGTCGGTAAACAACGCAGCATGAGTCCGCAACAAGCTGCACCACGCGCGCCCACTGCTGCCCCTGCGCCCGCAGCACCTGCTTCGACAGGCAACAAATGGTTAGGTCCTTTAGCGGGCTTGGCAATTGGCGCGGGCTTGGGCGCGATGTTTGCGGGTGGCGGTTTAGGTGGGCTAGGTGGCGCGATGGGCAACATTTTGATGATGTTGGCAATCGGTGCGGCAGTGATGTTTGCGATTTCTTATTTCCGCAAAAAACAAAATCCTAATGTCGCTCAATATGCAGGTGTCGGTGCGCCGTACCAAGAGCCTGCGCCCACGCAAAGCTACGCGGGACCAGCATCAGGTGGTTCTTCGCACGCGCCGTCAGCGGCAAAAAATATCCCTGCTGACTTCCCAGTGGAGAGTTTTCTGCGCAGTGCTAAGACTTCGTTTATTCGTTTGCAAGCCGCCAACGATCGCAAAGATGTGAACGATGTGCGCGAATACACCACGCCAGAAATGTTCGCGGAAATCTCGATGCAGATGCAAGAGCGCGACAACACGCCGCAAAAAACTGATGTGATTAGCATCAATGGCGAATTGTTAGAAGTGGCAAATGAAGGCGATTGGGCGATTGCCAGCGTACGTTTCACAGGTTCGCTGTCAGAAAATAACGGCGCGCCTGAGAGCGTTGATGAAGTGTGGCATGTGCAAAAAAATCTGCGCGACGACCAAGCGGTTTGGTTGTTGGCAGGTATTCAACAAACTGTGCTGCATTAAAAATGTTTGCCCAACTGTCTGCGGCCGCGCTGAATCATGTGCTTGCGCAGAACAGTTGGGCAAACGCTAGGCTAGTTCCATTTGCCGCTAAAACGGTGCGATTCAATCTCGCACCGTTTTCTTTTGTCTATCTGATTTTAAGTGACGGCTCGTTGCAAGCCACCGACCTGAACGTCAATGACAGCAAGGGTGATAGCGATGTTGAGTTGACTATTGCGCCTACCTTATTGCCGCGTTTATTGGCAAAAGATGAGCTGGCTCACGCGCAAATTGTGAGCATCGGCGATGCCGCATTGCTCACTGAAATTTTTTATTTGTGGCGCAATTTGCACTGGGACGCGGCGCAAGATTTAAGTTTTTTTACCGGCGACATTGCCGCTGAGCGCGTGGTGCAAACCCTACAACACTCACATGCGCAGCTTAAAGATGCCGCGTTAAATTTTTCGCAAGCGGCGACGGAATACTGGACAGAAGAACGTCCGCTACTCGCCAAGCCCAATCAAATTGCCGCATTCGCGGCGGGTGTCGATACGCTGCGCGATGACTTGGCGCGGCTGACAGCGCGCTTACACCGTCTTACTCATCCCCAATAACATGCGCATTTTTCGTTTAATCAAAATCATTTTTGTGGTGCTGCGTTTCGGGCTGGACGAGTTTTTACTCGCGCACGCGCGGGTGCGTTGGCTGCGCGTGCCGCTCAATTTTTTACTGTTTTTTCGCAATACCAAAACGCCGCGCGCGCAGCGTTTACGTCTGGCACTCGAAGCCTTAGGGCCGATTTTTGTCAAGTTCGGGCAGATGTTGTCCACCCGTCGCGACTTGATGCCGACCGACATCGCAGACGAATTAGCGAAGCTGCAAGACCAAGTGCCATCGTTCCCCTCCGCGCAGGCGATTGCTATTTTGGAAGCCAACTACGGCAAGCCATTAAGTGCGGTGTTTGCAAGTTTTGATGCGCTGCCTGTTGCCAGCGCGTCGGTGGCGCAAGTACATTTTGCGGTGTTGCCAGATGGTCGCGCCGCAGCGGTGAAAATTTTGCGCCCTGGCATCGCCGCCATCATCGAACACGACATCGCGCTACTGAAAGTCGCCGCCGATTTACTGGAAAAAGTGTGGGCGGATGGGCGACGTTTGAAGCCGAAATTAGTCGTCAATGAATTTGAAAAATATCTTAATGACGAGCTCGATTTAACCCGCGAAGCGGCGAATGCCAGCCAGCTCAAACGTAATTTTGCCAGCTCGAAATTGTTGCTTGTGCCCGAAATGTATTGGGATTTTTGCAGCAATAACGTCATCGTGATGGAACGCATGATAGGCACGCCCGTGTCGCAAGTTGAAAAGCTGCGCAATGATGGCGTGGACATTCCTAAACTCGCGGCGGACGGCGTGGAGATTTTTTATACGCAGGTGTTTCGCGATGGATTTTTTCATGCCGACATGCACCCAGGCAACGTGCAAGTGGCGGCGGATGGGCGTTATATCGCGCTGGATTTCGGCATCATGGGCACGCTCACTGACACTGATAAACATTACCTTGCGCAGAATTTTTTAGCGTTTTTTCAGCGCGATTACAAACGCGTCGCCGAGGTGCATATCGAATCGGGCTGGGCACCCGCTGAGACGCGCGTGGATGAATTAGAAGCGGCGATACGCGCCGTATGTGAGCCGATTTTTGATCGACCATTACGCGAAATTTCTTTCGGCAAAGTGTTGTTGCGTTTGTTTCAAACCTCGCGCCGCTTTGGCATCGAGATACAGCCGCAATTAGTGTTGTTGCAAAAAACTCTGCTCAATATCGAAGGCTTAGGTCGCCAACTCGACCCAGAGCTGGACTTATGGCAAACCGCTAAACCGTGGCTGGAACGCTGGATGAGCGAGCAAGTCGGCTGGCGTGGGCTGCTCAAATCGTTGCGTGCGGAAGCCCCGCATTACTTCACTTTGCTGCCGCAATTACCGCGCTTGTTGCATCAACGGCTGCACGAAAAAAATTCGCGCAGCGAGTTTGATAGCACCATGCAGCAATTATTGGCGCAACAAAAACGGCGCAATACTTTGCTGTTGCTCATTGCGACAATCTTGTTGCTGCAAGCCGTTTGGATGGTGAGTTAGCTTTTATTCGCCCGGCATTGCACTGCGCGAAAAGCCGCTGCGCGAAAATTGCCGCGACGCGGAAAGCTGGTCATAAATGGCGGATTGGGTGTGGCTGGTGAAGCCGCGATACACGTCAAAATCTTGCACCGACATGCGCACCTCGTGAGCAGCGTTGCCAAACGCTAAGATAAATTCCGCCCAATTGGCATAACGCAGCGCAACCTCTTTTTGCAAGGCTTTATGCACCACAGCGGTCAGATTGGCGGGCAATTCTTGGCGATATTTTTGAATCGGCGTGGCAGGGAAATTCAGTACCGCGATGCGCGCATCGAAAGGGTTGTCAGCAGTAAAAGTATTTTTTCCCGTCAGTAGTCGATACAAGGTTGCGCCCAAGGAATAAATGTCGGCGCGCTCGTCTAACGGCACGCCATCAAGCTGTTCGGGCGACATATACGCCAAGCTGCCCGCCACCATTTTGCTTGCCTCCCCCGTCTTAATTGCGCAACCAAAATCCATCAATTTGACTAAACCATTCGGCATCATGATGATATTTTCGGGCTTCACATCGCGATGCACCACGCCTTGCTGTGCCACATATTGCAAGCCCTCTGCGACTTGTTCGATAACCGCCAGCACGGTGTTAATCGGCAGCAAGTTTTCAGTGTTTTGATGATGGTCGAGTGATTCGCCGTTGAGATATTCCAACACCAAATAAGGCCCGCTCACGTCACGCAAATCCGCATCAATTTGGCACACGATATTTTTGTGCTGAAAGTTGGCGGCAATCGCTACTTCGTTAGCTAGTAAAGCGCGATAAGGCGCGGAGAGCCGCTCGCTACGCAACTGCTTAATTGCCACCGACGCGAAGCTCTTATCCGAAATTGCCAAATACACATTCGAGCTCGCCCCTACGCCGATGGGTTTGACGATGGAATAAGAGCCGAGGCGAAGGGGAGTGGGCATGATTTACGGCTGTGCAACAAGCCGTAGGGGGTTTATCTAAATACGATGGTTTTGTTGCCGCACACCAGCACGCGATCTTCAACGTGGTAGCGCAAGCCGCGCGACAGCACAGTTTTCTCGATGTCGCGCCCATAGCGCACCAAATCGTCCACCATGTCGCCGTGGTCGATACGCACCGTGTCCTGCTCAATAATTGGCCCCGCATCCAGCTCGTCGGTGACGTAATGGCAGGTCGCGCCGATGAGTTTCACGCCGCGCAAATACGCTTGGTGATAAGGTTTTGCGCCAACAAAAGATGGCAAAAAACTGTGATGAATGTTGATGATGCGTCCTGCAAATTTTCGGCATAAGGCTGGCGGCATAATTTGCATAAAGCGCGCCAAAATCATGGTGTCGCCGCGATACTCATCGAACAGCGCGGCGATTTTTTCAAACGCGGCGGGCTTGTCGGATTGCATATCAACATGAATAAACGGAATGCCGTGCCACTCGACGAAACTACGCAAATCGTTATGGTTAGAAATCACGCACGGAATATCCACCAGCAACTCGCCGCTGCGCCAGCGATGCAGCAAATCATCCAGACAATGATCTTGCTTGCTCACCAGTAACACCAAGCGTTTTTTCTGCGCTGAATCAGCGAGTTGCCAAGTCATATTGAACTCAGTCGCCAGCGGCATGAACAAGCGGCGAAATTCAGTTGCATCAAACGGCAAAGAATCCGCGCGTATTTCTTGGCGCATAAAAAAACGCTGCGCTTCTTGCTCGGTGTGATAACTCGCCTCGACGATAAAACCGCCGTGCTGCGCGATAAACCCCGTTACGGTAGCGATGATGCCGGAGCGATCGGGACATGAAATGGTGAGGGTGTAGTGATGGGTCATGCGAAATCCTTATTTAATTTGCTCTAACTCGATTTGATCTAGCCTGACGAACACGAAGCCTTGTTCTAGCAGGTGTGCTAAGCCGACGGTTAATCCTTCGGCGGTGTCGGAGGCGGGTTTGTTCATGTGCGCAATGATGATGTCGCCTGCTTTGATGTGCGCTAGGCGTTTTTCTATGGTGAGTTTTTTGGCGGTTGCACCATCGTCGGCATTCACTGAAAAGCCGGCGATTTGGTAACCCATTTTCTCGATTTCGGCACTGGCTGCCGCGTCATATTCCGCTGTTGCGCCGCGATACCAATGCGGCGCAATGCCCGTTGCTGCTTCGACTGCCGCCGCGCCCGCCGTGACTTCGCGGCGCAGGTGGATCAGGTCGGGTTCACCCGCAATGCCATACACTTTTTTGCCCGCACCGATGACAGCGGGGATGTGTTTTTCGCCGTGGTCTTCCATTTCAAATAAATCTAAATGCGACTCAATAATGTCTTGCCCGACAGGATTTTCATCTAGCCATTTTTTGGTGGCGAAGATCGTGGCGGGTATGCGCCGATACACTAAAAATCGAATTAATTCGCCGTCGAATCTGCCGCTGCACGCATCCAGCGTCAGCGCGATTTTTTTATTGGGCGCGGCTTGCGGCATGATTTCGTCATGAATTTCGACAGGGCTTTGAGTTGCTGCTTGGGCGGGAGCTATAACAGCTAAGAAGCACAGCAGGGCTAGCCTTGGCAAGGCGTGACGCGTCTGCACGCTGTGCCGAGATAGCGATTGCATCGCGTATTGCAGGAAAATTTTTGTGATGTGTTTCATGGTGACCTTAGGAATAAAACCATAGCGCGCGATTATACGGATGCAATATGCCGTTGGATGAGCTGCATCGCTTGATCGGTGGCACCTTGATGGCGGGCGACAAAGCGTAATCCTGCGGTGCGCATGGTGGATAAGCTATGCGCATCGCGTAATAAATTCGCAGCAACGGCGACTAATTCGGCCGCATTCGAGACGCGTTGTGCCGCGCCCGTTTCCACCGCCAACCGCGTCGCATCAGCAAAATTAAAGGTATGCGCGCCAATTAAAACGGGCGTGCCAACCGCGCAAGCCTCGATTAAATTTTGTCCACCGAAGGGCAGCAAGCTGCCACCGATAAAAGCCAAATCTGCCGCCGCGTAATAGGCAAACAGCTCGCCCATGCTGTCGCCTAACAACACTTGAATGTCGGCTGGCACAATTTTATTTTCGCTGCGCCGTTGCATGTCCAAACCACGCTTGCTGATGAGTTCGGCAACTTCATCGAAGCGTTGCGGATGACGCGGCACTAATACCAGCAAGGCTTGTGGCGATGCGGTCTGCCACGCATCCAACAATAATTCTTCCTCGCCCTCGCGCGTACTCGCTGCCAAAAACACTGGGCGTGTCGCGCCAAATTGTTCGCGCAAAACATTGCCCAAAGCTAGCATTTCGTTCGTTGGCACGATGTCAAATTTCAAATTTCCCATCAGCGTAATGTTTGTTCCACCCAATGCTGCCAAGCGTTGCGCGTCGGCTGCGGTTTGTGCGGCAATGCCAGTTAAAGTCTGTAGCGCAGCGCGCGTGAGCGTGGCAAAACGACCGTAACCGCGCGCCGATTTTTCCGACATGCGTGCGTTTAACAACAATAACGGTAGGTGATTTTTTTCACACGCGTGGATTAAGTTGAACCAGATTTCGGTCTCCATCAACATGCCTAGTTGCGGTTGAAAATGACGCAAAAAGCGTTGCACGGCGAACGGATAATCGTAAGGCAAATATACGCGCAGCACCTTGTCGCCATACAGTTGCTCGCTAGTCGCGCGCCCAGTTGGTGTGGTGTGGGTAAGCAAAATTTGATGCTGCGGATAATTGCGGCGCAACTGCTCAATGAGGCTGACGGTGGCGCGCGTTTCGCCCACTGACACGGCGTGCAACCAAATCAGCGGACGCGCTGAAGTCTGTGTGTAAAAGCCGAAACGCTCGCCAATATGCTGCAAGTATTCAGCTTGTAAACGCGCCCGCCACAGCAGCTTAAAAAAGATAAACGGGAATAATAAATACAGCAGCAGCGTGTAAAAAAATCGTGCGGCGAGGGGTTTGATGAAGCGCATGGCGTGTTGCATTTAATGGTGATTGGGCGCGACAGGATTGACGCTGGGTACTTGAAAAACCTTGCGATCTTCCAGTCGTATCGCAGTGAGCGGACCACCCCATAAACACCCCGTATCCAGCGCGATGAGGTTAGGCTGGTTAATTAAACCCAATGCCGACCAATGCCCAAATATCACGGTCGCATCATGGGTTTGATGATTGGGTAAATTAAACCAAGGCAGCAACCCCGCTGGGATATTGCTTTGCAAACCCTTAAATTTATATTCCATCTCACCTTGCGGCGTGCAAATGCGCATCCGCGTCAACACATTGGTAATCACGCGTAGGCGTTTGTAGCCGTGCAAATCATCGCGCCAAGCGTTGGGTGTGTTGCCGTAAATATGCGCTAAATAATTCGCATAATCGTCATTGCGTAACGCTTGTTCAACCTCGTGTGCCAGTGCACGCGCTTGTTTAAGCGACCAGTTGGGCAGCACTCCTGCATGTACTAACACACAATTATTTTCAACATGCAGTAGTGGTTGCTGACGTAACCAAGTGAGTAGTTCATCGCGATCGGGCGCGGCTAAAATGTCGGACAAAGTGTCGTCTTTATGCAGCTCTGCCGCGCCAACCGACACCGCCAGCAAATGCAAATCGTGATTACCCAACACGGTAATCGCGGCATCTCCTAATGACTTCACCAAGCGCAACACCGCCAAAGAATCGGGGCCGCGATTGACCAAATCGCCGACCAGCCACAGTTGGTCGAGCTCACGATTGAAGCCGATTTCAATCATTAAATTTTTAAGCTCGGTATAGCAGCCCTGCACATCGCCTATCGCGTATATCGCCACAACAACTCCTGATAAAATGCGCGCCCCTTTGCCCCACTCCGCTGCCTTATGCCAACAATAGATAAGAAATTTTATCCAGAAATACAAGGACTGCGCGCGGTCGCCATTATCGCCGTAATTCTGTTTCATTTCGGTTGGAAAATTTTAGCGGGTGGCTATCTAGGCGTGGATATTTTCTTTGTCATCTCCGGCTTTCTTATCACGCAAATGATTAGCGTCGAGTTGGCGCGCGGCACATTTAGCCTCAGCAAATTTTACAAGAATCGTGTGCTGCGATTATTACCGAATTTGTTTTTAATGATTATTGCCACGGTGGTCATTAGTTATTTGGTACTCAAACCGTATGACTTTTTTCAGTATGCCAAGAGTCTGCAATTTTCCGCCGTGTATCTCACCAATATGGTGTTTGCGCGCCAGCAAGGTTACTTCGATATGTCGCGCGAGGCCAAGCCCTTGCTGCATACTTGGTCGTTATCCATCGAAGAACAATTCTATTTAATTTTCCCGCTGTTGCTAATTTTGCTGTTCAAATTTAAGCAACATCGTGTGGTGATTTTGAGCGTCATCGCACTCGCGTCCTTTTGGGTGCGTTACGCCTATCAGCAAAATAATTTACCCACCGAAGGATTTTTTTCTTTCGCTGGGCGCGTGTGGGAATTTGTCATCGGCGCGCTCATTGTGTTGCTGCCAGCGAATATCAAAGCCCGTTTAAGCAATCAGGGCGGCATCGCACTTGGCAGTTTCGCAGTGATTATTATCAGCTTAGTTTTTTTGGACGAGAGCACCCCGTACGCCAGTAGTTTGCTGATTATTCCGTGTGTCGCCACGGCTTTAATTATTCTCAGTAGCGGCGCGCATCTCACTGAAAAAGTATTAAGCACGCGCGCCTTAGTTTTTATCGGCAGCCTGTCTTACTCGCTGTATTTATGGCATTGGCCGTTATTGGTCTGGCTGCACAATGGAGATTTTTCAGGTAGCCACGCGCTGCAAATGAGTGTGTTGCTTGTACTCACGCTGCTCATTTCTTATCTCGCTTGGCGATATGTCGAAGAGCCGTTCCGCAAAAATCGCGAGCATTTTTCAGGAAGACAAGTGGGCTTAATGACGCTTACTTTCGGGATTTTTTGCGTGAGTATCGGCAGCTATATTTACGCCCAAAGCGGCATGGAAAATCGCTTTCCTAATTGGGTCAAAGTCAAAAATAATTTAGCCAGTTTTGACTTCAAAGCCGCCACCGGCACAACCCTGCAATATCCCGCCAACTGCGCGATAGGTGACGATCCGCAAGCGATTTTGCGTAACTGCGCGTTTGGCGACTTGCAAGCGAAACAACGCTTTTTAGTGGTCGGTGATTCGCATGTCGCGGCGTGGTATCCCGCCTTTCAAGCCGCATCGGAAGCGCGTCATACGCAAGGCATTTTTGCTACCCAGCCTGGCTGCCCGCCGCTATTCGACATCTACAGTTTGGATGGTGCAAAAAACATCTGCGCGGAAAAATTTGATGCGCGTATCAAAGCCTTAATTGCGACGCGCGCCTTCAATAAAGTTTACTTGCTCGCCTCATGGAGCATGTATTCGGAAGGCGATCCGAACAATCAGCCCAACCACTTTATTTCTGACGCACACACCGCTGCAAATGATCGCACCGACAGCCAAAAAGTGATGAGTGCGCATCTGCAAGCCACCATCAAATACTTGCAATCATTCGGTATCGAAGTGGTGCTGGTGCACAGTGTTGCGGTGCTGCCCAAAGTCATTCAAGCCCTGCCCGAAAACGACAGCGTGCCGCTCGCGCAACTGCAACAACAGAATTTATTTATGACCGAATTTGCGCGTGACCACGCGGCGGAATTGCACCTCAGCGTACTCGACCCCACGCCGATTTTATGCGGCACAGGCGTGTGTCTGACGCGCGCCAATGGCAATGTTTTGTACACCGACAACAACCACATTAGCCCAGCGGGTGCGGCATTGTTGATCCCTTTAGTCGCCGCCTCTATGTAAACGGACAACCTCATGCTGTTTAATTCTTACGCGTTTATTTTTCTATTTCTGCCCATCAGCTTGCTGGGATTTTTCCAGTTGGCGCGACTCAATCAGGCTTACGCCGCCGCATGGCTGGCACTCTGTTCGCTGTTTTTCTACGGCTATTGGAATCCTGCCTATGTGGGATTGTTGCTGCTGTCGATAGGCTGTAACTATGCGTTTGGGATGTGGATAGCGAAGGCAAATTTACGTAAAAAGCCGCTTCTGATTGCAGCGATTAGCGCGAATCTTTTGCTGCTCGGCTATTACAAATACGCCAATTTTTTCTTAGGTTCGGTGGACGCGCTGACGGGGGCGAATTGGCAGATGGCAAACATCATTTTGCCATTGGGCATTTCGTTTTTTACTTTTACGCGAATCGCTTTTTTGGTCGATACCTATCAGGGCAAAGTGCGCGAATTTAACTTTGTGCATTACGTTTTATTCGTCACTTATTTTCCGCATTTAATCGCCGGCCCCGTGCTGCACCATAAAGACATGATGCCGCAATTCGCGCACGCCGCGACCTATCGCATTAACTGGCTCAATGTCGCGACTGGCTTGCTGCTATTCACACTGGGGCTGTGTAAAAAAACCTTGGGTGCGGACGAACTTGCGCCATTTGCCACGGCGATTTTCAACGGTGTGCAACACGGTATGGCGAGTGGTTTAGTGCCGACGATTTACGAGGCGTGGTCAGGTGCGCTGGCTTACACGCTGCAAATTTATTTTGATTTTTCTGGCTACACCGACATGGCTTTGGGCATCGCTTTAATGTTCAACATCCGTTTGCCCATCAATTTCAATTCACCCTACAAATCCACCAGCATCATCGAATTTTGGCGACGTTGGCACATCACGCTGTCCACTTTTTTACGCGACTATTTGTATATTCCATTGGGCGGAAATCGCCACGGCAAGTTGCGCCGTTACGGCAATTTATTCGCCACCATGTTGCTCGGCGGCTTGTGGCACGGAGCGGGTTGGACGTTCGTGGTGTGGGGCGCACTGCACGGTTTTTATCTCACGCTCAATCATTTGTGGCGCGAGTTAATTGCTGAAAAATACCTGTGCTGGATACCCAACTGGCTAGGCGCAATCACGGGTGGCGTGCTGACCTTTATTGCCGTAGTCGCGGCATGGGTGGTATTCCGCGCCGATAACATTGCGCAAGCTGTCGTTATGTTGCAAGCCATGTTCGCTCTGCACTATCGCCCGATTAGTTTTGACGCGGTGCTGCATGGCAATTTACTTTTACTTACCGATTTATCGGGACGTGACCTGCTCAAAATTTTGCTGCCTAGTCTGTTGTGGGTGTGGTTGTTGCCAAACTCCACGCGCTTACGTTTCGTTGCCAGCAACGCGCTCTATACCTTGCTGCAATTAGCTTTGCTGTTGACTATGCTATTCATCGCTATTGACCATTTTGGCTTTTACAGCCCATTTTTGTATTTCCAATTTTGATATGAAACACGCCAAATTTTTTGCTCTCACCAGCTTTGTTTTGCTCCTTAGCTATGGCGCGCTGGGCTTTTATTTTTTGCCGCTCGCGGGGTTTCAAGGCGATTTAACGCGGCTAGCATTACTGCCCGAAAGCCAATATGGACAGCGGCAAAATCAACCCGCTATTGAGGCAAAATTATTTAGCCAAGCGACGATGGCTGATGCGGATGTGTTGGTGATAGGTGATAGCTTTTCAGTTGATTACGTTTGGCAAACCGCGCTAGTTAAACAAGGCTTAAAAGTTCGTACCGAAACATGGGACACGGTGCGTGGCGTGTGTAACGACTTTATGCCGTGGCTCACTGCGCAAGGGTTTAAGGGTAAGTTTGTGGTGCTGGAAATCATCGAGCGCAATATCCACGATGTACTGCAAAAATCACTCGCTTGCACGGCGATGGACACGCACACCAACATCGCTACCGACCGACCACGTTCACCGCCTGCGAGCAGTTTTAATCCTGATGTAGCGAATCGTAGCGGACGTATGTCGATTGGTTTGCAAACCGCGCTGAACGCCGCGCACCATCAACAATTAACTGATGAAGCAGCCTTCCAATCTATCGCGCTCGACAATGGTACGACGCTGGCAAAAGTGCAAAATGGCTGCGCATTATTCAGTCATCGCCGCTGTGCGACCGCGTTATTTTTAACGGGAGAAAAGATGGAAGACTTGGCGGAAGAAGATTTAGTCGCCGTGGCTAAATTGAACGAACGCTTAACTGGTATCACGCCGATTTGGGCGTTTGTACCGAATAAATCGACCAGCTATTTTTATCCCGACAAACAGTTTTGGAATAAAGCCGAACAACGCTTTAATGCGCCGAATTTATTGCGTGTGAATCAACACGCTATCGCTAATCAAACCGTCGATTTATATCCCGCCAACAACACGCATTTTTCAACTACAGGCTATTTGTTAATGGGTGCGTCGATTTATCAAACGATACAACACGCGCGCTAATTACCTTCTGTCCATTTGCCGCTTCCTGGCATCGCATCCCAGGCTTCGATGTCTTCCAGCGGGTAGTTAAAACGTAACGCGTAACCCGCGCGACGGATTTTCCCTAGTACCGTGGCACGCACGTTGTTATGCGGATTGGTGGTTGTCTTGCCGCCATCGGCGCGGCGCAACGAGGGCATATACAAACGATGAAATTCGATTTGGGTGATACCCCACTTCATCACAAAAATTCGTCCGCCCAAATTGTGTTTGATGCGCCCAGTGCTCTTGCAGCCGAAGTGGTAAAAACGTGCCGCGCTCACGATGCGGAACGTGCGACAACCCGCCACACAAAACTTCATCATCAAGTCGTCATCGGAACTCATGCCAGGTGAAAATTCCAAGCTGTAACCCCCCACCATCGTCCACCATTTCTTATGGAATAAAGTCGGTTGCGCGCCCGCACCTTCTTTGTCGGCGCGTGTATCGAGTGCAAATTCACGCAAGAATTTTGCCTCGTCAAAATTGTCGGGCGAGCTGCCAAAATCTTGTTTAATGATGATGTCGTTACCGCCATTTTCTGGCTGGATGAGCGTGCCGAAAAATAGCGCGAGATCGGTATCAACAGATTGAATCGCCGCTGCAAAAGCCGTGTCCCAGCCTGGTGCGGCAACCATATCGTCATTCATAAACAACACCCAATCATGCGCGGCTTGCGCCACAATATGATTGAGCGCGAGGCACACGCCCACGTTTTTTTCTGACTGGGTATATTTAATTCCCTGCGCTTTAACCCACGCCAAAGAGCCATCCGAACCGTCATTCAGATGCACCAAAATTTCATACGGCACTTGGGTGTGGCGACGCACGCTCTCTACACACAATTGCAAATATGCGAGGTTGTTCCAACTAGGTATAACGATGCTAAACATGGGATGAATCCTTATTGAATGAGGCTGGTGCGGGGTGGTGAAGGTTATAACAAAGGGCGAGCAATACTGCCACGGTAAAACTATAAAAAGCGGTGGCGAGGGCGAGGTTTAGGAATTCAACTGTCAAGCCAAATACAGCGTGGCCTGCAATAAAAACTGCGCCGATTAACGCCGCCCTTTTGACCATTGCGACACTAGATTTTCTGACTTTCCAAAACAGATAAAACGGCACAAGATAAATTGCCAGCATCGCCAATACGCCAAAAATTCCCATCCCCGCCGCTTTAGAAAGCAGATCGTTATGTACTTCGCCACGCCCTAAATCTGCTGCTAAAGGCGTGAGCTTGCCAGCGTCCATCAGCGACTGCATTTCGCCAGCGTAACCTTCTGGCCCTACGCCAAAAATCGGATGACGTATAAATACATCGGTTGCAGCTTTGTACAGCTGTAAGCGTATTCCTGTGGAGGTATCGCGATTGCCTTTATCGAAGCTGCTCACATCATTTGTGGTCTCAAAAAAACGTTGTGTAATAGGATTATTTGTTGTGAATAGCAAGGTGACGGAAAGAATAATGGTGAGCGCAGCAGAATTTATAAGTCGCCAAGAATTTTTGTGTGCATTGAAGTAAATAAACAAAGCGATAAATACCGGAATTGCCACCCATCCGCCGCGTGAACCAGTGGCAATAGAGGTTAATAATCCCGCCATAAATCCCAATATTTTTAAGCCCCGCACAAGCGGCTTATCGTGAGCAAACCAATCAATGCTCAACAAAGCAACTACACCGAACAGCAACTCAAAATCACCAAAATGTATCAAGTCTATTGTTGAGATACCGACTCGCCCACTTAGGTCAAGATAGACATTGCCGATGATATTGTTCGCCAGCAAAAACCCCACAATCGCGGCAATAGGGAAAGTAAATTGCAGAACCTGAAAAACTGATACGCGCATCCGTTGCAATAACAAAAACAGAGGGATTGCTAACCAGTAACGCGTCGCCGCATCGTGCGCATGGCCACCAAATTTTTGATTGGCAAGTTGGCTCAAAAAAATCGCGACCGTCATGCCCGTCATCGCTAACCAATAGAGTGTCCAATCACGCCGCCAAACTATGGCGGGCAGTTCTTTAGGGCGTTTTATAGCCACTAGCAAGGTGAGTAACAACAGCAAAATAAAGGCGGTGTTCATGCCGCCTTTAAGCGTCAACATTAAAGTCGGGTAGCTGAGCAGCAACAGCATGACAGCTGCTTCTATGCTTGAGCCGTAGCGTGTTGCAGATAGCTTCATGGCAAACTTTCTTTTGAAAAAGTGCGATAAATCGCATCATGTTGTTGCGCAACGATGTCCCAGCCGTGTACGAATTGCGGGACGGGTGTGTCGCGTTGCAATTGCTGCTCAACTGCGGCTAGCCAGTCAGTCATTGGCGCACCAAGCGACAGCACTGCCCCCGCTTCCCCACTGACTTGCGCTTTTGCGCCGCATAAATCTGAGATAACAACAGGCACACGCGCCGCCATCGCTTCCGCAATCACCATGCCGTAAGGCTCGGCTGAGGCGGGATGCAGCAACATATCAAATTCGGCGTAACGCGCTTGTTTACTCCAGCCAATCAATTCATAGCCACTATCCCAATCGGTAAATAAAAATTGTATTTCATTGGTCGGTGGGCCGATAACGATGAACTTTAAGTTAGGACGGGTGTGGCGTAATTGCGCGATGATTTTCACCGCGAACGCCAAACCCTTACGTTTCCATTCTTGTCCAACAAAGCCAATTACCCCGCCGTCACGCGGCACAAGGCGTGCTTCGCGCACCTCACCTGCATTAACGCCGGGCAATATCGGTGCAGTTAGTTTGTGTGCATATTCGGGATAATAATGCGCAATTTGTTCCTTGATAATTTGCGAATTGGGAATAATGGCTTGCGCATTGCGCAACTCGCGCCGCTCTAAAAACAGCTGCGCCGCGACCCGTATTGAAGCGCGTTTCCACCAAGGTTTGTCGCGCACCGTTGCAAATGGCGGGCCGTGGATAGTGCTTACATGTTGCACATTCACGCGCTCGTTGCTGTGTATCAATGCGCCTGCCTGCGGATTATTTTTCAGCCAGTTTGACACGCGATAACTGAAGCGCAGCGAGGCGATCCAGCGCGGTCGTATCGCGACTTCGCCCAACTCAATCACCGTAATGCCTGCTGGCAGTTCGGCATGGCAACGCTGACACACCACCGTCACCGCATAACCCATGTCGCGCAACTGCAAAGTCAGCTCCCAAACGTAACGTTCCATGCCGCCGACTGGGCCATAGCGACGCACAATATGTAGGAGAGGAGTGTGTTGCACAGATTTCATTACGAGCTTCATTTATAATCGGCGCAGCACGATACCCGAATTTTTTCTACGCCGCAGCATTTGTTGCTCCTCCTAAACCACTCGACCTCACACTATGTTTTCTATCCTCATTCCCACTTGGAATAATCTCGCGCTATTGCAGTTGTGCGTGCGCAGTATTCGTGAAAATTCCGCTTATCCGCATCAGATTATTATTCATGTTAATGATGGTAGCGACGGCTCGCTGGCATGGGTGCGCGAACAGGGCATTACGCATAGTCACTCGCCAGAAAATATCGGCATTTGTTTGGCGGTCAATGAATCAGCCATGCACGCCACGCAGGATTATATTTTGTATTTGAATGACGACATGTATTGCTGCCCCGGTTGGGACACCGCGCTGCTCAATAAAGCCAAGTTGCTCGACACGGATTTATTTATGTTGTCGGGGACGATGATAGAGCCGCGCGACACTGGCAATCCTTGCGTAATTGTAAAAAATTACGGCACCGATGCGGATCAATTTGATGAGGCAAAATTACTCGCCGAGCTGCCGCAACATCGCAAAGCAGATTGGGACGGCGCGACTTGGCCGCCCACTTTAGTCAGTCGTCGCTGGTGGCATAAAGTGGGCGGCTACAGCAGTGAATTTTCGCCCGGCATGAGCAGCGACAATGATTTTTCCATGAAGCTATGGCAAGCGGGCTGCCGTGTGTTTATGGGCGTGGGCGATTCATTGGTGTATCACTTCCAATGCAAATCAACGGGCAAAGTTGTGAAGAACGACGGCGGAAAAATGTTTTTGCACAAATGGAATCTGCGCCAATCGGTGTTTGACCGTTACTATTTGCGACGCGGGAGAGTGGCGACCAGCATGATTTTGCAAGAAGCTGAAGATACAAGAGAGTTGCGCTGGCAAAAATTTCGCAGCGAATTAAAGCGGCGATTTTCCTAATTTGAGAGGGAGTACCGCACGGCGGCCTGCACTTGATGACCTTGACACAACAATTCGCAACACAGGGCTTGCCCAACAAAACCATTCGCGCCAGTTACTAAGACATTCAAGTGGCTATGTGTGCGAAATGTCACGACGTACTCCATCACGAAACAAGCAATACAACACGCCCGCCATTAAACCCAGCAATATCCCCATTAAAATAACCAGCGGGACTTTGGGTGAAACCGCTTTGCTAGACACAAAAATGGGCGCGGTTAATTTGGTGGGATGCTTTAACGACAACAAGGTTTCTTCTTGCAAGGCATCGACACGAGAACGCAACCAAGACAATTTGTCGAGCTTGGCTAAATAGGCAAATCGTCCTAATTCCGTACTGGTAATACTCGCGAGTTGTTGCTGCTCTTCTTGGAAAGCTTGCTGATATTGCTGTAACTGCTCATACCGCCCCGCCATACGGTCACTAATAATTTGGGTTTGTTGTTTAGAAATCATCGCCACAATCGCCTCTGCACATTGTTGAGCTTGCGCAATACTGTCTGCACGAAGTTTCATTTCAACTGATGCAGCTACATTCTTGACTGTTCGACTTTCAAAACCTTTAGCCAAAAAATCATTCATGACATCTTCTTCAAAAAGACCACAAATCTGACGCACCGCAACGGGATAGGTGGTTGGAAAATGCAGGCGTTGTACCAAAGCTTCAGGCTCTTCGCTATTGCTATTGCTATTGCTATTGCTATTGCTATTGCTATTGCTATTGCTATAGCTATTGCTATTATTATTGCTGCTAAAAAATGCCATTTGTAGCTGCCAGCGCGCTTCATATTTTTTAGGCGTGATAAACACATAGGCCGCTGCAAACAGCAAACCTATTCCCGTAAATAAGAGAATTCGTCGAGCATTACGTTTAATCAAATTTATAATGTCAGCTATCTCAATGCCTACGCTAGATTTATCCATATCTTTACTAGCCATGTTGATTTCTTTCTATATTGTTAGTTAACTGATGGGATTTATAAAATCTCATGCCCTGAAAAAGACTTAACTAGAAATTGCATTTTTTTAAGTTCGCATCGCCTGAGCGAGCACGAGGCTTAACACTTTGATAGTCTGGTGCATATGAACAACATTTAATGTCGGATGCACTTGGAACATTAACGAAGTCTCGCCTAATTTTTTAGCATTTTTTAAGCGATGCTTGGGTGCATAACCTACCTCAACGAATGCTTTTTCAAGATAAATTTCACTACACGAACCCACACCGCAAGGGATCCCTTGCGCGTTGATTTCCTCCATCACACGATCACGTGACCAACCTTCAGCTAATTTTTCTGCTTGAATAAACACATAGTATTTGTAATAAGCGTGATAGCTGTTTTGATCGGGCTTAGGCAAAATTAAACCATCAACACCCGCAAGCCCAGCATCTAATAGTGCAGCATTAGCACGACGTTGTGCAATCCAACCATCGAGTTTGCGCAACTGAATACGACCAATAGCAGATTGCATTTCAGTCAAACGCCAATTCGTACCAAATGACTCGGTCAGCCACCTAAAACCAGGGGCATGCGGTTTGTTATAAACAGCATCGTAGCTGCGACCAATGTCTTTATAGGCCCACGCTTTCTTCCACAATGTCTCATCATCTAGAGCGATAAGCCCACCTTCACCGCCCGTGGTCATAATTTTGTCTTGGCAGAACGAAAATGCCGCCACATGCCCCCACGCACCAACTGGTTTGTTTTTATAGCGAGCCCCGTGTGCTTGCGCGCAATCCTCAATAACATACAAACCACGCTCATTAGCAAACGTCATAATTTCATCCATCGCGCAAGGCCAACCTGCCAAATGCACGACTACAATTGCTTTAGTCTTGGCTGTGACAGCAGCAGTAATAGTTTGCACGGTCAGGACTTGACTAATTGAATCAACATCAGCGACCACAGGTATGGCTCCACGCATCACAGCACAGCTTGCCGAAGCGATGTAGGTGCGACTAGGCACGATTACCTCATCGCCCACACCGACTCCCAGCGCATACAATGCCAACTCCAGCGCAACCGTTCCATTCGCCACAGCGACGGCATGATTACGACCAAGATACTGAGCATATTCACGCTCAAACTGCCGCCCTTCATCACCTGTCCAGTAATTGACTTTGCCTGATTTCAGCAAATTTGTTGCAGCAAGAATTTCATCTTCATCATAGTGCGGCCACGCCGCCCATTCATAATTTTGTATACTCATCATTATTCTAAATTTAAGTGTTTTGCCAATCTGGCTCACGTTTTGCAATCAATCGGGCAGGATTGCCCACGACCGTCACATTATCTTCAACATCGCTGATGATTACCGCACCCGCACCCACGATGCTCCAACGACCTATTTTGCGCTGCTGAATAATGGTTGCACTCGCACCAACATCAGAACCCTCCAATATGGATACCGCCCCACAGATAGTTACATTAGGCGCGATGGTTACAAAATTTTCCGTTCGTGCTTCGTGGCTTAACGAGGCGCGAACATTGACAATCGTGTGCTCGCCCAGAAATACACCACAGGTTAATACCACACCCGCCGCAATCATCGAACCAGCACCGATTTGACATCCTGCACCGATATAAGCGGCTGGATGGATGAGCGTTTGAAACTCATTCCCGCAAACTGAACGAAGCAACTTACTGATGCGGTATCGAGCTGCCGTACTGCCAATTGCAATCACCACACGCACATCAGGATGACGGCATAACCAAGAATGATCGCCTAGTCGTTGTAGACCGCATTGAGTCTGGACACGAGTAGATTGATCGAGAAAGCCTAATAAATTATAAGTGGGCTTAAGCCGATTGATGGCAACAACCAAATCGCACATTTCTCGCGCATGTCCACCAGCCCCAAAAATCACCAAGTCAACCAGATTATTTTTCATTTGCTTTTACGCTTGCATCGGTTGACCCTAAAAATTCTGACATCGTTGCGTTGCCTGCTGCCGATATATCCGAGTGTCGCAACACTTTACCCACTGTCATCCACAGAATTTTAATATCTAACCAAAGGGATTGATGATCCACATACCATACGTCAAGCGCGAACTTTTCTTCCCAGGAAATCGCATTGCGCCCATTTACTTGCGCCCAACCTGTAATACCCGGACGTACTTCATGCCGACGCGCTTGCTCTGGCGTATAGCGGTCTAAATATGCTACCAACAAAGGACGAGGTCCGACCAAGCTCATCTCGCCCTTCAGCACGTTCCACAGTCCGGGCAGTTCATCCAAACTGGATGCGCGCAGAAAAGCCCCGAATCGAGTTAGCCTATCGGCATCCGATAGCAACTTACCTTGGGCATCGCGCTCATCAGTCATGCTGCGGAACTTAAACATCTTAAATGGTTGAGCATCTAAACCAGGTCTAATTTGAGCGAACAATATAGGGGAACCCAGTTTCCAACGTACCAAAAAAAACAGCGTCAAAATAATAGGTGCAAAGCAAAGCAAAACAAAGCAAACCAGCAATAAATCCAGTAATCTTTTCATGTCAAATCCAATACGTTCACGCAGCAGCGAGATACCACATCACTCATGCTGAGCTCGCTGAGTAGTTTGATTGAGCAGTACCCGATAATAATTACGCATCGCAGCCACTACCACATCCGTGGCAAATAACTCATGTGCGCGCAACCTTGCCAAATGTGACATTTCAACTCGTTTGTTGGCATCATTAGTAAGTGACAATAATGCTCGTTTGATTTCTACAATATTTTTGGCTTGATGCAAAATTCCCGTCACACCATCACTGACGGCATCCGTTAAACCGTAGATATTTGAGGCCACTGCTGGCACACCGACGGCCGCCGCCTCAATAATTACAGAGCCAAATCCTTCTCGATAACTGGGTAAGCAAAAAATATCAGCGCAGGCCATATAGTCTTCAGGTCGATGGGTGAAACCAACCCGATGAAATTGAGGTGCGTGCTTCGCTAAAATACTTTGCAATATCGCCTCCATACCACTTTCATCTGGACCGACTACGAGCAGATGTGCGTCAGGCACTTCATCTGCCAATGAAACAAAAGCTTGGGCTAAATCTGCGATGCCTTTGTCTCTAGTTAATCGCCCTAAAAATAAATACACAATCGAATCGCCGCTGATACCCAGACTGGAACGAAGTTGTTCACGCACGACTAAGTTAGGACGAAAGCGTTGCGTATCAACACCACAAATAGAACCGTTACCGAGAACCTGTATTTTACTTTTATTGACGACTTGTTCTGCGATTAAAAACTGACGTTGAGACAAGCTATCTGCTAACAAATCTGTTGCACAGCTCGCAATCAGCTTATCTAAGAATTTTAGCCCCCAACGTGCGAACCCAGTTTTATTCGCCCAAACTTGCCCTGTGAACGTATGAATGCGGTGTGGCACTCTGGCAGCAAAAGCCGCCAACATACCCAGCAACCCAGTTTTAGGCATTAAAGAATGCACCACATCAAAGCGTTCACGACGAAAAATAAAATAGAGTCGAAACAATGCAACAACATCCCGCCACAAAGCAATTTCACGCGCTATATTGACAGTCACTAGGTGGACAGAATCGCTTAATAATGATGACAGCTCTTGCTCTGTACCATTAGTAATCAGTGTCACATCATATTGCTCAGCGAGCATCTTAATATGCGGCTGCATAAATATGAGCAAGGGCAACGGTATGGTTGCAACAATGCCGATTTTCTTCCGATTACTAATCATTTGTTTTGCCCTCAAACATAGCGGCAACAACACGAGGAATGGCTTGTTGCGGAACAAAGCCCAACACTTCTTTAATCTTTGTCGCGGGGTAATAAGTTCGTCGCACTAAAGCGTCAATTCTTGCTTGCGTCAAAGGGCTGCGCCCCATCTTTGTAATCAGCTTCACTAATATGCGCAAAGGCTGTTCTGGCACACATAATTTAGGTGATGCAATCCCAGATGCCTGTGCCACAGCATCAACCATGTCGGAAAGAGGGCAGTCGTTAGACAAATTAAAAATTTCTCTCTTGGCACGATCATCTTCCCCACAAAGCAGCAACGCTGCGACCACATCCTCAACGTGAATATAAGTTGCCACAGCCAAGCGCGAGCCTATGTAAAAAAAGCGGCCTTTTTTAATCATCCCCACCAAGGCGCGCAAGGATTGATTCGTCATTGACGAGCCAATCACATTAGAGGGTCGCAAAATTGTGTATGAGAAAAGGGGCTTATTTGCCGCAAACGCCATAACCAACTCGTCAGACACGGTCTTCGTCTTTTCGTATTCACCTTGCGGTGCGGTGAGGGTCGCTTCCGTCACCACGCGAACATCGTGTGCCGCACCAACAGAAGAACCATAGGCTCCCACACTACTTAACTGCACCCAATGAATAGGTTGCTGGGTTGCTTTAATATGCTGCTCGACCGCAGCCAACAGCCGTGCTGTGCCATCCACATGTAATCCTTGCATTAAAGCGGGGTTTTTAATTTCCCCAGCACAGTGATAAATCACACTGACCCCATCAAGCAAACCAGCCAGCGACAATGCTTGATCAACCAAATCCGCCACGAAGTATTGCCTATGTGGAGCATTCGCCTTTGCGGTTCTAGTTAACAAAACAAGCTCGTCACCCCTTGCTTCCAACTGTTTAACCAGTTGTTCACCAATAAAGCCAGATCCCCCAGTCACGCAAATTCTCACTGCATCTCCTTTGCACTCATATCACTTTCACTCGGTGCTGACTTAAGGAGGTATATAGAGGCCGCTACTATTAATATGGATAGGTAGTTATAAATCCTTAAACGTACCGCCGTTCCCAAATTGTCATTACCTAAAATCCATATCGTTCCATAAACAACCGAAAAGACTAATACGCACCTTAAAAACGGCGTTAAGAACCGTTTGTTTTTAACGATATATAAATAACCAGCAATAAACAAAATAGACTCTAGCACAAAGACTATCCAAGCCTTAATGGAGATCAGGTACAGTCCAAATAACTGAAAAAGTCCAGACTTCACATATAAAAATAAAAACTCAATAGGATTTTTACCCATCATGCTAATTTCTAGGGTACTGCCAGCACCTATAAATCCATCGCTAGCACGATAACTAAATAAACTATCGAAACAACCCAACGATTGCAGCACCATTAACACCAAAAAGTAAGCCGCAATCAAATAAGCAAACTTAAGTCGCGGCCAATTAAACCAATAAAAAGGCAAGGCAATGAAAACCGCGAATCCTAAATAGGCTCTAAATAAATATAAAAAATAACTTATTAATAATAACAACGGTATCGTAACCGCTACTTTATTAGAATTCTCCGCCGCATATCGCGCAACTAACAAACACAAGCCAAAAATCAAAATCATTATTACGTCCCGATATATATCGAACGTAAAATAAAAAGTCGTTGGGTACAGCGAGATTAAGATAGCCACAGACCAAAACAGTTTTTCACGTTGACTTTGGTGCGTGATATTGATTGAAGCGGGCAAAACGGCCGCGAAAACAAAAGGAATCACCAAACTTTCTAGTGTAAAGAGTAGCCAAGAAATAACTTCGCGGTTGTATAAGCCCAAATCATTTAACTCGCGCAAAATAAAAGGCCAGATACTCGAAACCCTAGGGTAATCATCAGCAATAAATCCAAGCGCAAAATCATTATAAAAATCCGAATCATTGCCGCCCATCTGAATTAGTTCGGTTTCAAATACCGTTAACCAAACATAGGCAAACAATTTGACTATGAATAATAGAAAAAACAATGCTTGGATTTTTTTTAGAGATAGTAATGACGGCATTTTGGCGGATTCAAATCTGAAGTGCAACTTTTGTAATCGAATTTAAGTGGCGAGCTGCGTTAACATCGAGCCACTTAAACGACAAAGTAAAAGGAACACAGATGAAGCACTATAAGCAGCTCGA
>Ga0105164_10000127_pt1 | contig 55004 bp, 65 predicted proteins | sample VDWuncwatermetaG_FD_89674 | JGI IMG/M metagenome (GOLD analysis project Ga0105164, IMG submission 89674) | Wastewater microbial communities from Netherlands to study Microbial Dark Matter (Phase II) - VDW unchlorinated drinking water | ecosystem: Environmental > Aquatic > Freshwater > Drinking...
CCAAAAACGTGACTGGACACTCAGGAAAATCTTTACCGGATAACGCTTGGTTGGCTGAGGACATCGCGGGAGCCTCCTTAGGCCCAAAGTAACCCAATCGACGTTAAGTTACAACCGGATAGGAGGGAACTTTTCCCTGTTAGCAATGCGTCAAAAAAACCGATAAAACATTCAATGCCTAAAGAATAAATTTTTTTTTCATAAAAAAGGCCACAAGTGAAATTTTAAATTCAGTGCACATTTGGCACTGAAAAAGCCTGTGCATTGTGGATAAGTCTGTGGGCAGAGTTGATAACTCCCTAGTAAAACAGTGTTTTAAACCTGAGTTCGATTAAATTGCAGCACTATTTATGCAGCGCAGCAGTTGTGATAGTTGGTCTGACACCAGGGCAATTTTCTGCGAAAAAAAATTAAAAAGTGAAATTTAATGAAATTTTTAGAGCAAAAACTCTTAAGGGATATTAGGAGGCTGGCACCTTATGACGCGACGTGTTGAGCCCTTAAGAATACAGAAATGAAATCAACGAGCTAAATTTTTTATTATCTGCTTGTTGCAGGCTCTCGATATATTTTCTGCGGATCTCACTGTTGAAATCAATAACGCCAGAAAACTGCTGCGCGCCCCATGTGGGAGTGGACTGATGAAATCGGTTTGCTAAGGCCTCCGTATGCAATCGCGAATAACGACCATTGCCGTTGGCGAAAGGATGAATATAAACCAAGCGATGATGAAATCGAGCTAGAATTTCAGGCCACGAATAAGACTGATGTAAGATCCAAACCTGAACATTTTTCATCAGCAAATGCACATCGGTTGAAATTTGCGAGGGCAACACAGAACCTATGCTTTTCTGACTGGTTCGGTATTTTCCGGCCCAGCGCCAGACATCAGAAAACATTTTAGAATGCAACTCGCGCGTAAAAGCTTCAGACAGAAGTTCTTTTTTACGTAAAGAAAGATCGAGCCAATTTTTGGCCGCCAAAATATTTTGTTGTTCTAGTGCATTTAATTCACTCTGTAGAGAAACAAAATCTGGAATGAGCCCGTTCAGTTCATCAGGGTCAAGGGGTGTTGCACCGCCTGGATAGACGAATTTCGGATTCATTTTTTGACTTTCTCCTTCGTTAAGTCAGTCCACATTCTAGAATCTAGATTTTGTTTCAATTCTAACGCCAGATTTTTAATTTGATAGTCAGTAACCTCGTCAGAAACTTTTTGCTCTTCAAGTGTCATCGAATGTGCAACGCCTTTTGAAATTTTCGTAGCCAGAGTTAAAGAACGTTTTTCAAGAATTTCATCAAAACTTTTATAAGGCGCTTTCGGCACGAACATATAAGCCAAGTCGCAGTCCAAACTTTTAGCGGCTTTTTGAAGGCTGGCTAATGTAATAGTTTGTTTTTGCTCACTGAGCTCAAGCTGGTGAATGTTCGGCTGTGCAAGCCCCATTAGCGACGCTAGATGTTGCTCAGATAGCCCCAAGGCGTTACGCACAGAGCGTATCCAGCCTTTTTTAGGAATATGGGGGGAGTTTTTTTGATCTAAGATTTGTCTTTGTTGATGCAGGATTTTTTTGCGCGTTTTCATAGATTTATAATAACATATAGAGTATTATAAATAAATAATTAAATACGTCATAAAATATTATAAACAAACTATATAATACTTTATAAAGTATTATATGATATAAAAACAGGCCGAAAGTCTGATGGCATCAGTGCACAGAGCAAGATATGTATTCAGAAAAACCCGCAAATGAATTAAGATAGTCAAGAGAGAATAGAACTGTTTTATTTTTTTATGGGGCGACCTGGTTTCGACGTGGGTCGTGAAGCAAGAGGAGCATACCGGAGCGCATGAGGACTTCGATAAAAACGTGCAAATTTGTATTATCTAACGATAATTACGCTTTAGCAGCTTAGTCTGCTTTCGGATTTTGGGTGAGTCGCCGGTGTTGACTCAACGTCCGTAATTAATGCCGGATCGGATGTACAGGCTTTCTTCAGCAGCCCCCTGTTTCAGGGAAGTTGTCGTGTAAACTAATTAAGCAATAGGGGGTCAAGAATGGATAGGGCATGGGTTCAGCGAATAAGTTTAGTCAAGAGTTTAAGGAAGCAATAGTTAAAAAGCTATTATTAAAAGGGGGTCAGTCTGTTGCAGAATTTTGCAATGAAAATAATTTAGCAAAAAGTACAGTTAGTCGTTGGCGCTCAGAATGTGCTAATGTTTCAGAAATGAGAAACAAAAAAAATAAATCAAAGTATTCAGCGGAAAATATTTTAAAAATTATTTCAGAAACATATCAAAATACTTCAAAGGTGCGGGTTTTTAAACTCAGTTTATATCAACACAACAGGTTGGTTCTGGCGTATCCCAGATGAACTGGCACAGATACCGCCCTTCTAAAAAACGGAGACCCCGGATAATTCAGATTTCGTAAGTGACAAACATTGCTCAGTGTCTTGTTTTTAGACACTCCAAATTGAATATATTTCATTATGAAGTGGTTACAAAAATGCAAAGGCCTTTATGGGTTCTTTTTAATAACTCAATTTTGGAGGCTTTATTATGAAAACTATTAAATTATTAACCCCCGCAAATGCAGACCACACGGCTGGCAGCTTTATCCGCCGTGAAGACAAGTATCTTCTTGCCAAAGCACAATTTGATATTTTAGTGCCTTTGTTGAAATCAAACCTTGAAAACGCCTCACCTGTTGCGAATACGGATCATACGATTATTGAATCGGTTTATTACGACAACACCAATCTGGATGTTTTAACTGAATATTTAGCTCGTCAGTCGTGCCGATCTAAAATGCGCACCCGCCGTTACGCCCCGAATGGCGTATGGGATTCAAGTATTTTTATTGAAGTAAAATCAAAAGTAAACGGAATCTGTAATAAAAGCCGTTTTCAGATCGGTTTAAATGAAGTTGTCGATTTGAGTCTGGGAAAAACATTTTCTAAAACCCCGTCTTTACATCAGGCCAATCTTAATATTAAAAGCCGAACTCTGCAGAAACGAATTAATTTAGTTAATTACTTTATTGAAAAATTGAAAACCCAGCCCTCATCAAAAATCACATATTCACGACTGGCCTATGAAAAAGCTTCGTTCCGGGTAACAATTGATCTGGATTTGCAATTTTCAAATCTGTTAAATACCAATGCCGCTGTTGTTAAGACTATTAATTCACAGCCCTCTTATACCGAGGTTATGCAAACGGTTCAGCAGCAATACGCCGATAACCAATATATTCTTGAGGTTAAACACGCCGGTGATATTCCCCGGTGGATGCAGGAGTTTCTGAGTCAGAATCAAGTGGCTGAAGTGAGCTTCTCGAAATACTGTTATGCCATGTCGTTCGCTGTTGCCGGATCTTTAGTGTCAGGCAAAACAAACCCGAAAAATGATTCTTTTGCTATTTGAAATAAAACTGCCTACAGAGCCGGAGTCTACAATATGAACTTTATAAATTTAAAAAATTTAGATGCAATTGAAGCCGTACCGACAAAGATGGCATTTCAATATCTGGCTTTATCAATTGCTCTGGGTATTGTGCTGATGATACTGGCGGTCTGGTCTAGCAAAAAAATCGGTAATAAACTGACTTCAAACCAAAGCGCTTTGAAAGAAACTGGTAAATACGAAAAATCCCTGAGTGTCTCTTATGCTGAATTGGTACTGGGTTCGGCCAATGTACTTTTTCTTTGTTTAGGCATGACCGGAATTATGATCCTGGTTAATAATAACCTGGCGCGGGCTTTTGCTATCGGTGCTGCCATTGCTATCATCCGCTTCAGAGTAAAATTTGATGACAAGGGCCTTGGCTCAACACTCTTTTTTGGGGTGCTTGTGGGAATGGCCTGTGGAGTCGGACAAATTCAAATAGCCATTGTAATCACGGCGGCCTATGGCATTCTGCAAGCCATTATTATTATGCTTATTGGTTTTGAAACACCGGCTGAAAAATTAATACGTACACTGCCATCTATAACAAGTACAAATGACGTAACAGTGGTAGAACCGTCTGAACCAGTGGCTCAATAGAATTTGTTCTACAGATAAGCTAGTTTTGATGCAATACTCAAATTTTTCGGTACGATCGTAGACTACAATCACTTTTTTTACAGATTTTTAATTTAAATCAATATCTTCTTTTTCAAGATCTAATTTTACACACTGGTCTTCTAAATCTGGTAGGTCTTTAGTGTTTTGCTCTAGCTCGGCCTGAGTTAAACGGCCCGATTTAAGGTTTAATTCAACTAATCGTTTATCAAATTTTAAATTCAGTAATGCTTTATTCAACGACATATAAACCTCTTTTATTATTGAAACCCACCAAAATTACCACTACAAGCTCTTTATATAGTTAGTTTCACCTAAAATCAATTCCAGTATTTGGGATTATCGGTTTTTTTAGGCTTTTCATTATCCACCACTAACCTAAGCGAGCTGGTGTTTCTTTTTAGCTTAGACTTTGTTTTATTCAGTTTCATACGCGTGTGCCCCCATAAAAACAAAAAACCCACCAAGGCTCCGCCAATATGACATAAATAGGCCACTTCAGTGCCCGAAAAGCCCGTGGTCAGTAATGAGGATAAATCTAAAGCTGCGGCAATCATGGCAAAATATTTGGCCTTCATTGGAAATAAACCCATAAAATAAATAATTCTTTCCGAAAAAACAATGCCATAGGCCACTAAAAGGCCAAATAAAGCCCCAGAGGCCCCCATAACCGGAATAACTAGGGGCGCCTGATTGCCACTTATAATTGCGTATAGCGCCACTCCCGCGCAATAAACAATGGCGGCTCCAACCCCACAGGTAAAAATATAGGTCGTAAAAAAGCGCGCGCCCCAGTGTTTTTCAAGTTCAGATCCAAAAAACCAAAGCATCAGGCCGTTAAAAAATATATGAAAGGGCGACAGCGCGTGAAAAAACATATACGTAAATAGCTGCCACACCCAGAATTTTTCAATGACTTGATCCGGATGCAATATAAACCAAGTGCTGATATTTAGTTTTAAAAAAGAACCTAAAATAATTTGAACAAAGATCCACACAACCGCAATGGCAATTAGTAATTTTTTCACAACAGCAGTTAATGGCGCCACATGTATTTGATTCATAATTTACGTATTACTTTCTTATCTAATTTCATATGACCTTCTTAAAATAATTAAAAAATTTAATATAGCTGTCTTCCACTGTTTCAATAACCACTTTGGTTTCAGCAATTAATGGGAAAAAATTCAAATCTCCACTCCATCTTGGAATTAAATGATAATGTAAATGGTCCGGAATACCCGCCCCTGCCGCCACCCCATTATTTAAACCGATATTATACCCACCCGGTTGATAAACAGCCTGTAGAGCTTGAATGGCTAGCCTTGTGACCCTGTGCAAGTCATCAAAACGTTCGGAACTTAAGTCCATAAGATCACCCACATGCACCAAGGGTAGAATTAATAAGTGACCATTGTTATATGGATACTTATTAAGTAAAATCTGAGTGTGTTGTGTTTTATATACACACAAGGTCTCTACTGAGATTTCCTCGTTTGCTGAACGACAAAAAACACAGGCTTCGATTTTAATCAGTTTTCTGACGTATTTCATGCGCTCTGGTCTAAAAAGAATATTGCGTTTGTACGGCCACGCGGCTGGTTTTTTGATTGATTTTTTTGTGGATTTTTTTTGCTGGTTTTTTTGCTGGTTTTTTTTCATTGCCGCCACCAACATTACTCCCAATAACCGGGCATCAAAAAAAGTGGCTGATTTAAATACTTAGTTTTTAAAAAGGTCTGCGCTAGTTCACTCGCTATTGATTTTGAAGATATTTTTTTAGCTGCCGAAAGATAATCTCTAACTTCAGAGAGTGAGTTTAAATCATCTTCGTCTTCATTCATTGTCAAAATATCAAAAAAATTCAGCTTTTCTTTTTTAGGTTTAAATATTTTGTAGTCATCTCCAAGCTTAGCCATTTGGGCGGCCATTTTAACAGCGTCTTCGTACATTCCGATGACGTCGGCAAATTTTAGCTCAACCGCTTTAGCCCCTGTCATTACCCGCCCGTCCGCATAAGCTGTAACTGTGTCTAAGGGTAAGCTACGGGCCTCAACCACTGTATTTTTAAACTGATCGTAAACTTCATTGATCATCTCTTGAAATAACTGCTTTTCATCATCCCGCATGGCTCTGTATTCAGAACCTGAATCTTTAAACTTTCCGGAACTGATGGTGTATCTTTGCACCTTGGCCCAATCATATAACTTTTCAAGATTAGCAAATTCCATGATGACACCAATAGAACCTATCATCGTGCCAGGTGCCACAACAATTTTATCACACGCTAGCGCCGCGTAATATCCGCCACTAGCAATAAGGCCTGTACTTACACAAACAACTGGTTTTTTGGTTTCTGACTTTGCACGAAGAATTTCAGAATAAATCTCTTGCGAGGGTCCCACCGCACCACCAGGTGAGTTAATTTCGATAACAATGGCCTTTACAGATTCATCTTTTTTATATTTTTTTAGCTGACTTAAGAATTTTTTGCCATTTAGTATTACGCCGTTTATTTCTAAATGCAGAATCTCATTTTTAGCAAGGCGGTGGTCATCATTTTTATAATAACCAGTGACGCCATTGTAAATAAATAGACCCACAAACACGACAACAAGACCCAATACAAATTTTTTGCGAAATGACCATGGCTTCATAAAAATCCTTTTTTATATAAATTGTACGTCTTCATCATAAAATAAAAATAAAAAAAGGGAACCTAATAGGCTCCCTTTTTTATAATAATTTGATTTCTTACTCATTTAGACGCGCAGCCGTAGCTACTCCTTATGAGGCTCGACCTTGGATAAGGTTAGCTAAACTTTATCCGTTTTTATATTTTTAAGCTGATCACCAAATACATCACCAAAACTGGTTTTTACAGTTGATGATGCTTTTTTTGCATAGTCCTCAACATCCGCCTTTGATTCACGCAGTTTAACTAGTTTAGCAGATAGTCCAATTTTACGAGCGTCTCTATCAATTGTAATAACTTCAGCCTTAATCGTGTCACCTACTTTAATAACATCCTCAACTGTTTGAATTTTTTCAGTAGATAACTCAGAAACATGTATTAAACCTTCGATATCAGCCGCGAGCTCAACGAAAGCACCAAAATCAGTTGTTTTAGTGATTTTAACATCATGCTGAGTGCCAATACCATATTTTGTTTCTATTTGTGTCCAAGGATCACCTTCAAGCTGTTTAACACCTAAAGAAAATCTTTCATTTTCAGAATCTACACCTAAAACAACGGCTCTAATTTTTTGACCTTTTGTGAAAACTTCAGACGGATGATTTACGCGCTTAGTCCAAGAAAAATCAGAAATATGCACAAGCCCATCAATACCTTCTTCGATACCAACAAAGATACCAAAATCAGTAACTGATTTAACCTCACCCTCGATAATAGTTCCAGGTGGGTAGGTGTCTTTCATTTCAACCCAAGGGTTCTCTTGCAGTTGTTTCATGCCCAAACTAATGCGGCGATTTTCCATATCAATCTCTAGTACCTGAATTTCAACTTCTTGACCTACCTGTACAACTTGATTCGAGTGCTTTACACGTTTAGTCCAAGACATTTCAGAAACATGAATTAAACCTTCAACGCCATCACCTAACTCAACAAAAGCTCCATATTCGGCAACAGAAACTACTTTGCCTTTTACTTTGGTACCAATGGTGTACTTAGCTTTTATTTCCGCCCATGGATCTTCAGTTAATTGTTTTAAACCTAAAGACACACGTTCTTTTTCAGTATCATATTTTAAAATCTTAACTTTGATTTCTTCACCTACATTAATTAACTCAGAAGGGTGCTTAACACGCCCCCAGCTCATATCCGTAATGTGTAAAAGTCCATCTATACCACCTAGGTCAATAAATGCGCCGTAATCGGTAACGTTTTTAACTAGACCGACAACAGTTGCGCCCTCTTTCATGGTGTCTGCCGTTTGCGCCTTCAAACTGTCGCGTTCTTCTTCAAGAATGGCCCTACGAGATAATACAATGTTGCCACGTTTTTTATTAAACTTAATAACTTTAAATTTGTATTTTTTCCCAAGATAGACATCCATATTGCGAACCGGACGTAAATCAATTTGCGAGCCCGGTAAAAAAGCTTTTACGCCAATATCAACTGAAAGACCGCCCTTAACTTTAGCGACGACTGTGCCTTCAATGATTTCTTCATTTTCCGCCGCTTTAGAAATATCAGTCCAAGCGCGCAGCATATCGGCTTTATCTTTAGATAAGGCCACCATGCCATTTTCATTTTCAATGCGGTCAATTAAAACTTCTACGCGATCGCCGGCCTTAACTTGGCGAACACCATCAATAATCCGAAATTCATTAATTGGAACCAGGCCTTCAGATTTATAATTAATGTCAACCAAGACAAAGTCTGACTGCACTTCAACAACAAGGCCATTAACCACATCACCCACTCTGAAATCTTGCTCTTTAGTTGAGGCCGAGAAAAGTTGTTCAAACTCTCCGCCTGAAATTTGATTATTCAAACCAGGATTTGCTGGGACACTCGCATCTTCAGCATCGAGTAACGCTAACACCGATAGTTTTTCTTTTTCGCTCTTGCTTAATGTTCTGTTCATGTTTGTTTTTTTTCCTTCTAGCGCAAAGGTCCTCTGGGGACACTAGGGCTGAATACGTAGTTCTAGGGGGTTTTAAGTCCAGGGTCAACCCCTGAATTATTGAGTTGTGCTTAATAAACAGGCTAACTAACTCCGCCATCAAATTCTTTAAATTAAAGAGCCTGTTACAATAAAGTTATTCATTTTTATTTTGAGCGAATTGACAATAATAAAATTAAGATTATACAAGTTGTTTATTTTAAAGACGACATCGAAGTCAATATCAAAAGCCGCTCTATAATCGAAAAAAAAGAATGGTTCGAAATTGCGCAGAACCATGACCACTTTAATTTATTGCTATGTCGCTTCGATCGAACAGGGCATGTCTCATCAATCTGGAAAGACCACACCCGTACGCAGGACTGGTGCCTTGGTTGGGCTGATGAGGCACCCGATATTGGACAGATGACACCCGATCAGATTCGTCAGGCGATTCAAGAACTCAGTGGTTTTTTTGTAGACCAGCAAGAGCTTCAAAAGTTAAGATCTATAAAAGCCGCTTAACTGAAACTCTTTAATTAAAAAATCAGCTGGAGATTTATGCTTTAGAGACTTATTGCTTTCAGATGATCATGCATAATCATGCATCAGCAATTCATTTTTATATTCGCTGAAATAAAGCCTTACAAACTCACGTTCTTTTTCAAACTTGTAGGTCCGGATTAATAAGTCTTTTAATTCCGAAAAACCGGATATAAGTTCGCGCTGTTGCATTTAAACCACCTTCAAAGACAAAGTGGATTCTATTTGCAAGAATCAGGCAATGATTTTTTTTAGCTTATTATTAGCCCGCTACCAAATCTTAATTCGGTCCGCTTCGCCTAAATACAGTTTATCGTTTTTCTTGCATGCAAAAGCCTCATGAAATCCCGCTTGATGCTTAACCTGTTCATTTATGCGCGCATAACCCAAGCTGTGCGGGTCAGTTTTAAGCTGCATCTCTTTAGTTTTTTCACGTGTTACGTCGCACCACACGCGGGCGTAGGCCACAAAAAAATTCTTTTTATCTTCAAGCTTGCCGCTGTTTTCCGGAAAGGCTGCATTAAAAGCAAAGCTTAACCCTACAAGATCTGCGACGTTTTCTCCTTGAGTCAGGTTGCCATTATGGCCAATTTTATTAAATTGCTCGACCATTTTTTTTCCACGCACCTGAAATTTTTTAATATCTTCGTCGTCCATCCATTGTTTCAGTTTTCCTTGAGCATCAAACTTAGAACCCTGATCATCAATGCTATGGCCTAACTCATGCCCTACAACGGCACCCACGGCCCCTAGATTTTCAATAATATCCCCGTCTTTCATAAAAAACGGATATTGCAAAATACCTATCGGCAAAACAAATTTGTTTTTATCTGGAGAGTAATAAGCATTTACAGTTAGCGGCCCCATGCCCCAGGCTTGTTGATTAACGCCCTCACGTAGTTTTTTTAATGTACGTGTATGGCCCGCTAAAGCTAATAGCTCAGAGTTTTCATAGGGTTGCTTTGGATTTAATTTTAGTATGGGCTTAAAGTCCCATTCTTTAGCAGTTGTTGGCTGCACCAACTGTAATTTTGCTGTTTTAATTTTTTCTAAGGCGCCTTTTTTGCTTGGCGCCGACAGCCAATCGTTTTTTTCTATACCTGACAAAATAGAGGCTCTAATTCTTTGCGCCACTTGCTGCATTTTTTCTTTCGGGAATTTTTTAAATAATCGCGGTAGCATTTCATAATCAAGCTCCCTGTCAAAGGCTCCCATCACCGACTTGCTGCAACGCTCTTGCCTGTCAGACCTCGCCAAAGGCCCCCCCATGTACTTGTGACTGAACTCCCAACGTTTTTTAAATAATTCGGGATAGGCATCATCCATAAAGCCACGAGCACTGCGATACACATACATATCTTTGAGAGTCTGCAAATTTTCAGCCCTTAATTCTTTTTGCAAAAAATCAAGGCTTTCGGGAATAAAGTCACGCAGCAAGGTTTTAGCAGGTATGTGCTGAGTAAAAAACGATTTCAAGTTCATTGTTTCAATTTTTTTAAGAAAATCTGTGCGTGAAATTTTTCTGGGCTGGGTATAGCGCTGCCTAAATTCTGCCGGGTACGGATAGACTTCTTTAAACTGCTTTTCAAAATCTAAAACAGCTTGTGCTCTTATTAGGTGCTGGTGCTTATCGCCCTGTGGGTAAACCGCATTTAAAAATTCCGCCATTAATTTTTTATAATCCTCGGTTAACTCTTTATTGTCATAATAGCTCTGCTCGGGCAGCCCCATTAGCGAAACATCAAATGTTAAGTCGTAAACCAGCGGGTTATCGGTATTTGGTAAAATTTCGTAGCTTAACACCGACCATTTCTCGTTCGTTAAATTCTTACGGTTTAGTTCAATAAATTCTTTGATCGACTTAATTCGATCAATTTCTTGTGCCAATTTCGCGACCAATACTTTTTCTTCACTAGCTGATGCCTTTTCATTCATGCAGGCTGCATAGTAATCTTTTAACTGCTGTGATCTTGCTGATAATTTTTTTTCACTTTGAATGTTTTTAAAAAAATCTTTTTTCTTTTCTAATATTCTTTCATGCGAGTCATTAAAAGCAAAAGTGTGCGAACTGCGGTCATCGCGTAATTTAAATTGTGCTTCCACCTTTGAGCAAACATACTGATGAAAGTCATTGCAGGGGTTTATTTTTTCGTTTAGCTCAAATAATCGGACCTCCGGAATTACGGAAGTTGCAGCTGCCTTACTTTGGACTTCAGCTAAAGTAGTTATTGAGATCAATTGCAAAAAAACAGCAAAACTAAATATACAGCTAAATATACAGCTAAAATTTAACACAAAAGCCCTCCTGAGTTTAAAAATAAGTGTAAAAATAAGTCTTAATTCTGGCACATGTTGAATAGGCGCGTGAAGCTTTTTTTACACAATAGACATAATAGAAACTTCAAGTAATACTAAAATCTAACCCTTAGCCGGAGTCTGATATGTCTGTTCCATTTATTGACCTAAAAACCCAGTACAAGGTGCTTAAAAATTCAATAGACGCCCGCATTCAAAAAGTTTTAGAAAGCGGCGCCTATATTGGCGGACCAGAAGTTGCCGAGCTTGAAAAAACTCTAGCCCAGCACACCGGAACAAAGCATTGTTTAGCTGTGGCTAGTGGCACGGATGCTCTTTTAATTCCCATGATGGCGCTGGGCATTGGTCCGGGTGATGAAGTTATCACGACGGCGTTTTCATTTATTGCCACCGCTGAAACAATTGTACTTGCAGGTGCCACGCCGATTTATGTGGATATTGATCGCAAGACTTTTAATATTGATCCTAAAAAAATTGAAGCGGCCCTCTCTCCTAAAACTAAAGCCATTATGCCGGTGTCTTTGTATGGACAAGCCGCAGACCTTGATGAGATCAACACTCTAGCTAAAAACCATAATTTATTTGTTATTGAAGACACAGCACAATCTTACGGCGCAAAATATAAAAATAAAAAAAGTGGTGCGTGCACGACGGCAGCCGGAACTTCTTTTTATCCGGCGAAACCTCTTGGTTGTTACGGTGACGGTGGAGCTATATTTACCAATGATGATCAACTGAATATTATTATGAAAGAAATCCGCGAACATGGTTCTGAAAAACGCTATTACCACACGCGCTTAGGTTTGAATGCTCGCCTCGACACTATTCAATGTGCCATTTTGTTAGCCAAATTGGAGCGCTATGACTGGGAAGTTGCAGAGCGTAACCGTGTTGCATGGCGCTACAGTGAGGCCTTTAAGGGCCTAGAAAATATCGATCCTCAATTTTCACTTCCTTTTATAAAGCCCGAAAATCAAAGTGTTTGGGCCCAATACACTTTAACTATTGCCAATCGCGATTTATTTCAGAAAAAAATGACAGAATTGCAAGTACCAACGGCCGTGCACTACTCGCTGACCATGCCAGACCAGCCGTGGTATAAAAATAATACAAAAATTACGCAGGATATTTCGCAATCAAGATGGGCTGCTAATCATGTAGTCAGTCTGCCAATGTATCCAGATATGGATGACAAAACTCAAGATATTGTTATTGAGGCTGTAAAAAAATCTGTCGAATTTTCAGTAAAACAGGCGTAGACTCTAGGCATGAAAACAGAATTTACTGCACTTGAAAAATTAGTTCACTTAGACGCGCCATTAGGCAGCACGCAAAAAAAAATTACGTGGGGTGACGCAAAAAAATTCGTTCTTTTTGCCGGTCCAGATATTATTGAAGACGAAGGCATGGTCATTGAAACTGGCGCCGAAATAAAACGCATCACTGATAAACTTGATATTCCGTGGATATTGAAATGCTCTTTTGATAAGGCCAATCGTCAAAGTTCCAATAGCTTTCGCGGCCCTGGCATGCAATCAGCACTTAAATCTTTAGATAAAATTAAATCTAAAATTGGCTGCGCTCTAATCACGGATGTACATGAAACTATTCAAGTTGAAGAAACCGCACAGTATGCTGAAGTCATTCAAATCCCCGCATTTTTATCTCGTCAAACAGATTTGCTTATTGCCGCAGCCAAAACCAACCGAGTTATTCATATTAAAAAAGGTCAGTTTTTAGCTCCATGGGACATGAAAGCCATTGCTAAAAAGGCCACCCAAGTAGGAAATGAAAAAATTCTACTTTGCGAAAGGGGCACCACTTTTGGTTATAATCGCTTGATTAATGATATGACCGGCCTTGTTGAAATGCGCAGACTGGGCTTCCCTGTGATCATGGACTGCACTCACTCCACCCAACTGCCTGGCGCCACCGGAGAATCCAGCGGCGGTAGGGGCGACATGGTCTGGCCGCTAGCCCGTGCGGCGGTGGCTATTGGTGTTGATGGCATTTTTGTTGAGACTCACCCAAATCCTGAAAAAGCTCTGTGCGATGGACCTACTTCTTTGCCTCTAAAAAATTTAGAAGGTTTTTTAAAAAATCTTCTACTTATATTTAAAACCCATGCGCATGAATCTACTTAGTCAACAAATTAGCCATTTATTTAAAAAAATCTGGCGACCAGTATTGGCACTTACTCTGCTTGTGATTTTGGCCATCAAAGGCCCCTTTCAACTGGAGCAGCTTAAATCTACGCTTAAGAATCCGGGAATTATCTTTCTTGGCATCAGTCTATTTTTCTTACAAATTCTCATTTCCTCACTCCGCTGGAAATTATTTATTAATTTAGTCACAGAAGTTAACTGTTTAATGCTTTTAAACTGACTTTGATTGGAAGTTTTTTTAATCATTTTATTCCCGGCGGAGTCGGCGGCGATATTGTTAAAGCTCTTGAGTTATCTAAAAACAATAACTGCTCACGCGCGCAAGCACTTACAAGCGTGCTTTCTGACCGTGTCTTTGGCTTATTTGCCATGATTAGCTTTACTTTTATTTTTCTTTTAATCGAATATATATTTTATCAAGAAGCCTATATTATAAAATTTCTAATTTTAAGTGGAGCGCTTTTACTAATAATTCTTTTGTTTCTGCTGTTTCTTCCTGGCATGCTAATTAAATTTTCTACTCACTTGTCTACCAAAAGCTCCGGCTTACTCATTAAATTAGAAAAATTAGTCACCACCCTGCATTTTACATTTATCACATTCAAAAATTTCAGAATCCAGGTTAAAAGTTTTTTTATAAGTTTGGCGCTACAACTTCTTTCCGTCTACTTTATGTTTGAGGTTGTGCGCAGCCTAAATATTCCCCTACCTTCTTTTTTAATTTTCTTTTCGCTGTGTTGCTTTAGCTTTGTGGCCTCTGCCATTCCTATTTTTCCGGCAGGTATTGGCGTAGGCCAGGCCGCCATTTATGTTCTATTTTCAAACGTCAATGAAGATCTAGCGAAAGCTACAATTATTGCTATTACGACAATGCAAATTTTTAATTTATTTTATGCTCTCATCGGCGGAGCTATTTTTTCTTTTATGCCCAAAATTAAAAAAGAAACCCTAGAGGCCTTAATCTAAAGGATTTTAAACCATGACTTTATTAATCAAACAACTCCTAGGTCTTTTTAAACTTCTACACTCAGACACTGGACAAAATCAAATAGCGTCTGGCCTAGCCTTTGGAGTGTTTCTTGGTTTTGCTCCCTTTTTATCGCTACAAACACTATTCGTTTTATTCATCGTTTTTATTTTTAGAGTACAACTAGGGGCTGCATTTCTCTCGGCCTTTTTCTTTAAGTTCATCGCTTTTGGACTTGATCCCGTTGCGGACCCCCTTGGTCGCTACCTTTTAGAAAACCAGGCCTTGCGTCCAATATGGGCCAGTATGTACAACCTGCCACTGCTGCCGATGACTCGGTTTAATAACTCAATCAATATGGGCTCATTTGCCATATCTATTCTACTTTGTCCGTTGCTATTTTTTGTGTTCAAAAAATTAATTATTAAATATCAAACAACGTGGCTGAAAAAACTAGAATCTTCTAAGATTTGGAAAGCCGTAAAGGCCACTAGGTTCTACATTTGGTATACAAAGTATCAAGATTTGTACGGAGTATAAATGAGCATTCTTAAAACCTCAACCGATAAAAAAATCAATAAAAAAAACCAGGGACTTATCAGATGGAACGCCATCATTCCTTTTTTAATCGTTACAACTCTGGTTTACAGCTATTTCCTTTTATTCTTTGATATTCATATGAAAAATACAATCGAGTGGATAGGTTATAAAGCTCTGGGCAGTGAAGTTAATATCACCGAATTTAAAACTTCATTTATCAAGGGTCATGTTCAAATATCTAAAATTGAATTAACCAGCAGCGAACAACCTACGTTCAACTCTTTAGAATTGGCTGAAGTCCGTTTTAATCTAAATTGGGATGCTCTGTTGCGGGCTAAATTTGTTGTTGAAGAAATTATGGTTGAAGGCGTGCAGTTTATGTCTAAACGAAGTCACCCTGGACAAGTTGCACCACCCGCGCCTCCTTCTGATGAACCTAGCTTTGCGCAACAACTCAAAGACAAAGCGCTTGGTAAGTTAGATCAAGAAAACCAAAATAATATTTTGGGCGATGCCGCGCAATTTCTTAAAACCGGAAAATTCGACGACCAAATTAAAAACCTTGAAGACCAGCTGACATCAAAAAAACTTCTGCAAGAGATGCATCTAAAATGGTCTGCCAAACAAACCGAATGGCCTACGAAACTAAAAAGCCTACCCACTACGCAAGAATTAAATACTCTTAATGAAAGATTTAGTAAAATTAAACTAAAAGATTTCGTAAGCCTTCAAGAACTTGAAACTTCTGCTAAAGAAGTTGATTTCATTGTCAAAGATATCGATGCAAAAACAAAAAAAATCAATGAGCTTAAAACTCAACTCAATACAGATCTTAAATCTGTAGACGAAGACTACAAAAGTATCGACTTACAAATTAAAAAAGATATCAATACTCTTAAAAGCCGTTTTAAAATTCCAAAAATAGATGCCGCAAGCTTTGCTAAAGCACTTTTTATGAGCTACCTGGCTCCTTTTACTTCTAAATTAGATCATTATAAAGTAATGGCACAAAAGTACCTTCCTCCCAAATATGCAAAAATGATTGCGGGTGAAAAAAAAGAAGATGAAGCTAGCAACAGCATCCAGCCCCACCCGCGTACTGATGGCATTACCTATGAGTTCCCGATCAAAAATGGCTATCCCCTTTTTTGGATACAAAAAATTTCACTCAGTTCTAAATCTAATGAGCAAGCTGATTATGGCGACTTCACAGGCTTGATTCAAAATATAACTTCTAATCAAGCACAAGTGGGCCAAGCCACCACTGCAAAAATAGAAGGTGATTTCAATAAATTAAATATTAAAGGCATATATCTGAATACCTTATTTAACAATATGACGTCAGAATCTCTCATAAAATTTGATTTTGGTATTAACTCTTACCCTTTAAGGGATGTGGAATTACTTAAATCCAAAAGTGGCCATATTACAATGCCACAAACAGACGTAAGCCTTGCCACCACGGGTGAAATTGTCGGATTTAAAAACTTTGATCTCAAGCTTAATAATACTTTCAATAGCGTCAATTTTAAAATTACCTCGGAAGATAAAACTGTAGATGAAATTTTAAAAAGCACATTGGGCCTCATTACTAAATTTGATCTGCAGGCTTCCGCGCAAGGCGAACTTAAAAATCTTAATATTGATATACGTTCAAGTTTAGCCAGTGATTTAGAAAAATCATTTCAGCGTTTATTACAAAATAAAATTGATGAAGCCAATGAACAGCTGCAAAAGGCTGTTAACAGTGAAATTGAAAAGCTAAAAAATCAGCTTAATAACCAAGTGACGGCTCTTAAATTAACCGCAGAAACTGAAATTAAAAAAGTTCAATCCCAACTTGAAGACCAAAAAAAACAAGCTGAAGATAAAATTTCACAAGCCAAAAAAGAATTTGAAGACCAAATTAACAAGGCCAAAAAAGCAGCCGAAGATGAAGCCAAGAAAAAAGTTCAGCAAGAGGGCCAAAAGCAGCTGGATGACTTAAAGAAAAAGTTCGGGTTGTAAGCCATTAGGCGCGGCGGCTTCAATTTTAGGAATCGTGGGCCGATTTAAATTGAAAGTTGCAAGCTCTGCCAATCTACCGCCGACCTAATAAACAGCGACTCGCTCTTGCGTTGCTTAAGAATAATACTCATCGGCAAACGATCCACATTAAAAAATTTTGAAAAGCTATCCGCTTTATCCCAAATTTTTATATACTTTTCAGAGTCAAAATCAGGAAAACTTATTAAAAATTTAGCAATATCTTCTTTAGATTCATCTACCGATATAATAATAAATTTAACCTCAGGGTGTTTTTTAGAATACTCAATCAGCTCTGGCACCTCAGTAATGCAGGGCGCACACCACGAGGCCCACAGATGCAGAATCACCACGGAGTGGGCCTCTAATGAGTTTTTAGCGATAAAAAAACTCTTAGCTTGATAATTGCGAAACTCTGCTGAATATAATTTACTGAAAATCATCTCAGACGTCAGCACTTGCAGATTTAACGGCGGCCCTTGTTGATTTAAAGAAAAATAGCGGCCCTTAAATACTAAATAAACAAAAGCCACTGCTAGAATTAAAAAAATGATTGTTAGTTTTAACTTCATGTTTGTATCAATATAAATGAGAGTATTCCAGACGATTTTTCACGTCTGTATAAATCAAGCGAGTCTCATTATGATTATGGCCTGACGTAAATTTTTTCTTTTTTTAACACCAGCTACTTAACCCAAAAAACTATCTAGCGGCATACATGGCAGCGCGAGATTTATTCTGGGTCTGTCTAATGCCTTTTTTAGTTTTTGCTTTAGCTATAAATTTTAATTTTTTAGCTTTACTTTTGGCTTTGCTCTCTACTTTGCTCTCTGTTTTTTTAGCGGCTTTGTCTTCTTTAGTCGCTTTCGCAGAAGTTTTAGCTGTAGTTTTTGATTTCCAATCGAAATCAACAAATTCTAAAAATGCCATCTCGGCGGTGTCGCCTGGTCTACGCCCAACTTTAATAACTCGAGTATAGCCACCATCGCGCTCTTTAAATCGAGGTGCAATATTTTTTACTAAGTCCACCCCTAGATCTTGATTTCCTAATCTTGCAATCACCAGACGAGTTGAGTTTAAATCGCCTTTTTTACCCAAAGTCACAACTCTTTCAATGTGGCGACGCACTTCTTTTGCACGAGCTTGAGTTGTTTTAATACGACCATGCTCAACCAGTGATACCATTAATCCACGAATAAGGGCCTTAAGTGGTCCACTTTTACGACTAAAATGTTTTACTAAACGACGGTGCGATGACATGGCCGAACTCCTATTGTACTTCTTTTTTAACTGACACTGGCATCTGATTAGGATCCCATCCAGGAGGTGGCCATCCTTCGATCTTCATTCCAAGCCCCAAACCCATAGTCGTTAAAATTTCTTTTATTTCATTTAATGATTTACGTCCGAAATTTTTAGTTTTAAGCATTTCTGCCTCTGATCTTGTTACCAATTCGCCAATAAAACGGATATTGGCATTTTTAAGACAATTTGCAGATCTTACACTTAGTTCTAAATCATCAACAGACCTGAAAAGATTTTCATTTAAAGTTGAAGATCCCATGCCTCTTACTTCATCAGAAGGCTCTAAAGATTCATCAAAAGTTAAGAAAATTTGTAGCTGTTCTTTTAAAATCTTAGAAGCTAAAGATACGGCCTCCTCGGGTTTTAATGAACCATCGGTCCAAATTTCCAAACCTAAAGAATCGTAGTCTGTTCTTTGCCCCACGCGCGCATTTGATACAGAATAATTTACTTTTCTGATTGGACTGTGCAGTGCGTCAACGCCAATAAAACCGATCGGCAAATCTTCACTGCTATTTTCAACTGGAACATAACCACGCCCATAAGACACAATAATTTCTGCATTGAAATTAGCACTGCCACCTAAGGTTGCTAGATGCTGCTGTGGATTTAAAATTTCAATTTTATCAGATGCACTGATATCAGCCGCTGTAACAACTCCTGGGCCTTTTTTTGAAATTCTTAAAGTTAAAGGCTCTGAGGTAAATTGTCTAAAGCGCACTTGCTTTAAGTTTAAAATAATATCTGAAACATCTTCTAAAACATCTGGCATAGTTGAAAATTCGTGCAAAATACCATCAAATTTTACAGCAGTAACGGCGGAGCCCATCATTGAACTTAATAAAATTCTTCTTAAAGAGTTACCTAAAGTAACTCCAAAGCCTCTCTCCAGCGGGCGAATAACAAATTTAGCATACTCTACAGATTGAGTGTCTTTTTCAATCTCAAAGCCTTTTGGTTTAATTAACTCTCTCCAAAACTTATAATAGTGCTCTTGCATCATTTACCCCTTAATTATCAAATTATTTCTGTAACTTATTTAGCAGTTCATATCCTAACGTGAGTAGTACTCCTATCCTAACGTGAGTAGTACTCCTATCCTAACGTGAGTAGTACTCCTATCCTAACGTGAGTAGTACTCAACAATCATACTTTCCTCTACCGGAATTGTAACTTCGTCACGCATCGGAAGATCTTTGACCGTCCCTTTGAGCGCGGCATGATTTGCCTCAAGCCAGCTTGGGATCGTACGTCTAGCTACAGCCTGTATAGCTGATAATATTTTATTTATTTCTTTACTAGCAGTAGCGACTTCAATTACATCACCTTTTTTAACTAGGAAACTGGCGATATTAACTCTTTTTCCATTAACTAAAAAATGATTGTGAGAAATTAGTTGGCGGGCTTCTCTGCGTGAGTTTGCAAAACCTAAAGTGTAAACAACATTATCCAGTCTCATTTCTAAAAATTTCAATAATGCATTGCCTGTTATATCTTTTGATTTGTCGGCCATTTCAAAATATCTGTGAAACTGTTTTTCAGAAAGACCATAGTATCGTTTGGCCTTTTGTTTTTCTCGCAATTGAAGCGCAAATTCAGAAAATTTAAGCCTAGATTGACCATGCTGTCCCGGTGGATAAGGGCGTCTTTCAAAAGCACATTTATCAGAAAAACATCTGTCGCCTTTTAAGAAAAGCTTCATATTTTCACGACGACATAGTTTACAAACAGAATTAGTTACACAACTCATAATGACTCCAGTTATATTCTTCGACGCTTAGGCGGTCGACATCCATTGTGAGGAACTGGAGTGATATCTTTTAAAGATAAAATTCTCATTCCGGTTCCGGCTAATGCTCTAATAGCTGGTTCGCGGCCTGCGCCCGGACCTGTTAAAAGAACCTCAACAGATTTCATACCGCTGTCCATAGCTTTTTTAGCTGCGTCTTCACAAGCAACCTGCGCCGCGTAGGGTGTGCCTTTACGGCTGCCCTTAAAACCCATATGTCCTGCTGATGACCAAGAAACTGTATTTCCTGCTGGATCAGTAAAAGTGATAATGACATTACCAAAGCCTGCCGCTATATGGCACTGCCCTTGTACAATATTTTTTTTAACATTTTTTTTAATTTTTTTATTTACCGCTACCGGCTTTTTTTCCATAACTGTATTCATTTTTTTACCCTATATCGAGCTCTGCTCGTCTCAATTTAATTAAACAGCTTTTTTCTTATTCGCTACAGTTTTCTTAGGACCTTTACGCGTTCTTGCATTCGAACGAGTATTTTGTCCACGCACAGGAAGCCCTTTTCTATGTCGAGTGCCACGATAACAATTAACGTCGGTTAGGCGCTTGATAAACATTCCGATATCACGACGCAAGTCACCTTCGACTTTAAATTTAGCTTCAATCATCGCCCGCATTGATGCCAGATTTTCATCGGTTAAAGCATCTGTTCTTAAGCTGTCCGTTATGCCAGCGGCATCACATATTTGCCGTGCGCGAGAACGACCGATTCCGTATATATATGTTAAGGCGACTTCTACTCTTTTGTTACGAGGTAAGTCGATACCCATTAAACGTGCCATAACCTAACCCTGCCTTTGCTTGTGCTTTGCGTTCTCACAGATGACTCTGACAACACCTTTTCTTTTAATAACTTTACATTTATTACAAATCTTTTTAACTGAGGGTCTGACTTTCATACAATCTCCGCCGCCTAATGTGTTCACCTAATGTGTTCACCTAATGTGTTCACCTAATGTGTTCACCTAATGTGTTCACCTAATGTGTTCACCTTAATGAATGTGAACTCTGAATATAGCCTCTTCGCTCCGCGAAAGGTTACAATTAATAACACTGTCTTTAATTCTAGTCTAGCCCTAATTTAGCAAATTCTAAGTTAATTCTAAGCTAATTTTAATATTTTACAAATTTTCTCAAAAACCAAATTTGGGTCCTGATCGCTATCCACTTCTACCAGGTTATTCTGGCCTTTGTAGTACTCAATAGTTGGCCCTGTATTTTTTTCAAACTGAGCCAGCCGCTCTCCTATTACCTCTTCCCTATCATCTGGTCTTTGAGTAAGTCCGCCTCCACATTTTTCACAAATATGGCCCTTGCTAGAGGGCTTACTCTCGATATGGTAAATTTCACCACACTGTGAGCAAGTTCTACGACCGGTCAAACGCTTTACTAAGACCTGAGGGTCGATCTTAAAATAAACAACTTGATTTACCTTTAATGCTCTTTTTTCTAGCATTAATTTTAAACTCTCAGCCTGGGCTATCGTGCGCGGAAAACCATCAAATATAACTGATTTTCCCGTTTGCTGAGCCATGTAAAACTCAACTAAATTAATCATAACATCGTCAGGAACTAGCTTGCCCTGATCCATATAGTTCTGAGCTAACAGTCCTATTTCTGTCTTCAGGTCGATAGCACTCCTCAGCACATCACCTGTACTCAATTGAACAAAATTATATTTTTCAATAAATCTCCTGGCCTGAGTACCTTTACCCGATCCTGGCGAGCCTATTAAAATAATATTCAAAACTGAACCCTTCTACTGCGAATTTTAACGCCTTTAAGAAAAGAATCATATTTGCTTGAAAGTAAATGTGACTGAATCTGCTGAGACGTATCAATAGCTACGCCTACTAAAATCAGCAAACTAGTTCCACCGAAGTAAAAGGGTATATTCATAAGTGAAACTAAAAGTCCTGGTAAAATACAAATAACACAAAGATATAAACACCCTAAAACATTAATTCTGGCTAACACATGCCGAATAAAATCCGCAGTGCTTTTTCCAGCTCGTATTCCCGGAACAAAAGCGCCAGACTTTTTTAAATTTTCAGAAACTTCATCAGCATTAAAGACGATATCCGTATAAAAAAATGAGAAAAATATAATAAACACGACGAATAAAATATTAAAAATTACACCGTTAGGATTTAACGAATCTGTCATCGCATTTAACCATGGTAAATTCATAAATTGTGCCAGCGTACCAGGAAACATCAATAGTGAGCTGGCAAAAATTGGAGGAATTACACCCGCAAAATTAATTTTAATAGGCAAATGACTTGAGGCCAAAGACCCCATATTATTATTGGCCTGTCTTTGACTGTACTGTATTGCAATTCGTCTTTGTGCAACTTCCATAAAAATTACGGCAGCAATAACAAGCAGCATAAACACTAACATCACGATTGCTAAAACCATTTTTAATTCGCCTGATTTAACTAACTCGAACAACTGACTGGCCCCCGAAGGAATACTTGCTGCTATACCTGTAAAAATAATTAATGAAGTGCCATTACCTATGCCGCGCTCAGTGATTTGGTCCCCAATCCACATAATAAAACAGGTTCCTGCCACCAAAGTCAGTACCGTAACAAATTTAAATGGGAAAAAACTAAGTGAACCCGACGACAGTAACGAACCACCAACACTTGTTGTTTGACTAGCTAACCATGTGCTAATACCATAACCTTGAATAATTGCTAAGAGAACAGTGGCATACTTGGTGTATTGATTGATTTTTTTTCGCCCGGCATCGCCTTCTTTTTTTAGGGCCTCTAAAAAAGGTACCGCCGAAGTTAATAATTGAAAAATAATCGAAGCCGAAATGTACGGCATAATGCCCAAGGCAAACACCGAAAATTGCGACAAAGCGCCACCACTAAATGTGTTGAATAGGCCAAAAATTCCACGGTTTTGTGAGTTAAAAAATTCAGAAACAGCCAAACCGTTAACACCTGGAGTTGGGATATGAACACCAACTCGGTAAACAGCTAGACAAATTAAGGTGAAAAATATTTTATTTTTTAAACTACCTAAGCCCTTGCTGTCGCTTTGTTCTGCCACTACTTGATTACCTCAATTTTGCCGCCAGCTTTTTCAATAGCCTCAATGGCTTTAACACTAAAGGCATGAGCTTTTACAGTTAGTGCTTTTGTTAACTCACCTTTTGCCAAAATTTTTACCTGTGCATTTTTGGTGATTAATCCCACCTTATATAAAGAGGCCGGATTTATAACGCCAACAACTTTACTTAAATCCGATAGATTTACAATTTGAAAAACATTTGCAAATGCCGCATTGGTAAAACCAAACTTCGGCAATCGACGAGAAAGCGGGGTCTGCCCGCCCTCAAATCCACGCCTAACTGTTCCGCCAGTACGAGCTAACTGACCTTTATGTCCCTTTGTTGCCGTTCCACCCATGCCTGAACCAATGCCGCGACCGATTCTTTTCTGGTAGTGAGTTGATCCTTTTTTAGGTTGTAATTTAGATAGTAAACTCATGTGCTCGCTCCAATTATTTCTCTGAATTATTGCTAGATTATTTTTTTACTGTAATTTCAATTAAATGCTGAATTTTATAAAGCTGACCCCTGTTGGCGGGAGTATCCGTTTTAACCACTATCTGATTAATTTTTTTTAAACCTAAAGCATGCGCTGTTCGGATTTGTGTAGGACTGCAACCAATAGTAGATTTCTTTAATTTAATTTCAAATGTTTTAGCCATTAGATGCCTCCAAATTTTTTCAGCTGTTGTAAGCCATTAAGAGTAGCACGAACAGCATTGTGTGGATTTCTGGTGCCAACACATTTAGTTAATATGTCCCGAACGCCGACTGACTCTAACACCGCTCGAACGGCACCGCCAGCAATAACGCCAGTACCCGCCGCCGCAGGCTTCATAATAACTTTAGCTGCACCGAATTTTCCAATGACCTCGTGAGGTATGGTTCCGTCTTTAAGGTTTACATCTTTACAAGATTTTTTTGCAGATCTGGTTGCTTTACCGATAGCTTCGGGTACCTCACCCGCCTTGCCACTTCCAAAGCCTACTTGGCCTAATTTGTCACCTACCACCACTAGCGCAGCAAAAGAAAATCTACGACCACCCTTAACAACTTTTGTTACACGGTTTATCGCAACTACTTTCTCTTCCATATCATTTACGTTCATTTTTTCCATTAAATCTCCGATTAATTAAAAATTTAAACCAGCTTCACGCGCGCCATCCGCTAAAGATTGCACTCGTCCGTGATAAATGAATCCGTTTCTATCAAACACCACAGCTTTAATACCTTTTTTTATAGAGGCTTCTGCGACCGCTTTACCTATTGATTTAGCCAGCGTCTTGCCCGTTTCTTTTGTATCTAAAGTTAAAGAGGAAACCGTCAGTAAAGTCTGCATAGAATCATCATTAATAAGTTGGGCATACATATGTTTAGCACTGCGAAAAACACATAGGCGCGGCCTTTCAGAAGTACCCTTTACAGTTTTTCTGATTCTGATCTTTTTCTTCAATCGATTTTTCGTCTTAGCAGACGTGTGTTTCGAAACCTTTAACTTCATAAAATACCTCTTAGTTATACAATTTTCTTATACAATTTTCTTACTACAGTTCAGTTACGGCTTACTATTTTCCTGCAGACTTACCAGCTTTGCGACGTATATGCTCTCCCGCATAACGTACACCTTTACCCAAGTAAGGCTCTGGCGGTCTGAAACCTCTGATCTTAGCCGATACCTGACCCACTAATGCTTTATCCGCCCCAGTTACGCTAATGGTAATTTGCTTATCTACTTTAATTTCAATCCCTTCCGGAATTTCAAAAAATATTGGATGAGAAAAGCCTAAAGACAGTTCAAGCTTTTTACCTTGAACATTGGCGCGATATCCAACACCATGAAGCTCCAAAACCTTAGTGAAACCCTTAGTTAAACCCTCCACTGCATTTTGCAAAAGAACTTTATAGAGGCCATGTAGAGATTTTGATTCTTTAGAGTCATCAATTCGCGATAATATAACTTTTTTGTCATCAAGTTTAGCTATAATTCTAGAGTCTAAGTCATACTTTAATGACGACTTTGCTCCTTTAATTATTACAATAGTATTGGCAGCATTATTGGTTATATTCACTTGCACTTTATCATCGAAATTTACTGGATATTTACCTATTCTTGACATAAGACCTTTCACCAAACCAAACAAAGAAGTTCGCCACCTAAGTGACTGTTTTTAGCATCTTTGCCTGTCATGATTCCTTTACTTGTACTAATAATTGATTGGCCTGTTCCAGATCGAACAACTGGAATTTCGTTAACATTAATATAAACTCTTCTGCCGGGGGTACTAACTTTTTGTAAGTTTGTAAAGCCCGGGTTTCCCACTTCATCGTACTTTAAATAAACGCGCATAATCCCCTGCTTGCTGTCTCGTGCCACTTTATAGCTACGCGCAAAACCTTCATGAATTAAAATTTTAGCGATATTTTCACGAACTTTTGATGCCGGCAAATCTACTTTTTCAAGCTTTGCGGAGGAGGCATTTCTGATCACCGTTAACATTTGTGCAATTGTATCCATTTTTTCCCCTTACCAGCTGGCTTTCGTAACACCAGGTAGCTTACCATCAAGCGCAAGTTGCCTAAAAGCAATTCTTGAAAGACCAAATTTTTTATAATTACCACGCGGACGACCAGTAATTTGACAACGAGTTGTAACTCTATTAGGCGATGTATTACGCGGCAAAGCTTGTAAAGTATTTCGCGCCTCTGTTCTTTCCTCATCAGAAAGCGAAAAATTAACGGCTTTCGTTCTTAATTCAGCTCGATACTTCCAAAACTTAGTCGATTTAGCTTTTTTATTATTATTTTTTTCAATTGCTGCTTTTCTTGCCATTTTTTATCCTATTACTTTCTGAAAGGCATACCGAGAGCCTCTAATAAAGCTTTGCCTTCGTTGTCGTTATCAGCGGTTGTACAAACTGTAATATTCATTCCACGAACTTTTTCAATTTTATCAAAGTTAATTTCCGGAAAAACAATTTGTTCTTTTAAACCCATATTATAGTTACCGCGCCCATCAAAACCTTTTGGAGGCAAACCACGAAAATCACGTACACGAGGTAATGCCAAAGATTGAAGCCGATCTAAAAACGACCACATTTTTTCTCTTCTTAAAGTAACACGGACTCCGATAGGAATTCCTTCTCTTAATTTGAAATTCGAAATGGCTTTTTTAGCTTTAGTAACAACCGCTTTTTGACCAGCAATCGCAGTAATTTCATCAACAATTCCATTTATAATTTTAGGATTTTGCACAGCTTCACTTGTGCAAACACTAATAACAATTTTCTCTAAACGAGGAACTTGCATGGCACTTTTGTAACCCATTTGTTTGATTAAAATCGGTATGATTTCTTTTTTATAGGTTTCTTTTAAACGATTCATATTATCCTCTATATAACTTCTGGAGCCAGAGATACAATTTTAACAAATTGTTTTGCTCTTAACTCTCTTGCAACGGGACCAAAAATACGAGTACCGACGGGCTCTTTAGCCGCATTAATTAATACAGCAGAATTATCATCAAAGCGAATATAGCTGCCATCTGCACGGCGCAATTTGTGAATGGTGCGCACAATTACGGCCTTAGCCACATCGCCTTTTTTAACTTTTGCATTTGGTAATGCTTCTTTAATAGAACACACGATGATATCACCAATTGAGGCAAATCTTCTTTTAGAGCCACCAAGCACTTTGATGCACATGATTTCTTTAGCTCCTGAATTATCTGCGACATTTAACCTAGTTTGCATTTGTATCATAGTGGCCCCCTATTTCGTTGTATTCACAACGTTAGCTAGTGCCCAACGCTTAGTTTTGCTAAGTGGACGCGTTTCAAAAATAATAACAGTGTCTCCGACTTGAGCCACTTGCTTTTCATCATGAGCCTTAATAATTGAAGACTTTTTTACATATTTACCGTACTTGTCATGCTTAATTGTTCTATAAACAAGCACAGAAATTGTTTTTTGCATTTTATTAGCCACAACCTCACCCTGCACTTCTACACGTCGACCACGGATCGCATTTGTTCGACCAGGGGTCGCATTTGTTAGATCCCTGGTATTTGTATTTACATTTGCCATATCTACCTAGCAGCCTTTCTAACGATAGCTGTATTAATACGCGCTATATTTCGTCGAACATATTTTACTTGGTGGGGACCTGATAACTGCCCCAAAGAGTTTTTCATTTTCATATCAAATAACTGTGTAGAGAGTTCAGCTTTTTGCTTTATCAACTCAGCCACTGATTTGTTCTCAATATCAGAAAATTTTATAGCTGCTGTCATGATCTAAGCCCTTTCCAAAAATTTAGTTTTAAATGGAAGCTTATGCGCGGCACGCAAAAAAGCTTCTTTAGCCTGTTCTTTGGTTACACCGTTCAGTTCAAATAAAATTCTACCCGGAAGAACCCTTGCTACCCAAAATTCTGGATTACCCTTACCGCTACCCATTCGAGTTTCGGCAGGTTTTTTTGTAACAGGAAGATCTGGATACACGCGGCACCACATTTTACCACCACGCTTAATAGTTCTAGAAATAGCAATACGTCCCGCCTCTAATTGTCTAGCGGTTAAGCGACCCTCTTCAGACGCTTGTAATCCGAAATCACCGAAGTCTAAATCAGATCCACGGTAAGCTAAACCGCGAGCGCGACCAATAAATTGTTTTCTGTATTTAACTCGTTTAGGACTTAGCACGGCCGGCCTCCTGAACTTGAACCTCTCGAGCAGAAAGAATATCACCTTTGTAGATCCAAACTTTCATTCCGATTATACCATAAGCTGTTAAGGCTTCAGCTGTACCGTAATCAATGTCGGCCCTTAATGTATGCAGCGGTACTGATTTTTCATTATACCATTCAGAGCGAGCAATCTCCGCTCCATCTAGACGTCCCGACACACGAACTTTAATACCTCTTACGCCGGCTTTAACAGCGGCCGCAATTGCTTTTTTCAAAGCGCGTCTCCAAGAAATACGCTTTTCTAACTGCATGGCGATGCTTTCCGCAACTAATTGCGCATCTGTATCTGGCTTTCTAACCTCTTGAATACTTAAAAAAACCTCATTCGTCGTCAATCTTTGCACATCAGCTTTTAAAGTATCAATACCCGTACCTTTTTTGCCAATAACCACACCCGGACGAGCGGTGTGAATAATAACTTTAACTTTATTTCCGGCACGCTCTAATTCAATTTTAGAAACACCGGCATGCTTAAGTTTGGCTTTTAAATAACCTCTTAATTTAATATCTTCGTGTAGATTTTCATAATATTTTTTCCCTTTGGCATACCAACGAGAATCCCAAGTTCTAATAACGCCTACACGTAAACCAATTGGATGAACTTTTTGTCCCACTATTTACTCTCCCCAATAATGACATTGATATGACTGAGTTTCTTACGTACACCAAATGCACGGCCCTGTGCGCGAGGTCTAAATCGTTTTAAAACCGGCCCCTGATCAACAGTGATAGACTTTACAAACAGTTTATCCATATTCATGGTTTTTTTCTGTTCCGCATTAGCTACCGCTGATTCAATTAATTTTTTAACAAGCAAGGCAGTTTTTTTGTTCATATAAGTTAATGTTTTAAGAGCTTCATCAACTGATTTTCCACGAACTGTATCCACAACAAGACGCGCTTTTTGCGCCCCAACCATTGTATATTTTAAAGATGCTTTAGATTCCATTTCGACCACCACTATTTCTTAGCTGCAGCAGGCGCCGCAGGCGCTGCTTTTTTCTCAGCATGACCCTGGAAGGTACGAGTTGGTGAAAATTCACCCATCTTATGACCAACCATATTTTCTGTTATATAAACAGGTACGAACTTTCTTCCATTATGCACCGCAAAAGTCAAGCCAATGCATTCTGGAAAAATTGTAGACCGACGCGACCATGTCTTAATTACTTTTTTATCATTTTTTTGAATTGCATTATCTATTTTTTTAGTTAGATGCAAATCCACAAAAGGTCCTTTTTTTATCGAGCGTGCCACACTGTCTCCTATTCTGCTTTAAGCAGATTACTTATTCTGCTTAAAGCAGATTACTTATTTACGACGTTTAATAATTGAAGAGTTCGTTCTTTTATTGTGTCGAGTTTTATACCCCTTACATGGTTTACCCCAAGGCGTTACCGGATGATGGCCTTTACCCACTCCCTCGCCACCACCCAGCGGATGGTCAACTGGATTCATATGCATACCGCGCACACTTGGACGAATACCTCTCCAGCGAGAAGCTCCCGCTTTACTTAATTTAATATTTTCATTATCTGTATTTCCAACTTGTCCAATTGAGGCCTTACATGCTGAAAGTATCTGTTTGAGCTCACCAGAAGGCAAACGCACTTGGCAGTAGATATCGCCCTTGCCCGCCAAGGTAGCAGAAGCTCCTGCTCCACGGCTAATTTGTCCGCCTTTTCCAGGTCGCATCTCGATATTATGTATAATTGTGCCTACTGGCATTGCAGATAAGGACATACAATTACCCGGCTTGATATCAGCTTTGTTACTTGAAACAACAGAGTCACCAACATTAAGCCCCACTGGGGCTAAAATATAAGCTTTTTCTCCATCCTTATAATGAATCAAAGCAATACGACAAGTGCGGTTTGGATCATACTCAATAGCCGCTACAACAGCCGGTACTTCAAATTTAATTCTTTTAAAATCAACCAAACGGTAGCGTCTTTTATGTGCGCCACCCTGATGACGAATTGTAATCTGACCGTGATTATTGCGGGCTGATTTTTTCTTAAGTGGCGCCGTTAAAGATTTCTCGGGAGTCGTTTTCGTAATCTCTGCGAAATCAAAGCCGATTCTTCCTCTGCTTGCATGCGACCTAGGACTCCATATTTTCAATCCCATGACTAAGCCCCCTCAAACAAAGATATTTTTTGTCCTGGAGAAAGCTTAATATAAGCCTTTTTCCATCTGCGTATTTTAGAAAGACCAAATTTATTGTACTTCATATCACCACGACAGTTAGACGTTCTAACACTGTCTACCTTAACCGAAAAACCAACTTCTACGGCTTTTTTAATTTCTGGCTTAGTGGCCTCAATATGAACATCAAAAACATAGGTGCCCAATTCAGAAAGTGCTGTATTTTTTTCAGTAATTAATGGAGATTTTATTATTTGTATCATTTTATATTCTCCAACTATTCTTCTAATAAGCTAGTTTTGCTCTGAATAGAACAACGCTCAATAATTTTGTTAATAGAGTTTTTAGTGATCACAGCCGCATCAAATTTGAGTAAATCAAAAACATTCAACCCTGCAACAGGGAAGTATTTGTAATTTTGCAGATTGCGCGCCGCTAATAAAAATCTTTCGTCAGAAACGTCATCCACTAAAACCGCTTTTTTAACACCGAAAGTTTTTAGTCTTTTATTTAATTCAGCCGCCTTACCCTCTGAAACCATGCTATCGACAACAAATATTTTACCTTCTTTAAATAAATGGGAAAGCGCCATCGAAAGACCAATCTTTCGCATTTTTTTAGGCAAAATATATGCATAATTTCGTGGCACAGGTCCAAACATGGTGCCGCCGCCTGGCATCAGGGGAGAACGTGTTGAGCCCTGACGGGCATTACCAGTTCCTTTTTGTTTAAATGGCTTTTTACCGCCACCGCTTACAAAACCTTTTGTTTTAGTCATATGTGTACCCTGACGACGACAAGCTAGTTGCCATCTTACAACGGAGTGTAGCACGTCATTTCTTACTTCTGCCTCAAAAACATCCGCTAATAAATCAACCGAGCCCACTTTTTCTTTTTTCCAATTTATAACATTAACTGTAGCCATACTTATCCCTTCACTAACTTTGTTGGCTTTGCAAGCTTCACTAGCCTTACGAGTGTGTTTTTGCTACCAGGCACGGGTCCCTTAACCAAAACAACGCCTTCACTTGCAATAACATCAACGACAACAACATTTTTTACTGTGATCGTTTCATCACCCCAATGGCCTGGAAATTTTTTACCTGGCATAACACGACCTGGCCAAGTTCTATTGCCCGAAGAACCCGGTCTGCGATGAAACTTAGAACCGTGCGTAGCGGGTCCTCCCGCAAAATTCCACCGACGTACCGAACCTTGAAATCCATGACCTTTAGAAGTGGATGTGATTTTAACCACGTCCCCTTTTGCCAAAGTGTCAATAGATAGCGCATCCCCTAATTTTAAACCATCTGGTAAATGTGTTGTGCGCAATTCTTTAACGTATCTCGCTCCAGACTCAAAACCTGCAGCCTTAAGATGATTTGATTCTGCGGCTCCGGCATTTTTAGATTTCTTAGGAACTGCCGCCAATTGAACAGCGGAATAACCGTCTTTAGCTTGAGTTTTAATTTGAGAAACTTTCCATGTTTCGTAACGCAAAACGGTTACAGGAATGGCCTCACCTTTTTCAGTATAAATAGTCGCCATACCTTCTTTAAAGGCATATAAACCATTTAGCTTGATTCCTTCAGCTGTCGAGCCGTGCTCGCTAGGCGAAGTAGCCTGCGAAGAAGTTTGATTTTCTGAGTTTAGTGTTTCGCTCATATTTTACTCCTTCTTATTTTTTCGCCGAAAGTTTAATTTCAACATCAACACCAGCAGAAAGATCAAGCTTCATTAGCTGATCAATAGTTTGCTGGGTTGGCTCTAGTATATCGAGCATTCTTTTGTGAGTACGAATCTCGAATTGCTCACGAGATTTTTTATCTACGTGCGGAGACCTTAATACTGTGAAACGATTAATTCGAGTTGGAAGCGGAATTGGTCCAGCCACCTTTGCGCCCGTACGCCTTGCTGTTTCAACAATTTCTTTAGTCGATTGATCAAGTAATTTATGATCAAAGGCTTTTAGCCTGATACGTATTTTTTGACTTTGCATAACTCTCTTTTCCTAGCTTTTTTGCTGATATTTAACCAGTTTTAGTATGCTATATCACTAATTTGCCCGCCAAAACCTTTACCCACAGAGCATGACTGCTTTGAATATGGAGGTTTCCGTAGCGTTAACAAGAAAGAAGAATATGGGGGAACGAGCAAATAAAGTCAAGAGGGTAATTTGAGCTTATTTTTTAAACAAAAAATTATTTTATTGAGCCACAAAGTACAATCATTACATTTAGATTATTCCAATGCGTGCCCCAATAAAGTTTGAAAATATTAACGAGAGCGAGTTCGGCGATTTAAAGTCTAAATTTTGCCAGTTATCCACATTATTTTCCTATTTTACCGATGATAATTTGTTTTTCTGTGGATAAGTTCAAATCTTTCATTTGTTTTTTCAGATTCGCTTTTTATTACGCGGGCAGAACTTCCAACTGATTCAATAACCGCAAAGCTTTGCACAGGTTGAAGCCCAAGCACGCACGCTGTCCCGACATTATCATTGCCTCTTGCGCTGTTGTATCTGACATCAGTGATGTTGAATCTAGAATCCCTAAATTTTGCGCTTCTTTTAAAAACGTGGAGTTCAGTTTTTCCATACCCTCTGGCCCTAACATCTGCACAAAATCGAAAATTGTGATGTGGTCTGGTGACCAACTTGAATCCATCAAATTGCAAAGGTATCTGGCCGGCGCATAGTGATATCTTAAAAAATATCTTAAAAAAATGGCAGTTTTGGTGCAATTCTATTGCCTTAACCCACTAAACTTAAGTAAAAATATCATATACTTCAAGGAGCGCCATATGTCTGACCACAACCCCTTATTGCAAGCATTGACACTTAAAGACCAAGCCATTCCGTTTAAGGAAATCAAAACTGAACACTACCTTCCCCGCCATTCATGCGGCTATCGCCGAAGCTAAAAATAATATAGCCGAGATAAAAGCGCAAAAAGAAACTTCGTTCGAAAATACAATTGTGGCGCTAGAGCTGGCCTCTGAAAAAGTGGACCGCATTTCTAATATTTATTTTAATTTATTTTCAGCGGAGGCGAGCGAAGCCCATCAAGGTTTGGCGCAGTTAATTTCCCCTATTCTTTCAGCTTTTGCCTCTGATGTATCTTTAGACGAAGTCATTTTTCAAAAGATTAAATTTGTATTTGATAACCGTGAAAACCTTCAACTGCAAAATGAAGATCTGCGTTTAACCGAAAAAATGTATAAAGATTTTTCGCGCAATGGTGCCCTCTTAAACACTGCAAAAAAACAGGAACTACGGCAATTAGATCAAGAGCTCTCTGTTTTAGCTCCGCAGTTTTCTGAAAATGTACTTAAGGTCACTAATGCATTTGAACTGTGGATTGAACAAGAATCTGATTTAGCTGGTCTACCCGAGGGCGCACGCGAAGCGGCTGCCCAGGCGGCAGCGCTAAAAGGAAAAAAAGGACAGTGGCTTATTACATTACAGGCGCCCTCACTGATACCCTTTATGACTTACTCAGCAAAAAGAAACTTACGCGAAAATCTTTGGAGAGCCTCTTCTGCAAAATGTTTTGGGGGTGAATTTGACAACCAAATAATCATTAAAAAAATTGTTACTTTGAAAAACAAAAGGGCCCATTTACTAGAATACAAAGATTACGCCGAGTATGTGCTTGAAGAGCGAATGGCCAAAAACTCAGAAACCGTTTTTAATTTTTTGAATAACTTGCTGGCACCTTCAAAAAACGCCGCCGCAAAAGATTTAAAAGAAGTTCAAGATTTTAAAAAACAACTTGAAGGCAACGATGAAATCAGGCCTTGGGATTTTGCCTATTATTCTGAGAAACTAAAAGAAAAAAAATATGCTTTTAACGAAGAAGAGCTGCGCCCATATTTCAAACTTGAAAACGTGATTAACGGCGTTTTTGAACACTCACGTAAATTATTTGGTTTGAATTTTAAAATTAACTCAGAAGTTCCGACGTATCACCCCGAGGTAAAAACTTATGAGGTTCACGATAATGCCGGCGCCTATGTCGGGCTTTTATATATGGATTTTTTTCCACGCGAAACCAAAAAGGGCGGTGCGTGGATGACCAGTTACCGCGAACAAGGACTGTGGTCCAATAATATACTCCGCCCGCATGTGAGCATTGTCTGTAATTTTACAAAGCCCACGCCCACAAAACCATCGCTACTTTCCTACGATGAGGTCAGAACTTTGTTTCATGAGTTTGGCCACGCTTTGCATGGTTTGCTATCGCAATGCAAATACCGCAGTTTATCTGGCACGAATGTCTACTGGGATTTTGTTGAACTGCCTTCGCAGATAATGGAAAACTGGACTGAAGAAAAAGAAGGCTTAGATTTGTTCGCTAAGCACTACGAAACTGGTGAGATGATACCGGCAGACCTCGTGACTAAAATAAAAAAGGCCGCGCTGTTTCAGACGGGCTGGTTCAGCCTCCGCCAGATATCTTTTGCGTTGTTAGATATGAAATGGTACACTACAGAACCCTCCAAAATTACAAGCGTAGACAATTTTGAAACTTCTGCACTTGAGGCCACCCGCTTGTTACCCAAGGAAGTTAATACAAATATGTCGTGTAGTTTTAGCCATATTTTTGGCGGCGGATATGGTGCCGGTTATTACTCCTATAAATGGGCCGAAGTCCTAGATGCCGATGCCTTTGAGTATTTTAAAGAAGAAGGCCTGTACAATTACGAGGTGGCCAGTAAATTTAAAAATTGTATTTTAAGCCGTGGTGGTACGGCTCACCCAATGGATTTGTATAAAGAATTTCGCGGGCGCGAACCCGACCCTAACTCATTACTTAAGCGCAACGGTCTACTGTGAGATTTGACAGATGATGCTCAAAGAGAAAAAACTTAGCTTAAAGGCGAATAAAAAAATTGCCATTGTTTACCGGCTTTATTCAGTTGCGGCGGTTAAAATGGCAAAAAAAATAGTGCTGCGCTTAAAGGCCAAGCGTTATAAGGTATTCACTGCCCCTGAGCAAAAACAGATTTTAGGAACGAGTTCACTTGTGAGCTCCGATGAGCTTAAAGAGATGTCACTGATTATTGTTTTAGGCGGAGATGGCACCTACCTTCGGGCGGTTCGGTTGCTTAAAGGACATTCCGTACCTATTCTAGGTTTTAACATGGGTTTTTTAGGTTTTTTAACCAACCACTCACAGAATGAGGTTTTTTTAATCTTAGATGAAACCTTAAAAAGTAAAATGGTGCTGCACTCCCGCAGCCGTCTGCATGTAAGTGTTAAATTAAAGTCAGGAAAACGTATCATTTACAATGCTTTAAATGACGTGGTGGTTGAGCGTGGATCTTACTCGCAGCTCATTAGCACGGCTGTTTATTTTAATGCTGCCTTAGTTAATCATATTAAGGCGGATGGCATTATAATTTCATCGCCAACAGGTTCAACCGCCTACAATTTGGCTGCGGGTGGCCCCATCTTACACCCTGAAGTTCATGCTATTGTGGTCACCCCCATCGCACCCCACTCACTAACCACGCGCCCTTTAATTTTTCCTGACAATAAAAAATTAGTTTTGCATTTAGATAAAAATACTAGCCTGGCACACCTAATTATAGATGGTCAAAAAGCTATTGAGCTTTCTAGCGATGACGAGGTTACCGTAACCCGTGATAAAATAAATCATTTTATGATTCGCAGGCCGCATCATAATTTTTTTGAACTGTTAAAAGAAAAATTAAAATTTGGAGACCGATATGTTGCAAGAACTTAAAGTTTCGCAATTTGCCATCATAGACAATTTACAAATTGAATTTCAGAATGGACTTAATATTATTTCGGGTGAGACTGGCTCCGGCAAATCAGTTCTATTAAAAAGTTTGGCGCTGCTTATGGGTGAAAAAGCCTCCGCCGACATTATTCGTACCGGCGCTGAGCAGGCCACGGTTGAAGGCTCCTTCAATTTAAAAAAGCGCCAAGACATCAAAAAAACTCTAGAGAACATTGGTATTGATACGGCTGACAGCATTTTGATTGTTAGACGTGTGATTGCCAGTGCAGACAAATCAAAAATTTACTTAAATGGAAACCTGTGCACTCTTGGCCAATTGCGTGAAATTGTTTCTCCAATGATTGAGGTCGCCGGGCACAATGCGCCCCTAATTGAAATGACGGGTCAACACGACAACCGTAATTTACTATCAAAGTCTTATCACTTAGACCTTTTAGATCAATATGCTGGCCACTTTGATAAGCGCCGTCAGTATGAAGAAAAATACATTCAAACTAATGAGCTCAAATTTAAAATTTCAGAATTTGAAAAACAAACTGGGGAAAAATTACAAAAATTAGATTTTTTAAAATTTCAACTGGCAGAACTTGACAAGCTCAACTTGAATATTAAAACCGATCTAGACTTGGAAGATGAAATCAAAGCCATGAAAAGCTCTCATAAAATTTTAAAATTTGTTGACGAATGCGAAGCTATTTTATTCATTGATCACGACTCTGTTATGGCCCGCCTTAAAACGATTCAAAAAAAATCAACTGAAATAACAAACTTAAGCCAAAGCTTCAGCGCTAAAATTGTGACCCTTGTAGAAGTCAGCAACCTAATTGAAGATACCTTTTATTCACTACGAAAAGATTTAAGTCTTATACAGTTAAACCCCGCATTACTTGAAGAAAAAGAAGACCGGTTAAGCCAAGTCCGCAAATTACAAAAAAAATATGGCGCGGACTTAAATAAAATAGCCGCTGCCTATGAAAAAATGAAATCCGAAGTTTTTGAATTAGAAAACTCAGATGCCCACCTTGATAAAATAAAAAAACAAGTTAGTCTTTTAGAACTGGAACTTAAAAATGCGGCAGAAGAACTTCATAAAACCCGCGCACAGACTTCAGTAAAACTTACAGATTCGGTTAACAAAGAATTATTAGATCTAAATATGAAAGGCGTCTTATTTAATATTCAGGTGCAAAAGAACAAGCATTTGGGGCCCAACGGGATTAGCGATATAGAGTATCAATGTCAGATTTCAGTAAATGAGCCCAAACGTCCGATTTCAAAAATAGCCTCAGGGGGAGAACTCTCCAGAATTTTGCTTTCACTTAAGAAAGCACTGGGAGAGTCAGAACTTCCACGCACTTATTTATTTGACGAAGTTGATACCGGAGTTTCAGGCAACACCGCTGAAAAAGTTGGAAAAAAACTAAAATCAATTGCTCATGGACAGCAAGTGATTTGTGTTACGCATTTGCCTCAAGTTGCAGCCTGCGGTGATGTGCATTTTTCGATTACTAAATCCACAGTCCAAGGGGTGGTGAATATGAATGTCTTTGAATTAAAAGAAAAAACACGCATTGAGGAAATTGCGCGCCTGATTTCAGGCGAAAAAATTACCAAAACCTCGCTAGCCCATGCCGAACAACTACTAAGTGAAAATCAAAAATAAGAAAGATTAAACGTGAGGAAATCTGTCCAAGTCAATAATCTCAATCTTTTTATTTTCAATTTTTAAGACGCGCGGCTTTTCAAGCCAGGTACCTAAATTAACAGAGCGAATTGTGTGGCCCGCTAAAGAAATTTCATAATCATCAAAAATGTGCATATGGCCCGTTACAATTAAATCAAACGCTTTCTCTTGGTACTTGGCTTCGGCATAAGCTCGAATAAGTTTTATAATTTTTTCGGAATTTTCAGCCGCGTAACGAGAGGTCTTTTTTCGGCTTTTTTGACTGTATTTTTCTGTTAGCCACTTCCAGAAATGGCTAGATAAATGATGTGCAAAAAATTCAACCCAAGGTTGTTGAATGAATTTTCGGTACTGATGATAGGCTTTATCAATGGGGTTAATAAAATCGCCGTGCTCTAACCGTAACGTAAGGCCATCTAAATTAAAATACTGTGCATTTTCAATTACTGGAATATCAAATTTCCGAGTCCAATAGACATCGATATGAATATCATGATTGCCCTCGAAATAAAAAACTTCTGTACCCGCTTTTTTAAGTTTTACAATTTCATCTATGATTATTTTGTAATGCGCAACAAATGCTTGACCGTCTGACACCCAGGCATCAAAAATATCACCTAGCAAAAATAAGCGATGCTCTTTTGGTTTCTGATTCAAGTAAAATAAAAAACGCAACAGGGTATTTCCGTTGCGCTCATGTACATCTTTTAGATGAATGTCTGAGATAAACCAAGATTTCACAAATTTACTGCTAATTCTGAAAATCTAGTCCCTGTTTTTTTCTAATAAAGGCCGGCACCTCTAAAATATCTCGTGCCATTTTACGGGCCTCTTCATATTGCTTTTCTTCATCCATCATAGATAATTGCTCGGGCGAAGTAGTTTTTTCATTAACTGCGGACTGACCTATTTGGGTTTCGCGAAAAGCTTTTGCTTTTGCCAATAACATATCACGCGCCACTGTGTTGGTCGTGGTGGCGGTGACGGGAGAAACCTCGGCAGAAAAATTTCCTTCTGAAAAAGTAGTCAATATCATTTCTGCTTCTGAGAAAACTTCCGGTTCATTCAGCATAATATCTCTGGTAAAGGTTTTAACAGATTCTTGCACATTGTTAATTTTAGGCAAAGTTTGAAATGTCACTGGGGGCAATGTTGAATTGATGCCTACATTTGCGGCCGCCGTTGATTTTTCAATTTGACTGAAGCCCGTTGCAATAATTGTAACTCGAACTTCGTCATTTAGCGTGGGATCAATAACCATACCAAAAATAACTTCGGCATCTTCGCTAGCGGCATTAGTAATTAGCTGAGAGGCCTCATCAACTTCATACATTGATAAATCAGGCCCACCTGTAACATTAATAATAATACCCGTTGCGCCATCAATTTTAATATTTTCAAGAAGCGGTGACGAAATGGCCTGAGTTGCGGCAATCACCGCGCGATTTTCACCCTTTGCCGAACCCGTTCCCATTAAGGCCAAACCCTTGTTCGCCATAACTGTTCTGATGTCGGCAAAATCCAGATTGATTAAACCACGAATATTAATTAAATCTGAAATGCCCTTAACTGCTTGATACAGCACTTCATCGGCCTTTTTAAAGGTTTCAAGAAGCGGAGTTTTTTCACCCGCGACAGCTAATAATTTTTGATTCGGTATAACCACTAAAGCATCAACATTTTCTTTTAGATCACTCAAGCCACTTTCAGCATGCTTTCCACGTTTTTTACCTTCAAAAAAAAATGGTTTAGTCACAACACCAATGGTTAAAGCACCCAGCTCGCGGGCAATTTTAGCTACTATTGGTGCACCACCTGTACCTGTGCCACCACCCATACCCGCCGTTACAAACACCATGTCTGCGCCCTTTAATTGATCCACAATTTGATTGTACGACTCAATGGCGCTACGTCTTCCAACATCAGGATTTGCTCCTGCGCCCAAACCTTTTGTTAAATCTACACCCAGCTGAATTTTGTGCGCCGCTTTGCTTGAGTTCAAAGCTTGAATATCTGTATTGGCGACAATAAATTCAACCCCTGTTAATCCGGTTTCGATCATTGTCGTCACCGCATTGCTACCGCCCCCACCAACTCCAACAACTTTAATATTGGCTCCAATATTAACATTTTCTTCAAGTTCAAACATTCACCCTCCTTAGATTAAATTACTGCGCTCATACATGAGCAACTCATAAACTCTCGCTCATATCTGAGCGATTTAAAACAATTCATTAAAAAATTTTCTAAATTTAGTAGTCATTCCCTCTAGATTTCCAGACTCTCGATCTGTAGCTCTGTTAAATACTCCACTAGCGTAATAGTCTTTTTTCTGCTCAAGGGCATGCATTAAAAGACCAATCGCAGTAGCAAATTCGCCCCCTTTTACTACATCTTTCAAGCCGCCAACCTGCCTTGGTAAACCTTTGCGAACGGGAATATCAAAAACAAACTCACCCATTTCAATAATGCCATCTAAACTGCTGGTGCCACCAGTCATTACAATTCCTGAACCTAATACTGGTTGTAAGCCGCTTGAGCGAATATTATTTCCTATCATACCCAGGCACTCTTCAGCTCTGGCTTCAATTATGTGCGCCAATTCTTTACGAGAAATCGTTCTGGATTTGCGACCACCCACGCCTTCGACCTCAACAATATCTTCTTCCGAAACTAAAGAAGCCACCGCGGAGCCATGCTTTTTCTTTAGTAATTCCGCAGCAATTTGCGGAGTTCGTAACCCGACCGAAATATCATTGGTAAAATGTGCGCCCCCCACCGGAACAACAGATGTGTGTGCCACGCTACCATTAACATAATAAACTATTTTACTAGAGCCACCACCGATATCAACCACACAAACACCAAGATTTTTTTCATCTTCGCTTAAAACAGCTTTGCTCGAGGCCAAATGATCTAAAACAATTCCCATAACTTTAAAACCAGCTTTTTCAATACATTTAGTTAAATTTAAAATGGCCGATTGACTGGCGGTCACAATATGAACACTGGCTTCTAAACGTATGCCGGACATTCCAATAGGATCAGAAATTCCGTCTTGCGCATCAATTTTATACTCACGAGGAATGACGTGCAAAACTATGCGATCCGCCGGAACCATGATGGCCTTAGCGGCCTCAATTACCCGTTCTACATCTTGCGTACTGACTTCTTTATTTTTAATTGCAACCATGCCTTTAGAATCAAAAGACTGAATATGTGTTCCCGTTACAGAAACCCAAACTTCATTGGTAGTGTAGCCCGACATTAATTCGGCCTCTTCTTTAGCTTTACGGATAGATTCAGTCGTGGCCTCAATATTAACCACAACACCGTGTTTGGTTCCGGTATTAGGGGCTAAGCCAACACCTACCACATCAATTTTAGTATCTAGCTTCTGGTGATGGGGTGCCACCACACTGTAAACTAATTTTACCACTGAAGATCCAATATCAAGTGAAGCTAAGACTGGCTTAGTTTTTGAAGTACTCATCCTTAAGTCCTTACGTTTTAAGACTGTTAAAGCCTAGATTGAAGTTATCCAGACTGATGTCTATAAATTCAAGCTTATGGATTCTGCTGCAACCTGACAAGAACTTTTTTTGATAGATTTGCATCTATGACGCGCGCCTTAAGATTGCGATTTTCAAGATAATTAACAACTTGAGTAACCCGTGCAGATTTAATTTCAAACTGTTCTTCGCCAAAATTTACTTTAGTTTCTGACTTTAAAAGTTTAATCCAATACCCCTCTTTTTTATCATATCCAATTTCCGATACCTGTGCCGCGCTCATATTGCCCGATTTTGGAAGAGAGCTAATAACCCGGATTGCACCTTCTCGTATCTTTTGATTTTTAATAAAAGCTGCCTCATGCGTTATGATGGCATTAGGGGCCGAATCAGATTTTATTTTTTCTAGCACGTTTCCCGATTTTGTAATCGGCTGCATTTCGGTTGCTCCGCCCGCCACAGACAGCGAAACTTGTTGCGAAATAACTAAAAGCTCAATGGCATCAGGCACTATTTCCAAAACTATACTCGAAGGCCAGGCTCTTGATATTTGAAATTGCTCAATCCATTTCTCTTCGGACAAAGCTTTAGATATTTGACTTAACGGCGCCGCCCACAAAGAAATACCCTTAATCGAGCTCAATTTAAGCTGCAATTGTGTTTTTTTGGATGCAATAAAAATTTTTTGCGAGGCGCGTGTCTTAATTTTAATATCAATGTGTTCTATTTTAAAAAAACCATGCTGGTCTAATGAATAGATCGAAAAAAAAATGACCACCGGAAATAATATAAAAGCTGTCGTGAACTTAAAAAATTTTTTAAAGAATATCACTCCATCATTTTAAGATGAATTCTCCTGTCGTTCGAGTCTAGATCAAATTCCTAGGCTTAAGTCTAGCTAGCGTTATCTTTTAGATATTAAATTTCTTTTGGCAAAGGCACTGTTCAGTTGATCTGAATTAGGCACCCATTGTTTATTTTTTTTAAAATCAATGCTGAATTCATAAGTTTCATCACGAATACTTTCACTGGCGGGACTACGAGATTTTTTTGCAATTTCATTTATAAGATCTTCTAAACTCATATTCAGCATATCTGTGCGTGGCAAAAATCCTGCTAATAAAATCAAGGTATTAAGCTCGTCTACTTTTGGAACAATGGCCACAACTCGAACACGTGCTTTTTTACCATCGACCACAATATCCGAATATTTAACCTCAATACGATTTGAAACAAACTGCAAAACACTGTCTTTCAGTTTTGAATTATCTTTTCCCAATATACTGTCAAGCTCTAGGCGGGTTTTCTCAATAATCCGGGCTTCGCCAATTCGTCCATCTAATATAGATTCTATTTTTGATTCTTGTGTAGAGTATGCAATTAAACCAAAAATTAGGCCCGCGGGTATTAAAAATTTAAATAGTTTCATAAACTTGCCCTTCAAATATGCATACTTATACTTTCGGCAAGTTTGTACTAAAACATTAATTTTTAGTGTCTTAAAATGAGATTTTTAAAAATAATATTAAAAAAATTTAGTTACAGACCCATTTTTTTTATTAAAGCATCAATTTCATTTTGATCCATGCTTTTTTGCGAAGCCTTCTTTGTGTTAACGCTTGCGCGATAATCATCATTAAATTTATTAGAAATCCAGCGTAATCTTTCAATAAAGGCTTCTGGTAATGTTTTTCGCAGATCGTCTGGATGTTTATCTAGGTTATCCAGCAAGCGATCTAAAGTTTCAGTAGCATCTTGCAACAGCGCCACGCACACATTGAAGAATTGCTCGTTATTAGTAATTTGTGATGTTTTATAGCCAACAGCTTTACATAGCTCTGCATAGCTGCTGACCAGATGCAGTGCATGTGCCGGTGGCAGCATCAGCGCTATATTTTTAGCTCCGCCCATTATGCGATCAACCAAATTTCCGTATTCATCAAGTTTACTGGCCTGACGAATATTTTCCTCGACCTCTCCTAAGATAACACAAGATTCTTGAATTAAGTTCTTGGACTCGTGAATAAAATCTTTTAAAATTTCTGTATCTAGTGACATGGTGTAATTTTAGCACCCAAAGGAATTAGTGCGCAATGAAATATATTTCAATTAGAACCAGCACTATCAGGGGCGATCAAAAAATTGGCTTTAATACCTATGTTCAAATTGATGAAAAAACACTGCTTTATCTTAAAAAAGGTGATTCTTTTGAAGGACCCCGCTTAAAAAAATTTAAAGATAAAAAAATAAAAAAAATGTTCATCTTGACCGATGAAGAGTCTTTATATCTCAAGTATTTAGATGAAAATATTAATATTGCCTACGACAATAAATCCGGAAAAGATATACAAAACCGAGCAGATATCATTCAGGGCGATCAGCAGGCCAATACCGAGCAGCTATTTGAAAACCCTAGCAATGCCGCTTCTTACGATATAGCTAAAAATGCCGCAGCTAAATATGTGGATTTTATTCTATCAAATACACATGCCTTGAGTTCGGTCATGAGCATTCAAAACATCGATCAAAGTCTTACTCATCATGGCGTAACTGTCGCAACATTAGCTATTGCGCTCGCAAGCAAGCTTGGAATTAATAACGAAAAACAAACGCAACTACTAACTTTGGGCTCATTATTACATGATTTTGGTCACTTCGATAGCACTGTAAGCCATACAAAATCACGCAAACAAATGCAGCCAGATGAACTTAAAACTTATTTAACTCACTCTCGAGTGGGAGCCGAAAAAATTCGCGATAAAAAACATTTTGATCAAACGGTAATAAATATAATTCTACAGCATGAAGAATTAATAAATGGCGCTGGCCCGCAAAAATTATCAGAAAAACAAACAGACCCATTGGCCGTGATTGTCTCCGCTTGCAATGCGCTCGACCGTCTTATTATTAATGATGGCGTTGCCAAAAATATGGCCGCTAAAACATTAATGTTAGAATCAGTGGGAGCTCACCCACTTCAATACATCCAATTTCTTGGAGATATACTTAAAACTACTTAAAACTACTTAAAAGCAATTAAAACTCTCCCATTTTAATAACCTCGGTCGAGATTTCAACATTCTTTTTTTCTTTTACGGTTTTTTGCACATGCAGAATTAAATTCCAAGTATCTACGGCGGTGGCTTGATTTAAATTAACGATAAAGTTCGCGTGCTTATTTGACACCTGTGCGTCTCCGATTTTAAAGCCTTTAAGTCCGCACTGATCAATTAGCTGCGCCACCTTGTAGCCCTCCGGATTTTTAAAAACCGAACCACAGCTTGGCAAGTCTAATGGTTGTTTTAAAAGTCTCGTCTTATTGGCCTCGCGCACTTTGGCTAAAATTTGAGGGCTAGGCTGGTTGGGCCAACTGATTTTTACCCTGATTATTAAATGTGGCTGCCAGCCACCGGTATGGCGATATTTAGTCGTGAGCTCCATTTTTTTAAGCTCTTTAATTTCTCCATCTTGTGTCATCACCTCAACAGAGTCCACCAGTTCCATGAATTCGCGCGGCGTAAAGTTTTCAGCAACACCGGCATTCATCACCACGCCGCCACCCACATCACCCGGAAGGCCCGCTAGAAACAATGCGGGCGCTAATTGATTTTTTAAGAAAACCTTTAATAACTCAGATTTAGCCGTGCCCGCTAGGCAATCAATAAAAATTCTGTCGCTTTTAATCTCAAAGGAGATTTTTGAAAATCTTCGCAGACAAATGGTCATACCTTTAATGCCTTGATCTGAAATCAAAACATTTGAGCCACCGCCTAGAATTGTAACACCGAGCCCATTTTTTTTTGCATAGAGCAAGGCCTCTTTAAGTTGCACCACTGAGGTTGGTAAACAAAAAAATTCTGCAGGCCCGCCAATCTGCCATGATGTATACTGGGCTAAATTAACATTTTTTAAGATGTTCAAGGACATCCCGCCCCAGCTTCCAGCCGTCGCCAGCACCAAGAGTTATAAAAATATCATTCGGTTTTAATACTTGCAGGATTTTATTTAACTGCATATTTGTTTTAGAAAAATAAAAACCTTGCTCATGCTTAATTTCAGATAATAATTTTTCAGAAGTTATTCCGGCAATTGGCAATTCGCCAGCAGCATAAATATCGCCTAAAAACAAAACATCCGCTTGCGTAAAACAGTTTCTAAAATCTTGCCAGCAGTGTTCCGTACGCGAATACCGATGTGGCTGAAAATAAACGACAAGGCGGTTTTTTTCAAATTTTTCTCGAAAGGCCTGTAGCACCGCCCTAATTTCAGTTGGGTGGTGCCCATAGTCGTCGTAAATTTTAATCTGACCCGCGTCGCCTATATAATGAAACCGGCGGTCTACGCCTTCAAATTTTTCAAGTCCTAATGCGCAGTCATTAAAATCAATTCCCGCAGCCATGGCGGCAATCAGGCTGGCTGTCGCATTCAGGGCATTGTGTCTGCCCGGAGAGTTAAATAATTTTAGTTCTCCAATACTTTCTTTTTTATCACCTGTATTTTTATAAATAGTGTATACACCTTTTTCGCCGGAAATGATGTAATCATTTTTAGAATCAAAACCGTAAAACACAATACGCTTAGAATAGTTATTAAAAAGCTCCCGCACCATGGTGTCATCGCCACAAACCACTAACATCCCATAAAATGGAATACGATAAGCAAAATCTAGAAACGATTTTTTTAAATTTTCAAATGTTTTAAAGTGATCCATGTGATCTGAGTCAATATTTGTGATAATCGCAATTTCGGGTGATAATTTATTAAAACTACCGTCACTTTCGTCGGCTTCAGCAATGAGCCATTCGCCCTTGCCTAACAGGGCGGTTGATTTAATTTTTTCAAAACGTCCGCCTATAACAATAGTCGGACTCATGCCGGCTTCTATAAAAATTGATGCCAGTAAGCTGGTGGTTGTGGTCTTACCATGAGTGCCGGCAACGGCGATGCCTCTGCGCAGCCGCATAATTTCAGCCAAAGCTTCTGCGCGCGGAATCAGGGGAATATGTTGCGCGCGCGCTTCCATCATCTCTGGGTTATTTGCTGAAATAGCACTTGAATAAACCACCACATTGGCAGCACCAATATTTTCTTCAGCGTGACCTTGCTTTATGCTTATTCCCAAATTTTGAAGATATTCAGTGTTGGCATTTTGATTTAAATCAGAACCCGTTACAGAGGCCCCTATGTTGTGTAACAATTCAGCTAAACCACACATGCCAATGCCACCAATGCCAATAAAATGAAACTTAGCTTTTTCTAGCGCACGGTAACCTAACTTCATAATCTAGTTTGAGCAAATTTATGATGAATTGTCATGAGCTTTCCGGCACTTTCTCCTAAATATACGCTGAAGTACTACTGAAAATAAATATTAGTTTTATAGTTAGCTTTAAATTTGGCTTTATATTTGGCTTTATATTTGTTTTAAAATATCTTGTGCTATTAGTTTAGCTGCATTTTTTGGAGCTAATTTACCAAGATTAAAAGACATTTCATTTCTTAAAGAAATATTCTGCAACATCAATTCAATGGTTTTTGCGAACTCTACATCACTAAATTGATTTTGTTTAAATAAAAAACCCGCTTTATGCTGCATAACCACTTCGGCATTTCGCAGTTGATGGTCATCCGCAGCTGGTAGGGGTACAATTAGCGGAACAACACCAAAAGCCGCCGCCTCCGCTATGGTGCTGGCGCCTCCTCTGCAAAATTGAATGTCCGCCTTGCGGTACTGAATTGGCATATCGTAAATAAATTCGTGAACTTCTACGTTTTTAGCTCCAGCGTATTTTTTCTTCATATTTTCATAATCTAAAGAGCCCGTCTGGTGTATTAAATAAATTTTTTCACTAAAGTTAGGACTATTAATTATAAAATCAGATATTTTTTCATTTAAAAAAAGTGATCCCTGACTGCCACCAAAACATAAAATAGTCAGACGATCCGAAATTTTAGTATGTTTTTCGGTTTGCGCCTGTTCCATTTCTGCTCGCAGTGGCATGCCAAATACTTTGTTATTAGTCGAAAATAAATAATTTTTAGAATCTTCAAATACTAAATAAGATTGTTTAACTAGCCTCGACAATATTCGATTAGCCATTCCCGGATGAGCATTGGGTTCCCAGAAGGCCGCTTTTTTGCCGAGCAGGGCTGCCATCATGACAAAAGGGGCCGAAGCGTATCCCCCCACTCCAAGTACAAAATTAGGCTGGTGTTTTAATATAAGAGCAAATGACTGAAGCAAACCCATAAAAATTTTAAGAAGTGTTTTAACTTTTTTTATTGGGTGGCCTGAAAAATTAAGTTTTCCGCTTTGAATTAGATCTAGAATTAAATTCTCGCGCTGCATAATTTTAGATTCTAATCCTGCGGGCGTTCCGACAAATCGTAATTCAATGTTGGAATTCATTTTTTGCAGGGCGCGCCCAATAGCTATAGCAGGGTAAATGTGCCCGCCGGTACCGCCACCTGCAATAATAATTTTTAGGCGGTTTTTTTTATGAGCGCTCATGCTGCACCGACATTTCTATATTTAACAAAATACCAAATAAAAAGCTAACAATTAAAAGAGAACTGCCGCCGTAACTCATAAATGGCATGGTTAAACCTTTAGTCGGCACCAATCCCAAAACTACACCCAAATTAATAAATACAGAATATGCAAATGTGGTCGTAAGGCCTAATGCCAAAGTTTTTTTAAATTGGTCGTTGGTTTTAATTACAATTTGAAAGCCTTTAAAAATTACAAAACCATACAGTGCTAAAATAAATATCACTCCGATAAAACCCATTTCTTCAAAAAAAACCGCCATAGTAAAATCCGTATGGGCCTCTGGTAAAAAAAACAGTTTACCTTGCCCTTGCCCTAGACCTACACCAGTTAGTCCACCTGAATGAACTGACAACATGCTTTGAATCACCTGAAAACCTTTTTCAGCAGGATCAGACCATGGGTCTAAAAAAGCCTGAATACGCGCCTTACGGTAACCCACATTCCAGACTGCTAAATAAAAAACTGGAACGGAGGCTAGGGCCACTGCCACAAGCCATTTTAAGTTTAATCCAAAAGTAAAAAATAAAGTTAACGCCACCAGACCAACAATAACCAAACTTCCGAAATCTGGCTGTTTATAAAGTACAACTAGTGGGGCTAGCATAAATAAAAAAAACCAACCCTTCTTCATTTTATTTAATATATTTTCATGCCGGCAGACAAAACTTGCAAAAATAAAACTAAAAGCTACTTTTAACAATTCCGATGGCTCAAATCTAACGCCAAAAGGAAGCTGGATCCAGCGCAAAGCACCACCCACTCTTACGCCAATGCCAGGAATAAAGGTGGCACAGAGTAACACAAAAGCAAATGGCCACAAAAGCCACGACCATTTTTTTAATAATGGCATAGGTAACTGGGTGCAGATAATCAGACAAAAGGCCGAAAGCAAGGTAAATACAAACTGGCGCTTAAAAAAATAAAGCCCGTCACCGTAAGATTCAGTCGCGAAGATGTAACTTGAACTATAAACTTGCATCAGTCCAATACCAAACAGGGCCACTAATGATAAAAATAAGCTGGATAACAAAAAGTGTGATGTAAAATATGGCTTCATTAAATCCCCAAACGAAAGTAACAACCCAATTTAAAGTTTAACTTATTTAGTTTAACTTATTTAAACTTTTTTACGATCTCTTTAAAATAGTCGCCTCTCTCCTCATAACTGTCAAACATATCAAAGCTTGAACACCCCGGAGACATCAATACAATGTCGCCTATTCTTGATTTTTGATAGGCAATTAAAACAGCCTCCTCAAAAGTTCCAATCAGATACGTTTCTGAATAATCACCTAAATCGCGGTTAATGCGTTCTTTGGCTTCGCCCACTAAAATCAAGGTTTTAACTTTTCGCTTAATCATATTCTGCAGTGGACCATAGTTTAAATTAGTGTCTTTTCCACCGGCGATCAAAATAACATTTTCGTCAAAGCAATCCAGCGCGCGTGAAACCGCATGCACATTAGTGGCTTTAGAATCATTGTAAAACAAAACTCCACCTACTTTGCGCACGTACTCTAATCGGTGGCGTAAGCCGCCCCAAGTATCAATTGTTTTTTGTACGGCATCATGGGTGGCGCCATATTCGCGCGCCAGCAGCAATGCGGCCATCATATTTTCAATTGCATGCTTCCCTTTGGTTTTGATGTTTTTTATTGAAAAAGTCTCAATTTCTGGGCCGGTACGTACGCGAAGTTCATCGCCTACATTAACGGCTCCGCCAATATTCATAATTTGCGGTTCTAATGCTGGTTTTCTAGAAAAATAAAAAATACGCCCACGTTGCACCGAAGGATCACGCGCCAATTCCACTACCGCGTTGTCATCGGCATTTAAAATTGAAGTGGTCGCCTGATTCGTATTTTTAAAAATTTTACGTTTGGCATTAACGTAGTCTTCCATCGATTTATAGCGCTCTAAATGGTTTTCCGCCAAATTGGTAAAAACAATATTTGCCGCGCTGAAGTCAACCACGTGTTCTAACATAAAACTTGATATTTCTACGATCACCACTTTGGCCTTATGGTCTTCCAGCAAATAATTAGTCAGTGGCAGATGAGTAGAGCCCCCAACCCAGCACTCAACCCCACTTGCTTTCAGCATGCTCTCTGCCAGACGCGCCACACAACTTTTGCCGTTAGTACCCGTAACTCCAACAAGAGGTTCTTTAATAAAGGCCGATATAAATTCAAATTCACCTGTTATTTTTACACCTTGCTGCCTTGCGTATTCAAAAATTTTTAGATGGGGAGCTACTCCTGGAGATAAAATCACCAGTTCCTGTGAAAGAAATGTTTTTGGTGAGTGCGAACCCAATTCAAATTTAATATTGGTGAAACCATCAAGCTGTTCTAATTGCGCCGACAATTCAGGTTTTGATTTGTGATCTGTTACTGTTACAATAGCTTCGTGTTTAGTTAAAAACTTAGCCAGCGAAACGCCGGTTTTTCCTAAACCCACAATTAATATTTTTTTATCTTTTAATTCAGCAACTTCTTTCCACATGGTACTAGCCTCTTTTTCTTTTATCACTTAATTCTTATCTTATCTTATCTTATCTTCAATGTTGCTAAACTCAAGACCGCCAAAAGAATGGAAATGATCCAAAACCTGACAATAATTTTGGTCTCAGTCATTCCTTCTAACTCATAATGATGATGCAGAGGTGCCATTTTTAAAACTCGCCTACCTGTCAGCTTAAACGAAATCACTTGCGCAATTACCGACAAAGCCTCTACAACAAAAACCCCGCCCAATAACAACATTAAAATTTCGTTTTTTGTAAACACCGCCATGGCGCCAATAAAGCCACCTAAACTCAAACTGCCTACATCTCCCATAAACACTTGCGCCGGAAAAGTGTTGAACCATAAAAAACCTAGGCCTCCGGCCACCATCGCCGCCGCTAAAGGTGCTAGCTCGCCTGCACCGGTCACATGTGTAATTTGTAAATAATTTGCTATAGTCAGATGTCCTGCTATATATGCAAATAAAGCCAAAGTCGAAGCCGATACTATAACTGGTACAATAGCCAGACCATCTAAGCCGTCAGTCAAATTAACCGCGTTGGCTGTCCCCACAATGACTAAAGCTCCAAATGCACTGTAAAAATAATCTAAATCAAAAGCTAAAGATTTAATAAACGGAAAACTTACAAACGTATTGAGTTTATAAAAATGAATCAATACTAATAAAACAACTCCAGAAATTAAAAATTCTCCGAGCAAGCGAACCTTACCCGAAAGACCTTTGGAATTTTTTTTTGAAACTTTTAAATAATCATCCAAATAACCAATTAAACCAAAACCCCAGGTAATTAGTACAGTTCCTATTACCAACGGATTTTGAATATCAATCCACAGAAAAAGCGGCACAAGCGTACTTAATAAAATTAGCCAGCCGCCCATTGTTGGCGTTCCTGATTTTTTTTTATGGCTCTGCGGGCCGTCATCACGTATAGACTGACCAAAATGTTTTTGCCTTAACCGATGAATAAAGTGCGGACCCCAAATTAAACAAAGAAAAAAACCCGTAAAAAACGAAATAAAAGTACGCACAGTAATATAACGAAATATATTAAAAACTGAGTATTGATCGGCCATAGAATAAAGCCATTGATAAATCATTCTGTATACCTAGCACAAAAGCCCTATTGATATCAAGAAATTTCTGCTAAGTATATGAAATTATTTATAAATTTAGATTTTTTAAAGCTTGGAAATGATGCTATTTTACGCAAGCGAGCAACTTTGGGTAGCGCCCTTACTGCGGATGCTGCCTGCTAAGTTTTGCAAGAATACTATTTGTGTCAACCGGTCCCACGCGGGCCGTAGCTATTTCATAAGATTTTTGGCAGTTGTTCTCTGCCAAAAGCTTCTCAACTTTTTTATTTGACCTGTAAAGCGCCATTAGTTCTGGTGCAATTTGATGACATGATTTTTCTTGCAACGGGCTCATCTTGCCTAAATATTGATAACATTGATTCTCGGATTCTTTTTTTTCGAACCACCTTCGTTTTTCATTAAGGTCCTCCTCTAGTCTTTCAACATTTAAGCCGTGCAATCTATTGGCCGCAGTATGCGCTGTTTGTTCGGCTTTTTCATATGCCTGTTTTTTTATTTTTTCAAAATCTACATTTTGACCTGTTTTAGTTTTTTCTTCTTCAATTAGATTATACACTGTTAAACATTCAAAGTGCAGATAGGTGTATTTATCAATGCCGGAATCTGCATAGGGGTGTATGTTTTTTTCAACTTCTTTTTTGTATTTTTCATGAACAAAACGTCCAACATCTCCAAGGCCTGAACGACACTGGGCGCTAAAATTATTTTTTTCTTCTTTCTTAAGTTTTTGCGCATAGTTAATGGCTTCATCAGTCAAGTTCTTATCGGCTTCCAAAAAATTGCCATTAGAGTTCTGTTTATTGATAAACTGGCTTTCTTTAAATCGATGTTCTATTTCTTTTTCCCTAAAATTAAAATACTCAAGCTTGCCCGCCACCAGTTTAGAATTGTAATCCGCCAATATGATCTCGGTCTCCATCGCTACTCTTTTTATATTCTCTAATTGCTTGCAAAAAAAATCATTTTTATTACTGAAAGTAATATTGTTTTCACGGGCGAACTTAAGGGCGGCATCAATATTTTTTGCAGTTTCTTCATGAATATTGGCTTTTTCTATGCAGGACGATATGGACGCTCTGTCAGACTGCTGTGTGGCAAGTATACCTTCAACCCTCGCATTTTTTTCCTCATTTTTTTGAACATTACTTAAAAATCCAAGAAAATCCCCGTAGCCGTCAGAAGAATTTTCTTTATATTTTTCAGCATAAGATTTTTCATGTTTATTCATATCACTTATGGCAAGCTCCAAAGCATCAAGCTGCTTTTCTATATCTAAAGCTTTGTTTTCAGTTTTTTCTAAATGCATTCTTGCATCATTAAATCTATCCCAGCGAATACTTTTATTGGTTTTATCAAATAGCACTTCATTCCATAAGTAACTGGCACCTGTTGCAATGCCACTAATTACTAAATTTGCGGCCAGCGCGCCCACCACGGCACCTGCAGCCACCGCCGCCGACATTTGAAAAGCATTGTTTTTGTCGCGAGCTAAACTATTAAGCGTATCCACGGCGTGATTACTGGCGCCAGCTAGAGTTTTCGAAGTTTCTAAAGTATTTTGGCTAGCCGTGACTGTGTTTCCGGTAGCCGTGACTAAATTTCCAGATGTGACCACCGCATTTTCAGAGACTATAACTGCGTTATTAGAAATCAGCACGCTATTATCTGAAACTTTAACGCCGTTATCAGTGGCATCAATAAAAACCGTATTCGCAGTTCCTCCAGTAATATGAAGATTAACATTAACTGGTGCGCCGCCGGCGCCAGCTCCTATTCCGGCTCCACCACCACTAACCGCGCCCGTTAAAGCGCTATTAGCTTGCCCTAACAGACCCGCTAAATCATTCGGGTTTGGATTTATCTGTGCAAAGGCTTTTTCAAAAAATATTTCCAAGAAATTACTCTTCCACAAAAAACCACGACTTGAGACTTTTTTATTTTGTTTTTTAGCACCGGCTATGAGCGCGTTACGAACATCTTGTAAGTCGGTATAAAGATGCTTTAAGTAACCAACCCGAGACATCGTCACAATACTCAGGCTGCCGCTATTCGTTTTTTGAACGTATATATTAATATAACGATTGGTTTTGAGCCAATAAGATTCCATCATTAAAAAATCAGTGCTTTCCTGAATTTGCCACTTTAAATCTGGAAAAGCTTTTTCTGTCCAATTTTTTTTCAACTCTGAAAGCTCATTTTTTTCTTGATCTTTAATCTTATCATATTGGTTAGAAATTAAAGTCATATGTGCCACGGGTACCAGCGCTTTTCCTAATTGCACATAGCGAATCAGCGATTTTTGACCTACTTCACCCATTGAGGTTTTTATTTTATGAAAGGCTGAGTAAACCCAGCGGGTATTAACTAATGATAAATTTTTTACTTTATAGCTAGCAGTAGGGCCAGCCTGTAATAATGCAGGATGCAGTGAAATTGAAATAAAATAATAAATCGCGAGAATACTTTTTATCCACATATACAATAGAGGATCGGCTTTTTATATCAAAATCTTAATCAAATTTTAATTAAAATCTGCGGAAGTCGCTGTTTTTGCATCCATATTTGAAGCCCTCTTGTCTGGTGTGTTGGCTTTAATGGTCCGTTGATTATATAAATTTTACTAACTACATGATATTATTGTATTTATTTAAAATATCGTTTACTTTTAATAAATATGAAAAAAACCACACTGGGACGCACTCGTAAAGAACTTACAAACTTCTCGCTTGGAAAAGTCAAAACGACCTATGCAGAAAATTATAATCCACAGCTACTAGAAGCTTTTACTAATAAAAATCCCTTTCAAATTTCCTGGACCAGTTTTATCTGCACCGAATTCACTTCGCTGTGCCCTAAAACCGGCCAACCTGATTTTGCAAAAATTTTCATTAATTACATAGCGGGCCAAAAAATGCTTGAAAGTAAATCTTTAAAACTTTATTTGTACAGCTTCAGAAATCATGGAGACTTCCATGAGGATTGCATTCAAACCATATGTAATGATCTGGTAAAGCTGATAAAGCCCAATTACCTAGAGGTAATTGGCGAATTCACCCCGCGCGGAGGAATTGCAATTTTTCCATATGCTTCACAGGCCGCTACCACATCAATTTTTCAAAAAATTTACACCGAAAGACTAATAAGTTATGCACCAGGAAAATACTCAATGGATCTATCAAAAATATATTAACTTATTTTTTTTGGGAAAATTGGTCGGGGCTGAAGTCCACCAATATGCACCCCAGTACACCATCGGTTAGCTTTTCGGCTTAATTTTTCTCATACTAATAAAGCTTATGACGAACTCACATAATTTACCATTTTTTGATTAGACGGCGCATCTTATACATTCAGCCCTTAAGTTCGGAGCTGTGGCTACAATTAAACGAGATCTTAAGCTACTCTATAATTCTGCCTGATCTGAAACGGAAAACTGATCACCCACTGGCGAATGTTCTGCACTGGCAAGACCGAATCTATAAGATGAGCAGCGGTCTCGCTCATGCGCCTACCGCCGCAACTTGGGCAGAAGCCGCGC
>Ga0105164_10000130_pt1 | contig 54575 bp, 58 predicted proteins | sample VDWuncwatermetaG_FD_89674 | JGI IMG/M metagenome (GOLD analysis project Ga0105164, IMG submission 89674) | Wastewater microbial communities from Netherlands to study Microbial Dark Matter (Phase II) - VDW unchlorinated drinking water | ecosystem: Environmental > Aquatic > Freshwater > Drinking...
AGCCAACAGTATACCGATGTATTCTCTCTCTTCTATACTCAAACGCTTGAACTTCCTTCCCACTTTGGTTCCCTCCTATAGGTATTATACCCAAAGTGGTGCAATTACTTATGGAACTTATGTGATAATAATATGGTAGAGATATTAATAAAGGATAATGGTAATGGCATAGCGCCGCAGCATATATCCAAGATTTTTAATCCCTTTTTTACAACAAAAGAGGCTGGAAAAGGAACAGGGCTTGGACTTTCCATATCTTATGGTATAATTAAAGAGCATAAGGGCAGAGTTTATGTTGAAAGCAAAATGGGTGAAGGGGCAGTGTTTTTTATTGAATTGCCTGTAGGTACGGTTTAAACCGTGCTATTTTGCACGAATAAATTCGTGCCTACAAAGGCTAAAATAATATAGGGGCTTAATATATTAAGCCCCTATGGAGAAAATAAATTATGACTAATCAAACACCACATATATTAGTTCTTGATGACGAACCGATTATACTTGAGTTGTGTGTTGAGTTTTTAAGTTCAGAAGGTTATAAAGTTGATATTGTCAGTAATGGGAAGGAGGCATTGTCTTTATTGCAGAAAAATGACTACGATGTTGTAATAAGCGACATGAAGATGCCCTCTTTAAGCGGCGCAGAGTTCTATAAAATAGTTAATGAAAAATATCCAAAGGTTGCAAAGAGGATTATATTTGTTACCGGTGATATCCTAAATGTTGAGACAAAGGCTTTTTTAGAGAGCACAAATAATCCCTATCTTATCAAACCCTTTAAGCTTAATGAATTGAGGAACATTATAAAAGAGGTTCTAAAAGGAAATTCATAGTCCTATCAACCCCTATACTGCCAAATTCTTAAGAAAATCATTAAGTGTTTTATTTGACAAATAGCCCCTTTTTGTCTATTATTATAAGAGATTATTATTATTAGAATATTTCTAAGTAGAGGAGGTAAATCTTGTTTAAGTTTAATGCAATTGAAGAGGCCATTTCTGATATAAAAAAGGGTAAAATGATTATCCTTATAGATGATGAGGACAGGGAAGAATGAAGGTGACTTAACTATGGCTGCGTCAAAAATAACCCCTGAAGCCATTAATTTCATGGCAAAATACGGCCGCGGACTTATATGCCTTACCATAACCCATGAAAGGGCAGAGGAGCTGGATCTAAAACCAATGGCATTAGAAAATACTGCGCAATTTGGCACAGCCTTTACAGTATCTGTTGATGCAAGGGCAGGGACTACAACAGGCATCTCTGCCTCTGACAGGGCAGTTACAATATTGGCCGCAACTGACGCAAAGACAAAGCCCAGTGATTTAGCAAGACCAGGACATATATTTCCTATAGTTGCTAAAAAGGGCGGCGTCCTACACAGGGCAGGCCAGACAGAGGGCTCAGTTGATCTGGCAAGACTATCTGGATTATATCCTGCAGGTGTAATATGCGAGATAATGAATGATGATGGAACAATGTCCCGCGTTCCTCAATTAATGGAGTTTGCCAAGCTTCATAAATTAAAGATTGTTACAATTAAGGATTTGATTGAATACAGGATAAGAAGGGAGTCCTTTGTAAAGAGGGCAGCAACTACAACTCTGCCGACAATGTTTGGCGGCGAGTTTAAGGCAATCTTATATCAAAGCGAGATTGATAATGATACCCACCTTGCATTAGTAAAGGGCGATATAAAAGAGGATGACGAGGTATTAGTAAGGGTTCATTCAGAATGTCTTACAGGCGATGTTTTTGGTTCAAAGAGATGCGACTGCGGAGAACAGCTCCATAAGGCAATGGAGGTAATAGGATCAGAGGGAAAAGGTGTAATACTCTACATGCATCAGGAGGGGAGGGGTATCGGCCTTGTAAATAAGCTGAAGGCATATGAGTTACAAGATAAAGGTCTGGATACAGTTGAGGCGAATCTTAAGCTCGGGTTTAAGGCTGACCTCCGTGACTATGGGATTGGCGCCCAGATACTTGTTGATTTAGGACTTAGAAAGATAAAATTAATGACAAACAATCCGAGAAAGATTGTTGCATTGGAAGGATATGGCCTAAAGGTTGTGGAAAGGGTGTCTATTGAGATACTACCTCATGACAGAAATGTCAGGTACCTGCAGACAAAGAAGCATAAATTAGGACACCTTTTGGAGAATGTGTAGTTTTTTATCATTTCTGTCATTCCCGCAACGTTTTTTGAGCGGGAATCCATAATGCACAAGAGTGGATTCCTGCCAGATACATGCAGGAATGACAAACATAAAACGCCAATTTTTGCAATTAGGTATTATATTAAATATGGAGGAGAGGGAGATGCCGAAGATAATAGAAGGTAACTTATCAGCAAAGGGATTGAAGTTTGGAATTATAGCAGCAAGGTTTAATGATTTTATTACAAACAGGCTTTTGGAGGGAGCATTGGATGCCCTAAACAGGAGCGGCGCAAAAACAGATGACATTGAGATTGTAAAGGTGCCTGGTTCTTTTGAGATTCCATTGATAGCCAAAAAGATGGCTAACAGCGGAAAGTATAATGCTATAATCAGTCTCGGCGCTGTAATCAAGGGCGATACGCCGCATTTTGATTACATCAGCGCAGAGGTTACAAAGGGCATTGCTGCTGTTTCTTTGGAGAGCGGTGTGCCTGTTTCTTTCGGTGTATTAACAACGGATACAATTGAGCAGGCTATAGAGCGGGCTGGTACAAAGGCTGGCAACAAAGGCTGGGAGGCTGCAATGGGCGCTATTGAGATGGCAAACCTCTTTAACAATATGGCCCAGAAATAGTGATTGAGGAGTAAATGGGACACAGAAGAAAGGCACGGGAACTTGCGCTTCAAATTCTCTTTCAATATGACCTGACAAAGGGTGAATGTAACACCGATGAGTTTTTAAAGGACAAAGAGATTGAGGAGGATATAAAAGAATTTGCAATTAACCTGAAGAACAAGGTAATTGAGCATATGCCTGAGATTGATGCTATTATAAAAAAGAAGACAAAAGGATGGACATTAAAGCGAATGGCAGTTGTTGACAGAAATGTCTTAAGATTTGCAATATGCGAAATGCTCTATTTTCCGGATATTCCTCCAAAGGTTACTATAAATGAGGCGATAGATATTGCAAGAAAATACGGCAGCGAAGAATCAGGCCAGTTTGTAAACGGGATTCTGGACAGGATATATAAAGAGGAGTGCAAGATATAATGAAGGCAAATATATTTTCAGAGAGATTGACAAAGATAGAAGATAAGGTAATCGTGGCTGGCTTCTTTTCAGATGTCAGGCCATTAAAGGGGCTGGCAGGCGATATTGACTGGTTATTTAATGGGCAGATATCAAAATTGATATTAGACGGAAAATTAACAGGCCAGATAGACGATTCCCTCCTTCTATACTCCAATAGGTTAAAAACAAGGAATGTCCTTTTATTGGGCATGGGTAAAAGAGAAAGATTTGATTCCTCTGCTGTAAAAAATACGGCAAAATTGCTTGCCAATAAATTGAGCGCCCTTAATATAAAAAACTTTACTACAGAGATTTTTGGGTCAGGCTATTCAAACCTTGAAAGTTCTAATGTCTTCAAATTGATGCTCTCTGAATTTAAAAAATTTGATGATATAGATGTAAGTTTTTTTGTTGGAGAGAAGGAGGCAGATTCAGGACTGGGTATAAAACTAAAGGAAATTCTGGACTCATAAAAAGTGCGCTATGCCATTATCTCAGATATTCACAGCAATTTAGAGGCCTTTGATGCAGTAGAAAAGGATTTGCAGAAAGAAGGCGCAGATAAGATATTTTTCTTGGGTGATGTAGTCGGCTACGGTCCTAATCCGAATGAGTGCATTGAACGGCTAAGAGAACTCACAGACATTGTTGTTGCAGGGAATCATGATTATGGTGTAATAGGTTATACAGATATTTCATATTTCAATAAATATGCAAAGGCTGCAATAGAATGGACTGAAATGAAATTAAAAGCAGAAAATGCAGAGTATTTAAAGAGGATGCCCCTTGTAACTCCAGAGATAGAGAATATGACATTAGTCCATGCGACGCCAAATAAGCCTCACGAATGGAATTATATAACAACCCTTTTTGACGCGCTTGAAAACTTTAATTTTTTTAAGCAGCAGATATGTTTTATCGGCCATTCTCATCAGACAGTGATAATTGCGCTCGGAAATGACAAGCGGTGTTATGTTGAGAGAGGGGAATCAGTTGCTATTATGGCAGATGCAAGATATATCATAAATGTTGGAAGCGTCGGCCAGCCAAGGGACGGCAACCCAGATTCAGCCTATGCAATATACGATACCGATGAAAAGAGCGTGAGGATCAAAAGGCTTTCTTATGACATAAAAAAGGTGCAGGCAAAGATGAGGGATGAGAGGCTGCCTGCCTATCTAATACACAGGCTGGAGGAAGGATTATAAAAAATGATTGACAGATACACCCTATCAGGAATGAAAAATATATGGGAGCAGAAGAATAAATTTGACAAGTGGCTCTCTGTTGAAGTGCTTGCAGCTGAGGCGCTTGCCGAACTTGGCAAGGTTCCCAAAAAGGCAGTTGCCAATATAAAGAGAAAGGCGGGCTTCAATATTGACAGGATAAATGAGATAGAAAAGACAACAAAGCATGATGTAATATCTTTTCTGAGCGCTGTTGCTGAAGAGGTCGGCGAGGATTCGCGGTTTCTCCATATAGGGCTGACATCATCAGATGTCCTTGATACATCGCTTGCTATTCTGATGAAAGAGGCAGCGGATATTATCCTGAATGATTTAGAAAAACTGCTGTCTGTTTTGAAAAAGAGGGCATTTGAGCACAAAGGCACAGTAATGATTGGAAGGACCCACGGCATCCATGCTGAGCCGATTACCTTTGGCTTTAAGCTTGCGCTGTGGTATGAAGAGACAAAGAGAAATTATGAAAGAATGAAAAGGGCAAAGAATGTAATCAGCTTTGGCAAGATATCAGGCGCTGTCGGCACATTTGCAAATATAGATCCCTTTGTTGAGGAGTATGTATGCAAAAAGAGCGGGCTTAAGCCTGACCCTGCGAGTTCGCAGATTATTCAAAGGGACAGGCATGCAGAGTATCTTCTCGCACTATCTTTAATTGCAAGCTCTATAGATAAATTTGCAATAGAGATAAGGCATCTGCAGAGGACAGAGGTCTTAGAGGCTGAGGAGTTTTTTACAGCCGGGCAGAAGGGTTCATCTGCAATGCCGCACAAAAGAAATCCAATTACCTGCGAAAACCTTTCCGGGCTTGCAAGGATTGTCAGGTCAAATGCAATCGCTGCCTTAGAAAATATCCCGCTTTGGCATGAAAGGGATATCAGCCACTCATCTGTTGAAAGGGTGATTATCCCTGACAGCACAATCCTTATTGACTACATGCTTGTTAAGATAACCTCATTAATAGCCTCCCTTAAAGTATATCCTGAAAATATGCTTATCAATTTAAACAAAACTCAGGGGCTTGTCTTTTCAGAACGGATACTCCTTGAGCTGGTGAATAAAGGGCTCAAAAGGGATGATGCATATAAAATAGTCCAGAGAAATGCAATGAGTGTGTGGGAAGGAAAAGGAGGATTTAGGGATCTGCTCAAAAATGACAAGGAGTTAAAAAATTACCTTAACAACAAAGAAATAGAAGAATGTTTTGATTTAAAACATCACTTAAGAAATATAGACTATATATTTAAAAGAATCTTTAGAAAAGGATGAGGAGAGGCAATGAAGGCAAGGATATTTGTGACATTAAAAAAAGGGGTTTTGGACCCGCAGGGCAAAACAATACAAAAGGCATTAAACTCCCTTAGTTTTAAGGATATTGAAGATGTACGCGCTGGTAAATATTTTGAGATTAAGCTTAAAAAAGGGACGAAAAAGGCAGTTGAGAAGGATGTCAAAAAGATGTGCGAGAAACTGCTGGCAAATACTGTTATAGAAGACTATAACTTTAAGATTGAGGCATAACTATTATGAGTTTAGAGGGTAAGCTTGAGGATCTGGGTCTTTCAGATATATTTCAGATACTAAATTTAAGCAGAAGGACAGGAACGCTTACCATCAGAAGGAAGGAAGGAAAAGGCATAATAGTCTTTAACCATGGCCAGGTAGTTTATGCATCAATAGAGGATAAAAAAAAGCTTGGCAGATATTTGCTGGAAAGCGGGGTTTTGTCAAACGAATCATTGGAAGATGCCCTGCGTATTCAGAAAATTAGCAGCCCAAGAAAGCTCTTAGGCCATATCCTTCTTGGGTTGGGTTCAATAACAGAGGAACAAATAGAAGAAGCAATTAAAAAACAGATAAAAGATGTTGTAGAAGACTTGATTACATCTGTATCAGGGTCGTTTAGTTTTGAACTTGAAGATTATTCAAAGATAGATATTAAGATTGACGATCCTGAGATGGTATTCCTGAAGAACGGCTTGAGCACCCAGTTTTTGCTGCTTGAGTCAGCAAGGCTCAGGGACGAGGAAAAAAGGATTGAGGTTAAATCACATGATGTTTTTCAGGAGGATGAAGGAAAGGAAGAAATTAACAGCAAGCCTGTTTCTGTGACCGCCGCTCCTGCTGAAAAGACGTTAAGAAAAGACCTTTCTCTTTTAACTGCAATGATAGAAGAGCTTGCTGGATCTTCAGGAACAGGCGAGGCAACCTTGATGGTGTTAAGATTCGCAAGTGAAATAATGAACAGGGCTGTGGTTTTTATTGTAGGGAAAGACACTGTCCGCGGTCTCGGGCAGTTTGGATTAAATTTTTTAAACGGTTCTGCTGATGAAAGGGTCAGAAATATACAAATTCCTTTAAATGAGGCGTCTGTCATTAAAGAGGTTATAGAAAAGAGGATTTCATATAAAGGCGAAATAACACATGGAAAATGGAATGATTATTTGATGAGTGAACTCGGCGATGCATATCCTCTGGAGGCATTCATATCGCCATTAGTCTGCGGGGGAAGGGTAATCGCAGTTTTATATGGTGATAATCTGCCTGGAAAAAACAAGATAGAGGATACAGAGGGGCTTGAGGCCTTTATAAGGGTTGCCGGTGTTGCATTGGAAAAGACTGTTTTAGAAAAGAAGCTCAGGGAGATAAAGTCTGTTAATTAGCAGATTGTTAAAAAACTCAACAATCTCTGATTACACAGATAAAAGATTAGATTACACAGATTAAAACTTCTTGAAGAATCTGTGTAATCATCTTGAAATAGGAGATGATATATGAGTAAAAAGATTTTAGTGGTTGAAGATTCATCTACCATGAGATCAATGATTGCGGCAATTATTGAAGAGATGGATGATTTTACAGTTACTGAAGCAGGGAGCGGTTTTGAGGCGCTCAAGCTGCTTCCAACAGAAAAGTTTGATCTGATTATTACTGATATAAATATGCCGGATATAAACGGCCTTGAGGTTGTTAACTTTGTTAAAACACATCCGAACTATAAAAAAATCCCGCTTATAATTATTACAACAGAAAGAAGCGAAGAGGACAGGAAAAAGGGTATTGCGCTTGGCGCATCAGAATATATAACAAAACCCTTTAAACATGATGAGCTGCAGGAGGTTGTAAGAAGGGTTATTGGTTAAGGTGTAAGTATGGAAGACAAGAAAAAAGACGAACCATATTTGGAATTTATTGCTGAGGCAGAAGAGATACTTGAGGTCATCAGCAAGAATCTTCTTACCATGGAAGAATCGCAGGACAGGCTCTCGCCTCATCCTGATATTATTAATGCAATATTCAGGGGTGTTCACACCTTAAAGGGTATTGCAGGGATGATGGGATTTAATAATATTACGGAACTGAGCCATACACTGGAGAACATGCTTGATGCAATGCGAATGGGAAAGCTGACGCTTACAAGTGTTGTGATAAAAGTCCTCTTTGAAAGCACTGACATGCTCAGAAAATTAATAGAGAATGTGAGCAAGGACGGTAATGACAATATTGATACATCAAGGCTTTTGTCTGACATTGTAAACATACTAAAAAAGAAGCCGGAAGCGGCTGCTGTGCATAAATTAGAGGAGCTTGACCTTGATGCAAATGTCTTAAAGGTTTTGACAGAATATGAAAATCACCGCCTTGAAGAAAATCTAAGGCTGGGCGCCAACATCTTTGAGATAACAGCAGGCTTCAGCTTAGAGACATTTGATAAAGACCTCAATCAGATAAATTCAATGGTATCAGGTTTTGGCGAGGTGATTACAACCCTTCCATCATCAGGGGCATCACCTGATATAGGCATTGAATTTAAGCTGATTATTGGCACTAAAGAGGATTTAAATTATGTTACATCTATTCTTTCAGGCGCTAATGTAAAGATAAGAGAGATAAAATACCAGAGAAAGAATGAAAAGATAAAGCCAGGAAGCGAGCATGAAGAAGCACAGGCAGCAGAATCTCCGTCAAGTGTTAAAAGCCTGAGCATGACAGTAAGGGTAAATATAAACCGTCTTGACAGGCTTCTTAATATTGTAGGCGAGTTGGTTTTAAATAAGGCTGTTATCACACATATCAGCAAAAACTTAAGGGCTATAGAGGGGTACTCTGAATGGGCAATAGAGCTTGAAAAGGCTGCAAGGACGTTGGATAAAAAACTCAATGAGCTGCAGGAGGGCCTGATGGAGGTCAGGATGGTCCCTCTTAACAATCTATTTGACAGATTAACGAGGATGGCAAGAAAGCTCTCAAGGGAATCAGGGAAGATTATTGATATCAGGATTTTTGGCGAGGAGACAGAATTAGACAGATTGATGATAGAAGAGGTTGCAGATCCTCTTATGCATATAGTCAGAAATGCAGTTGACCACGGTATAGAGACTCAGGAGGAGCGGATTAAGTTAGGTAAAAATGAGATAGGAACAATTAAACTCTCTGCAACGCAGAAAGGCGGCCATGTTGTTATAGAGGTTGCGGATGACGGCAGCGGTATCAATATCAAAAGGGTTAAGGATATTGCTGTAGAAAAGGGATTGATTGCTCTTAACAGCAGCTTGACAGAAAAAGAGGCTATAGACCTTTTGTTTACGCCTGGATTTTCTACCAGTAAGGTTGTTACAGAGGTCTCTGGCAGGGGTGTTGGTCTTGATGTGGTTAGAAAGAACCTGATTAAATTAAACGGTACAATTGATATTGAGACAAAGGAGAAGGCAGGAACAAAATTTATAATAACACTGCCGCTAACACTGATGATTTTAAAGGCATTGATTGTTCAGGTTGCCGATGACATCTTTGCGCTGCCGATAAATTCTGTATCTGAAAGCTTGATGATAACAAAGAGGGATATCCAGACAGTTGAAAGAAGAGAGGTTATACAGCTAAGAGAGAGGACGCTGCCAATACTGAGGCTTGAAGACGCCTTTGATATGAAAAGCAAGGATGTAAATCCTGACAGCATGTATGTTGTTGTTGTGGGCTCTGGAAACAGAAAAATAGGATTTGTGGTTGACGCCCTTCTTGGGCAGCAGGAGATTGTTATAAAATCCATTGGAAAGATCTTATCCGGCATCCAGGGCGTTGCCGGCGCAACTGAGCTTGGAAATAGGAAGACTGTTTTAGTGCTTGATGTCGCGGCGCTCATTGAAGAGTCAGTTCAGGAATATAAAGAAGAGGTTAAGGGTTAAATATGGAAAAAAGGATATTAGTAATAGACGATTCAGAGCAGACAAGAAAAAACCTGATTGAGATATTAAAAAATGCCATGTTATTTAATACGTATCTTGAGGCAGAGGACGGCATTGAGGCATTCAGAATATTATCCAAGGAAAAGGTGGACATAGTAATCTCCGACGTTATTATGCCTCGGATGGACGGTTTCAAATTTTTGTCTCTTATTAAGAAGGACAGGGAATTGAAAGACATTCCTGTGATAATGCTGACCATCAGGGGAGAGATTATTGATAAGATAAGGGGCCTTGAGATTGGCGCTGATGATTATATCATCAAGCCGTTCAATTCTGACGAGCTCATTGCAAAGGTCAAGGTCTTTTTAAGAATAAAGGCTTTGCAGGATGATTTAAAGACTAAGAATCTTGAATTAGAAAAACTGAGTGTCATTGACCATCTTACACAGCTTTTTAACAGAAGGCACTTTTATGAATGCCTGAGAAAGGAATTTAAACGTTCGGAGAGGTATAACCTTAAAGTATCCTGCATGCTCATTGATATAGACTTTTTCAAAAACATAAATGATACCCACGGCCATCTTATCGGAGACCTTGTTTTAAGAGAACTCGGCATGATTCTTGTCGGCTCTGTCAGAGAACACGATACTGTTTCAAGATACGGCGGTGACGAGTTTGCAGTTATACTCCCGCAGAAAAACGGCGAAGGCTCTAAGGTAGTTGCAAACAGGATTATTAAGACAGTTGAGGGTTATCAGTTTGCAAAGAATACAGAAATTAAAGACGGCATTAAGATTACTGTAAGTATAGGAATAGTAATATATCCTGAAGAAAAGGCTGCGAATTATGAAGAAATGATAAAACTTGCAGACGACGCCCTTTATGATGCAAAGACAAAGAGAAATAGCATATGTATTTATTCTGATGAGCTCAAAAAAGGCAAGTTAAAAAAAATAAAAGAGGTTTAAAATGTCAGATTTATCTGCAAATAAGGGTTCAAATAAAAAGAAACCCCGAAACAATGCTTCCAAGAAGGCAAAAAGTGAATCATTAATCAAGCCGCAGGAAGATGAGGTTTTTTCATCGCCGGATATTGAGGCTGGAGAAATGCAGACTGAGGATATTGCAGATGAGATGACTGCTGCAGCGTCAGATGCTGATGAGGAAAAGATAGAACTCCTTGCATTCAAATTATCAAATGAAGAGTATGTTCTTGACATAAACAGGATTAAAGAGATTATTCGGCCTGTTGAGATTACAAGGGTTCCGAGAGTGCCCTTATATATTAAAGGGATAATATCTCTCAGAGGCGTTATAGTGCCTGTATACAATTTGAAAAATAGGCTGGGATTATTAGAGACAAACGAATTTTCTAATGACAGCCAAAAAAGAATTTTAATTGTAAATTTTGACGAGGAGCTTATAGGGATTATAGTTGATGCTGTTACTGGTGTGGTAAAGATAAATGAAGATATTATTGAACCCACGCCGCAGATTATTAAAGGTGTTGATGCGGAGTATTTAAAGGGTGTTGCAAGAACAAACAATAGGCTTTTAATACTCTTAAACCTTGACAGGGTATTAAAAAAAGATAATTAAGCTATGGCAAATATAGTAAAGAAAACAGAAGAAGGTAAGATGAAGTTTGCTGTATTCTCTATTGGCGCAGTGGGTTTTGCACTAGATATCATGAGGATTAAAGAGATTGTCAAGCCCTTAAAGATTACAAAAATACCAAAGGCGCCGAGGTTTATAGAGGGCGTTATTAATCTAAGAGGCAATATCATCCCAATAGTAGATCTTAGAAAGCGGTTTGGAGTAAAAATACCTGAGTTGCCCCTGTCATCAGAGCGGATTATAATTGCAAGTCTTAATGGAAAGACAATTGGATTGATTGTTGATTTGGTTTCTGATGTGCTGTCACTTGGAAAGAGCGATATAAGCCCCCCCCCAGAGATTGTAAAGGGTATCAGCTCCCAATTTATTAAGGGACTGGGAAAGGTAGGCAGCAGGCTTATACTTTTAATAGACTTAGACAGAATTTTAACAGTAAGCGAAAGAATCAGTTTGAAGTCATCCAGCAGCGATTCGGCTCATCAAGCTCAAGATGCAGAAGGAGAGTAGTTTTAATGGTTATTAAGTGTCCTAAATGCAGTGAAAAAATTGAAGTAGACGAGGAAGCCCTTTCAACAGGAGAGGCAAAGGTTAGATGCGGGCATTGCTACGCAATGTTTGCAGTAAAAAAAGGCGTAAAAAAGTCCCCTGCGTCTAAAGCGCCTGCAAAGGAAGTTCCAGAAACAATTCATGAGGCGCCAAAACCTGAACAAAAAATAGCAGAAAAAGATATAAATATAAATATTATCCTTGTTGCAATGGATGGCGACGCAGCAAGCAAGATAATAAATGAGCTGTTAGTTGAACATGGTTTTGAGGCGCTGCATGCATCTGATGGGAGGACGGCGCTTTCTTTAATACAGGAAAAAAGGCCTGCAGTTGCAATATTAGATGTGGGGCTTCCGCAGATATTCGGTTTTGAAATCAGCGAGATAATCAAAAACAGCGAGAAGCTGAAGGACACCATCGTAATATTAATTGCCTCTATATATGACAAGACGAGATACAAAAGAGAGCCGCAGTCCCTCTTTGGCGCAGATGATTATATTGAAAAACATCATATCAGGGACAGCCTCATAGCTAAGGTCAAGAGCTTGTTGGAGACGAATTTTTCTGAGCAGACTCATGGTGAATATCAAAAGCCTGCTGAAAAGGAATATAAGCCTCCGCTTCCAATAGAAGGAGTCTATGAAGAGAAGAGAGCAGAGGAAAAGATTGATTTAATCAAAAATGATGTTACAGCCTTTAGAAACGATGAGATATCGCTGCCGCCAGCATTTGGCGCAACGGCAGTTGAACAGCCGCCTGTTCAAAAAGAGGAAATTGTAAAAATAGTGGAGAAGGCTGAGAAGCTGCCGCCTGAACATGAAAAGGCAATGAGATTTGCAAGGATCATTATATCCGATATCGCGCTTTATAATCAAAAGGCTGTTGAAAATGGCATCAGAAATAATAAGTTTTATGAGGTATTAAAGGCAGAGATTGAAGAGGGCAGAAAACTTTATAAAGAGAGGGTGCCGCCTGATATAGCCTCTGCTAAAAATTATTTTAATGAAACATTAGAAGAGTTTATAAAGAATAAGAGGAGGTCGTTAAATCTTTAATTGAAGCAATCTTATTTATAGAGGTTAATTGCAAATGATAAACAAAATAAATAAATATATTAATGACCTGTCATCAAAGGAAACCGAGATAAGGCGCCGTGCAGTTGAAAGGCTCGGCGAGCTTCGCGCTGAGGAATGCATAGAGCCGCTGCTCAAGGCATTAGGTGATGAGGACTGGCGTGTAAGAAAGACCGCTGTTCCGGCATTATTGAATTTTGAACACAATGACAAGATTTTTATTGGCCTGATTTCATCCCTGAGGTCAGAAGACAATGCAGGACTGCGGAATGCTGCTGTGGAGGTGTTAACAAAGCTTGGCGCATTATCCGTCCCCTTTCTGATAGATACCTTTAAGGATGACGACAGGGATGTCAGGAAGTTTGTTGCGGATATTTTAGGCGATATTAATGACAAGAGAGCTGCCAATGCATTGATAAACGGCTTGTCTGACGCCGATGAAAATGTATCTCTTGCCTCTGTTGAGTCGCTTGGAAAATTAAGGGATGAGTCCGCAATAGAACCGCTGCTAAAAGCTCTGAAAGAGAGCGATGATAAGCTTCTTCTTTACACAGTTATTAAGGCATTAGAGAAGATTGGCAATCCGAAAATAGTTGATGTATTAATAGAGATGATAAATAAAAATGGCATTGAAAAGGCTGTTGTAGAAGCCCTCGGCGCTATAGGCGATATAAAGGCATTGGATGTGCTTACCGTTTCATTTAAAGATAAAAAGTTAAGAAACCCTTCCCTTAATTCTATTATCAATATTTATGAAAAGAATAATGAAAAGAACATTAGAAACAAAATTATTTTAAAGGTCAAAGAAACATTAAACGATGAGGCTGTTTCATATCTGATAGATTCATTGGAAAATTTTAATCCAAAGGTTAGAAGTTCAGCAATAAAGATGCTCGGATGGTCAAAGAATCTGCGCGCAGTAAAGCCCTTGCTGAAACTGATAGACAGCGATTATAAAAATGAAAGCATAACGGCAATAATCAATATAGGCAGGGATGCTGAGGATACTGTAATTGAAGAGATTACAAAAGGGAGTGAGGTTGTCAGAGAGGCGATTGCAAGGATATTAGGCGAGATTGGAAATAAGAAATCTGTTAATCACCTTATTTTGCTATTAGGCGATGAAAACGGGCATGTAAGGCAGACGAGCGCCCTTGCTCTTGGAAGGATCGGTGATGCCGCTGCCTCTAAGGCATTGATAGACCTTCTGAATGATGAATATCCTAATGTGCAGGAGGCCGCGGTTGACGCCTTAAGCAGGATTAAGGATAAATCCCTGATTTCACATTTTGTTAAAATGCTTTCTAATGAGAATGAGAATATAAGGGGCAACGGGGCAAGGATTTTAGGGAATATAAATGCTAAAGAAGCGGTTGGCAACCTATTGTTTATGCTGAAGGATGAAAGCCCTTATGTCAGGCAATGCGCAGTTAATGCACTCGGCTCTATAAACGACCCTGCTGTAGAAGGGGGTCTTATGGTTGCCCTTACCGATGAAGAGAAGCAGGTGCGTTACGCAGCAGTCTCCGTAATAGTTGGCAAGAAGAATAAAAAATTTCTTAATCCGCTGATTTCCTTATTGAATGATAATGATATCTGGATAAGGGTTGCAGTAGTAAAAGGGATAGCAGAGATTGGCGGAAAGGATGCAGTTCAGCCGATAATAGAAATGCTAAATGATAAGGTTGGTGTTGTAAAAATCGCTGCTATTGACGCCATTGGCATGATTGGCGACAAGAAGGCAACAAACAAGATAGTTGAGCTTATAAATGATAAAGATTGGGATGTGAAACTTGCTGCAATTAAGGTCTTGGGTCAGCTAAAAACAGAAGGCGCAAAAAGCGCGCTTGAGGATTTAATGCGCATGGAGAAAGACGCCATGCTTAAACAATATGCAAGCGATATACTTGGAAAGATTGAGAAATAAAGGACAGCAATGTTTAATGATGAGCCTATTGAATTAAGCGATGAAATATTCAAACTCCTGAAGGATTTGATATACAAAAGCAGCGGTGTATGGTTTGATGATAATTCAAAGGACATCCTCAGAATGAGGCTGACAAACAGCGTCCAAAGGCATCAGTTCAGAAGCTTTAAGGATTACTACTATTTTTTAAGATATGACAGGGAAAAGGACGCTGAATTAGCCAGCCTCCTTGATATTGTTACAAACCATGAGACCTATTTTTTCAGGGAGATGCCTCAGCTTAAGGCCTTTTCAGAGGAGATACTGCCGGAAATAAGAGATACAAAAAAAAAGGAGGGCAGCAAAGATATAAAGATATGGAGCGCCGGCTGTTCAACAGGGGAAGAGGCATACACTATAGCAATGCTCTTTTTAGAATCAAAAATGTTTAATGATTTGAACATAGAGATATTTGCGACTGATATAAGCCACAGGGTGCTTCATTCCGCAAGGCGGGGGGTATATCAGAAACATGCCTTCAGGGCAACAGACTCTGAAATGATTGCAAAATATTTTATACAGGAAGAGAACGGCTATAAAATTTCTGATAAGGTAAAGGAAAAGGTCAACTTTGGATATTTTAATCTGCTTGATTCTGAGAAATCTGCATTTATAAATAGAATGGATGTAATATTTTGCAGAAATGTAATCATATATTTTGATATGTCCGCAAAAAAGAAGGTTATTGACATGTTTTATGAAAAATTGAACAACGCTGGTTTTTTATTGCTCGGCCACTCAGAATCCCTAATAAACATCTCAACAGCCTTTACACTCAGGCATTTTAAGAATGATATGGTGTATCAAAAGGCAGTTAAATCAGGTTAATTATTTGGGATGGGTTAGTCCCTGACCCCGATTGGAGGAATTGGTTTGAATAAAAAAATCCGTGTGCTTGTAGTTGACGACTCTGCATTCAACAGGCAGTCTATTGCAGCAATGCTCCAGTCATCGCCTAATATTGAAGTAGTGGATGCTGTTGCAGACGGCAGAGAGGCCATAAAGAGCGTTTCAATACATAAGCCAGATGTAATAACGCTTGATTTAGAGATGCCGAATATGGACGGCTTCACCTTTTTAAGATGGCTCATGGCGAATAATCCTATCCCTGTTATTGTTATCAGCTCCCAGTCAGATACTAAAAGCGTTTTTACAGCCTTAGACCTTGGCGCTGTAGACTTCCTGGCAAAACCCTCAAAGAAGATATCTAATGAGTTACAAAATATTAAGAACGACCTCCTTAAAAAGGTAGAAATAATTGCAGAGCTTCCTATTGAAAAGATAATGGCAAGGGTAAAGATCATCTCTCCGGAGAGGATGCCTGAAAAGGATTCTGCTGAATATGCCAGCGAAGATAAGGCAGCTCAAAAGGTTGTTGCAAGCCCAAATATAGATTTAGTGGCAATAGGCTCTTCAACAGGCGGACCTCCTGCGCTTCAGTCAATAATAACTGTTTTGCCTGAAAAGTTTCCTGTTGCCATTGCCATTTCACAGCATATGCCGTCAGGTTTTACACGATATTTTGCAGAGCGGATGGATAAGAATTCAAAGGTTGAGGTAAAAGAGGCAGAAGAGGGGGACTCAGTTAATAAAGGAAGGGTGCTTATCTCGCCAGGCGGTTATCATATGACTTTTAAAAGAAAGGGCGACAGTATAAAGGTGAATCTTAAAAAACGCTCTGTAAGCGATCTTTATACCCCTTCTGTTGATGTTATGATGGCCTCAGCATCAGAGGTATTTGGAAATAGGGTCTTAGGCGTTATCCTTACTGGAATGGGCAATGATGGAAAGATAGGCATGAGGGAGATAAAGAATAAAAAGGGCCAGACCATTGCAGAATCAGAAGAGACAGCAGTGGTCTTTGGCATGCCCGGGGAGGCAATCAAAGACGGCAGTATTGATATTATTCTTCCGCTTCCAAAGATTGCAGGAGAAATTATAAGAAGATGTACATCATAAATTTGAAACATAACCCTTGATATAAATGCAGTTATCTGCTATTATTGAAATAATAAGGTTAGTTATTAGTTTTACATAGGGGTCTAATATGAGTATTGAAGAAAAAGATATAAAAGAAGCTGAGCTATTTAAGAAAGTTGAGGAATTTCTCCAGGTTTTTAAAAAGGGCGAGGAGTTTACCCATGAATTATTAAAAGAGAATGAGAGGCTTAGATTTAAGATTGTAAAATTAGAAGAGGATCTGAGAAGTAATAAAAAACATGTTGATAATAGCCAGGTAAATCTTCTAAAGAATACAATAGCGCAGTTAGAAGAAGAAAAAAATTATATTGTGAACAAGTTTAAAGAGGTTGAGTCTGAAAATAAGGATTTTGCAGCAAGATATGTAGAGGTTGAAGAGGAGAATAATAACCTTGCAAATCTTTATGTAGCGAGCTATCAGCTTCACTCCACTCTTGATATACATGAGGTTTTAAAAATAGTTGTGGAAATTATAATAAACCTTATAGGCGCTGAAAAATTTTCATTAATGATATTAGATGAAGATGTTAATGAACTTGTTGCCGCAGCTTCAGAGGGTATAGATAAGGGTGAGATACCAAATGTTAAAATAGGGATAGGCGTTGTTGGTAATGTAGCAAAGACCGGGGAGAACTTTTTTGAAAAAGACTTTGAGAAAAAAAGAGATGAGCTAAAAGAGCCTTTGGTATGCATTCCACTGAAAATAAAAGAGCATGTAATAGGGGTTTTGGTTATCTATTCACTTTTGATGCAGAAAAAAGGCTTTAACAGGGTTGATTTCGAGCTATTTTCTATGCTCGCAGGCCATGCAGCAACTGCGATATTCAGCTCAAGGTTATATGCCCAATCTGAAAGAAAACTGTCAACCATACAGGGTTTTATAGAGTTATTGAGCGGTAAACCAAAACCAAAGTAAACAGCAAATGATTACACTGATTTATGATAAATTTCTTAGCATGAACTAATTAATGGAGAGCAGTTTATGTCAAGTTATAATTTTCTTGTTGTAGATGACTCACCGACTATGCGGCAGCTTATAACATTTGCCTTAAAAAGGATACACAATTCACAGGTTACTGAGGCAAATGACGGTGTTGATGCCTTAAAAAAGCTATCTGGAAATAAATTCAGTCTTATATTGCTTGATATTAATATGCCGCTGATGGATGGACTAAAGCTCCTTAGCATTCTTAGAGGCAATCCTTCATATAATGATGTGCCGATTATAATAATAACTACAGAAGGCGCTGATGTTGACAGGGAAAAGGCATTAAAGCTTGGGGCAAATGCCTATGTAACAAAGCCTATTCAAACAAATGAACTATTAAAGGTAGTAAAGGAATTTCTTAAAATAAACGAGTAAATGATGAAGTTCGGTATTCTGGTTTTTCCTGGTTCTAATTGTGACCATGACTGCTATCATGTAATTAAGCATGTCCTGAATTGCGAGGCTGAATTTGTATGGCACAAGGAAAAAGAACTAAAAGGTTTTGATGTAATAATAATCCCCGGCGGTTTTTCCTACGGTGATTACCTGAGGACAGGCGCTATTGCCAAATTTTCGCCTGTAATGAAGGCGGTAAAGAAATTTGCAGGGAAAGGCGGCTTAATAATCGGGATATGCAACGGGTTCCAGATACTCCTTGAGGCAGGCCTTCTGCCAGGGGCAATGCTGAGAAACAGGTCCTTAAAGTTTATCTGCAAAGATATTTATATCAGGATTGAAAATGCCAATACACCCTTTACAAACAAATGCACTGATAAAAAAGTATTAAGAATGCCCATTGCCCATGCAGAGGGCAGCTACTTTGCTGACCCAGCGACACTTTCCAGTCTTAATAAAAACCAACAGGTAATCTTCAGATACTCTGATAAATCCGGCAATATAACTGATTCTGCAAATCCAAATGGTTCCGCAGAAAATATTGGGGGTATCTGCAATAAAGAGGGAAATATCCTCGGTATGATGCCTCATCCTGAGCGGTGCGCAGAAGCGATACTCGGTAATGAAGACGGCAAGCTTATATTTAAATCAATAATAAATTTTGGTAAAGGTGTTGTAAGGTGAAAACTTTAGCAAGAGAAGAGCCAAAAATAACTAAAAAGCTGATAAGAGACCACGGCCTGACTGATGGAGAGCGCCAAAAGATAATTAAGCTTCTCGGAAGAGAGCCTACCTTTACTGAGCTTGGAATCTTTTCTGTAATGTGGAGCGAGCACTGCAGTTATAAAAGCTCTAAGATTCATCTGAGGAAATTTCCCACAAAAAATGAGATAGTAGTTCAGGGGCCTGGTGAAAATGCAGGCGCAATAGACATCGGCGACGGGCTTGCAGCAGTATTTAAGATTGAGAGCCACAATCACCCTTCTTTTATAGAGCCGTATCAGGGCGCTGCAACCGGAGTAGGAGGCATATTAAGGGACATCTTTACAATGGGCGCAAGGCCGGTAGCCCTGTTAAATTCGCTTCGCTTTGGTCCTTTGCAGCCAACAAAAAACAGATTTCTTTTTGAGGGCGTTATTTCTGGAATCGCTGACTATGGTAATTGTATGGGTGTGCCTACGGTAGGCGGTGAGATATATTTTTCTGAATGTTACAATTTTAACCCCCTTGTAAATGCATTCTGTCTGGGTATCTTAAAGAAGGATGCCATCTTTAAGGGAAATGCAAGCGGTATAGGAAATTCAGTAATCTATGTCGGCTCCAAAACAGGCAGGGATGGCATACACGGCGTTACAATGGCATCAGAGGAGTTTGATGACAGCTCTGAAGCTAAAAGGCCGAATGTTCAGGTTGGAGACCCCTTTACTGAAAAACTCCTTCTTGAGGCATGCCTTGAGGCAATGAAAAAGGGCTTAATAGTCGGCATTCAGGATATGGGCGGCGCAGGGCTTACAAGCTCATCATCAGAGATGGCTGGAAGGGCAGGGACAGGCATTGAAATTGACACATCCTTAGTCCCTGCAAGAGAAGAGGGGATGATACCATATGAGATAATGCTTTCAGAGTCACAGGAGCGTATGCTCATAGTTGCAGAAAAGGATAAAGAGAGGGAGATATTTAATACATTTAAGAAATGGGATTTAGATGCTATAAAGATTGGAAAGGTTACAGGCGACGGCAGGTTAAGAATAAAGTATGGAAAGAAGATTTTTGCAGAGATACCTGTAGAGGCGCTGACAGAAGAGGCGCCTGTATATGAAAGGCCGATTCAAAGGCCAAAGGCTCAGGATGAGATTAATTTCCTTGATATAAATCAGATATCTATTCCAGATAATCTTAATGATGCCCTCATAAAACTTCTTTCTTCTCCGACAATAGCAAATAAGGCATGGGTATATGAACAGTATGACCACATGGTAAGGACAAATACAATCCTCATACCAGGCTCTGATGCAGCAGTAATAAGGATAAAAGACACAACAAAGGCGCTTGCGATTACCACTGATTGCAACAGCAGATACTGCTATCTTGACCCTTATAAAGGCGGGGTAATTGCAGTTGCAGAGGCTGCAAGGAATCTTGTATGCACAGGCGCAAAACCGCTTGCCATTACAGACTGCCTGAATTTTGGGAATCCAGAAAAGCCTGAAATTATGTGGCAATTTGAGCAGTCAGTTCAAGGAATTTCTGATGCATGCAGGGCATTGAATACACCTGTTATAAGCGGCAATGTAAGTTTCTATAATGATACAAAAGGCATGTCTATATATCCGACCCCTGTAATTGGCATGGTCGGCATAATCTTGTCTGCTGAGCAATGCATCACGCAATATTTTAAGGACGAAGGTGATATAATTATACTATTGGGCAGCAATAAAGAAGAGATAGGAGGGAGTGAATATCTTAAAGTAATACATGACATTGAAAGAGGCAACCCTCCAGAAATAGACTTAAATTTGGAAGTGAGGATTCACAGGACACTTCTTGATGCACACAAAATAGGTCTGATTAAATCAGCGCATGACTGCTCTGAAGGGGGTTTTGCTGTAACATTGTCAGAATGCTGCATTTCAAATAAGGAGAGGAAAATAGGCGCTGTAATTGACTTAAATGAAAACATGAGGACTGATGCGCTCTTATTTGGCGAGACGCAGTCAAGAATAATGATCACTGCTTCGCCTGCTAAAATAGATGGTTTGAAAAATGTTCTTGAAGGTTATAAAATACCATATACATTGATTGGCAAGGTTGGCGGTGAGAGATTAATAATTAATAATAACAGCAGCAGATTGATTGATATATCTATAGACAATTTGAATGGCGCATGGCGTGATTCAATAAGAATTATGATGAATAAAACGTAATCAGGTATAAACTTAAATGACCATGATATTAGATTCTGATAAATTCAATGAAGAATGCGGGGTTTTTGGGATTTACGGCCATCCAGAGGCTGCAAATCTTACCTATCTCGGCCTTTATGCATTACAGCACAGGGGGCAGGAGGGCGCAGGCATTGTATCGTCTGACGGGGTGCGTCATTTTTATGAAAAGGCAATGGGCCTTGTCTCTGACATATTTTCAAGTGATGTATTGAAAAGACTGCCTGGAGATAAGGCAATCGGGCATAACAGATACTCAACAACAGGCGGCAGCCACACAAAAAATCTTCAGCCTATAACAGTTAATTATGCGCTTGGTTCCTTAGCTTTGGCGCATAACGGCAATCTGATAAATTCAAAATTAATAAGGGATGAACTTGAGGCATATGGTTCAATATTCCAGTCAACAAATGACAGTGAGGTTATAGTACATCTTATAGCCCTTTCAAGGGAAAGGAATTTAATTGACAGGATAATAGACGCTGTAAGCAGAATAAAGGGCTCTTATTCGCTTCTGATATTAACAGAAAAGGAGCTGATTGGTATGAGAGATCCGTGGGGCATCAGGCCTTTATCATTGGGAAGGCTTGACGGCGCCTATGTACTGGCATCTGAAACCTGCGCATTGGACCTTATTGAGGCAAAGTTTGTGAGGGATATTGAACCAGGAGAGATTGTTATAATAAATGAGAATGGGCTTGAATCGCACCATCCATTTCCTCACACAAGGTCTGCGCTCTGCATATTTGAATATATATATTTTTCAAGGCCTGACAGTCTTGTTTTTGGCAGCAGCGTCAATACCATACGAAAGGCATTCGGCAGGAAATTGGCTCAGGAAAACCCTGTTGATGCGGATGTTGTAATACCTGTTCCTGATTCAGGCGTTCCTGCTGCATTAGGCTATTCTGAGCAGTCAGGGATCCCTTATGAAAACGGTCTTATAAGAAACCACTATGTTGGAAGGACATTCATTGAACCTCAGCAGTCAATCAGGCACTTTGGCGTTAAGATAAAACTTAATCCTGTAAAGGATGCATTGGCTGGCAAAAGGGTGGTGGTAGTAGATGATTCTATTGTGAGGGGCACAACAAGCAGAAAGATAGTAAAGATGATTCGCAATACCGGCGCAAAAGAGGTTCACATGAGAATCAGCTCGCCGCCGATATTTTTCCCATGCTTTTACGGCATTGATACGCCCACAAGGCAGGAGCTTATTGCCTCAAACCATACTATTGATGAAATAAGAAAGTATATTACTGCTGACTCACTCGGTTATCTAAGCACAGAGGGTATGCTGAGTATAGTCCCAGACTCTCAAAACAGATTCTGCACTGCCTGTTTTGAAGGTGAGTATCCAATCCCTTTTACAAAAGAAGAGGTGATACAGCTTGGTCTTTTTGAGGATTGGGTAAAGGGCTCATTGCAAAGATAGGGGGCAATTCATGAACTGCCCCTACTATTGAAATTATACGAGGAGGACGAGATATATGCTTACCAATATCTTAAATAGAAATCTTTTATTTTTTAGCAAAGAAGAAGACGATACATCTGGCAGGACAAAGGCGATGCCTTCAATAAAGGGTACGAGGGCTGGCAGGGCATACCTTGTAGTTGTTAAAGGTGAAAACTTTGGCGAGGAGTATGAATTTAAAGAAAAGGATATAATAATCGGAAGAAGCTCAAGCAATGATATTGTAATCAAGGATGAGGGTGTTTCAAGAAAACACTGTGCGATTGAACCTGCTACAAATAGTTATGTGTTAAAAGACCTGAAAAGCACAAACGGGACATCTCTAAATGATAAAAAGATAGCCTCTCCTTGTGTATTAAAACATGGCGATAAGATAACGGTTGGAAAGACTATAATGCAATTTATAGTGACTGAAGCGGGCAGGGAAGGGAGTTATACCTTATAATTTACAATATAGTCCCTATTTTACCCGATTACAGTCATATTTCTGCCATTATTTTTTGCCTTATATAATGCATCATCTGCTATCTTTATTATATCATCAATATTTTCAATAGTTTTAACATTATGCGGATATATACCTATACCAATACTGATTGTAGCCTTAAGCGTTTCACCAACTTCTTCCAAGAAGTTATAAGACTCTATCTTTTTACGAAGCCTTTCAGCAAATTCTGCCGCGCCTTTCTGTTCAACATTGCTTAATGAACCTACAAATTCCTCGCCGCCGATCCTTGCAAAGATATCATATACCCTCTGACTTTCAGAAACAATCTGCCCGACCTTTTTTAATACAATATCTCCTACTTGATGGCCATAGGTATCATTGATTTTTTTAAAATGGTCAATATCAATCATGACACAGGCGAGGCTTTGGCTGAACCTCTTACATCTTTCAAATTCTGCTACAAACCTGCTAAAAAAGTACCTTCTGTTAAACATGCCAGTTAATTCATCGGTTATTGCAATCTTTTCCAATTTCTGATTCAAGGACTTAAGAAAGAGATTTTTTTGTGTGAGCTCTTCCTGTAATTCCTGCATCCTGATAAGCACTTTTACCCTTGCTATTAACTCGCCAGGGTCAAAAGGCTTTGTTACATAGTCGCTTGCGCCTAACTCAAGGCCCTTAATCTTATCAATTGAGTCCTTCTGCCCTGTCAGCATTATTACAGGGACATTTCTATACTTCTCCTGATTTTTGATTGTTGAGACAAGCTTAAAGCCGTCAACCATAGGCATAATAACATCTGTTATTATGAAATCTACTTGATTTTTCAATAAGATATCAAGGGCTTTTATGCCATTTTCTGCATAAAACAAATCAGAAAAGAGGCCTGTATCAATTAATGCCTTCTGAACAGCATCCCTCACAGACTTAGAGTCATCCACTATTAAAAGAGACCTTGGCACTGATTTGCCCCCCCAATAGCAAGTTAAAGAAGGCGAGGCAACGCCCCACCCCTATATTTAATTATAGCTACAGTTGCCTGTTTTGACAAGGGAAATTCACCTAAAAGATTGTATTATTTTTCATTGGCCTATTGCAATTTTTGTCTTATTCTTCTTCTCATGGATAGAGGTAGATAGTAGACATTTAAAAAAACCACTGCTTTCTCCTAAGTTCTGCTAAACAATTTATAAAAAACCTTGACAATACCATGTTATCCAATTAGGATTATATCAATTTTATAACAAAGAAAGGGTTTTAAGGGTATAAGAAAATGAATGTCTTAGTAATCGGTAGTGGTGGCAGGGAGCATGCGCTGGTGTGGAAGATGCGCCAGAGCAAAAAGGTTAAAAACCTCTATTGCGCCCCGGGAAATGCTGGGATTGCGCAAGAGGCAGAGTGTGTAAGCATTCAGCCAGATAATATTGACGGCCTCCTTTACTTTGCAAAAGAAAAAAAGATTAATTTGACAGTTGTCGGACCTGAACTGCCATTATCACTGGGTATTGTGGATAAATTTGAAGAGGCAGGACTAAGGGTCTTTGGCCCCACAGCCTCTGCTGCAAGGCTTGAATATAGCAAGGCCTTTGCAAAGGAGATGATGGTAAAATGCAATATTTCGACTGCTGCTTTTAAAACCTTTACATCCTCACATGAGGCGAAGGAATATATTAAAGAAAAAGGCGCTCCTTTGGTAATCAAGGCAGACGGCCTTGCTGCTGGCAAGGGCGTTGTTGTTGCAGAATCAGTTGATGAGGCAATTAATGCAATTGCGGATATGATGGATAAAAAAATCTTTGGAGAGGCAGGAAAAAAGGTTGTAATTGAAGAATGTTTAAAAGGCGAAGAGGCATCTTTTATGGTCTTTACTGACGGAGATACCATTGTCCCGATGGTCAGCGCGCAGGATCATAAGAGGGTGTTTGACAATGATAAAGGCCCTAATACAGGCGGCATGGGCGCATATTCTCCAGCGCCAGTGGTGTCAGATACTTTGACTAAGAAGGTGATTGACGAGGTCTTTAAACCTCTGCTAAATGGACTTAAAAAAGATGGTATAATTTATAAAGGTGTGCTTTATGCAGGTCTGATGATTGATGATAATCAACTGAATGTCTTAGAATTCAACTGCCGTTTTGGGGACCCAGAGGCTCAGCCTATACTTTTCAGGCTGAAAAGTGATATTATAGAGATAATGGAGGCAATAATAGATAGCAAGCTGTCAGAGGCAGATGTTGAATGGAGACAGGAGGCAACAGTCTGTGTTGTGATTTCCTCAAAGGGTTATCCTGCAAATTATGAGAAGGGCAAGGTTATTACTGGTATTGATAACGCAGAAAAGATTACAGGTGTTAAGATATTTCATTCAGGCACAGCAAAAAAGGATAATAATATAGTTACTGCTGGCGGCAGGGTGCTTGGCGTTACTGCATCTGGCATAGATATTAATGAGGCACTGAAGACTGCATATAAGGCAATAGAAAAGATTAAGTTTGAAGGGATGCACTATAGAAAGGATATTGCATCAAAAGCGTTGTCATTAGTTTATAAGGATATAGTATGATTACACCGATTTCAAGAATCAGATTACATAGATTTGGACAGAAGGATTAGTTTTTAATCTGTGTAATCTTTTTTCAGAATCTGTGTAATCAATTTTTTTATAGGAGAAAAAATGAAAATAATGGAGGAAAAACCGCTTGTAGGGATTGTAATGGGAAGCAGTTCTGATATTGAGATAATGGAGGAGGCCGCAAGGGTATTAAAGGAATTCGGCATCCCCTATGAAATGACCATTGCCTCTGCGCACCGTTCGCCAAAAAGGACATCTGAATATGCAAAGAGCGCTGTTGAAAGGGGGCTTGAAGTCATAATTGCAGGCGCAGGAAGCGCTGCGCATTTGGCAGGTGTAATTGCATCAGAGACTATTCTGCCTATTATTGGCGTGCCGATTGATTCTTCCCCGTTAAAAGGTCTTGATTCTCTTCTTTCAACTGTTCAGATGCCTGCTGGTATACCTGTGGCAACAATGGCTATTGGCAAGGCAGGCGCAAAGAATGCAGGGATATTTGCAGCAGAGATACTGGGAACAAAATACCCTGAGATTTTAGAAAAATTAATAAATTATAGAAGAAGGATGGCAGAAAATATAGAGAAAGAAGCAAAAAAGCTTGAAGCATGACGGCTTCCTGATATGAATTTAATTTTTTGTAGTGTATAATGCTCTCATGGCAAGGATTATAAAGATTGACCCAAAAAAACCTGATGTTAAAAGAATAAAAGATGCAGCAGAGGCATTAAAGAAAGGCGGGGTTGTTGCCTTTCCAACTGATACATTCTACGGTCTTGGCGCTGATGCAGCGAATGATGATGCTGTAAAAAGGATATATGCAATTAAGGAGAGGGACTATAATAAGCCCATCCTGTTTTTAATGGATAATAAAGATAAGGTTTCAAAATATGTAAAAGATATACCCCAAATTGCTAAAAAACTAATAGATAAGTTCTGGCCTGGTCCTTTAACCATTATCTTTTATGCGTCACCTGCAGTTTCTCAATCTCTGCTCGGAAGAGGCAATAAGATAGGCATAAGAATCCCGAATAATCCCCTTACGCTCCTTTTTCTTAAAACAGCAGGCTGCCCTGTTACAGCAACAAGCGCAAATCTATCAGGAGAGCCGAGCCCATCAGACCCTAAAGAAGTAAATGAGAATTTAGGCGAAAAAATTGATATAATATTGGACGCTGGCAGGACAACAGGCATAAAAGAATCAACTGTAATTGATGTTACAGAGTTCTCTCCCATCTGCATTAGAGAGGGCATGATAACTGCTAAAGAGATTGAGGATTTTTTGGGCATAAAATTGAGACGAGGTGCAATATGAAATCCTTTTTTGACAACTTAAGATTAAGGACAAAACTCTTGATTATGATGCTTTTTTTATCGCTCCTTTCACTTGCTATATTATTCATTATATATTCCTATGGTGAACGGATGTTAATAAAAGAGGTAGAAGAACATACCAATGACCTTACAACAGCTATTAAAATGAGTGTTGAGGAGCTTACATCCCAGGAACAGACAGACGAGGCAAGGCTGAGGGACTATGTCCAGCAGTTGAACCAGAAGGGTGTCAAGGAGATATCCATTATAAGCAATGAAGAGGTGATTATCGCCAGTTCAAATCCCAAAAAAATCGGCAAAAAGGTTGACCCTAAGAGAAAGGATTTATTGATTACAGCAAAGCTCGGTGAGGATTTAGGGCCGACTGTAAAACAAAGGACACAAAATATATTAATACCAGTTATTGTAAATAATGAGCAGGTAGGCTATGTGCATATTAAGATGGTTCTTGACGATTTTACAAATCTGCTGAAATCCAATAATCTTAAAAGATTAATAGCGACAGTAATTGTTTTTACCATTGGAATTGTTGTATCACTGTTCTTATCATGGAAATATACTGCGCCGATACATGAAGTTGTAGATGCTGCAAAGGCTGTTGCAGCAGGTGATTTATCTAAAAAGCTTACAATTAAAAGGAACGACGAGATTGGCGAGCTTGCAAAGAGTTTTAATGAAATGATTGAAAGATTAAGGCTCCAAAAGGAGCTTGAGGAGAGGCTTAATCAGGCAGAAAAGCTCTCTGCACTGGGCCAGTTTGCATCAGGCATTGCGCATGAGATAAGAAATCCCCTGAATTTTATCAATCTGAGCATTGACCATGTTAGAAAAAAGTTCTCCCCGAAGAATTTAAAGGAAAAGGAAGATTTTTCCAGATTGATGCTGAAGGTTAAAGATGAGATCAGGAGGCTTAATGATTTGATAAGCAATTTTTTAAACTATGGCAAGCCTATAAAGCTTAATGTAAAAGAGGCGGACCTGAAAACAGTTGTTGCTGAGATAACAGCATTGGCAGAGCAGAAGATGCAGATGGACAAGATCAATATTAAAATAGATATACCAAAAGATATTCCACAACTAATTATAGATAAAGACCAAATAAAGATATGCTTTATAAATGTTATCTTAAACTCAATTCAGGCTATGCCGAAGGGAGGCAGTTTAACAATAAAGGCAAGACCAAATCATGGGGACGGCAATCTTGATATTATATTTACAGATACAGGTTCAGGCATTGATATACAGGATATGGATAAGATATTTGACCCGTATTTTACCACAAAGGACATCGGCATAGGTTTGGGACTGGCGCTTACAAAAAAGATAATAAATGAGCATAAAGGACAGATATTTATTTTCAGCCGGCCCGGTGTAGGGACAAATGTAACAATCAGGCTTCCTCTTGTAAAAGAAGAGGCTGTTGCTATCAATCAATAATACAAATTAATTAATTTGAGGTTCATTATGGAGCAGGGCAGTATATTAGTTGTTGACGACGAAAAATCACAAAGGGATATATTAAAGACAATTCTTGAAGACGAAGGCTATGATGTGGAGGTATCTTCCAATACCTCTAATGCCCTTGACCTGATAAAGAAAATGGACTTTGACATTGTCCTTACAGATTTGAAAATGCCCGGTTCTGACGGTTTAGACCTTCTTCAAAAAATCATAAATAAGAATAATTTGTCATGCGTAATAATTATGACTGCCCATGGAACAATAGACACTGCTGTAGAGGCAATGAAAAAAGGCGCCTTTGATTATCTTACAAAGCCCCTTGAAAGGGATGAACTCCTTTTGTGCCTTAAGAGGGCATTTGAAAAGATAAGGCTTGTAAGAGAGAATATACTCCTTCATCAGCAGTTAGTGGACAGATTCAAGATTGACAACATGATTGGCAGCCACGGAGAGATGCAGGAGGTGTTTAAGATAATTAAAAAGGTTGCAAATTCTAATTCCACTGTTCTTATATGCGGTGAAAGCGGCACAGGAAAGGAGCTTGCAGCAAGGGCAGTGCATTATAACAGTCCGCGCAAAGATAAGACTTTTTCAGCAGTAAGCTGCGCAGCGATACCGGATACATTATTGGAAAGCGAGTTGTTCGGACATGAAAAAGGGGCATTTACAGGCGCCTATGATAAAAAGATAGGTTTGATAGAATCAACAAATAGCGGCACACTGTTTCTTGATGAGATAGGCGAGATAAACCCAAATATGCAGTCCAAGCTGCTGCGGGTATTACAGGAAAAGGAGATAAGAAGGGTAGGGGGAGTTGAAAATATAAAGGTTGATGTCAGGATACTTGCTGCTACAAATAAAACCCTTGAAACAGAAATAAAAAAGGGTAGATTCAGAGAAGACCTCTATTACAGGCTGAATGTTATTTCTTTTGTACTGCCTCCTTTGCGTGAGAGGATAACTGACATACCAGAGCTGGTTGACCATTTCATAAAAAAGCACAACACAAATTCAGGAAAAAACATAAAAGGGATTACAAATGAGGCATTGCAGGTTTTTATGAACTACAACTGGCCCGGAAATGTCAGACAGCTTGAGTCTGTAATTGAGCGGGCAATGCTTATGTGCGAAGGTGATGAGATAACACTTGAAGACCTTCATAGTGAGATAAAGAGGCCGGTTTATAAAATCGGAAATATAAACTTTGACATCCCTCCGGAAGGCATCTCCTTTGAGGCGCTTGAAAGAGAGCTGCTAACAAAGGCAATGGAAAAATCAAACTGGAGGATTGTTGATGCAGCAAAACTCCTTGGCATGTCATACAGAACACTGCAGTACAGGTTGAATAAGTTTAATATTAGCAAAGAGGCTGATGTCAGCAAATAGCCTTTCCTTTTAAACTGACACACCTTTGTCTCTCATCTGCTCTATAATATCTTTATTAGTTAAAAGTCAGCTTATACATCTTGACAGGTTTTTTATGTAAGGTATACTTTACGCGTCAGGGATAAAACTATGCAAGTTTTAAAAAAAGACATTTCTATCCGCTTTCCACACCTTGCTGTTTTAAAGGCGTCTGCAGGGTCTGGCAAGACCCATGCCTTGTCAAAAAGATTCGTCCAGTTTATTCTATCCAAGGATATACCAAATAACAGGTTACAAAATATACTTGCAGTTACCTTTTCAAATAATGCGGCAAAGGAGATGAAGGGAAGGATTCTTAAATGGTTAAAACTGATTAACCTCAATTCTAAAAAGGCTGATGAGATTATACAGTTGATATCACTGGATAGTATAGAAGTGTCAGAAAAGGCTGGAAAACAAATAGACAAAATTCTTGACGACTATTCTGATTTTCAGGTAAAGACCATAGACAGTTTTATAACTTCCGTGTTCAAGGCGTCTTCCATTGATTTTGGATTTAACCCTGATTTTGAGATCCTCATGAAAAACAATTCTCTTCTTGAATATTCATTCAATCTATTTTTAAAGAATGTGAAGGAAGGAACCAATGAAGAGGCGCTATTTGAGGAGATTATCAGTAAGATACAGGAGCAGAAAAGGGATAATACTTCATATATATGGGACCCTGCAGAGGATATATTGGATGTAATCAAAGAGATGTATGGAAGGCTGGCATCTATGTGGAAAGAGCCAAAGATAGAGGATTTTTCATCGGAGATGTCAGAACTGCAGGAGGAGCTTAAAATCAGGATTCAGCAGATTGATGATTTGGTAAAGAAGTCAAAGTTGGAAGAAAATAAGCGGACTGCATCTAAATATAACAGGCTCCTATCATCAATTAGCAAAGGAAAATTTTCCGATGTTATTGGTGAAGTAGGGGTTATCCCTGTAAACAAACCAAAAAAGAAAGACCCTGAGCTGCAATCTTTTTATAATCAAATAGAAGGTCTATGGGATCAAATATATGAACTAACCAATAGATACGGCTCATTTTATGCACATTCCTATTACCACCCCTATATCAAAGTCTATAATGAATTTACCAATACCCTTGAAAAGGTGAAAAGACATCAGGGAAAGATATTTATTGAAGACTTAAACAGGAATCTTGCCAGGTATTTAAATGAAGAAATAGTGCCTGATGTCTATTTCAGAATTGGAGAGACCATATATCATTTTCTGATTGATGAATTTCAGGATACATCGCCAATCCAGTGGAAAAACCTCTTTCCGCTGATTGAAAACTCCCTTTCACAGAATGGAAGCCTCTTTGTGGTGGGAGATACAAAGCAGGCGATTTACGGGTTCCGCAATGCAGATTATACAATCATGAAAAACATTGAGGCAATAAACCCGTTTCCCTCTGCAGAATATGCTGTCGGAGAGCTTGATATTAATTACAGAAGCAAACAGAGGATACTGGAGTTTAGTGAAAAGGTATTTAAGGAAATTATTGCAGACAATGAAAAATACAGCGATGCAGGAAAGAGAAGCGGCCTGATTGACTACAGTCAGAAGGTTAAAGAGGAGAATAAAAACGCAGGCTATGCAGAGGTTGTTATCTGTGAAAAAGATGACGAAAACCCAATTGAAAGACAAAAGATTCAGGAGCTCATAAAAGAACTGCGCAAAAGGGAATATAAATATAGCGATATTGCTGTCCTTACCTCAACAAATGACGATGTGGTTAAGATTACAGCATGGCTCAACGAAATAGATATACCTTTTATTTCCCACAGCAGTCTTGATATAAGAAGAAGGAAGATTACTGCAGATGTAGTCTCTCTTTTAAATTTTCTTGACTCGCCAATGGATGACCTGTCATTTGCTGAATTTATTCTTGGAGATATTCTTGGCAAAACGCTTAATAAACATTATCCTGAGATTAAAAAGGAGCGATTAAAGGACTTTTTATTCAATTACAGAGGCAGATCTCCTCTCTATAAATTTTTTCAGAAAGAGTTTGAACTTATCTGGGATAAATACTTTGCTGGCTTATTTAAGACATCAGGCTATCTTCCCCTTTATGACCTTGTCACTGAGATATTTAATACATTCAGGCTTTTTGATTTTTTTGAAGACGAGGAGGCATCCCTTGTAAAGATACTTGAGAATATCAAGGAATTTGAGGGAGCAGGTTACAACACACTTAGAGATTTTCTTGATTTTACTGAGGATAGCGAGACAGATGAATCTAAATGGAACATAAATGCGCCAAAGGATGTTGATGCTGTAAATGTAATGACAGTGCATAAGGCAAAGGGGCTTGAATTTGCTGTTGTAATCATGCTCCTCTACGAAAAGGCCAATATAAAATCCTTTAATTTTATGATGAAAGAGGATGAAGATGGAATTAATCTGCTCAAGATTACACGGAAGATATCAGAAGGCAATCCTCAATTTGAAGAATTATATCAGGAAGAAAAAACAAGGGAGCTGGTGAACAGGCTAAACAGTCTTTATGTGGGATTCACTCGCGCAAAGGAAGAATTGTATGTAATAGGCGTAAGAAGCGAAAAAAATATATTCCCTATTGACCTTATGCCTGTTAATGATTATGCCGCATCTAATAAGCCCGCAAGAACACCTGCTAAGCCTAAACATGGCCCTGAACATCTTGAAATCAGCCATCACCATAAAGGGCTTGATTGGAAGGCAGGCCTTGAGAAAGACCTGAATATCAGGGAAAAACAGAGAGGTGAATTCATCCATAAGGTATTATCCCTTATAGATTATTTACATGACGGTTTAGAAGATGAACTTATAAGCATCGTCAAAAAGGCCAACAAAGAGGCTGGGACAGGATATCCTGAAGGCGAGATAAAAGATGCAGTTGTAAATATAATCAGACATGAAGATGTATCAGAATATTTTAAGGAAAGAGCTGATAGAGCAATTAAAAAGGAGCAGGAATTTTCGGATGAAAAGGGGAGGCTCTTCAGAATGGACAGGGTAGTTATAGACAGAGACAAGGCTGCTGTTATTGACTATAAGACAGGAATGGACAAAGAGTCAGAGGAAAAATATATATCTCAAATCAAGGCCTATTTAAGAATATTAAAAGAGGTTTATCCTGATAAGAATATTGAAGGGATAATTGTATATGTTGATATGAAGAAAGTAAGGAGGGTATCTTGAAGACCCTTGTCATACAGGCAGAAGAGAGTCTTATAGAGGAGATAATCCCGCACCTTAAAGTATCTGACAGGGATTATTCATCAAATCTTATAGTTTTTCCCGGAAGAAGGCCGTCCCACTTCTTAAGAAAGGCAATTGCAGAAAGGGTAAAAGGAGGCTTTATCCCGCCTGCTATATTTTCAATGGATGAATTTATTGATTATGTATACGAGGCACCTCAGTCAGGAAGAAAGCTTGATGCGATTGATGCGGCTGCCATGCTTTATGAAATTCAGACAAGGCTGTCAAAACCCTTTGGAGGAAACAATTTCAAGACGCCTGACTCATTTTTCCCCATAGGGCTTAAGATCTATCAGGATATTGAGGAACTGTATATAGAAAAAACAGATGCACAAAGGGTTAAAGATATAGAGCAATATGCAAATGCAGCAATACCTGCAGAAGGCATGGAAAGGCTTGAGTCGCTCTCTCTTTTTTATGAGGAGTTTTATAAGGCTGTTGAAAGCGCAGGGTTCTCTACAAGGTCTGTCAGATACAGGGCAGCTTCAGAGATGATTGATAAGGCTAAGATTAACAATTTTCAGCAGATGATATTTGCAGGGCTTTATGCCTTTACTGAATCTGAAAGGGTATTGTTTAAGAAATTACTTCCACAGGATAACACACTGTTTATCTTTCAGCAAGGCACAGGGTTAAAAGAAAGGCTCGCTGATTTGGGGATAAATATTGAAGATAAGGAAACGGCTGATATGGATACAGAAATCCATTTTTACAGCAGCCCTGATACACATGGACAGGTATATGCCCTGAACAAGGTAATTGAAACAAGGCTAAACAAGAAAAAGATTTTGAATGAAAAAACCGCGATTGTCCTTCCATCATCTGAAACCCTTTTTCCACTGCTTCATCAAGGCATCTCTGTAATAGATGAAAAGGACTATAACATCTCTTTGGGCTACCCTCTATACCGTACACCTATATTCGGCTTTTTAAATACCCTTATGGAGCTTATAACCTCAATGGATGAAAACAGGCTTTATATCCCAGACTATCTTAAATTTATCCTTCATCCGTATACAAAGAATATCTATTATAAAGAAAGCACTGAGGCTGCAAGGATAATCATTCATACACTGGAGGAGTCCTTTGCAAAACAGGAAAAGACCTTTTTAACCCTTTCAGAGATAGAAAATAATAAAGGCCTCTACAAAAATATTAAAAACAGTATTTCTGAATCCAAAATAGAGATTGATAATGAGGGTATTAAAAAGCATCTAAGATATATTCATAATAATACCATAGAAAAATTTATCTCATTTAAAAATGTAGGTGATTTTTCAGAAAGGTGCATTGAACTGCTCACATTTATATTCAATAACAGCACAGCAAGGCTTCATCCCTTATTCCATCCCTTTTCTGAATCGTTTCTCTCTTTGCTAAATAATGTTTCAATGTCCCTAATGAAAGACATATCCTTTACTGACATGAGCGGCTATTTCAGTTTTTTCAAAAGGCATATTATGAACAGCTATACCCCATTTGAAGGCTCTCCAATAAAGGGCCTGCAGGTCATCGGATTTCTTGAAACAAGAAATCTTAAATTTGACACGGTCTTTGTTATGGATGTAAATGAGGAAGCGCTGCCGTCAGCCAAAAAAGAGGATACCTTTCTGCCGTTCAGGGTGCGGAAGATGCTGGGCATTCCAACATATCAGGACAGAGACAGGCTTTCTGCATATTATTTTGAAACCCTCCTGAATGGCGCAAAGGAAGCGCATCTATTTTTTATTGAAAACAATAATAAGGAACGTTCAAGGTTTGTTGAGAAATTAATATGGGAAATTCAGAAAAAGGATAAAGCAATAGATAAAGACTATATAAAAACCATTCAGTATAAGGTCAGCCTTAAAAACAGCAGCCCAACAGAAATACCAAAGACAGAGAACATGATAGGATTTCTTAAAGACTTTATCTACAGCGCTTCATCTGTTAATAGATACCTTAAATGCCAGCTTAGCTTTTATTATGCCAATGTGTTAAAGCTGAGCAAGAAGGAGGATGTTTCAGGAGATATAGATAAAAAAGGCATAGGCGGCATTGTCCACGAGATTCTTTCAAAATATTTTTCAAGACGGATAAACCATAAATTAAAAGAGAGCAATATTAATATCAATGAAATTGAATTGCTTGCTGATGATATATTCAAAAAAAATTACGGAGAAAACCTCTTTGGCGCAGCCTACCTGTTAAAGAAACAGATAAAGAAAAGACTCAAGGAACTCCTCATAGGATACTATATGCCCATGATTAAAGAAAAGCCTCTTACCATTCTTGGAAGCGAAGTAAAGATTCCGCCTATTTCTATTGATTCATTTAAGATTCAAGGCCGTCTTGATAATATAGAAAAAAGGGGGGACAAGACCTTTATAATAGATTTTAAAACAGCCTCAAGCAAAAATTATCTTGAAATCAATCTTGACAAACTTGAGCCTGATAACAGGGATTCATGGAGCGATGCCATTGGAAGCCTTCAGCTTCCATTTTATCTTATGCTTTATTCAAATTATAAAGAGGCAGAGATAAAAGACTTAAACGGCATGTTTCTGCTTCTTGGCCGTTCAGTAATAAATGAAGATATAGAACACCATTTTTGCAATGATTCAGATGTAGAAAGGAATTACGAAACACTGCAAGGCATAATCCTAAGCCTGCTTAGGGAAATAACTGATATAAATATTTCCTTTAAGCCTGCTCAGAGTAAAGAGAAGATATGCCCAAACTGCGACTTTCGGTATATCTGCGGCACGCAATGGATAGGCGGAAAAAAGTAAACCCCGCTGACACACCTTTGTCACCTGCCTGTTGTATTATATAAAAATCAATTACAGGATTTTTTTTGAATAGGAGCAGTTATGTGCCGTGCTTCTTTTCTTAAATCTTTCAATGTTTTTTTGCTTTGGAAACGCCTTTCCGCCGAAGATTTTAAAGGCAAGGTTTGAACCAATGTTTATGCGGTAGCTCGGCGTATGGCCGTAGAGCCTCTGGAATATATTTTTTGTGGAATGAAACTCCCTGAACATCCAGTAGTAGCCCTCCTGCAACTGCTCTACAGTCATCTTCTTTGGCTTATACACAACAGTTGAGATGTCGTATTTATTCCAGTCATAGGAGATTATCCTGTTTTCTTTATTCAATCTATGGAATAACGTGGTATTCGGAAATGGTGTTACAATGGTCAGGAATGCAGCATCAAGCTGTGTCTTATGGGCAAATTCAAGGAAGTTTTCAAACACAGATATATCATCATGGTCAAAGCCGAACATGAATGAGCCGTGAAGGCTGATGCCGTGGTCGTGTATCTTTTTTATTGTATCAATATATTTTTTTACTGTATTATGTTTTTTATGTATGTCATTTAGGCTCTCCTGATTCAAAGAGTCAAAGCCAATGAAAAATACCTTGCACCCTGCCTTTTCCAGATATTTCAATGCCTCGTCATCCTCTGCAACGCTTGCAGTTGCCTGGCAGTACCAGTCTAATTTGTATTCAGTAATCGCCTCGCACATCCCTTTTAGATATTGCCTGTTGCAGCATATATTGTCATCAGCAAAAAAGACCTCATTGCCCCTGAACCGAGTCCTGTCCATGCTTTCTATCTCTCTTCTAATCTGCTCGTATGATTTATACCTGTAGCTCGGCCCAAAGAATTTAGTTACTGTGCAGAAGTCGCAGTCAAACGGGCAGCCCCTTGTTGTCTGGATGATATTTGGAAGAAAAAATCCCATCTCCTTAGTTACAGATATGCGGTTTGGAAAAAAAATGCCGAGAGGGTCTAACCCTTTATAAAAATCAAGGCGCGGCACAGGTGATTTTGTCAGGTCTATTAAGTTTGTATTTTTATAAAGTTTCTTTTGCCTCTTATTCTTAAAGTCCTCTAAAAATTCCTCCCATATCCCTTCACCTTCGCCGACAAACACAGTATCAACATGCTGTGAGACCTCATCAGGCATGAGCGTAGCATGAATGCCGCCCATGACAACATAGACGCCCCTTTTTTTGAACTCTGCTGCAATCTCATAAGCCCTTTTTGCAACAGGCGTCATGCCAGTCATTGCAACAATGTCAAGGGGCTCGTCATAATTAATAGGGCTTCTTTCATCGTATTTAATGGAGATATCAATATCAGATGGTGTGAGCGCTGCAATGGTAGCAAGGCTTAAAGAAGGGATGCCAGAGCCCATCTTACCCCACATAGACTCCATCGGCCACTTTGGCATTATGAACTTTATCTTCATGCTGCGTTTATTATAAAGAAAAGAAATCTGATGTCAAGCTAAAACAGGTATTTCAAATCTGATAATATTTTTTAACCTTTATTTAATAAGGATAGCAAGATAATTATGCGGTAAAGTCTGTTGACAAACAGACACTAATATCATAACATCTTTAAGCATTATGCTTGGTAGCCTCAGGCTATAGCCTGCGTCATAGACTTTTTCATATTATCCTCTATCTACAAGGCAGTCTTTGCTTTTTAGGCCTGATTGAGGGTTATTTTTGAGAGGCGAGACACCAAAGATTATGCTATAATTTGCTTTGATGAAAAAAATGGAGGAAAAGATGGGAGTTAAGGAATAGGTGAAAAAACTTTATCTTGATATGAACATGTACAATCGGCCTTTTGATGATCAATCTCAGGTAAGGATTAGGCTTGAGACTATTGCAACATATGCTATTTTGAAAACCATTAAAGAAAAACGGTATTCCTTGTTATGGTCTTTTATGCTTGAATTTGAGAATAGTCTGAATCCAGATGAGGATATAAAAGTGGAAATTCAGATGGCGTCGTCCTTAGCTTTAGAACTTATTAATATGACAGATGATATTTTAATAACTGCAAAGAGTCTTGAATCAAAAGGCATAAAACCGAGGGATGCGATACATGTTGCTTGTGCAATTAAAGGGGATGCGGACTATTTATTAACCTGCGATGATAAACTAATAAGAAAAAGCCAATTAATTAAGGATAAAATAATAATCATGAATCCTATAGATTTTATAAGGGTGGAGGTGAAATAAATGCCAAAGATAGCCAGTGATATGGAGGTAAAAAGAAAGGGCATTAAGGTCCTTTTCAAGGAACTTGGAGAGGCAGATGCCATAAGATTCCTTTCTCAAATTTCCTATGAGAAAAGGGATTATTTAAAAATTCAGGAGAGGCTTTTTGAAGGAATGACAGTAGAAGACATATATAAGAAGGCACAAGACTATTTTAAGAAAAGGCGTATAATAAAAGGTTAGCAGGGGGAAGTATAATGCAAAACAAAACCTTTTCTTTTAGAGCCTCAAAAAGACAACGCCCTCTTTTTCTTTTCATAATTGCTATAATCATAACAGCCCTCTTTCCTTCTGTTTTACTTGCCAATGCTGATAAAATCTTTAAGGAGAACAACAAGGCTGTTGTAGTTGTTGTAACATATAATGCCAAAGGCGAGCCGATTAGTCAGGGAAGCGGGTTTATTGTAAGGCCAGACGGCGCAGTAATAACAAACTATCATGTTATAAGCAATGCTGTTCATATTGCTGTAAAGGCAGGGGATAAGGTTTTAAAGGTTGAAGGCTTGTTGCATGTAGACAAAGAAAACGACCTTGTTATGCTTAAAGCAAAGGAAAGGAATTACCGCCTGCTGCCGTGAATAATGAAGATTTGCCCCTGTGATATCCTAAAGTAATATTTCAGGCTATTTAGAGGAGGAACTATATGTGGAAATTTTTTTTATCATTAGTAGCTATGCTTATATTATTTCAGGATACAGTAAATGCGGAGAATACACCAGTTGCATATGTTATTTCCAGAGAGGCTCTTAATATATCTAAAAGAGTTACAAGATGTGTTTTTCATCCATTGTTTTTACAAGACAGGCGTTTTTCCGTTATAGAAATTGCAGATCATCTCAGTTCTTTAAAGAATTACAAGATATATAATGCCAATGGAAAATTGACACCAATTAGATTTAAGACTTTTACTTTAGAAAGAGAAACAGAGGGCTATGAACTTGAATACGTTACAGCAAGGATGCCTAACGGCGATTGTGGTAGATACCTTATTCCAATTGGTCAGAATCTTCCTGAGGCGAAACTACCAGAGAAGAAAGTATTAACTAAAGAAAAGATTTCTATATTTTCTGATAAGCTACAAAGGAATGAGGAAAATCTTTTTAAAATAGTACTTTGTACTGTAAAAAATCACCCTAATGTATATCTTGAAGGAAATATTTCTTTGTGTTCCCTGGCAGGGTCAATTAAGAAAAGTAAGAGAAGCAGAATATATCATTTTTATGATGGAAAAGATTGGTACCTTGTTCGTTCTTATATTGGAGCGCTTAATGCGTTGGTTTTGTATAAAATTAAAGATAATGATTTAATTCCCATGATTGGTTTTGCAAGTAATAAGACAGAAGCTGAATTAAGATATATTGATACTATAGTTGGTGCAATAGATTTGGATGCTGATGGAATAAATGAATTGATTTTATACTTCCAAAGTAATTGGGAGCCATGGATGGATTATTATGACTACATCAAATTGAAAAACGGTGTTTGGCAGAGGTGAACAGGGTCATGTGTAATCACATTGCACAGCCTCTGCCCATTGCTGATATGTCCTGCCATTAAATCAATTTATAAATTTCAGCAATGATCGCATTATTTATAAACATCTCCTCGCGGGGCTATAGCTTCAACAAAAATACTTTTTTTATGAATGGAGATTTTATACATGCCGCTTTACTTTTTCCCACGGAATAAAATCTTTAAGCTGTCCTTTCTTCAAAGACCTTTCTGCTTCCTCAATCTGTTCAGCAAGCTCATGGCTTGATAAGACCTCAAGAGTAGCTTCCGTCTCCTCTTTTTCTTTTAGATATTCTATAATATCAAAAGAAAATAGGGTCGAATCTTCATTCGTTACATTTGTGCATGTTAAAAATATGCACATGGTCAGGTCAACATCTGCACAGCCTCAGCCCATTGCTGATATGCCATGCCATTAATATGCCTGTGAACTGAATCAGACAGATTCAAGCTTATTTCCTTTCCAACCGCTCATCTCAAAGGATAATTGATTAAAAAGGGGGCATTAGGCGATCTTTTTTTGCTTTTTGATTATTTCAGTTAATGACCTCAAGGCTTGATTTACAGAGTCATGATCCGGGAAATATTTTACAACATCCGGCTCAATAACTACAACATTTGTGCCTTCCGCATACCTTTTTGCATATTTTCCCTGAACGCCTTTACTAAAATCATACTCTTCAAGCATATCTCGATCTTTTCGCATTCTCTTCATATTGCTTCCTTTCTTTTTTTGCTGCTTTTCTTGCGCTTATTATTCTGATTTTATCTCCCCTTTCTGTATGAATAATTACCAAAAGTCGATTTTTAGAGGTATTTCCTATTAAAATTTGTCTTTCTTCTTCATCAGAATGCAGAGGATCAGAAATCGTCAATGACAAGGTATCTCTAAAAACTGTGCTTGCCTCATCAAAAGAGATGCCGTGTATTTTTATATTTTTTCTATTTTTGTTGGGGTCCCATTCAAATAAAAGCATATTGCATCACTTTTGATTTATATAGCTTTTATAGTGCATATAGTCATCTCATTTATATCGTCCAGTCACAGCCCATTGCTGATATGTCCAGCCATTAAATCAATTTATAAATTTTTACAATGACCACATCATTTATAAATATCTCCTCTCTGGCCTATAGCTTCAACAAGGATACTTTTTTATGAAGGGAGATTTTATACATGCCGCTTTACTTTTTCCCACGGAATAAAATCTTTAAGCTGTCCTTTCTTCAAAGACCTTTCTGCTTCTTCAATCTGTTCAGCAAGCTCATGGCTTGATAAGACCTCAAGAGTAGCTTCCGTCTCCTCTTTTTCTTTTAGATACTCTATAATATCAATTACAACCCTTACCTTCTCTTCTGAGAGTTCCTCAATGGCTTTTTTAGCCTCTTTTTTCAATGCGGCGCTTTGCATAATAAATCCTCCAATACAATCTCTTGATTTAATTATAAATAAAGCTTTTAAACTTTGCAAGAAATTAAATGCAGGTGCGCAGTGTCAGGTCAACCACATTGCACAACCCCAGCCAATTGCTTGGGGTGTCAAACCTTTTTCTGAAAAGCCTGATATAGTCAGTCTTCCTTTTTTATCCCAAATCTCGGCTCTGATATACCTTCGTGCTTGCAGGCAGGGCAGCGGCTCGGGCTTGTAAGCCTCTCCCTTTTATTAAACACAAAACCGCACTTCATGCAAACAGACGGTTCAATAATGAAATCCTTTTTCCCAACAGATTTGGCGATGTGATTAAGATGGTCAATAACATCCTTTTCTTTTATCCTGACTATCTTTGAAATATCCTTTGCAGTTAGAAGACTATCTATAAGAAGGTTTCTGATTTCCTGCCGTATGGTTATTCTGTCTGTCATTTTAGGCGGTGTAATTATATCTGCTTTGTAATATCAGCGCAAGTAATTATTATTGAAATATAGGCAGGTAATGTGTTACATTAACCAAATGTCAAATGAGGCTGTGATAATATTGCTTGCAGTAGTGATTACAGGTATTGCAATAGCCTTTTTTATTTTATGGAGGATGAAAAAGAGGCCAGAAACTGCTGATATGTTTCAGCAGCAGCTCCTTGAAATCAACAGGCAGATGACTGAGATGCAGAAACAGCAGACAGATGTGCCGAGGATATTGAGTGAAGGACAGGTAAAAAATCTTGAGACAATCAATAAACAGCTTACCTCTATGGTTGATGTTTTTAATCAGAATATAAACTCTTTGAGAAATGCGATGCATGAACAGCTAACAAAGACCCAAGGCAATATCTCTCAGCAGCTTGAAGGCACGACTAAGGTAGTTTCTGATGTAAGGCAGAAGCTTGGCGAGCTTTCTGAAACTGCAAAGAACATGCAGGAGCTTGGAAAGGATATAAATAAACTTCAGGATATACTAAAACCGCCAAAGCTTCGCGGCAATATTGGCGAGCTTTTTTTAGAGGATTTACTTAGGCAGGTTCTTCCTACGAAAAATTATACTATTCAACATTCGTTTAAATCAGGCGAACGGGTGGATGCTGTAATAAGATTAGGCGACAATCTGGTGCCGATTGATTCAAAATTTCCGCTTGACAGTTTTAACAGGATAGAAAAGGCTGAGGTGGAAGCAGATAAAAAAAATGCAAAAAAGGATTTTGTAAGAGACCTGAAAAACCTGATTAATGACATCTCAAAAAAATATATCAGGCCTGATGAAGGGACCTATGACTTTGCAATGATGTATATACCTGCTGAGAATGTATTCTACGAAGTGATTATTAAGGATGACGCCTTTGTTGAAGAAAAAGGGCTCTTGTCTTATGCATTAGAAAAGCATGTGGTTCCTGTATCGCCAAACAGCTTCTATGCGTATCTGATGGCAATTGCCTACGGTCTGCGCGGTATGCATATTGAAAAGCAGGCGCAGGAGATCAGAGGAAAGCTTGTTGATTTGCAGCAGGGGTTTGGAAGGTTCTTTGATGTATTTAACAGCCTTGGGAAGAATATTGATATGGCATCAAGAAAGTTTGATGAGGCGTCCAAAAAGGCAGAGAGGTTCCATGATAATCTTTCATTGATTACAGGCAAGACCATACAGATTGAAGAAGACAGAACCTGTCTTGACGAAAAAGAGGTCAGTAAGGATTAATTTGTTTGACAAGTGTAAATATATTTAGTATATTATAGATACTTATTCAACATATTTATTCGGGGCGTAGCGCAGCCCGGTAGCGCGCCTGGTTCGGGACCAGGATGTCGGAGGTTCAAATCCTCTCGCCCCGACCAATCATGAAGGTTTTTGAATATGCTTAACAGCAAGGGAAGGGCAGAGATATTTGTAAGCGGCAGGGTGCAGGGCGTGGGATACAGATTTTTTACAGAGGATGCAGCAGCAGAATTTAAATTAAGAGGATTCTCAAAAAATCTTCCAGACGGCAGGGTTCAGTTGGAAGTGGAAGGCGAGGCTGATAGCATAAAAAGATTTATTGAAAAATTAAAGACAGGCCCGAGCGCAGCAAGGGTTTTGGATGTAAGGATTGAATGGAAGAATTATGAAGGGCTTTATGCTGATTTTTCTATCAGATTTTGATAGAGCATAAAAAGGGGGTTAAAAAGATTAGAAAACTCCTTTCACTACTTCCTGTATTATTGGTTACTGTCAATATTGTCTTTTCAGCTATTTCGTGTTCTACAGTTCCCACAAAACAAGCCGACAGCAAAGGCGTTTACCATAAGATAAAGAGAGGCCAGACACTCTGGCGTATTGCAAAAACATACGGTGTTGATTTAGAGCTTCTTGCAAAGGTGAATAATCTTGAAGATGCAACTGAGATAGAAACAGGCGGGCTGATTTTCATTCCTAATGCTGAAAAGGTATTGGAGGTTGAAATATATAGGCCAGCAGATTCAAATGTAAAAAAGGTATCTATCCCTCCATCTGTTAATAGAGAGATTGAGATTATCTGGCCGGTAAATGGCAAGGTTACATCTCCCTACGGCAGCAGGAATGGCAAGAAACACGATGGTGTTGATATAAGTGTTCCTAAGGGAACACCGATAAAGGCTGTATCAGGCGGCATAGTAACATTTTCCGGACGGAGCTTTAATGACTACGGCAAGATGATTGTTATTAAGCACAACAGTGAATTCTCAACAGTCTATGCGCATAATCTGAAAAATATTGTAGAAGAAGGAGATGATGTAAAAAAGGGACAGGTGATAGGAAGGGTTGGCAACAGCGGTAATGCAAGCGGCTATCACCTTCATTTTGAGGTAAGGAGGGAGGATAAACCGATTAATCCTCTTTTTTTCTTGCCTTAAGATTTTTTTTGTTATAATATTTTAAACAGCCTTTGGAGGCAATATGATATCAAAAAAGAAAAAGCCTTATGAAGTGCAAGTAGATGACGGATTATTAAAAGAGGAAGATGCAAGGGAAAATGATGCAAGTCTTGAGGAAAACGATGACCCCTTTGCTGAGGCATTAAAAGAGGATGCTGAGGAAGAGAAGGCAGAGACTGAGATAGAAGAAGAGGGCGGCTTAGACACCATCCGTTCATATCTCAAAGAGATTAGAAAATCGCCTCTCCTGACCTTTGATGAGGAGCAGGAGCTTGCAAAGAGGATAGTAAAAGGAGATGAGGCTGCAAGGCAGAAGATGATAGAATCAAATCTGCGCCTTGTGGTTAACATTGGAAAAAGATACATCAACCGAGGGCTTCCCTTTTCAGATATAATTGAAGAAGGTAACCTTGGCTTAATGAAGGCAGTTGAGAAATTCAAATATGAAAAGGGTTTCAAATTCAGCACCTACGCTTCTTGGTGGATTAGGCAGTCTATTGAAAGGGCAATAATCAATCAGACAAGGACAATCCGCCTTCCAGTGCACATTGCAGAGAGCATCAACAGCTTTATGTCAGTGCTTGGGCCCCTTATTCAGAATTTGGGAAGAGAGCCGTCAGTTGAAGAGGTTGCAGAAAAGATGAATGTTGAGGTTGAGGAAGTCAGAAAGATTAGGCAGATAATAAGAAAGACCTATTCCCTTGACAGGCCATTAGGCGACAAAGACGAAAATTCATTAAAGGATATAATTGAGGATACAGCTATATTATCTCCTGCAAAGACAACAGAAGGGATTAAGAGAAGAGAGGAAATAATCAAATGGCTTGACCTGCTGAAAGAAATGGAAAAGGAGATTATACTGATGCGTTTTGGACTTGATGGCAGCGAGCCGCGGACACTTGAGGTTATTGGCAAACAGTTTGGCATTACAAGGGAACGGGTAAGGCAGATAGAGGCGACAGCGCTGTCAAAATTGAGGTTTATAACAAATAAAAGGTCAATCAAATTTGAAGAGTTGTTGTAATCTTGAAATAAATATTAAGAGGGAGGCTGTGCAGGAATGGATATAAAATCAAAGATACGGGATATTCCTGATTTTCCAAAAGAAGGCATATTATTTAGAGATATTACAACATTATTAAAAGATAAAGAGGCCTTTAACAAGGTAATAAATAGATTTGTATCATTTTATAAAGACGAGGGTGTTCAGAAGGTCGTAGGCATTGAGTCAAGGGGATTCATATTTGGCGCTCCTCTTGCCCATCAATTGAACGCAGGTTTTATTCCCATAAGGAAGCCCGGAAAACTGCCGAGCGATGTGTATGAGGCAAAATATGAACTTGAGTACGGCACAGATACATTGGCAATACATCAGGACGCCATTTCTCCGGGTGAAAAGGTTCTGATTGTTGACGACCTCCTGGCAACAGGCGGAACAATGTCTGCTGCAGTTGATTTAATAAAACAGCTTGGCGGCACTATTGTCGGCATAGCATTTTTGATTGAACTGGCAGTGCTGAAAGGGAGAGAAAAGCTAAACGGCCAGAACATATTATCGCTTATTACTTATTAAATAAAACCTTCCGGGATTAAAAATGCCCCCGTAGCTCAGTAGGATAGAGCAGCAGTTTCCTAAACTGTTGGCCGCACGTTCGAATCGTGTCGGGGGCACCATTTCCAATGCTTTCATTAGATAAATTTAAAAAGGATTTTGATAAAAATATCTTAGAACAGATTGCTGGGATAGGTTTTACAAACGGCAACCGGGTTAAGCTGCTTTACAAGGGAAGGGATGCCTTTGATGCAATCTTCAATAATGTTCATAATGCCAAAGAATATGTATGCATAGAATTTTATATATTCAGGGATGATGAAACAGGAATAGAGTTTGCAAATCTGCTGAAACAAAAGGCAAAGGAAGGCGTAAAGATATATCTCCTCTATGACCATTTCGGCTCTTTATATACATCAACATCATTCTGGTTTGAATTAAAAAATGCAGGCGTTCAATTGCACGCATCTCGGACATTTATGCTCCGGTCACCCCTCCAATATTTTATCCGCGACCACATAAAGCTGATAATAATTGACGGCGTCAAGGCGTTCACAGGCGGTTTAAATATTGCGAATGAATACAGGGGATATAAACTCCGCAGAACAAGGATAAAGGGCTGGAGGGACACAGGTGTATTGGTTGAAGGGCCTGTTGTCTCTGTTCTTTTGGATATATTCAATAAGAACTGGAAAAAATGGGGCGGTGAACCATTACAATGGCAGGCGAGCGAAGAGGTATTTTCAGATGGTGTTCCTATAATCCCCATCTTTGCAGCCTCATCCAAAGGAAGAAAGAGGATGAGGAAGCTCCTTTACTACAGCATCAACTCTGCGAAAGAAAACATCTACCTTACTACAGCATATTTTGTTCCAAGCAGGATGATGTTAAAAAGCCTTGAGCAGGCAGTTAAACGCGGTGTTAATGTAAAACTCCTTGCCCCTGGCAAGAGCGATGTTTTAACTGCATATTATGCTGGAAGGTTTTTCTTTACCAGATTATTAAAGGCAGGTGTTGAGATATATTATTATCATGGAGAAATACTACATGCAAAAACCTCTATGTTTGACTGCTGCTTCAGCATAGTAGGTTCTGCAAATCTGGATTTTCAATCCTTGCGGAGAAATGATGAAGGCAATGTCGGCATTTTAGATGAAGGTTTTAGCAAACAAATGGAGCAGATCTTTTATGAGGATTTAAAGAATTCAGAAAAAATAGAAATTAATAAATGGTTAAAAAGACCGTTAAGAGAAAAGATAATGGAATATTTTTTTGCGATATTTAGGAGGAGGCTGTAAACCGCGTTAGAAAGCTCTGGCTGGACTTTAAACCCTACCCCCGCTATATATTTTTACTCTGCCCAAAGGGCAGGCTTTCTTTCTAACGGGGTAAAGGTGTTAGATAGTGAATGCGGCAGCTAACCGGCGTGCAGCTTTTTAGCGCGTCCGGTTGAGCGTTTTGTCAGGCTTGCTGTTTTTTGTGCAAGCTTGATTAGTGACAGAAGTGCAGTATTAACAGCTTCTTCATTTGGAAAAACCTCAGAAACTTCCGGTTTGAGTACAATAATGTTTGAGGACTCGCCCATACGTTTTGCATACTTCCCGCGTGCCAAACCCTTAGGGAAGTCTGAACGCTTGTACTCAGCACGTAATTCGTCTTTCTTTATTTCTTTAGCCTTCTTCATAAATCTTTCTCTCCCTTTTGCTCGCGAGGCGATCGCTTATAATTCTAACAGTCTCGCTTTGCTCAGTATGAGCAACTACTAATAACCGACCACGCTCTGAAATGCCAAAGGTAACGTATCTAAACTCACCGATTGAATGGTCCGGATCAGCGCCTGTTGCATCCATAGGGTCACTCAGCGCAGTTGATGCTTCGTCAAAGGAAATCTTGTGTTTTCCTAAATTTGAGATTGCTTTTTTAGGGTCCCACTCAAATTTCATTATTTATTTTACCACTTTTTGATAGCCTTACGCTTATTTTTATACTTATTCTATACTTAGCAAACATTATATATAGCTATTGGGGTGCAGTCAAGATTTTTTCAGCTACGGCTCTTGCTATCCTTGGCATGGAAAGAGGTTATAACAATAAAGAGAGGTTGTCAAAAAAAAAGTGGGAAGCGTCCTTATTATTCCCATCATATCACAGGCAAATTGTCAATAATGAAGATTTGACCCTCTATTTCCAAAAAAACAACCGGTTTTGCGTTTTTATGAGTTTAGTTTATTAGCCTTGCATGTTACTGTTTTTCATGCATAACCAGTTATTATCCAGTTACAGGGAGAAAATAGGGTCAAATCTTCATTGTTCACAGCCTCTATTCCATTCTCTATTCTGTCCCTCAATCTTCTTTGACCTTTCCCCGAAAAACTGGGCGCTCTGTTAATTTTAAGCCTAATCATATTATACAGTTTCTTTATAATAACTAAGCTAAATCATAAAATCAAGGGAAATGTAATATTATAGTGACAGACATAACAACAACGATCGACACGCATTGCGTCCCGAGCAGAACCCTGAAAGAGGCAAAGAGTCCGCTGGATTTTTGAGCTGTTGACAGAATAAGGGCTTTTAGGTAATATAAAGATATGGAAACTGCAACCAAACATTGTTATATTGTATCCGACCCTGACATACTTGGAGGTGAACCTATTATTAAGGGGACAAGAACCCCTGTTCGCGCCATTGTTGAGAACTGGAGGTTGGGGCTTTCTCCTGAAGAGATTGTGGTTCATCTTCCACATCTTACACTTGCACAGGTCTTTGACGCTTTGAGCTACTATAGCGACTATCAGAAAGAGATTGACGCCTTTATTGAAAAAAACAAGATTACTGGAAATCTTATTCATCCCTCCGTTAAATGATACCACTTTATACAGATGAGGATGTTGACATATTAATAAAACCACTTCTTAATGCCAAAGGTTTTACAGTTTTTACTACTCATGATGAAGGAATGTTGGAAAAAAGTGATGCAGAGCAATTGGAGCATGCTATAAAACTCAAATGCATATTTTTGACACATAACCGCATTCATTTTGAGAGATTATCTGTTAAATTCAATGAAGAGGGAAAAGAACATTATGGTATTATAATAGCAACTCGCAGAAACATATATGAATTATCTAAAAGAATTGGACGGTTTCTCGAGCTTCAGACTACAGAAAGCCTTAAGAATCAATTGTGGTATCTTTAAAAATATACTAAAAAGCGCTAAACTTTTCATTGACTTTCACCTGCCATTATTATATAAATTACAAGCATTATGATTGATTTACATACACATACGCTTTTCAGCGACGGGGCGCTTTTGCCGACAGAGCTTGTCAGAAGGGCGCTTGTAAAGGGCTATACTGCAATTGCCATTACTGACCATGCAGATATATCCAATCTTGATTTTATAATACCAAGGATTATAGAGGCTTGCAATGTTATAAACAGCAAATGGAATATAAAGGCAATTCCAGGTGTTGAGCTGACGCATGTGCCTCCTGAGACTATTGCTGATCTTACAAATGAGGCAAGGCTGCTCGGCGCAAGGCTTGTCCTTGTGCATGGCGAGACGATTGTTGAGCCTGTAATACCCGGCACCAACAGGGCTGCAATAGAGGCAGGGGTGGATATACTTGCGCATCCGGGTCTGATAGATAAGAAGGATATCCAGCTTGCAAAGAAGAAGGGGATATATCTTGAGATAACTACAAGGTCAGGCCATTCATATACGAATGGATATGTTGCCTCAGAAGCGATGAAGATTGGCGCTAAGCTGATTATAAACACAGATACCCATCAGCCCGGCGACCTTGTGTCAGATGACACTGCTGAGAGGATATTGCTTGGCGCAGGGGCGCCGCAAAAGATGATTAAGGATATCTTTATTAATTCAAAAAATATCATTAAAAAAATATAAGGGGTTTGAATATGACATATAGAAAAAGGAAGATAACGCATATAGTAAAGAAGCCTGATGAGTTTATAAGCACAATGGAGAAAATAACCTTATTTGTGGAGAATAATATTAAGGTTATCCTTGCTGTTACCGCAGGGGTTATTGCAATAGGCCTTGCAATTCTTGCTTTTAATTTTTACAGCGGCCGTGTAAACAAAAAGGCGTCAGCATTGGAATATCAGGCAATGAGGCATTACTATGAAAACTCAGCCGATGGATATAAAAAGGCAGTTGACCTTTTAGAGGAAGTGGTTAAATTATATCCAAATAGCAAGACAGCAAAGGTTGCTCAGTATAACATTGGAAATGCCTATTTTAAGATGAATGACCTTGACAAGGCAGAAGGGGCATATAAGAAATTTATAGATGGGTACAGCAGTGATAAATTCCTTCTTACTTTGGCAACGCAAAAGCTATCATATCTTTATATTGCAAAAAAGGATTATAACAAGGCAATAGAGAATCTGAACAAAATAATTTCTAATACCTCATTTGATGGCAAGGATCAGGCATATTTTGAATTAGGCAAGCTCTATGAAACCCTCAATAAAAAGGATGATGCAGTTATTAAATACGAGGCATTGGTAAGGAATTATTCTTTCTCTCCATGGGCAGCAGAAGGAGCAGCAAGACTGAAGACATTAAAGGGCGAGGATAAAAAGGAAGACAAAAAGGAAGACAAAAAGAAGTAACGGGGTATTTGTGAAAGAGTTTTTGTCAGGCAATGAGGCAATTGCAAAGGCTGCTTATGATGCAGGTGTTCAATTTGCAGCAGGCTATCCCGGCACACCAAGCACAGAGATATTAGAGAACATCGCCAAGAGGTATATTGATGTTTATGCAGAGTGGTCGCCGAATGAAAAGGTTGCATTAGAAGCTGCATCTGGAGCATCAATGGCAGGCGCAAGGGCGCTTGCTTCAATGAAGCATGTGGGTCTTAATCTTGCTGCTGACCCATTGATGACCCTCTCATATACAGGGGTTAATGGCGGCCTTGTTATAATCACTGCAGATGACCCTGGCATACACAGCTCGCAGAATGAGCAGGATAACAGGCATTATGCCCGCTTTGCAAAGATTCCTCTCTTAGAGCCGTCAGACAGTCAGGAAGCCTATGACTTTACAAGACTTGCATTTGAGATAAGCGAAAGATTTGACACACCAGTTATACTCAGGACAACTACAAGGATTTCCCATTCAAAATCATTAGTCAGTATAAAGAAGGCTGCAAAAAGACCTGTCAAAGAAACTACTATCCCAAATAACATAGAAAAGTTTGTTATGATCCCTTCTTATGCAAGGGAGAGGCACAGGATTATTGAAACACGATTAAAGAGATTGCAGAATTTCTCAGATAGATTCCCCTATAACAGATATGAAAATAATCCCCCCTCACCCCCCTTTAGTAAAGGGGGGATGGGGGGATTAAAAAACAAAAAAGGCAAAATAGGAATTATAACAAGCGGAATTGCATATCAATATGTAAAAGAGGTTTGCAGGGATATACCTGTATTAAAGCTCAGCATGACATATCCGCTTCCTGTAAATCTGATAAAGAGATTTGCAAAGGGGTTTAAGAAGGTTTATGTTGTTGAGGAGCTTGATCCATTCTTAGAAAATGAGATAAAGGCTATTGGCATCAATGTTATTGGCAAGGAAAAGCTCTCTTCTTTTGGCGAGCTGAACCCTGATATTATTGAAGAGGCGCTCTTTGGAAAAAGAAAAAGGATAAGGAAAAATAATCTGAAGCTTCCAGTTAGAACGCCCATTATGTGCGCAGGGTGCCCTTATCTCGGCATATTCTATACCTTAAAAAAGCTCGGTCTTTTTGTTGCAGGCGATATAGGCTGCTATACCCTTGCAGCGCTCTCGCCATATAATGCCATTGACAGCACACTCTGCATGGGCGCTGGCATATGCCAGGCCTTTGGTATGGAAAAGGTGTTAAAAGAAGAAGATCGCAAAAAAATTGTTGCTGTTATTGGTGATTCTACTTTCTTGCATTCCGGCATAACAGGACTTATGGATATAGTCTATAACAAGGGGATTACTACAGTTATAATCCTTGATAACTCAACAACAGCTATGACAGGAAGGCAGGACCATCCTTCATCAGGATTTACATTAAAAGGCGAGGAGACAAAAGAGGTTAATATTGCAGAAATATGCAGGGTTATTGGCGTGGAAAGGGTGAGGCATATAAATCCATTTAATCTTAGCGAGATAGAAAATATAATATTGGAAGAGATAAATCAAAAAATGCCTTCAGTCATAATCTCAAAATCACCGTGTGTGCTTTTAAAGCATAAGTCCAGAGTTCACAGACAGCCTTCTCTTGCAGTGGATTTATCAGTCTGCAATGGGTGTATGGCATGCCTTAAAATAGGATGTCCTGCGCTTGAAAGGATAGAAAAGGATAATCTAAGTTTAGTTACAATTAATGCAATGCTGTGCAATGGCTGCAGATTGTGTGTTGACTTATGCAAGATAGGAGCAATTTCATCTTGAAAAATGCTGATTCCAAAACAGTGAATCTTTTATTTGCAGGTGTAGGAGGGCAGGGGGTGCTGCTTGCCAGCGATATATTGTCAGAGGCAGCGCATATTGCTGGTTATGATATTAAGAAGAGCGATATCCACGGCATGTCACAGAGGGGTGGCTCTGTTATCAGTCAGGTAAGATTCGGCAAAAAGGTCTATTCGCCTATTATTAAAGACAGGGAAGTGGATTTTCTTATTGGATTTGAAATATTAGAGTCTCTGCGCTGTCTGAGTATGCTTGCCAAAGATGCAAAGATAATTGTAAATAACCAGAAGATATATCCCATTTCTATAAATTTTAATGGAAAGGTTAAATATCCTGAGAATGGTTTTGAATTAATAAAAAAGGATTTTAAGGATGCAGAGCTTGTAGAAGGCATTATGCTTGCTGAACAGGCAGGTGATAACAAAACAGTAAATCTTGTTCTTTTAGGCAGGTTGTCTAATTATCTTCCTTTAGAACAGAATGTATGGGAGGGTGTTATAAAACGCTCTGTGCCGCCGTCAACAGTTGAGAGAAATATTCACGCCTTCAGAATCGGAAAAAGGTCAAAATAAGGATTACAGTTCATCAGTATCAACAACAAGCTTCAATCTGTCGCCGGCCTTAATATTCCTTGCGCTGTCAAGGTCATTCCACTCCTTGATGCTTGCAATGGAGACATTATATTTCTTTGAAATCTTCCAGAGCGTGTCTCCCTTTCTTATTCTGTAATATATGGTATTTTTCTCTTCCTTTAAAATTGGAGAGGATGCAACCTTGATGCTTGCCTTTGCGCTATTAGGAGCTATTGGCAATAGTATATATGTACCCTCTGAAACCCTTTCCTTTCTGCTCAAAAGATTTATCTTCTTTAAGTCAGCTACTGTTACACGATAATACTTTGCAATAGAGTATAATGTCTCGCCCTTTTTTACAAGGTGCCTTTCCCACAATACCTTCTGATCTGACGGCATCTTTTCATAATTTTCAAGGAATAATTCTTTAGTCCCGACAGGTAATTTCAGCGTATAGCTGTCAACATTCGGCGGTGTTATCCACCTTCTTAATTCTGGATTAAGCTCCTTTATCTCCTCGTATGAAACATCAGCACATTTTGCAATAACTCTAAGGTCAGTGCTCTCTGGTATGATCACCTCTTCGTATTGAATGGGCTCTAAGTATTTTATATCAAAACCATGCTCTTCTGGATTCTTTGCAATGATGGTTGCTGCCATATATTTGGGCACATAATTTTTTGTTTCAGCTTTAAGATATCTCGTCTTTTTTAATTTCCAGAAATCCTCGCTCTTTGACCTAAGCATTGCGCGTTGAACCCTGCCTTCGCCTCCGTTGTATGATGCCATTGCCAAATCCCATGAGCCAAACATGTTATAAAGGTCATTCAGATAAGTTGCCGCAGCAATGGTAGATTTTTTTGGATCCCTGCGCTCGTCAATCCACCAGTCAATCTTGAGCTTATATTTCTTTCCAGTAGATTTTATAAACTGCCAAGGTCCTGCTGCCCTTGACCTTGAATAAGCGTTGGGATTGAATCCGCTTTCAATCAATGCAAGGTATACAAGGTCTTCTGGAAGCTCCATGTCTTTGAGTATCTCTTTCATCATGGGAATATATCTGCCTGACCTTGAAAGCCATAGTTCAAGTTTATCCCTGCCTTTGGTCTTAAAATATTCTATATGGCCTTCTACGCTGTTGTTAACAACAATAGGTACATCGTAGAGGGCATCTTCTTCCGCATTATCTTCAGTAACAGCCTCAGCAACAGTTACATTTTCTTCTTCATTCTCTGGTGTATTTAAACTTGCAACATCAGATACAGGAGGAGCTTCTACAACAATTACTTGCTCTGCTTTAGCTGCATCTGTTTTTACTGTTTCAGAATTGTCATTATTTTGGTCTGAGTGGGAAGGAATAGCAATTTCTGTTTTGACCTCGCCTTTAACCTTCTGTTCCTCTGCGATAACACCCTTCTGCTCAGAAATATTTGACAGGGTATTGCTTTTATTGAAAAGATTTGCTGAACATGAGGAAATGAATAATGCAAATGGAATTGTTACTAAAAGGTAATATCTTTTGTTTTTAATAAAACTCACTTCATGTCTCCTTAAAAAACTGTGAAAACATACCTTTTTTCTTAACAGATGTCAAGAAAAAACAATAAGTTATGTAAAACACTTCTCTTATTAAGGATACCACAAAATCCTATAAGGTCAAGGAAATATGCAATATTCTTAGTTATTTTAAAGAATTAACATGACGGTATTAAAAGATTTAAAAAGTCGCTGAAAGGGTAAAAGTTTTTTGTTAAAGAAGGGGAAGCAAAAAAATACGGGAATGTGGTAGCAATATAAATCTGTCAGGGTATAACTGCAACATGATAATGTCAGGGTATGAAAAAGATGACCTTGACAATGAAAGAACTAAAGAGAGTAGAAGTGGTTCAAAAGACAGTATCACAAGAGATAACTGTCATGGAAGCAGCAGAGTTACTTGGTATCAGTGAGCGACAAGCTTACC